>AR_comb_assmDRAFT_10011808_pt1 | contig 15914 bp, 6 predicted proteins | sample ArasoioldDNA_FD_10543 | JGI IMG/M metagenome (IMG submission 10543) | reverse complement strand
AACAATAAGTCAAGCAATTCGGCGGTTCCATTGCGAATTGTTATCTCTAACAATATTGCTTTCACCGTCTCTAGCGACTCAGATTTATTCCAAAAGTATTTTGAAAAATCTCCAGTTTATGGAAAAGTCACTTATACCCCGATGGCTAACATCGAAAGTAATAAATCGGCTGAATCTAAATCGCCAGGAGTAAGTACTCAGCTTGCCGGTGGACCGGTCAGTGTAGATCCAGCTCTCAAAGTTGAATTGGTTACAGGAGGAATTAAATTTCCTTCACATATGGCCTTTTTGGGCAATAATGATTTACTAGTTTTAGAGAAAAATGAGGGAGTGGTAAAGCGTGTTTTAAATGGTGTTATACAAAATGAGTCTTTACTGGATGTGCCTGTTGCTAATGGTGTCGAAAGAGGAATGCTAGGTATAGCGGTAAAGAAAACAAATAATGGCCCTTTGCGTGTATTTTTGTACTATACAGAATCAGTGAAAGATGGCGATGATCTTAGTAATAGTAAAGTCCCATTGGGTAATAGATTGTATAGGTACGATCTCGTCAATGATAAACTGGTAAACCCTAAACAGTTATTAAATCTACCTTCAACTCCTGGCTCTGCACATAATGGCGGTAAGATACTCTTGGATAGTAAAGGAAATATATATGTCACGATCGGAGATCTTAATCGGAGCAACGCTAAGAAGTCAAACTCTACAATAACTTTAGTTCAGAATAATAAAGATGGATTATACCCAGACGGTAGAGCCGGAATACTGAGAGTAACAGAAGAAGGAAAACCAGTGGAGCCGGGAATAATTGGAAGTAAGGATCCTCTGGACAAGTACTATGCTTACGGAATTCGCAATAGCTTTGGCATGGCCTTTGATCCTATAACAGGGATGTTGTGGGACACCGAAAATGGTCCCGAGTATGGCGATGAGATCAACTTGGTACAACCGGGCTTTAACAGTGGCTGGAACAAGGTGCAGGGTATTTGGACACCGAACGAAAATTCCCCCGGTAACATCACCACCGACTTTTCTAATTTAGTTTCTTTTAATAATACAGGGAAATACAGCGAACCTGAACTTTCATGGTACCAACCGTCTCCCGGTCTCACTTCTATAATTTTCCTTAATTCATCCAAATTTGGTTCAAAGTACACAAATGATATGCTTGTTGGGGACTTCCACAATGGAAATATTTACAATTTTAAATTAAATTCAAATAGAACAAACCTTATTTTGCCATCTCCTCTTGCTGACAAAATTGTCAATGAAAAAAACGAAACACAAAAAGTAATCTTTGCAAAGGGATTTGGCGCTATCACGGATATGGAGATTGGACCTGATGGATACCTTTATGTCCTCTCTTTGTATCAAGGAGGCGCTGACTGCGATCCCATTCGTCATCCTAATCAACCCTGCATTGCGTATGACAAACCAATAGGTGGATCTATATTTAGAATACTGCCCAAGACCACTATAGGCTAGATTAGTACCATTTTTTAAAAGATCTAATCTATAGAATATTTAAATCGGTTAAATGGATAGAAACAATGATAGTCTGTTAAATATTAAGAAGCTCATTAAATGATGTGAGCTCGGAAGCTCCTTCATGGGCTACTCATAATAAAGTAAGATTGGATAATGTTCCTAGTATCTGGATTTATCATTGGAGTCATAAGTGCTATCCCAAGACACTTGTCGTAACTTGTGATTGAGTGAGATAGTAATTTCTTTATAAGATAACCAAATATTTTGACCTACCTTATTAGACCGGTATTCATAAGGAGAACGAATAATCCCATGAGGAATGTTACTTTTTCCCGATTCATATGGCCAAAATCTAGTGAGTCAACTAGAAATTAATATTACGGGAGGAGAAATCATCGGTCGGATTTAAGTATACGAGGTAATTATATAAAAAAGTGGAATATATGCCCTTATCTTGACTTTAGAGACTAACTTTAAAATAGTGTAATTAAATAATTGGACATTTAATGTATCTTAGAGGCGAGCGTCTCCGAAACCTGATTATATTAATGATACCTTTAGTTTTATCTGCATACACTCATCTGTGGAACCCGCTTGGTTTTCCGTCAATTCATATAGACGAGGCTCACTACATGCGCAGAGCGTTGCTCGTTATCCAAGGCATGGGTCCTCAGGAATCAGCTGCTAGTGGATATCCTCGAACTTACGACCATCCTTATTTTGGACAATTATTTCTCGGAGGTATCTTGAGTCTAATTGGTTATCCCGATATTCTGAAGTCGGGTTCTAGCCAACTGTCAATAGAATCGCTTCACATGGTGCCAAGATTACTTATGGGCATCCTAGCTATGCTTGACACCTTTTTAATTTTCAAGGTAGCTCAAAGAAGATATGGAGTGGGAGTAGCACTGATAGCTTCGGTCCTTTTTGCAGTAATGCCAATGACATGGATCTTAAGGCGTGTCTACTTGGATACTATCTTGATGCCATTAATGCTGACTTCAATCTTGATCGCCCTTTATCTAAGACCTAATGATGTTGCAAAAACTGCTGAGTCAGATAATCATAAGGTAAGCCAAGGAACTCTGGTAGTGATTTCAGGCCTTTTCTTGGGACTGGCAATTTATACAAAAATCCCTGCCTTCACAATGATGCCTCTTGTTGGTTCGTTAGTGTTTTTTAATTCAAAGAAAAGATTCAAAAGTCTTGGAATCTGGTTTATACCTGTAATCCTGATTCCGCTCTTATGGCCTTTGTACAGTGTAGTTTCTGACCAAACCGATCTCTGGATTTATTGGGTATTATGGCAGACAGGAAGGAATAAACCATTATCTGAATCTCTTACCAATTTTTTCCAAATTGATCCAGTGATTGCTATAGTCGGTATTGCAGGTTTTATCTGGACGGCACTCAAGAAAGATTTTTTTCCATTGTTATGGGTTGCGCCCTTCTTAATTTTCTCTTTCTTTATAGGCTGGGTCCAATATTTCCACCTAATAGTGATTTTTCCAGCATTTTGTATAGGATCTGCAGTTCTACTTGATGACCTACAAAAATTCATAAGAAAAAGGCTCAAGAAATCGCAAACGAGCAAACTATTGTCTAATGTGCCGTTTGTAATGATAGCTATATTTGGAGTAATAATTACATCAATTCTTATTAACACTGACGTAAATAGCTCCTACTATAAAATTTACGCTGCCTTAGCTGAGAATATACCAGACGTCTCAAATGCTACTGGAAAACAGAATGGAAACGTGACATTAATAGGGAGTCATTGGTGGGTATGGGACTCGTACTGGATTACCCAATATGTACTTAAAAAGGAACACAAATTAATTGATCCTCATTTTGATCCGAATTTCAAATTACCAGTCACTACAAAAAATGTTATATTCATTGATGATGAATCATTCTTAAATGATACTTCTCGAAAAGTGAAAAGTAACAATCTTGTCCACATAAAACAGCTTTTTAATGAATCAACTGTAATCTCTACCTTTTATGATAATGTAACCAGCAGGGATAACGGCGTATATCCCAATAATATATTTTCTATCATGATACTAAACGAAAATCATCCGACAGGAAAAGTGGAAATAAAAAAGAATTTCTAAGCAACTTTCTCAAATATAGGTGCGTTCATAAAACTAATCTCAAAAATGAATGCTAACCAGCCTTTATTATCTGATGTTGTCCAAGAAACATCTTAAAGTGTGTCTATCCGACATATTTTTAACTTTCTGAAAACCCGAATCACTGGCTTTTTGTCGTCCAAATAACCAAGCATCTTAAATTGTAATAAATCGCGAGCGAGCGTCGAAACAGGCCCAATATATTACGAATAAAATATGGAATATGAGATAGCCATATTGGTATTGGGGTTATTGACTGGTAGGAAGTTGGAATCAATTGGTATTATTGAATATTAGAACGGCAGAAATGTAATTAATTGATCCTTCCAGATTACTTATATATGTAGAAAAACACAAATGTGAAAGGCTGAGAAATCGCAATCACTAACTATATGACCTTGACAAACAGTATTGATCTCCGCATTTTACCTGGGTCTGTGCTCTCGGGTATATCAATTTTTTTTGTACTTACGTATCTTTTTGTTCCAATCACCGTTACAATACCTACGGCAATCATTATGTCTATTCTTGTGTTCGGATTGGCAAGATATTACGCAATAGACAACAGGAGTAGTCACTCCGATCAAAATAAGGTTAGCGACATCGTCCATCAAAATGGAATCAACTTTAATACCAATTTACCCCTAAAGGTATCAAACTTAGTCTTCATTATTATTTATTCAATTACACTTATTGTTACCGGTTTATTTTCTGATCCTGATCAGGATTTATTTATTCCATGGACTCAATTTAGCTCTGACCAATTAGTACTATTGATATCGTCCATTTTATTATGTTTCTTTTTGCCTGGCTACGCCGTTATAGATTTGCTTGACCACAAGAAACACGAACTTAAACCACTACTGAAAGTTTTACTTGCTTATGTTTTCAGTATTGCAATCATCGGTTTTGGTGGTTATATCTCTGCTTCGATAGAGCTTCCACCTTCTGACATTAAGCTTGTACTGCTTGGACTTTTTGCAGCGATATTGGGAATCTATATTGTAACAAACTGTACTAAGGGCTTGGGAATTCTCCCCCTTAATTATTTTCAGAATTTCAACAAGTCGATTAATAAAAACAGTAGTGAAGTTATAGTTTTTGGAAGTTTACTGGCTTTTGTTGTTTTATCTACATATTCCCTATATCAAGGCATAATCATAGGTGACGAATGGTTTCACCATGGAAGAGCGCTTTCATTTCTGGGAGATGGGTATAGGACCCAAGTGGACAATACACTTTATCCTGCATTCTTTCATGGAGTACTTGCTTCTTTTTTTTCGCTTTCCGGCATTCCCACAGTTAATGCGTATTCATCTATTAGCTTTTTAAATATCATACCAGTTTTCGCATTTTACTATTTTTTCAGAAAATGGATTCCCAGTGGTAATGCATCCCCTTGGAGGAATGCATCTCTGTTGGCTTGTGCTTTTTTCATGTTAAGTTCGGGCTTTGGTTGGGTTAATATGATTTCTATGAGCGCTTCTACTAATCCGGTTTTCTCGTCCCATTCTTCTGCAGAGCTTTTTCGCTTAGTTGAAGCAAGAACACTTGATATAAACAGAGCCGGATCATTCATTATTACATCAAGTCCCCAAATCGGTACTAGCTTAACTCTTATTTCTCTTCCTCTAGGATTTGTTTTACTCGGATTAGTAAAGGAAAGAATAAGTTCCAGATTAAAATATGCTGCTGTAATAGGTACTATTAGTACTGTAGGAATACTTTCTCATGACGAGTTCTACCTCTTTATAATAGTGGCCTGCGTCTTGCCTTTAATTTTTAAATTACCAGAAGGAAAATCTATCATATACTTAACCTTCTTGTGTTCTATGGTTATCATTGTTTGTCTAGACATTACGTTAAACGCGGAGTTTTCTACAGTTCAATATTATACGGTCCAGGATATCAACGGAGTACCAATTATTTTTCTCACCATATTATTTGTTGGGTTGATGTGGAGCTTATACGTTAGTGGAATGATACGCCGATTAATGGCAATTCTTGGCATAATAGGGAGGTCATTTACGAAAGTTCAGGCTACCCAAAGAAGATCTAAATATTTGGTAGGAATAGCAATAGTTGCTGTTACTGCCTACATGTATATATTTACGTTTCTCGTCTGGGGACAGCTTTCTGGTGAGGAGATACAGTTACAACAAGTTCCTTACGATCTACCATGGTACTTGTATCCTATGAAACTTGGGATTACTGGATTACTCGGGATTTCTTTCATCCTTTCGTATTTTTTTAAAAAGTTTGAAAGAGATATTATCATCTTCGGACTAATAGCAGTTATCGCCCTTTTTTTTGGTCCCTATTATGATGAATATCGATTTAGTAAGTATGTGATGGTAGCAATGGGTGCATTTGCCGCGTTATTTATCACTAGAATAATTAATTCAATGAAAATCTCGCGGCCCAAATTTCTATTTGTAGGACTAATAATCGGCACGATTGTTACTTCAAGCAGCCTCTCAGTGCTAATGTTTAATGGGTACATTGCATCGGCTCTGGAGAGGCAGGATTTTAAGGAATTTAGTGTTCTTCTGCGTAACAAAGTTTTTCCAACACCCCAAGATTTCAAATTCCTAAATTTTCTGCATAAAAATGTCAACTTCGAAAAGGATCATATTATTGTCGCACTTGACTACGGAGGACCAGGTTCAAAACCTCAATTATTTAAGGATCAAAAATTAGCACAAAAAATTCAAGGGTTTGTTGGCACGCCACTAATATCACCATCGAAAATATTGAAAAATCCGTATACACTTAATTCTACATCCATGGTTGGATTGTATACTCTTCTAAATTCAGATAATATACGATACATAGTCCTTCCTAAAGAGAACAATTTTTTTGGAAAGATCAAACTACCAGTAGAGTTTGCTCTGGAAAATTTTGAAAGGAGATATCAAGATGAAAACTATGTAGTATTAACTGTCCCAACGAACGTTCCTCCATCTTCAACGATTGACGGAGTCGCTCTAGTATATAAGCCGGAGGGAATAGTGGTATCATCAACCGTTTCAGGAAAAAAATTATTGAATCTTAGTAATGATTCCTTTAAAGAAATGGGGACTCCGGATTCTGCTAACCGTAGTAATAATCTTAACCATACATCAACAATATTCAATGGTGATAAAAGAAGCACGTTGTGGAGTAACTTGTTAGAGCAAAAAGACATTAATTACCTTCAAACTAAATTACGCGTTGTTGGTAACAATGACAGCTTAGTTGGTAGTTCAGGAATCGTGTTTCGGAGTAATGATAAGGAATACCAGGTTTCACTTAATAAAAAAGGATTACAGATTTCTGAAAATGATGGCAAACTTGGAAAAGATGTATTAATGTCTCAAGATCAAAATGTGATAAAAGAAAACTACACGTGGTATGATTTAAAGGTACTAACTAGTGGAAATAATATCGCAATCTATTTGGATGATATGCTTAAACTACAAGTACCTGTAGATCCTCCCCAGAATCTAAATATCTCAAAAGTTGGGATAAGGATTGACCATAACACCGCAGAGACTGAACCTATAACCGTAGGTCATATAAGATCTGCTGGTTCGCTCCTAAAGAAGGAACTTTATTATAATCTTTATTATCCACTTAGTGAACTAGCGTTATCAAAGGCGGCATACAATACTTTTGTTAATGGCGATACGTCAGCCTTATCTCATAAAATAGTAATGTTAACCTGGGATCCGGCCTCAAACGATACTCAATTTAGAGATTATTTGCGTTATTTAAACGATGGTGGCACGATTGTTGTTATAAATTCAAGGGACAATTTTGCTGGTGGATTTAGTAAACTATTAAACGTCACGACAGGTAATTACACCAAGTTTGATGGAATCTTATACGGAGGTAACGATACTACTTCGCACGCTTTGGCGATTTCGGGAATCGCAAGAACTCTGGACCTAAAATCCAAAAATGTAACTGTGAGTTCATATTACACAAATAACGGTAAGAAAGTTGCTCCGTTTGCTCTGGTGCATAGATATGGATCTGCGGATGGTAAAATTATCTATGTCAATAATGCCGGATATTTTGATGCTCTAATTAAATCACCAAAACAATTTTCGAGTCTGGGTCACGTGCCTGCGGTGCTTGATTTAAATACTCCAAATTATGCTAGAGAGTATCTCCCAAATACTGCCGAAAACGGGTCACGATTTATTGGAAAATTGAAAGCGTCTGGACCGACAACCGTCACAACACGTTCGTTATTACTACCAAACGAATCGAACTTCACTGCGGACAATATTTCTATCTCTAATGCATCTATTGTTACGAACCCGGGCTATAAAAAAAATGCAGTTAAAAACGCGCTGATAGAAAATCTGACATTGACGGGAGCATATAGCGCCGTTGTAGAATCAACTGGAGTTGTTTCCTTACCTTCCTGGCTTTCCGAGTATGATTACATAGGGATGTCTCTTCCCAAAACAATCAACTTGACGTTGAAGATTCTAGATAAATCTGGCAAAGTTGATTTCCTAGCTATAACTTCAAACAATACGGGTAAATATAAAGTACCTATCACTGTAGGCAACAAGGAAGAGGTTCGGTTTCATAACATTGGTCCTCAAAATTCATCTGCTGCAAGTCAAATTTTGATAATGAAAAAGCCGGAAATAAATGCCTCTGGAAACATCACTGTAAATAATATGTATACTCCTGCAAACGAGGAGGAAAGAAACGTGAGTCTGACCGGATTAAACGCCTCAATCGATCATTTAGACACCCTCGTCATAAACTACAAAAATACTAGTAGAATGCAATACGTTACATATCTCAATTGGTTACAAACTGAGCGCATACCAGAACACAAGCAAATCGTCATCAAGCTACCCGGAGATATATCTGAGCGATCAAAGAATGAGGGAATGGAGGTACCATGGAAACAAGTAATGGTTTCCAAAAATGGGATTATATTGGTTACATCAGTTGTCTCAGTATCCCTGGTCGCAATTTGGCGATTACGAACAAGAACAAGTGGATCATAAGACATCCATAAGTTTGAGAAGCGTTATTAATTTTTGGATTCTAAAACGCTGAGATTCTGTTTAAAATACTCTAATCAGCGGACCTCAGTTTTTGAATGATTTCCCTCTCGATAACATAAGACAAGCCCTCGTGTTTTTATTGGTAAGATCATTATCAATAATAATGAATGGTATGGGCTATAATAGGGAATGGTAAGATAGCTATAAGGCTCAATGGAAAGGGCTGAACCGTAGTAAAGTATTGAGAACAGCTAATAATAGGCCGTCACTTTGATATCTTGAAAATTGTGCCTTTATTAAAGTATCTTGATAAAACGTATAAATTGCCATCAGGTCCAACTTGCATATCGGTAATTTTCCCTAAGCCACGAGCAAATGTTAGACTTTTGGCGTCCTGATCTTCGGCTAATCTATCCGAATTTACAAGAATGAGAGCAGTTCTGTTATCATTTAAGTCAAAATGATATATTTCTCCACGATTAAAGGATGCGACCAACAAATCGTTTTTATAATCTGCTCCCAGTCTGTCTGAATCTAGGAATCTAAGCGCAGTTGGTGCCACCGTTTGGTTCCAAATAAATTCTGGTGCACTATATTTACCTTTTCCATTAAAATCTACCAATGCCGGAGGCTGGCCGAGTATAGAACTTCCAATAACAGATTCGCTTCTATCCCGCAATGTTCCCTGAACTCTATTCCATCCGCTATTAAAACCTGGATTTACAAGGTTAATTTCATCTCCGTTTCCGGGTCCATTCTCGGTATCCCATAATGTTCCTGAAACCGGATCAAAATCTAGGCCGTAACCATTTCTTATGCCATATGCATAGTAAAGATTTAGTGGATATTTCTTTCCCAGTATGCCATTTCCAACGGGTTTTCCATCCTGTGTAAATCTAAGTATTCCCGATCTACCATCTGGCCAGGAGCCATTTTTATAGTTCTGGACAAGGGTCGTAGTCTTGTTTTGGTATCCATGAAAGTCTCCTACAATAAGGTACACGTTATTATCAGGACCAACTTCCAATGCGCCCCCAATATGGGATGCGATGTTTGATTTGGGGCCTGCGAATAAGAGCACTGGGTTTACGAGCCTGTTTTCTACCAAATCATATCTATATAATTTGTTTTGAATTGGCTCTTTGGGCGTAGAACAAAAGACTGTAGGACATACATCACCGCCATCAGATAATTTTGATTCAGTGTAATATAGAAATACATGCGTCTTGTCTTCATTTTTTGAAATAGCTACTCCCAGTAGCCCACGTTCCCATTTGTTAGCAACGTTGAGGTCGATTAGCGGTTCCGAAATAGAGTGATTTATTATTCTTATAACCTTACCATCGTTTTTGTTTAATAATAAGAGGTCATTATTTCCTAAGAATGCCATCTTTGTAACTGGTGATAAAAGGTGGGTACCATTTGATTCGTTTTTTAATAACGTATCGTTTCCCTGATAAATCATTTCCACCTTAAGATCAGGATCGCTAACGACAGGAGGATTGCACTGATATTTAGTACATACTTTATTTTCCGCATAAATGATTCCGATTATAAATATTAAAAACGCAAGTAAACACACAAAAAATTTTAAAAATATTAGCATTTGGAAACCTGGCTCAAATTAAGCGATGAGACATTTAAGTATATTGAAAAATAAATCAATTTATTGCAAAATTAAAATAGATATCTGAAAACGGAATTTATTAGTCTTAATTAGTGCTCAATTTAGTTAACAGAGGCAAAAATAATTCAATAAAAGAGTATGAAAAAAAAGTCGACAAAAATGGTTTTGATTTTCGAATTATGAGAATTGAAACGGGTGCATCCCATTACTAACTCGATTTTTAAATCACACAAAAATAGACTTTAGGATCGGAGCATTGTAATGATGTCATGATTACAGGAACAAGTAAAACAAGACTTGAAACTCTTATTATTTGTAAGGATATGAAATCCTACTAGAATGGTCGTCTTGAATGTAGTTATTTTGTATACACAGTCCGCCCCAAGGAAATCCTGAAAGTAATGGTCAAATCTATTTTTTGCAATCTATTACTGTTTTTAGTATTTCTCTTATTCTTATCTATCTCATGATGAATATCATTTTCATTATCAATATTATTTCTTTTCAGTAAAGGGTAAATTGTTCCATTATTTTGTTCCTCCTGAAACACCAATACTGCCTTTATCCGTTTGAAGAGTCGTAGTGGGAGCCTGACCTGAAAGACTCAAACTAGTTCCACCAGAGAATGTGGCTAAACTTGTACCCTTGTTTATTCTAAACGTATCTGCCTTGATCCCGTCATTTGTGTAGTATCTGCCCGCCAACGTATTGCCGCTGTTTTCGATACTAATATCTAGAGCACCAAACTTTTTGTCTTGTTGATATTTTACAAACGATGACTTTCCCGATAGGGCGTGAAAGTTAATCCCGCCAGTTCCAACTGTGGCAAATATCTCACCAGCGGGATCAGTATAATCGGTGGAACTAGTACTTGTTATTATTGGACTCGAAGGAGACCCGGAATCGTACTTGATAGGATAGGTTCTTTGATAGTTGTGTAGATGACCGTTTAAAACTAGGTCGACCCCATATTGATCAAACCATTTCTGATAAATATTTCTCAGATTCGTAGCGTCAGATCCGGTGTTTGAACAAGAACTTGAGCCGCAGGTATTGGGTGAAGTATACATTTGTTTGTGTAAGGCTACTATTTTCCATTGAAATGGCTTCTTAAGCTCATTTAAAACAAAATTATATTGAGAAGAACCTGACGAGTAGCTACTGTGATCGGTGTCCATAATTATGACTAGTAAATTCCGAGTCGGGTACTCTAATGAATAATACGTTGATGACAGACCAAAGCTACTCATATACTTGCTGAAATCCTCATTTGAATCATCTTCGTGATTACCTATTGCTATTCTTGTTATGCTTTTGACAGGATTAATTATGTTTAACCAACACGTGGCGGTAGGTTGGTAAGAGTAGTCACCCAATGCTAAAATTCGATCTGGGCCTTGATTTGTAATGGTAGTTAGTGTTTTGGGAGTGTTAGAAGTACATCCCCAGTCACCTACAGCATCGACGTTCCACGCCGATACATAATTTAATGGAATAGATATTATTATGACGCCAAGTGAAAACAGAGTTAATACCAATGATGGGCTTATTTTGACGAGCGCAAGCATACGAAAATACCAATGCCACCACAATATAAAACATTTTATTCTAACCTTACAGAATGTTTATAAAACCGTCAAGTGTCTTGAAACCAAAAAATTTGAAACTGAATTTATATGGTCCTTTCATTTTATTATTTTAGGTCTTAATCCTCGATTATAAATTCAACTCAATAATTAATTGCCGCATAAAACTAGAATTCTAAATACTAATGATTTAAAATGCAGGAATTTGATTCGGCTGTTCTAAGCATGTGAATTTGTGATATCCAGAGTAATAAGATCCGGTATTGACTGTTAAGGTATAATATTTAAATAAATTAATATTATTTCAAGAAGAGTGAAATTTCTTAAATATAATTACAATAAATGGTAACATAACCCGTCCGATTAACCGGAGATTATACAATATGGATTTCTCTAAAACGGAACACTAACAAGTTACCAACAAACCTTGCGCACTTTCAATTGGTGTACTCATAAGTATAGTATTCCACTGCCTCAAAAAGGCAAAGGCCAAAATATTTAGCCTTAATAGGCTAATCGCCTATTTAATACGAATTAATTTTAAATGTCACCTGCAGTAAAGTTGAACGAGTGTGCCACTTGATGTAGCCTTAAAAAAATCAACTCAAACGACTTTATTCAGTCGACTCCAGACTGACATTCTGAAACAGAACCTATGAGTTTTTTAAGAATTTTGATCGTATCTATAGTAATTTTCTGTAGAGTTAGACCAAGAATCAAATAAAGAGCATTTCAAAACATTTAACAATAGAAATATTTGTTATAAATTATCGTGATTGTTGAGCGAGGAATGAACACTATTGTCTGTGCTATAATATTATTTACGCTAGTCATGATGATTCTATTCGCACCGGAGGCTCGTTCCTTAAAGGACCAGAACATGCCCTCTAATTCCAGCGATCAGACATACTTTGTCCCAAAGACATTTTTTATAGATTCGAATCTTCTGGCTCAGGCAAAAAAAATATTTCAGTCTAACGAGAGTAAGGGGCTAATCGTACCAGAAGTAACAAGGTTAATTCAGCAGGCTAATACTTATCTCAAGAGTAAACCGACGTCGGTAATGGACAAAGAGGAAGCAGCACCTAGCGGAAATAAGCACGATTTTTTATCTCTAACACCGTATCGTTGGCCCAATCCGGATACTGAAAATGGCCTTCCATATGTGTTTCGCGACGGTGAAACTAATCCTGAAGTCTACAAGATCCCTGATAAACATAATTTGGACGACATGATAGTTAAGACAAAGACACTTTCACTCGCCTATTATTTTACAGACAATCCTGAATATGCAAAAAAGGCAGCGGAGCTACTGCGTGTATGGTTCCTGAGCAACGATACTCGTATGAATCCTAACTTGCAGTTCTCTGAAACTATACGAGGAAAATCTGGACCAAACCCATCAGGAGTAATTGCGGGCGCATATATGCCAAATTTATTTGACGCAATTTCCATAATTGAAAATTCGCCTAGCTGGACCATTGCGGATAAACAAGGGATGAGAAATTGGTTTAATCAATATCTCGAATGGCTTTTGAGCTCCGGAGCCGGAAAATTAGAGTCGATGAAAATCAATAATCATGGCACTTATTATGACGTGCAGGTATCTTCTACAGCGCTATTCTTGAATAAGCAAGATCTTGTAAAGAGCGTGTTACATAATATTCTTCAAATGCCCATTGTGTCTGGATTTCGTAACACGCCGCATCTTCTTTCGGTGAAGATTACACCGGAAGGACAACAGCCATTTGAACTAAGTAGGACAAACTCATTGGATTATAGCATGTTCAATTTAATAGGCTTGTTCTATATGGCACAAATTGGGGAACATGTTGGATTAAACCTGTGGAATTATACGAGTTCCGAAGGAGTCGGATTACGTAAAGCGTTGGATTATCTTATTCCGTATGTTATGCAAGATAGGGCATGGCCTTACCGACAACAAGATACCTTCAGGAAGGACTATGTAGCGAATCTATTATGCATGGCTTCTATAAAATATGATCAGGCGAATAGTACTCAATCATACTTTAGTTTTTATAAAGCAATAGATCCAATTAAAATCCGCTTGGGTATGGATAACTATGGAATATGCGTCAAAAATGCGTCTCACCAATAACCTCTGCCTGTTAGACATCACTATAAAGATGAGATTTTTAACATTTAACACAGATACTGATACATCACCGGTAACAAAACGAAGAATATTAGCAGCTGCTATAATTTTCCAATTATTTATTCTTTCAATTGTACTCATCTCAGGCAATCAACAGGTACTCGCTGAAAACAATTCATCGGAAACTAATAGGATTGATTATTTCCAATTTAACGATAGTAATTACAAAATCCCCAATACGGGTGTTGAGGTCAGCCTGCTAACGGGATGGAAGGGAATCAACCTGAGTTCGTTCATACTCACCTCTCCAGGTGGTGTTGATGCTAAGACTGGAGAAGGCGTAGATAAAGTACCTGTTTTTATGACGGTCGGCTATTTTTCACCGGATACGGTCTTTAAGACCCATAACGTGACATCTCTTAAACAGTTTGTCGAACAGATTGCCAAAACCACAAAATGCCCTATAGCGGATAATGGAGAAGTAAGAATCAATGGATTCAGTGGTTACAAAATTAGGATGAACTGTGATTCCAATAGACCAGATGTGGATAATATACTGAATTATTTTTTCACTTCAAACGGTAAAGTCGTTTTCTTGAGCTTGAAGGGCACCAATCCTTACTTTTATCGAAATAAAGAAAAGTTTGAAGAATCCGTAAATACCATAAGGGCAGTTCATTAAATATCTCAACTATTCTAACTGAATTTGTCGCCGAAGCTACAAGAACAAAAAGATTAGTGACATTTCAGATTCGATTGTGGACAAAATGTTACTCAATTCGGTTCCCATTTTCAAAACAGGGTCGCAAGGAATTCAAAATGAAAAAACTATAGTTAATCAACCATTTTTTTTACCCAAATTTTGTAGAGTTCATGGTACTAATTTTTATTTTAGACTGCAAATCACTATTGGATTTTCCAACAGATTAAAAAAATTAATTTAAGCCTATTTTTTCTTATATAGGACGCAGTTCGTCTCGTTTCTTAACAGGAAATTAGTATGTATCCAGAAGAAAATCAGCTAAGGATCCCATATATGGAAAACTACACAATAAGCTCGAGGCAAGTTTCCTAAGTTTAAACCTAAACGGTATCTCAAGTAAAATTATTGAGGTGGCTTTATTTCTCTAACACTCAAAAACTTAAAGTCAACATCTGTAGCAGTATCCCATCTAAATGTAGTAATTGGTCCACCCCAACTGATAATTTGATCCGGTGCACCACCGCATGCTGTACCTTCTGTCCCCCAGCCACCTCTATCTACGTTCTCATCCACCTTGACAAAGTTACCGTTATTACTTTTGTCAAGCCATAACTCCGTCTTTACCACAGTCTTTCCATTTTCCTGAAAATTGTAAACAATAAATTTTATACCTATCCACTTATCTTCTATCGAACTCGTTGCACTTTTCAGACTAGTAAATACGTAGCTTACATGCCATTGTTCTTTGGCAAACCTTACTTTTCCTGAAAAAAATACATCTCCTTTCATAGCTGAGCCTTCACACCCTTCAGGCGGACCATCACCGGTGTGCCTACCTCCTCGTCCGTAAGGAGTTAAACTATCATCACTTGGCGATGTATTGACCTTTATGTATTGTGTCATCTCATAATTTCTCCAATCGTTTGGTGCTTGCATGTAGCCTTTTGCAGCAAGGTCACTGTGGTCCAGTGTATCAATAGCGCTCTCATCATATCCCGTTGATGTATAAACATTCATTCGAACTTTTGTTGACTTCATCTTCCACGACCCATCCGGGTTTTTTGTTATAGTGTTTTGAGGGTTAAATCTACTATCAGATAGAGGGTTATTCATATCCATATACCACTGCTCACCGCCACTCTTAGTTGGATATAATTTTATTATTCCAAATTTATCGCCTGATGAAAATATATCCAGTTCCGTGATGTGGGCATAATTATTTACATTGTTACCGTTAACAG
>AR_comb_assmDRAFT_10053415_pt1 | contig 15922 bp, 26 predicted proteins | sample ArasoioldDNA_FD_10543 | JGI IMG/M metagenome (IMG submission 10543) | reverse complement strand
GGCCTACGATCCTCCACGATCTCCCTGGTCCTGCCCTCTATGGTGTCGATCACGAAGTAGAGGTCCTCCATGATCCGCTCCAACTGGATGGCGATGCTCCTGTCCAGGGTACCAGTGGGGTATTGGTCTCGATCTCCCACTACAGACTCGTCGGGCATCAGCAGCTCGATCGCTGCCTGCACGTGCGCCTTCAGGTTATCCTTCGTCTCTTGGTCCACGTCATCTCCGATCTGCACCCGCCCGGATGCCCCAGGCGCTTTCAGGGAGGCCCAAGGGCCAACGCTCGCTTTCGCAGGACCGACCCTACTGGTCACTCGTCCCACGTTGTCCCTTGCCCCTCCCTGGTACCTCTCCGTTTAAGCCTGCGGGTCGAGGCCCGCAGCTCGCCTCCGTTGCCATGCAAACACACACTCCATGTGCGCCACCCAGTTCTCCGTCCTGACCAGGGCATCACCATCGATCACCGGCAGCTTGCAGACGAAGCATGGCTCCGCGTTCTCGGCGTCGACCACGATCACGTTCACTGGCCCTCCTTCAGCTTCTTCAGATACGCGTCGACCTCGCCCATCAGCTCGTCCATCTCAGCATCGGTCGCCGGCAGGCTACCTCCGTGCTGAATCCTCTGCCCCATGAACCGCTCGATATCTGCACGCATCGGGTAGGGTTCGCCCTCCTTGACCTCGTGGCCCAACATCGACTCTAGCCGTGTCACTAACGCGTCCAGATCGTCCCATTCAACCTTGCGGAACCCTAGCCGCTGGTGCTCTTCCTCGTCAGGATCCTGGCTCATCTAGCCCTCCCGGTACTCGTGCCGCCACTTGACCGCACGCATCTGCTGCTTTATCTCCAGATCGAGGCAGCCCTTGCAGATCCATTCCTCGCCCCGGCCACCATCTGGATTTCTCACCAGTCGATGAGAGTCCCTCAGATGCCCGCAGACGCACGCGGGCCTCTCCAAGACTGGTCGCTCGTCAACTAGCGTCATCTGGTAGTACCTCCACAACCTCTCTGAGCAGGCCGATCATCTGGTCGACCAGCTCGTCGTCTATCTCGTACACGCTGGTGGACTCGTCCATCTCCTCGCCCTCGTCCACGGCCTTCAGGACCTCCTGAATCCTGGCCTTCAGGCTCACCATCGGGTCAGGCATCTGTGCTGACCGTCATGCAGATGCACTTACCGCTCTCCCACTGCTTCTGGCACGCCAGGGTGTGGTAGACCTCCTCGATGTTGACCTTGGCCTGGTCGAGGATCTCCTCTTTGGTGCGCATGTAGAGCGATGGCTTCTCGCACCAGCGCTTGTGCAGCCGTTTGGTCTGGCCCTGCGCCATATACTCGAATACCGAGTCGCACGATCTGCAGACCCACTCGCCCTGGACCTGGCTCTCCGTCAGCCCCTCGATCGAGGTTATCGACGCCTCGGTCCAGAACCCGTTCGCTGAGATCAGGTCGCGTACCTGCTCCAGGCAGGCCTCGTCCGTATCCGCCATCCTCAGCTTCATCGGGTCGATCACGAAGTCGACCCTCACTACTCTCTTCAATTTCGATCTCCTCTCGATCTCACTCTACGCTCCCCGGAGTGGCCGGGTCCATCTCGTTCCGATCAGGTGTTCCCGGATCGTGACGCCTTCGTGAGATACTCCGTTCTCACCATCACGCTGCGCCTCTGACGGGCCAGCCAGGGCAGTTTGTAGTCGGGATCGTCGATAACCTGCAGCCAGTAGATGTGCTCCCGATCCCGTAGCTCGGTCTCCGGCGGGTAGATCTCCATCGCGGTGTACTCTGGTCCGAAGATCGCGGTCTTGGCGCTCTGCATGACCTCGAAGTGCTCGATGCCCATCGGCTTACTGTCCTTGCGCCAGACGAAGATCGTCCTGACTGGTGGCCAGCCATCCGCCTCCTGTATCTGCAGCCCGACCAGGGCACTATGCTGGCGAGTCTCCCAGTGGCGCTCGTCTAGCTGCGTCCAGATCATGATCTCTTGGTCCAGTTGCGATCGGTTCCATCGTCGCTCTCCTGCGGATCATCGCCACCATCGTCGGGGATCGGAGCGTTCGGATCCGACCATCGCCCGCTCTTGGCGAGCATCTTGAGGCTGATCAGGATTCGCTCGTCGCCTTTAGGTCCCTGGTACTGCGTGCCATCTGGTCGGACTCGGTAGCCGTAGATCTGGCCCGCCTCGATCCTGGTGGTCTTGTATCGGTAGGTCCGATCGAAGAGCTGGTGCTTGTAGTGGGCCTCGCCAGTCTCCAGATCCACGAAGAGCAGCTTGCGGGTCTGTCGGCTGATGAATTTCTTCTCGATCAGATACTCGGGCATCTGAGCCTGATCGGCCTTGTCCTTCTTGGTCTGCGCCTTGATCTCCTCGATGCGCTCCTCGATCTTCTCGCTCTGGCACATCGGGCAGGCATCGTTTGCCCCGTTCGCATCTGCGGCGTGGTAACCGTCCTGATGCTCGTTCTCCAGGCCAGCCTCGTCGAAGCAGGTCTCGCACAAGAAGAACCCTCCACCCTGGTCCTGGCCCTTGCTCTGCCACGTCTTCTTGCCGCAGCTACTGCATATTCTGGTGCCGCGATTGCGACCCCGCTCGAATCCGACGATCTTCTTGCTAGGCACTGCGATCTGCTCCACTGTCGGGGCTACCATCTTGGAGTGGCACTTGCGGCAGGTGCAGTCGATAGTCATCGAGTTGACCTTGCCCATCACGGTCAGGCCGCACAGGGTCTTGAGCCCATCTTCGCTCAGATGGGTGCTGCTCGCGGCCGGTGAGCGAGATCCCTCGCGTCGGCCTCGGGTTACCATATAGGTTGGCATGGCTACAAGATACTGCCTGGTGACCTGGGTGACCATTAACCCGCGTCACAGACCTGTTTCAGCGGAGTCACAATCCTAGGCATCTCGGATCTGCGCCGCGATGCCCGACAGCCTGGTGCCCGGCAGATTGAGATGGTAGTGGGCCAGCTCGTTGATATGGTCGGCCCGATCCTCCTCGTCGAGGCGAGCCCACAGGCCGACTAGTATCTCGCGGATCTCATGGTTGTTGCACGATCTGATGGTGAGTCGCAGGCTCAGATGCTCCCGCTGGTATCTGAAGTAGCTGCTCTCCGACCAGCCCTCTGGTAGCTCACCTGGCATCTTGGTCGACCATTTCCATCGTGACCGTGAACGCGCTGAGAGGCCTGTTGGGTCTGCCATCTGGTCGCGTGGGCCATCTCCTGCTCGGCTTGGCCCATATCTTGTGTAGCTCGGTAACGTCGCTCACCAGTAGGGCATCCCTTGGATCGCTGGTCGTCACCAGATGGCAGAGCATAGGCTCGCCCGTCACGTTATCGACGCCCTCTCGATCAGGATCATATTCCTTCACGTATCTGCCATCGGCCGGGCTCGGCTCACCAGTAGCCAGTCCGACGATCTTGATCGCCCACATCATCTGCCCATTCGCTCCCTCAGGGTCTTCGGCCGATATAGCGGCTCAGGCTCCCTCTTGGCCCGTTCACTCCGTGCGTAGATAATCTTGGCTCCCCGATTCCTGGCCTCCGCAGGATCTCGCGCTTCTGACGTGGGGAGCAGCATCAGGTCCAGGGTCTCCCTGGTGATCGCGCTCAGGTCGCATACGAACTTCACTACTGCTGGTCTCTCGCGTGCCAGGGCAAAGATGGCGTTACGATCCTCCGCCGAGACGCCATCGTACAGCTTGACGTAGATATCTCCGTCGCCCATCTCATTCTCCTCGCCAGTGCGCCAGGACCAGTACCACGAACATGGCCCAGGTCAGGAACAGGAAGATCAGCATGCCGATGATCCACTCCAGCCTGGTGAGTCCCTGGTGACCAGGCTCCCGCTGGCGACACACATCGCATCTGCCGTGGTAGTAGAGGTGCAGATGGTCTCGGGGCACTACGTGATGCCCATTCTGGCCTTGACCTCTGGTGAGAGCCGATCCAGCTCGGCGTCGTATCGGGCCAATTCCTCGTCGGTATGCCAACCGTGATATTCCTCGGAGGTGCGATCCCAGATATAGACCGTTTCGCCTTTGCGCCATATGCCCCGCTTCTCCCACAGATCGTGGTTGTCCCAGGCCATGCAGACTCGGCAGTCCCGATCCCAATATGGTGGGCATCGTAAGGGGTTCCGCCGTGCCGCTCGGATCCTGCTCCGAACCAGTTCGCTGATCTCGATCATCTTCCCATCCTCTCTCGCAGACTCCTTCTGGGAGGAGGCTCCACGGTTACCCACGGTGCATCTCCTGTGTGGACGACACCAGATAGGCGTGGCCCATTACTCTCCGCCTTACCAGGGTAGGGTCGACCGGCCTCCCAGTCGGCCTTACCTGGCCATACAGTCTCCCCAGGATGCTCGGCATCTCGATGCCCGACCCAGTCCTGATGGATATCCTCGTTGCCTCGACGCAGGGGACCATCCCATCCGCAGATGTTGCAGTGGCCCCGTAGCGTGTAGACCATCCTGATCTCGAAGTTGGCCCCGCTCACCCTAGTCGACTCTCCAGGCGTCGAGCAGGCTGTCCCAGGATACATATTCGATGGGCTCGGCACCCTTGGTAGGCCCGGTCCACAGGTTACCAGGGTAGATCTTTGGTCCGTGGTCGGCCAGGAGCAGGCCCAGGTTCTCCAGGGCCATGTCGTCCGATCTGCGCTCGCGCCTGACCATCGTCTGCACGGGCCAGTTGAGCCACAGATCCTCGTCCTTGACCAGGGCCAGTTCTCGGGCTCTGCCCTGCAGCTTCATCAGTTCATCTCGTGTCATCAGTGACTTGGCTCCACTTCGAAGTCGCTGGCGGTGATGGTCTCCTCGCCCTCCAGCTCGATCTCCTCGCCACAGGCCTGGCACTTGATCGTGCCGCTGATCGAGGCACCCAGGAGATGCTTCTGGTATCGCGGGTTGCTGATGCGCTTGCCAGCGCTCTTACCCCTGGCGACCGTGGTCTGGTAGTCGTCTACCTGCTGCGGATCGTCGAAGCCGTTCTCGATCTCGAACCCGTGATCGACCTCGTCGTCATCCTCCTTGGGGCACTCGTGCTCGAACGGGATGCTGATGGTGATATTGGCCGTGGCGCACTCGGTACCACATCCCGCACAGAGGCGATTCAGGGTCAGCTCGACCATGACCTCTTCCTCCTCGGCCTCAGCCGAGTCGACCGAGATATCCATCTCGTCCTCAAATCCCTGGAACTTACCCTCTGCGCTGCATCGTACTGGCATCTAGATTCCCTTTCCCTTGCTGATGTTGGTATTCCACTGGTAGGCGCATCCCTGGTTGGTTCGGCCTCGCTCGGGATACTTATCGACGTAGGCCCTGCTCCCGGCGGTCACGCCTCTGGCGTCGATCAGGGCCTTCAGATCGCGCCGCTCTTCTGGTGTCCAGTCCCTCCTGCTGATCTCCATCTTGGTCTCTCGCTCGGCAGATGATACCGCACCGGAGCGGGTTCCATTACCTACAACCTGTGAATTCGATGCCGATCCAGTCAGCCGTTCTCGGAGGCTCGGTCCCGCCTTCGGCTTCTGCTGACCAGTGACAGTGTCCTGGGCCAGTCGGCTCGACAGACGGGTACTGGTATCCTTCGACGCCATCTGGTTGTTCCCACAGGTCATGCACCAGAGAGTCGATGGGATCTTGCGCTTCTCGTCACCAGGCAGCAGGCTCACCTTGATCCCGCCGCACTTCTCGCACTTATACATCTCGCTGATGTGCTCCCTGAATCTCTCGACCTCCGCCCTGCGCTCCTTGGGGATGGCGGTGCCATTCTCCAGAAGGCATCTGTTGCACTGGCATGGGTCGGCGTGGCAGCCAGTATACCCCTCCGTGTCCCTCGCATGAACATGCTTCCATCCGATCTTGTAGCTCATCGCTCCTGCCGTTTCAGATACTTCTTCCACTGGTACATGCACGCCTCCAGGGACCGCTCGCTGATCTTGGTATGCTCTTTAGCCGCCTGGTAGGGACCGACCTGCAGCGCTCGTCTCACCAGGGTATCGGTCTCCTCCCTGGTCCATCGTCTGGTCGGCTCGATCATATCGGGAGCCTCGTGGGGATCCGCCATCGGCAACATCTCCATCCTGCGCCGTGATACCCACTTGTAGCTGCGATATCGGTCGATGCCTTTCGCGTTACGTGGCTTGACCGGGGTGAAGTCGCTGGCGCACAGATAGACGCCCTTACGCCGTAGCTGACCTCCACGTGTTGGCTCTCGCCAGATCTCCGGCCTGGTGACCAGGCGAGCATAGGCAGGCGCTCCCTCGGGTAATCGGTCTCCGACCACGTCGACTCCTGTCACGGTGCCGTAGCCTATAACCCTGCCCTTGCCTATCTCGCCCGTATCGTGGATGATCCACAGGCGGGTCGATCCTGGGACCAGATTGCCTGGTATTCGGCTGACCCTCTTGCTGATGCCAATTTGGTGAGCCTCGTGCGAGAAGGCCTCCACGGTCGGGTAACTCGTGTACCCTACCCACATGAGCAGGTCCATCCCGGATGCCCCAAGCTCTTCACCGGTGAGGCCAAGGAGACGCAGCTCGCTGCCGACGACCTGGGACATAGCCCCGTTAGAGCGTTGAGCCTTGGGCCTCCGGTGAAGCGTCTGTACCATGTCTAGTGCCTGGGACCTCCCATTGGCTCGGCCTCGACGCTGATAACCTCCCAGTCGGTATCGTCGATCTGCGCACCATCGGGCATCTCGCACACGACCTTGATCTGCGTACCCTGTGCGATCAGCAGCTGACCGTGCGCGGTTCTCAGCGCTCGATGGATGGCGGCTCCCATCTCCATCGGTGCCATAGGTCTGCGTGCTCTCATCACGATCTCGACCGATTGCATCGGCTCATCTACCTCCTCGTAGTCGGGCCTTGAGGCCTGGGACCTCTGGATTTGGAGTCCCGGCCGTGTCCTTCATCTTGCTCCACTGGTACATGCAGCCGGCCTCCGACCGTTCTGGATGGACCCTGGCGAACTCCTTGGTCCCGTTGAATGGCCCGTATTTGAGGCACATCCCGCGTAGCTCGTCGCGCTCGGCCTCGGTCCAGGCGACCTTGACTGACTTCTGTCTCTTAGCGATGACCTTCTCCTCCTCTTTCTCCTCGATCTCTGGCTGCGCCTCGTTCTTGAGGCGGGCCACCAGAGAGGCGGGTAGTTGGCGCTGGTACTTGATGGCCAGTTTGTGGCCCAGGATGGTCTGCTTGGCGCTCCAGCGATCCTGAGCAGCGAGGCTGTGGCCAATCTCGCCATCGGTGCCGCTGAACCCGATCCCGTTGCGTACTGCCGCTCGATCGGGGTCGTATCCCGCGACGATCTGGAGGGCCTCGTGAGCCGCAGCGATCTGGTCCTCTCTGAGGCCGATCTCCTGTTCTCGGGCAGTCTCCTTCTTGGCGACCGTGGCCTTCTTCTCCTTGGTGGGCTCGGGATCTGGGAGCAGGCGTTTCTCGTCCAGGGCCTTGTCCATGATGCGCTGCTTCTCGATGATCCGATTGGCCATCGTCGCATCGAGGCTACCCTCTACGACCAGATGCTGGACCCACACCGTGTCGGTCTGACCGATCCGATGGCACCGATCCTCGGCCTGTGAGATGTTGCCTGGTACCCAGTCTAGCTCCGCGAAGATGACCGTGTGGGCAGCGGTCAGGGTGATCCCGACTCCAGAGGCCTTGATCGACCCGACGAACACCTTGATCTCGGGGTCGTTCTGGAACCGATCTACGGCAGCCTGTTTCTGCTTCTCGCTCAGACCGCCTCGATGGAGCACTGCAACGGGGCCTAAGGCCTCGATGAGGGCATCTTGTACGTCGTGGTGATGGGCCATGATCACGATCTTGTCGGTCTCTTCCATCATCTCCTTGACGTGCTCGACGATGAAGGGGACCTTGGCGACCGCGAGGTCGTGTCTGATGCGGGCCATCTCCTCGAACCTGACCTTCATCTCGTCCGAGTCGATCTCCGCATCTTCGTCGCCATCGTAGGCCAGTTGCTCGGCCTTGACCAGACCAGCCATCTCCTTGGTGGCGGGGACCTCGATCACCTGGCGCATCTTGCGAGGCAGTTCGGTGAGTACGTCGGTCTTGAGTCGGCGGATCATGATCGAGCCGCGTAGCGTTTCCTGCAGCTCGGGCAGATTGGCCTCGTTAGCCCCCGAGAAGATCCAGACCCGCTTGTAGCGGGAGACCTGCTCCTCGTGGGCATCGCAGTAGCGCTTGGCGTAGGTCATGTAGTTTGACCATCTGGCGGGATCCAGATAGGCGATCAGGGGATGCAGCTCGTTGGGCCGATTCACGATCGGCGTACCAGTGAGCATGATCTTGCGCTTGGCCCTGATTGGGTCTACGAGATCGGTCACGGGAGACACTATATGGTCCCCCTAGCCCGCCTGCCCATAAATCCGCGAAATTGTGACTCCGGTGCCGGCAGGGATCTCAGGCACGAGGTCTCCTCGACGCATAATCTCGGCTCTCTGGCGTACCGTGGTCCCAAGGACGCCCCTCCTTGGTCCGCGCATACTCTCTGCCGCAGACTCTGCATCGGACTACCCTGTTACCAGAGGACATCATCTCACGACCGGGGACCAACGTCCCAGGCTGATCAACTCCAGGGCAGAGCAAACCCAGATCCCTCTTCTCCTGACGGGTTCTCACGACCTGCCCTCCAGATCCTGGCGCACCATCTCGTCGTAGGCCTCGTCGTCGCGTTCGCTGTACTCGGGCTGAGGCGGGCCTTCCCAGTCGTCAGGGGAGTTGTTCTCCGCCCACCATGCCGCACACTCGTCGCAGGCCAGCCACGGCGTACCATCGGGGTCGAGCAGTACCCGCGTGGCCTGGTTAGGGCACCGCAGTGGTACCCGCAGGTTATCGGCCTCGCAGCGACCCTCGTCCATTACTTGGCCTCCTTCTTGCGGGGTAGACCCGCATCCAGGTAGTGCGGGACCAGATTGCCCTCTCGGGACCACTGCCGCACGTGCTTCTTGATCTGGTCCAACCAGTGGGTGGCCCAACCGCACTCGGTGCATCGGTAATTCCAGGCCTTGTACTGGACCAGCTTCTGCCTGCTGAACCTTGGCTTGCTCACCATCGTCGATAACCTCCTGTAGGTCGCCTGGTCGGGACCGCTCCCGCCTTCTTGCGCTTCTTGTAGCTCGATCCCAGGACCTGCTCGGATCGCTGGCTCTCGGGGTTCTTCAGGTAGTGGGCCTCGTCAGCGATCATCAGATCCCACTCGATCTCGTGGATCTTCTCCGACCACTTGGTCAGGATGTCGTAGTTGACGATCACGATGTTGGTCTGAGGCCAGCCACCACCGTTGGCGATGCCGATCGAGAGGTTAGGGACCAGCCATTTGGCCAGCTCGCGCTGCCAGTTGATCTTGAGCGAGGCAGGGCAGATGATCAGGACTCGCCTGATCGTGGGGTCGATGTTGATCACGCCTATCGCCTGGATCGTCTTGCCCAGGCCCATCTCGTCAGCGATCAGGGTCGCATCTCGCTTGGAGGCGTACGCGATGCCCGCTCTCTGGAATGGCATGTAGTCCAGACCTTCTGGTGAGGGGATCTCGACGTCCAGATCCGCCATCCTGCTCATCTCGGCCTCGTACGCTGCCGCCACCAGTTCTTCCTGGCAGGTCTCATCTGCGTACTTGACCAGTTGGGCTGCTCGGGCCAGGTCGGTCGTGTACCAGATCCTGGCGTTTGGATCCCATCTGAATCCAGCGGCCTTGACGATGGCTCGCTCCTCGTACGAGGAGATCGCCTCCCATCTGCCGCGTCGCTGCGTTATCTGCATCTCACAGTACTCCGTGCCGACAAAGATACCCCAGGAGCGGGTTCCCTGAACAGCCCCCGAGGTGACACGGCCGAGTCACAAATTCGAGTGAGAAGGGATTCCCGGCATCCGATCTGGTGCGCGTCTTATAGCAGCTTCCGTAGCGAATTGACTAGCTGAATGCTAATTATCGGATAGCTCTACAATCGATCCCCAATCCATGCAGGGAGGTACCAGGGAGGGCCAAGGCGTGGCCTCCTAAACGCGTGGCCAGGGACATCCAGGCACTCTAGCGTTGGCCCTTGGCCCTCCGGTGGGCCTCCCTGCATGGATCTAATGTTCTATGGCAGGCCCTAGAAACGCTAGACGTTCGATTAGACGTTGTCTTCCAGTCATGGTAATTTCTGCGAATTGCCATGCACCTAATCGAAGACCTTGTCGAACCTATAGCTCTACAATCCAATTCCAAGCCGACGCTGAGGTACCAGGGAGGGGCAAGGAGTGGCCTGTCAGACCACCTGGCGACGGACATCCAGGCACTTCTGCGTTGGCCCTTGCCCCTCCGGTGAAGCGCTTGGGGTATCCTGGCGGGTTTATCTCGGGGTACGCTTGTTCTACGGCCCCCAGATGGACCCCAGGGTAAAAGAGAGAACCCCCGGTCGGATGACCAGGGGCTCCTCGGCTGCTAGGCTGCAGACTTTACGGAGTACTGTGGGCCTAGCGCCTCACCTTCAATCTGCCGGCGAGACCGCCACCCTTCTTGGCAGTAGGAGCGGGAGTCGGCTCTGGCTCGTTCTCTTCCTCTTCGGCCTCGGCCTCTTCCTCTTCCTCTGGCTCTGGCTCGGGCTCCGGTTCTGGAGCCTTCTTGCGAGCCGTAGCCTTGTTCGAGGCAGATGCCTTGGCCTTGGTCCCCGCCTTGGCCTTGCCGTTGGAACTGACTTCGAAGTCGGGGAAGTACTTCTCCATCACCTCGGGGTGCGAGGTCGCCCACTTGGTGACCAGCTCGATGTTGTTCTTGGTCCAGGCGGGATCCTTCGCGGCTCGTGCCAGGACCAGGCGGGCCTTGGTGGTCGCCTTCTGCTCGTCGGTCATCTCCCGACGACCTGTAACGTCGCGGGGTCGGCGGATCTGGATGAACTCGGCGTCGACCTCGAAGTACTGGACGCCATCGTCGTCGGTCTCCTGCACCTGGAATCCCAGGTTGTTCAGAAGAGCCACTTTGCTGCGATCGTTGGTCCCGATCACCGCGCTCTGGCCTCGTACCAGCTTGATGTCTGTGAATAGCTGTGCCATCGTCGTTCTATCTATGCCCTCCTCAGGCGGTTGTCGTTGGGTCGTTGGCCGATCTCCGTTCGGCTTGGGGCAACTGTAGCCCATGCGTCGCGGAAGCGAACATACCCTTGGCGAAGAAACCTGCTAATTCATCAGGCACTTCGTGAGTTATCAGATCGCACAGACCGAGGACCCTCCCGGCTACCCCTTGTGGACGGTATGCAGATCCGCCCAGTTCGGCCCTATCTTGACCTCGACCGCGAAGTGGACCTTGGTCTCGAACGAGGGATGCGCCAGGATATCCTTGGCTACTTCGACCGCCTCAGGCATCTTGGCCTTCTCGACCTGGATCATGAAACCATCGTGGATGTGAGGCCACGGCAGGACGTCGATGCCCCGTTCGGTCAGCGCATCTCGGATCCTCAGGTTATCCTCCAGGGTCATATCAGATACCGCTCCCTGGATCGGCGTGTTGACCGCCTGCCTCTCGATCTCGGAGCCATGCTTGCGATCTACGATGAATGGGAACCGACGCTTCCTGCCGTAGATCGACTCGACCTCCCGCATTCTCAGACCAATCGCCCTCTGCATGTTGATCCAGCTGCTGGCCTGCTTCATCGTGGACAGGAACGCCTCTCGATACTGAGTGGCCTCCTCTATGGTGCATCCCAGTTGAGGTGCCAGGCTATTCGGCATCCGACCGTAGATGATCCCGAAGGCTATGGTCTTGGCAGCCCGCCTGATGGTCTCCTGCTTCTCGGCCGATAGCGCTCTCATCTGCTCCGGCGTCATCTTGAACAGGTCGCAGGCGATGGCGAAGTGGATATCGGTAGACTCGCACGCTGCCTTCAGCGTCTCGTCACCAGATAGGTGGGCCAACATACGGATCTCGGCCTGCGATCGGTCGGAGTACAGGATCTCGAACCCTTCATCCGCGATGAATACCCGCTTGATCTCGGCCTGCCTCGCCACGCCGTGGATATTGGGGTCGGTGCAGGAGATCCGGCCAGTTCTCGCTCCCGATACTCGATACCTTGGATGAATCCTTCCACCAAGTCGTAGCAGCCCGACGTAGCCTCGATAGTAGGTCGTCAGCTTCTTGTCGAGCTTCCTCCAGGGCACCATCTGTCTCGGAAATGGATGTTGGAAGCCCAACCACAAGAGCATGAAGGTCACGGTACTGGTCGGCTTCATCTTGCTGAACACCGCAGACGACGCCGTTCGCCAGTATTCGTCGGCCTCCTCAGCGAAGTCCTCGTTGCCCTCGATCTCCAGATCCGCGATCTCCTGTATCTGCTGCATGACCTCCCGCTGACTGATCATCCCATCTGCCTTGGTCGTCACCATAGGTCGAAGGCGTAGCTCCTCGTACAGATAGTGGGCCAGCCTGACTGGTGCCGAGAACCAGGGCCTGCCCTTATCCGTCAGAGGCCTGTCCCTGGAGTCGCTCAGATCGTAGAGCTTCTCGCTGATCTCATCCTGCTCGGCCTTCCATCTGGCTCCCATCTGGTGAAGGTACTCGACATCGACCTTCATGCCCTCCATCTCCAGCCAGGTGAAGTGCTTGGCTGCCGGCAGCAGGAGGTCCTCCATCAGGCCATAGACGCCATCGGCCTCCATCTCGACCGGGAGATCCCTGGTGAGCCTCGCCGTATAGTCGACATCTGCGCCACAGTACTTCATCACCATCGGTCGGATCTCGGGATCGGACCAGATCTCCAGTGGCATCTCAAGGCCAAGCTTGCGATCCTCAGCGCTCTCCCCCTGCTTATGCCCTGGTCCCGATTGGACCGGCTGCGAACCATGTTTGGCCCGCCGGGGTGAGTCGGAGGTCACCCCAGATGATTTGGCTTTGCCCCGGCCTACGGTGCCATTCTGCGAGCGCTCTAACTTCGCCTTGTCGCGACGGAACCGGGCCACGCGCACCAGCAGGTCATCGTCGTAATATGGAGCCCAGTAGCGGTCCACCGCCTGTCGCTTGAGACCATGCGAGCCCTGGACCTCGTTGATCGCGTAGTGTCCGAGCATGGTGTCGAAGTCCCAGTTCGGATAGATATCTCGCTGCCAGAGCCACTGGACGTCGTACTGACCTCCCTGGAACGAGCACGAGATCGTCTCCAGCGCTTCCTTCAGATCCAGACGATTACTCTCGTTGCCCTTGATCAAGGCCTGCCAGTCCAGTACGGCAGCGGTGCCAGGCCTCCACGAGAACCCGATGCACAGGATCTCGCCTCCCCTGGGGTCATCGGGATCCGAGATGAAGCTCTCCATGCTGGTCTCGATATCGACGCTCACAGGCGTCTTCTGCTCCAGCAGACGATCGATCAGCTTATCGAACATGCGCTGGTTGTCGACGATCAGATAGTCATCCCAGCAGGGCTCCTCGACCAGGGGATGACCACCCAGGATGGCCTCGATCTTGCGCAGATCCTCGAACAGGAAGGGCCAGTTATCTGGCTGCCTGCTGATGCCCGCCGGGTGTAGCGTAGGCATCATAGGGATCACCAGACCATCTTCCAGCTCGATCTCCCTGGCGACGCCTCGCATCTTGGTTATGCCCCGCTCGCGCTCACCAGGCAGCAGTGCATTAGCAGCCGTACCGCCCAGAGCCACGATAGCACGCGGTCTGATCCGCACCAGCTCGTCGAGCAGCCGATCGCCGCAGGCCTCGATCTCATAAGTCTTGGGATCTCGGTTGTTGGGTGGTCGCCACATCACCACGTTGGTGAAGTACATCTGGCTGGTATCCCAACCAAGCTCCGCGATGGTCTGGTTCAGCAGCTTGCCCGCTCTGCCGACGAATACGCGTCCCTCTCGCTCCTCCTGCTCGCCAGGAGCCTCGCCCACGAACGCAATCTGAGGTCGGTTCTCACAGCCTCTGGCCTGTACCGGGCAGCCAACCAGTGGGCACTGCTCGCATCTAGTCGGAGGCGGAGGCTTCTTGGCCACTCCTATGGTCCTCCCGATTGAAGTAGGAATCTGAGCCGAAGCCCCGCATGAACTGCAGGGCTATATCGGCATTCTCGAACGTGATCGTACCCACATGTCCACACTGGTAGCAGGACATCCAGACGCATTCTCTGAACACGCCACGCATCACGTCATCGTAGCGCTTCTTGCATCTGGGACACTGGTCATCGATCATGGACTCATCGTAACCCCAATCTCCTGCTACAGGCGGGCCATGCACCCCATCCCTGAACCGCTTGACCCGCTATCGCAACCGATATCTGTGCGCTAGCGCTGGCCAGGTCAGGTCGAGAGGCATATGTCGTCCCACCATGACGCCTCCAGAAGGTCATATCCTCCTGCAGGCCACCGTAGTACCCATTGCCAGTATTGGCCCTCCAGTTGCCACCAGATTCGCACGAGGCCAATCTGGTCCATACGGATGCGGCAGGGGCTGATGATGCCACTGCTACTGGCTTAGGAGGCGGAGGAGGCTCCAGCTCACCAGTCGAGTAGAGGTAGGCAGCAGGATCCATCTTGGTGGTGACAACAGCACCGCGCAGATCCTCTGTATTTACGCCCGCCTCGTTCGCTAGACCTTGCAACCGCACCTCACCGATGTAGTCGTCATCTTCGGCAGAAGCCGTTGGTGCCGCTGACATCATCACGATCGCCAGGACGCTAGCGTGAGCGATCAGTCTCATTACGCTTCTCCCTGCAATTCATGCAGATTGCGCTATCTGGTACGGGGCATCCACGGTAGCCTGTCGAGCGCACACAGGTTACCCTGGACCAGATCACCTCACGGCACATGATGCAGCGCACCTTGTAGTGATGGTGGGATCTGGAGCCCCTGGTCACGATGGTTTGATCCACAGCCTCCAGGCGTGGTAGTTGAACTCCATCAACGATCGATCGATGTCGGATCCGTCCAGCCAGTTAACCTCCGTATCCGGTCTCCGACCATCTCGGCGTACCTTCGCACCTCCCGCCGCGCAGAAGGATGGATAACCCGAATCTGCTCCTCTCACCAGTCGGGTATCTGATGCAGTCCGTAGCTCATCTGCTCCATCGGGACTGCCGAGCAGATGGATTTGCTTGCCGGCGTCGACGATCTCCTGACCGAACCTCGCCAGCACGTCCTGTCGATGCATACCAGTGGACAGGTAGATGAACTTGGTGATGCCTATGGTGGTGACGGGCCACTGCAGCATCTCGTACAGGCACTGGGACCACTTGATGCTCAGATCGCCCTGAGGCACCGCCATCAGATTGCGATGCATACCGACCATCAGGTCGAGCGCCTCGCGGCCCATCTCCAGGGTTTTCTCCGTATCTCCAATCTCGTCGGGCAGGATAACCTCCGTGGCGTCGATCATCTCGGCCGTGGCCACCAGCTCCGACACCGACCTGCGATCTCCCTCGACCACGCCGTTATCCATGATCACGTAGTCACCCTTGGCAGCATGGTTGGCGAAGAAGAACGCGTACTCACGGCTCTGAGGGACAAGATGCGCCAGGGCCATGTGGTAGTTGTTCTGCGCTTCCAGATCCTGGTGCGCCACGGGTAGGATCGTCGCAAGCTTCATATCGAGCAGGTGCCAGTCGCACACGCCGCATCGAAGCCTAGATCATCTGCCGGCACTGTGTCAATCTCGCTGTGCGTGAATAGGGCACCCTCACGACTACCATCGACGTATATGGTGATGCCCTTGCAGCCGAGGCTATATGCCAGCCCGTAGCAGCGCTGGACCTCCTGCCAACTGGTACCAGCAGGCATGTTGATGGTCTTGGAGATGGCGTTATCCAGATAGCGCTGCACCGTGGCCTGGACCATGATGTGCTCCTCTGGCGTAACGTCGTTGGCGATCACGTGCTCCTCTCCCAGGCGATCTCGGAACAGTGGATGAACGACCTTGATCGAGCCCTGTCCCGTCGCGTTATCGTT
>AR_comb_assmDRAFT_10052264_pt1 | contig 15923 bp, 14 predicted proteins | sample ArasoioldDNA_FD_10543 | JGI IMG/M metagenome (IMG submission 10543) | reverse complement strand
GTCGCGAACAGCGCGCAGCCGCCGAACGCGAAGATCACCGCGTTCGTGTGCAGCGGCCGCAGCCGGCCGTACGAGAGCCAGGAGACGCCGTCCCAGAGGAAGAAGTCCGGGAGCAGCAGCTGCGCGGCGATGATCACGCCGACCAGCATCCCGACGATGCCCCAGACGACCGTCATGATCGCGAACTGGCGCACCACCTTGTAGTTGAACGTCGCAGCGCTTGCCGCAGCCATCGTCGATTGCCCCCGCAGAATGTTGAACCGCGCCGAGTTGCTCGCGCGCCGGTTCGCGCGCCGACACCGCCAGTGTCACGCAGACGCGCGATGTTAAGGAAGCCGCTCCCGACCTTGTTTGACCTCGGTCAAACCCTCCCCCGGCGCGATGGCAGCGGGGTCTTTGCTCGAGCGATCCTCCGCCGCCGCACCGCTGTCGTCGTCGGCGAGGATCCGGTGCGCGGGACCTTCGAGATCGTCGAACTGGCCGCTCCGCACCGACCACCAGAAGCCCGCACCAATGAGGAGCACGAGCACGACCGACACCGGGATCAGCAGGATCAGGACATCCATGCGGAATACCTCATCCGCGCGCGGCGGTCCCGGACTCGCGCATCCTCGCGACGCGCAGCGCGTTGGCAACGACGATGATCGACGAGAGCGACATCCCGGCCGCGGCAGCGAGCGGCGTCACGTAGCCGAACGCGGCCGCGGGAATGGCGATTGCGTTGTAGGCGAACGCCCAACCGAGGTTTTCGCGCACGATACGGAACGTGCGGCGTGCATGCGAGAGGGTGGCCCCGACGAGGCGCAGGTCGTCGGACAGCACCACGACATCCGCCGTCCACTGCGCGAGCGGCGTTGCGCTGCCGAGGCTCAGCGACACCTGCGCCTGCGCGAGCGAAGGCGCGTCGTTGATGCCGTCGCCGACCATCGCCACGACTGCACCCGCCGCCTGCAACGCGGCGACCGCCGCGCGCTTGTCCTCCGGGGCGGCATCGCCGCGGGCATCGGCGATGCCGAGCCGCGCCGCGACTGCCTCGACGGTCGCGTTACGATCGCCGGAGAGCACCACGGAAACGACCCGCATCGAAGCGAGCGCCGCGACTAGATCCGCGGCGCCGGGACGGATGGCATCCGACAGCGCGAACAGGGTCGCGACGCCGCGGCCATCGCCGAGCGCGACGAGCGTCGCGACCGGATCCGACGGCTCGGTCAGGACGGGGAGCCCCTGGCCCGAGAGCGCCGCCACGAACGCCGGGCGTCCGAGGCGAACGACGTGGCCCGCGACCCTGCCCTCGACGCCGTGGCCAGCGACGACGTGCCATTCGTCGACCCGGGGAAGCGCGCGGCCCCGCGCGGCGTCGCGGAAGGCCTGCGCGAGCGGGTGTTCCGACTGCGCTTCGAGCGCCGCCGCGAGCGCGATGGCATCGTCGGGTGAAATGTCCTCGCGGTGCCACGCAATGGCCGCGAGCGTTACACGCCCTGCGGTCAGCGTCCCGGTCTTGTCGAACACCACATGGGTCACCCGGGCAAGCGTCTCCAGCGCATCGGCGCGCGCGACGACCACGTGCCGTCGCGCGAGTGCGCCTGCCGCCGCGGCAAGCGCTGCGGGCGTGGCCAGCGACAGGGCGCACGGGCACGACACGACGAGCACAGCGAACGTGATCGCGAGCGCCCGCACCGGGTCGACCAACGACCAGACCAGCGCGGTGGCGATCGCCAGCGCCAGCAGGAACGCGACGAAGCGCGCGGCGACGCGGTCCGCGAGGCGGGCGACGCGCGGTCGCTCGCCCGCAGCGCGGGTGACCAGCCGCTCGATCGCGGCGAGTCGCGTGGCTTCGCCCGCCGCTGCGACGCGCACGACGAGCGCGTCGTCCCGGACGACGCTGCCCGCCAGCACCGCATCGCCGGGCGCGCGATTCAGCGGTCGCGATTCACCGGTCAGGATCGCCTCCTCGACGCTCGCCCGACCCTCGACGACGACGCCGTCGGCCGGGACCGTCGCGCCCGCGCGAACGAGCACCAGCTCGCCCGGCGAGAGCGCCGAGGCGGCGACTGCTTCGACGTCGCGCCGCGCGGGCCAGTCGACGAAACGCTCGCCGCGCGCGGGCCGCGCCCGCGCGACCGCCTCGACTGCGTCGCCCGCGCGCCGCCGCGCTGCGAGCTCGACATAGCGCGCGACGAGGAGCAGTGCGACGAACATCGCGACGGAGTCGTAGTAGACGGCGCCCGAGCCGGAGAAGGTCGACCACGCGCTCGCACCGAATGCGGCGACGAGACCGATCGCGACGGGTACGTCCATGCCGGGGCGCCGCAGGCGTGCGTCGCGCCATGCGCCGCGGAAGAACGGCGCGGCGGAATACAGGAGCACCGGCAGAGTCAGCGTGAGGCTCGCCCACTCCAGCAGCAACCGGTGCGCAGGCTCGACGCCGTCGACCGTGACGTAGGTCGGGACGGCGAACATCATCACCTGCATCATCGCCAGCAGGGCCACCGCCATTCGCAGCAGCAGTGCCCGCGATTCGCGCTGCACCAGCGCCTCGCGCCGCGCGGGATCGTACGGGTGGGCGCGATAGCCGACCTCGGCGACGGCGCGCAGCACGCCGGACAGCCGCTCCCGCGCGGGGTGGAAGGCGACGCGCGCACGGCGCGTCGCGAAGTTGACGTCGACGGCCGCGACCCCTGGTCGCTGCGCGAGCCAGCGCTCGATCAACCAGACGCAAGCGCCGCAGTGAATGCCTTCGAGCAGCAGCGACACTTCGCGCTTCCCGTCCGGCAAGTCACGGACGAATCCCGCGTGCGTCGCGACGTCGTCCCACGGCGTGAATTCATCGGCGCGGTCGCTTCCCTCGGCAGGCCGGTCGGCAGGCTCGGTGCGGCGGTCGTAGAACGCGTCGAGGCCGGCCGCGTGAATCGTCTGCGCGATACCGAGGCAACCTCCGCAACAGAAGTCGCGCGGTGTGCCGGCAAGCACCGCGCGCCACCGCAGCGGATGCGGATTGGGCAATCCGCAATGGAAGCAACTCGGGGATGGTGGCGCGCACGCAGCCTCGCTGGCCCGGGCATCCGTCACCGGCGGAGACGATTCGGCAGTGGCCGTTGCATCCGACATCGGCCGCAATCTACGGCCCGACCCGCGACGGGTCAATCGGCTTGGAGCCGGACCTTGACCGAGGGCAAGACCCCATTGATTTCAGTCAACGCGCAGGCGATGATGCGAGCGGACAATGGATCTATCACGGACCTTTCAGGATCGGCCATGTACAAGAACATGTTGGTGGCGACCGACGGCTCGAAACTTTCGGACAAGGCGCTTGCGCACGCGATCTCGCTGGCGCAGGCGGTCGGCGCGAAGCTCACCGCGTTCTACGCAGCGCCGGACTATCCGATGCCCGCGTACGCCGACGGCGTCGTCTACGAGCCGGTGACGCGCAGGGAATACGCGAAGCTGGCCGCAGAGGACGCGCAGAAGATTCTCGACGCGGCGGCAGCGAAGGCGGCCGCGGCCGGCGTCGAGTGCAAGACGACGTATGCGATCGCGCCCGCCCCGTGGGAGGCGATCCTCGCCGCGGCGAAGAAGCACAAGTGCGACTCGATCGTGATGGCGTCGCATGGGCGGCGCGGCATCTCGGCGGTATTGCTCGGCAGCGAGACGCAGAAGGTGCTCACGCACTCGAAGCTGCCGGTCATCGTCGTCCGCTAAGGAGCCCGACGGGCCCCTAGGATTCCGGCCTCGCCCCGCGTGCCGTGAGCGCCCGAGTCGGGCGTCCCCGGCTCTTTCCGGCGTTTGTTATGCTTTCCTGTTGCGGCTGCCGTGCGCCGCGCCGGGGGAAGCCATCCGCATGACGCTGCGCGCATCGAAGGCCGGCGCGACCGCCCCGCTCCTGTTCGGCTTCGGCACCGAGGGCGCCGAGCGCGACATCCTGCCGTGGCTCGCGCAGAACGTCGCCGCGATCTTCACGATCTTGCTGTCGCTCGCGCTGATCGCGCTGCTCGGCGCGCTCGTCTACGCGCTCTGGCGCGAGCTCCGGCGCAGCACGATCGTCCTCGATCCGCTCGAAGTCCCGCGCGAGCTCGCCGAGCGCGGCTACACGCCCGCGGTCGTCACCGAGAGGCTTCTCGACGCGATCCACACGATCCAGAACGTCGCGACCACACAGAAGCCGCGCCGCGGCCACGTCGCGTCCGCGTTGCAGGCCGACATCCGGATTCCGGTCGGGCAGCTGTCGGTCAAGTCGTTCGCGCGCTATTTCCGCCAGCTCTTCGACCGGCCAGACCTGGGGCTCGCCGGCGAGATCACGCGCGATGGCGACGTACTCACGCTGCAGCTCCGCAGTCGCGACGGCGCGCGGATCACGCAGGCCCGCCCGCGCATCGCCATCGATGTTCCGCCACTCGTCACGGCCGGCGCGGAGGAGGCGGTACGGCTCACCGATCCGTACGTGCTCGCGTCGTATTACATGGAGCAGGAGCTGCCGGGGCCCGATTTCTCGCGCACCGAGGAAGCATTGCGATACGTGATGGAGACGCGGCCCGACGAGGCGCCGTGGGCGTGCAATCTCCAGGGGCTCTTGCTCCTGGCCCGCGGCGAGGACGAGGCGGCGCTCGCCGTCCTGCGCCGCGGGTTCGAGGCCGATCCCGGGCTGCAGAGTCCGGTGACGGAAGAGTTCATGACGGCGCTCGTCCGCACCGGTCGCACCGACGAAGCCCTCCGCATCGTCGACGCCGCGAGCTCGCGACCGCTCACCGCTTCGCAACGCACCCGAATCGGCTGGTGCAACGTAATGCTGGGACGCTATCGGATCGCGTTGCGCCAGTTCCGACGTGTGCTCGCGCTCCGTCGCCGCCACGTCTATGCGACCTACGGGCTCGCCTTCACACTCTGGCGCCTGCATCGGCCGCATGAGGCGGTGACGGCGTTCGAGGCGTTCTTCCGCGCGCGCGGATCGGGCTGGACCGGCGCGCACATCTACGTCTGCGCGCTCCTCGACGCTGGCCGCCTCGACGATGCCGCGCGCTTCGCCGACGAGCTCTATGCGCGCTACCCGCTCGAGTCGGCGGCGATGGCGGCGGTCGCTGCGGTCCGGTTGAAGCAAGAGCGCTACACCGACGCCGCCGAGCTCGCCGAGGCCGCCACCAGGCGGTGGTCGTTGCGCTCGCTCAGCTGGCAGGTCTGGGGCGAGGCGCTGCTCGCGCTCGGGGACGCCGAAGCGGCGATGGCCAAATTCCGGCGGCTCCTTGCGCAGGACGCGCCGACGGGCGATTGCGTGAGCGGCTGGGCGCGTGCGCTGGCCGCGCTCGGCCGCACCGACGAGGCGCTCGCGAAGTTCGCCGAGGCCGAAAGGATCGATCCGCTCAACGCGCGCAACTATCTCCACTGGGGCGAGTCGCTCAAGCGCGCGGGACGCGCGAGCGAGGGTGACGCGCTGATCGCGAAGGCCCACAAGCTGGCCGCGAAGCAGGGTCTCGCCCCGTAGCCTGGAAGCCGCCTCATGGCGAGGCAGCCGAGACCCGGAGCCCGGGCGGCTCCCGATCCGGTACAATTGCGGTTTTTCCAACAAAAACAGCGCTATGCGCGTTTCCCGCTATTTCATTTCCACGCTGAAGGAAGCGCCCGCCGAGGCCGAGCTCGCGAGCCACCGCCTGATGCTGCGCGCCGGCATGATCAAGCGGCTCGCCGCGGGGATCTACACGTGGCTACCCCTCGGCCTTCGCGTGATGCGCAAAGTCGAGGCGATCGTGCGCGAGGAGATGAACCGCGCCGGCGCGATCGAGCTCTTGATGCCGGTCGTGCAGCCGGCCGAACTCTGGCAGGAGACGGGGCGCTGGGGGAAGTACGGGCCCGAGCTCCTGCGCCTTATGGACCGTCACGAGCGCGACTTCATCGTGCAGCCGACCTCGGAGGAGGTCATCACCGACATCGCGCGCAAGGACTTGAGAAGCTACAAACAGCTGCCGATCAATTTCTATCACATCCAGACGAAATTTCGCGACGAGGTGCGGCCGCGCTTCGGCGTGATGCGGTCACGCGAGTTCGTGATGAAGGATGCGTACTCGTTCGACGTCGACCGCGAGGCGATGCTGCGCTCCTACCAGGCGATGTACGACGCGTACACGCGCATCTTCACGCGGATGGGCCTCACGTTCCGCGCGGTCGCGGCGGATACGGGCCAGATCGGCGGCAGCACGTCGCACGAGTTCCAGGTGCTGGCCGAATCGGGCGAGGACGCGATCGCGTGGTGTCGCGCGTCGGACTACGCTGCAAACGTCGAGCTCGCCGAGGCGGTGGCCCCCGCCACCGCGCGCCCCGCGCCGGCCGAGCCGATGCAGAAGGTGCCGACGCCGGGCCGCGAGACGTGCGAGGACGTCGCCGAACTGCTCGGCCTTCCGCTCGCGCGCACCGTCAAGTGCATCATGCTCGCGACCGATGTCGAGGGCCGGCCGCCGCGCATCTGGATGCTGCTGATCCGCGGCGACCACGTGCTCAACGAGGTCAAGGTCGGGAAGGTCGCGGGGCTCGAGAAGTTCCGCTGGGCGAGCGAGGCGGAGATCGTCGCCGCGACCGGTTGCGCGCCCGGGTATCTCGGTCCGGTGGGCATTGCGAAGGATTTGCCGCTGGTCGTCGATCGCACCGTCGCCGCAATGAGCGATTTCGTCTGCGGCGCCAACGAAGCGGGCTTCCACCTGCGGGGCGTCAACTTCGGCCGCGACTGCCGCGAGGCCGACACCGTCGCCGACGTGCGCAACGTCGTCGCCGGCGACCCATCGCCCGACGGAAGGGGGATGCTCGAGATCCTGCGGGGCATCGAGGTCGGTCACGTGTTCGCGCTCGGCACGCGCTATTCGCAGGACATGAACGCAACGTATCTCGACGCCCAGGGTCAAAGCCGACTGATCGAAATGGGCTGCTACGGGATCGGCATCACGCGGGTCGTCGCCGCGGCCATCGAGCAGAACCACGATGCTAAAGGGATCATCTGGCCCGAGCCGCTCGCACCATTCACGGTGGCGATCGCCCCGGTGGGGTACGATCGGAGCGAGGCGGTCCGGACGCTTGCCGACCGCCTCCATGACGAGCTCGAGGCGGCGGGGATCGAGGTGCTGCTGGACGATCGGGGCGAGCGCCCTGGCGTGATGTTTGCAGACCTCGAGTTGATCGGCATTCCGCATCGCATTACGATCGGCGAGCGCGGCCTCAAGGACGGCAACGTCGAATACCAGGCGCGCAGAGGGGCGGCGGAGGCAGCGCGCGCCGCTGCGGTGCCGGTCGTGGACATCGGGACCTTCATGCGGGGGACGCTTTCGGCATGACGTTTTTCGGCACTTGGCGACCGTGGGCCGGCGTGGCTGGCGTGGCAGCGCTCGCCCTGTCGCCCCTTCCCGCCCGCGCCGGCGCGCAGGCCGAGGAACTGCTCGCGCCTTCGGTCGTGACCGTCCTCTCGGCCGCGATCTCGGATCGGCCGGTGCCGGTCGACTACGGGTATCGCCAGGACATCCGGCCGTGGATGGATGAGATGTCGCGCCGGCTCGCGCCTAAGGTCGCCGACGGTCGTACGCGAGAGGAATTTCTCTCGACGCTCCACTACGAGGCGATGCGGGCGGGGCTCGACCCTCAGCTCGTCCTCGGCGTCGTCCAGTACGAGAGCGCCTTCCGCAAGTATGCGATTTCGACCGCCGGCGCGCGCGGGTACATGCAGGTGATGCCGTTCTGGACCGGCCTTATCGGCGGCCGAGACAACAACAACCTGTTCCACCTGCGAACGAATCTGCGCTATGGCTGCGTGATCCTGCGTCACTACCTCGACATCGAGGGCGGCGACATCTATCGCGCGCTCGGCCGCTACAACGGGAGCCTCGGACGTCCCGAATATCCGACCGGCGTCATGGAAACCATCGCGCGCCACTGGCACTACGCACCGTCTCCGCAAGGCGTCCCGGTGACGTTCACCGGCGCGCGGTGATCCCCCGCGGCCGCTTCGCGCCGTCTCCCACCGGACCGCTGCACTTCGGCTCGCTGATCGCCGCCGTCGCGAGCTATTGCGACGCCCGGGCCGCGCACGGAGAGTGGCTCGTTCGCATCGAGGACGTCGACCTCCCGCGCGCGCGGCCGGGCGCGGAGCGCGCGATCCTGTCGGCGCTCGAGCGTTACGGTTTCGCGTGGGATGGGCCCGTCGTTCGACAGTCCGAGCGCGGCGACGCGTACGCGGCGGCGCTCGATCGATTGCGCGCGCATGGCGACGTTTACGAGTGCGCGTGTGCGCGGCGCGAGCTCGCGGGTGCGCCGATCGGCGCAGGCGGAGAGCACGTCTACGCCGGCACCTGCCGCGACGGCATTCCGCCGGATCGCGCGCCGCGCACGGCGCGCGCATGGCGCTTCCGCGTGCGCTCCGCTCGCGTCGAGTGGCGCGACCGGCTCCAGGGTCCGCAGACGCAGGATCTCGCGCGCGAGGTCGGCGACTTCGTCGTCAAGCGTGCCGACGGGCTTTTCGCATACCAGCTCGCGGTCGTCGTCGACGACGCCCTGCAGGGCATCACCGACGTCGTGCGCGGATCCGACCTGATCGCATCGACCGGGCGCCAGATCCTGTTGCAGCGCCATCTTGAACTCGCGACGCCGTCGTACCTGCACGTGCCGATTGCGCTCGACGCGGCCGGCCTCAAGCTATCGAAGCAGACGCTCGCGGCTCCGGTACCCGAGGTCGCGCTGCCCGCGCTCGTCGCCGCGTGGCGCTTTCTCGAACAGAGTCTGCCGGGAGGGTCGGCCGCCCCGGCGACGGTCGACGAGTTCTGGCGATCCGCACTTGCGTCGTGGAATCCCGCGCAGCTCCCGCCAGTGCCCATGCTGCCGGCCCCGGTCGAGTTCAGGCCGGAAACATCCCGCGGCGTATAATTGAGCCTTCGCTGAACCGGACCCGCCGGGACGCGGTTGGTCGCTCGCGCAGGTCCGAGACGGCGGGCCGGTCAGCTCGGGCGGGACCGCAGCCACTCGCTTCCCACGCCATGACCACGCTCGTTGTCGTTCGCAAGGACGACGCCATCGCCATCGCCGCCGACTCGCTGACGACGTTCGGCGACACCCGCCTCACCGCCGACTACGACCGGACGCCCGAGAAGATCGTCCACTACCGCGGCACCTACATCGGCCTCTGCGGAAGCGCCGCGCACCAGCTCGTGTTCGAGAGCCTGCTTGCGAAGCACGGCGACCTCGACTTCTCGAACAAGGCGGCGATCTTCGAGACGTTTCGAAAGCTGCACCCGATCCTGAAGGAGCAGCATTTCCTCAACCCCAAGGAGGAGGACGACGATCCGTACGAGTCGACGCAGGTGACCGCGCTGATCGCCAACGCGCGCGGGATTTTCGGCGTGTTCTCGATGCGCGAGGTCTTCGAATACACGCGCTTCTGGGCGGCCGGGACCGGTCGCGAGTTCGCGATCGGCGCGATGCACGCGATGTACGACCGCCTCCGCTCGGCCGAGGAGATCGCCCGCGTCGGCGTCGATGCAGGCACCACGTTCGACAAGAACTCCGGCCTCCCGCTCACGCTCTACACAGTGGCGGCGACGGGCTAGGCCCGCGGAGCCGTCGAGCTTGGCGCAGAACCCGCCGTTCGCCAACGCGCTCGCACGCTTCGTGCTCGAGCACGCGGCGGTGCGCGGCGCGCTGGTGAGCCTCGACGGCGCGTGCCGCGAGATCCTCGATTGCCATCCCTACCCGCCAGCGCTGCGCCACGTGCTCGCGGAGCTGCTCGCGGCCGCGACGCTGCTCGCGTCGACGCTCAAGTTCAAGGGCGCGCTGATCGTGCAGCTTCAGGGCGATGGGCCGGTCCGCCTGCTCGTCGTCGAGTGCGACGCGACGCTCGCGCTCCGCGCGACGGCGCAATGGAAGGACGCGGCGGCCGCTCTCCCCGCGGGCGCGTCGCTCGCGGAGCTCGCGGGCGGCCCGGAGCACGGCCGCCTCGTGATCACGCTTGATCCGAAGGACGGCGGGCCGCTCTACCAGGGCGTTGTCGCGCTCGAGGCGGCGTCGGTCGCGACCCTGATCGAGCACTACCTCCGCACATCGGAGCAGATCGACAGCCGGATGGCGATCGCGACCGACGGCCGGCGGGTGCGCGGGCTCCTGCTGCAACGGCTTCCCGGCGCCACGGCCGCGGACGACGAGACCTGGGAGCGCGCCGCGGCTCAGGTCGAGGGGCTCGACCCGGAAGCGCTGCTCGCGCCGCACGCCGCGCCCGAGCTCCTGCAGGCGCACTTTCCGGACGATGACGTCCGACTGTTCAGGGCGCGGCCGGCGTCGTTCTCTTGCAGCTGCTCCGAGGAGCGCGTCGCCAACGCGCTGCGCCTGATCGGACGCGCCGAGGTCGAGAGCATCCTGGCCGAGCAGGGCCTGGTCGGCGTGACGTGCGAGTTCTGCAACCGCCACTACACGTTCGTCGCGGAGGACGCGCGCGCGCTCTTCGCGACCGATCGCGGCGCCGTTCGCCACTGAGGTCACGGCTGCCGCGATGAGTCTGTATGTCCCCGGTGCCTTCGACACGCGCGATCGCGCCGCGGTCGCGCGTCTGCTGCACGACCATCCGTTCGCGACACTGGTCACGCCCTCGGCGCCCGAGCCGTTCGTCTCGCACGTGCCCCTGCTCCACATCGCCGATTGCGAGCCGCACGGCACGCTGCTCGGCCACTTCGCCCGCGCGAATCCCCACGCCGGAGGCGCGAGTGGCCGCGAGTCGATCGCCATCTTCCACGGACCGCACGCGTACGTGTCCCCATCGTGGTACGCGGAACCCGCCACGGCTGTGCCGACGTGGAACTACGCCGTCGTCCATGCGCACGGCTCGCTCGAGTTCGCCCGCGATCCGGCGGAGACACGCGCCATCCTCGACGCGCTGATCCACCGCTTCGAGTCGAATCGCGCGGCGCCGTGGCAGCCGGGTCTCGACCGCGCGCACCTCGACGCGATGGTCGCAGTGATCGTCGGCTTCAGGATGAAGGTGCGAAGGCTCGACGCGAAGTTCAAGCTGTCGCAGAATCGGTCGCCCGGCGATCGCGCACGCGTCGCGTCGGCGCTCGCGGCCGAGGGCTACGCCGAAGCGCTGGCGACGGCGGAGTGGATGCGCGCCTATGTCCCGGCTGCCGACGGCAAGCGCTGAGCGAGTCCGCTTCGACAAGTGGCTGTGGGCGGCGCGTTTCTACAAGACGCGAAGCCTGGCGGCACAGGCGATCGACACGGGCCAGGCGCGCCTCGACGGCGAGCGCGTCAAGCCCGCGCACGGGCTGCGCGAGGGCGCGCTGGTCTCAGTTCGCCGCCGCGGCATCGTGGTCGAGGCCGTCGTGGTCGCGTGCTCCGACCGGCGCGGATCGGCGACGGACGCCGCCCGCCTCTATCGCGAGACGCTGGAAAGCGTGGCAGCACGCGAGAGCGAGGCGCTCGCGCGGCGCGCGGCTGACGCGACGAACCCACGTCTTCCCGGGCGCCCCACCAAGCGCAACCGGCGCCGCCTCGAGGATTTCCTGAACGAACCCTGAGTCCGCGCGAGTCGCGCGGCTAGCAGAGCCGGAACGCGGAGAGGTCGAGCAGCAGGTCCGGGCTCTGGTAGCCCCGCCAGATTGCCCATGCAAGCAGCGCGGCCAGCACCAATCCGATCGCGTGCCAGACGAAACGCGGCAGGCGGACGCCGTACGGCGAATTCGGGTTGAAGGGAAAGGTGCTCACGCCGCGAGCGTAGCAGCCCGCGGCATGTTCCGCCACCGCAAAGAAGCGGATGTCAGGTCAGGCGCGCGCCGTGGCGTCGGCGAGCGGGCTTAGTATCGTCACGGGCGTCTGCGGCATGACGCCCAGCTCGCGCATCGTCGCCATGATCGAGCTGAAGTCGGCGGCCGTGCGAACGTTGGAGATCGGCTTGGCGAGCAGATTCACCGCGCGTCCGCTGACGATCAGGGGCAGACTTTCCGGCAGCGCGTTGCGCAGCGAGCGGATTTCCTGCCCCGCGATCTTGCCCGAAATGCCGCGGTCGAATAGCAGCACGACCAGCGCGACCTTGTACGCCTCGGCGGCCCCCGCGATTTCCTGCGCCGGCACGCCGGCGCCGAGCGACAGGCAGTTGATGCCGTCGGTGAACAGCAGGAGTTCGAGGATCGCGAGCCCGAGCTGATTCGGATCGTTGGGAGGCGTCGCGAGCAGGATCTGCCGCGCGTCGCGCGTCGGACGGACGAGCCGCGTCACATCGCGCAGGAGCCGCTGTGCGAGATCGGCGAAGCGGAGCTCCTGAAAGTTCTGCATCTCGCCGCGGACCACGCGCTCGTGCACCGCTTCGTTCAGCGGAATCAGCGTCGACTCGAGGAACTTGCGCAGCCCCTGCCCGACGAGCAGCTTCGACAGGTGGTTCTGCAGTTCGCCGATGCGATGGGAGCCCAGCAGCTTGACCGCGGTCTCGATCTCGCCGGGCAACGGCGCGGGCGCCTCGACCGCGAGGCCCATCATCGACTGCAGCGCGGATTCGGCCAGCGGAACGACGGCACCGGCGCGCCAGCCCTCCGACAGGAGTTGCTTGATCAGCTTGAGTCGCGCGACCTGGTCGGCCGGGTAGACGCGATCGCCAAAGGCGTCGCGGAGCGGCGCCGGGAACCCATAGCGGCGCTGCCACATGTAGAGCTGCTCTCGGCGTAGGCCGGTGATGCGGACGACTTCGCGGATATGCGCGTTGCCGCGCGATTCCACGGTCGATTCGCGTGCTTCGGTCGGGCCGATCGCCGGTTCGTTCCGCCTCGTCGGCGCCTTGATCAGGATGCCCATCGTGTCGTTTCCTTACCGTAGTCGTCAGTATTGGTGCGCATCCTGTGCTGCACAAGTATAGCCGAGCGCAGGAGGGGGTGGCTGCACGTCTGTCGTTTCGGGCGGATCCCTTTCGGGATACGCGCCGCGAGGCGACATTCTGTGCAGCACGGCCGGTTACATGCACGATGCGTGCCAGCAGATCCGACCGCCTATTGCTCCCCGTGAGGCTTTGGGCGATCATCGAACCCCCGGAAGGTGCGACCGCAAGCACCGGAATTCGCAACGGATTTCCATGGCGCGCCTGCGCTGCGCCGGGCAGACCTCGGCCGCGGCATCCCGAGTGTCGAATCGTCGCGATCGCCGGGCGTCTGGCGTGATTCATGCGGAGTGCCGCACAAGCGCAACTGGGGAAGCGATAGCGGATGTTCGGAATCGGCAAGGACCAGAAGGACCCCCTCGCGGACGCCAAGGCGGCCGAGCGGTGGTATGCGTCGCTTCCCGGGAACGATCCCATCGCGACCCAGCACGACGTGCAGGCCGAGCTCGCCCGTCTCACGGAGCGCAGCGTGCGGCACACGCCACAGGGCCTCGAAGCCGTCTTTCGGGTCGACCTCGAGACGCAGAGCCTCCGCCGCACGCTGTCCGCGCAGTATCTCGAGCACGCGAGCCGCTCGTCGCGGATCGAGGGCCAGCTCTGGCAGGCGCTCTTCGATCTGACGCAAGGATTTCTCGCCTGCTACGCCGCGTTCGAGCGCGAGCTCTCTGCGCACGCGCAGAGCAGCAAGTGGCAGGCGCTCCTGCCCGAGCTCCTCGCGCGGCAGATCCAGCACCTGGGGCTCGACGCGAGGATCCGGCTCTACCGATACGAGCAATGGATCCCCGCGAAATGGGCCGAGCTGCACGCGCTCTTCGCGCTCGCGTGCTCGCGGCAGATCGAGCGCCGCCTCGTCGTCGTCAGCGCCCAGGGCGAGACGACGACCGTGGAACACGAGTACCTGGTGGCGCTCATCCTTCAGCTCGTGAACTCGGGCAACCTGACGCCGAAGCACGTCGATGGGGTCGCGACCCATCTCGACGAGTGGTGCCAGCCCCTCCGGCTGACCCTGGAGCCCTCGTCGGTCACCTCTTTCTACGTGGACCTGGGCAGCCGGGCAGGACTTCGCCGCCGCACCCCGGCTCCGCTCGAGGGCCGCGTGCTGTTCCTCGACACCCGTCCATTGCACGCGCTCCTGCTGCAGAACGTCGCGATGCTCGAGCAGAAGATCAAGAGCCAGCCGCTCTCCGACCGGACGGCGCGCCGGAGCGAGCAGCTCGCGCTCTTCACGAAGCTCGCCTCCCAGGTCGACCCGGAGTTCAAGCCGTTCGCCCGGCGAGGCGAGCGCACGTCGGCAGCGGGGACCGTCGACGCGATCGTCGGTTTCGCGAAGATCTCGGGGTACCTCCGGGAGGAAGAACGGGCGCCGATGCGGGCGCTCGATCCCGGCAACAGCTTCGGCGGGACGATGGAACTCGCGGTGTTCGGACGCGCTCGCAACGAGCCCGACCGGCGGCTCGAGCAGGCCCAGCGGCGGCTCGCCAATTACGCGGCCCCCGGCGGGCCTTGGGAAGTGAAGGACGTGAGCCAGACCGGGTTCCGGCTGCTCGCGCCGATGAGCGTCGCCAACGCCGTCACGCTCGGCACCCTGGCGGCACTGCGCCCGCACGGCCAGCCCATCTGGGCGCTCGGCATCGTGCGGCGGATGCGGCGCCTGACCGCCGATCGCGCCGAGATCGGCCTCCAGGTGATCGCGAACGCGCTATCGGGCGTCGACCTGGTCGAGCAGCGGAAAGCGCAGGACGCGGACTATGCGGTCGACGGCGAGGCGACGACGATCAACGGCCGCATCTTCCAGGGACTCTACCTGTCGCTGCGCAAGCGCGACGGCGGTCCGGTCGTGCAGTCGTTGATCATGCCGGCGATCGAGTACCAGCCGGCGAAGCGGTTCAAGCTGCAGATGCCTGGGGCGATGCACGCGATTCGCCTCGGCCGGCTGCTCGAGCAGCAGCCGGAATGGGTGTGGACCGCCGTCGAGCCGTTCGAGCACACCGCCGACGCGCGCCGCCGCTGACGTCCAACCGATGACGGTCGACCGTTACGCGGAGCTTCATCGGGCGTACCGGTGGGACGTGCCGGCGCGCTTTTCCATCGCGCAGGCGTGCTGCGGTCGCTGGGCCCACGACCGTGCGCGCTTCGCGCTCTACTGGGAAGACGAGGCAGGCGCGACGGCCGCGCTGACGTTCTGGGACGTGCGGCAGCAGGCGAACCGGCTCTCGAACGCCCTCGCGGCCCTCGGCGTCGCCCGCGGCGACAAGGTGGCGCTGATCCTGCCGCAGCGGCCGGAGACCGTCGTCGCGCACGTCGCGATCAACCAGCTGGGCGCGGTCGCGGTGCCGCTCTCGTTCCTGTTCGGGCCCGAAGCGCTCGAATACCGGCTCTCGCACTCGCAGACGAAGATCGTGCTCGTCGATCCGCAGTCGCTGCCGGCAGTCGCCGCAATCCGGGAGCGCTGTCCCGGCGTCGCGCACGTCGTCGGCGTCGCGGGCGCGCGCGAAGCGGGGGTCACGCCGTGGGAGACGCTGCTCGCGCGCGGATCGCCGCATTTTGCCGGGCCGGAGCTCGCTGCCACGGATCCCGCGTACCTCGTCTACACCAGCGGGACGACGGGACCGCCGAAGGGCGCGTTGATGCCGCAGCAATGCCTGATCGGCAACCTGCCGGGCTTCGTCCACTCGCACGATGGCTATCCGCGGACCAACGACCTGTTCTGGTCGCCGGCCGACTGGGCGTGGACGGGCGGCCTCATGGACGCGCTCCTGCCCACGCTCTACTTCGGCCAGCCGATCGTCGGCTACCGCGGCCGCTTCGACCCGGAGCGCGCCTTCGCACTGATCGAGAAGTACGGGATCCGGAACACGTTCCTGTTCCCGACGGCGCTCAAGATGATGATGAAGGCGTTCCCGCGGCCGAAGGAACGCTTCGCCGTCGACCTCCGGACGATCATGAGCGCGGGCGAGGCGGTCGGCACGGCGGTGTTCGACTGGGCGCGGGAGGCGCTCGGCGTCACGATCAACGAGATGTTCGGGCAGACCGAGATGAACTACATCGTCGGCAA
>AR_comb_assmDRAFT_10425643_pt1 | contig 15932 bp, 15 predicted proteins | sample ArasoioldDNA_FD_10543 | JGI IMG/M metagenome (IMG submission 10543) | reverse complement strand
GGTGCCTCAGGCCGCTGCCTTCTTGCGCCCGGCTCGCTTGGCCGCAACCGCCCGCTTCGCAGTGCGACGCCCGGACTTCTTCGCTGCCGGGGCGGCAGAGCCTTCGATCAGGTATGCGCTCCGATCGGGAGCGTCCTTGATCCAGTTCGGCGGCTTTCCCTGGCCTGTCCAGGTACGGCCCGTCTCCGGGTCGCGGTATTTCGCAACACCCTTCGTGGCGGGTGCCGCCTTTGCACCCGCGGTGCGGCCGCGGCGCTTCCTGAACAGGCCCAGCAGGTCATCCTGCGTCAGGCCGTACTGCTGAATCAGCTCGCGAATGCTATCCAACGCCTGACTCAGCTCGGCCTTACGCGCCTCCTCGGCTGCCACGGTAAGTTCACGAATCTGCGCCTGGATATCCTGATAAGAAACGGTCATGCAATGGTCTCCGACATGCTGCGTGCAGCAGCACTGTTCACTAACGCTGCCACACGTCGCACAAGGTCAATTCCTCATGCGTCACTTCCGCCCACATTCGCAACGGCGATGCTGCGATTGTCTCCCTTTCAAAGCCCGAGGTCCGAGGACTTGAATCCGTACTTGGCGATAGCCTTGCGTATCCAGCGTACGGCGCTTGCGGCTTCACTCTTCCGGACTGCCTCAGCTTTACGCTCCAAGCTTTGCAGCTCGGCACTGATGGACTTGAGGCCCGCGAGCGTCCGCTGCCTCAGCGCTACGATATCAAAGGCGAACTGATCCGCCGCACTTTCCGGAACCGACTCTGCGGACGGAGACTCATTCGAGCCACCACTGGATTCGCACAGCTCTGCGGGACGAATGACCGTCACGGTTCCATGCTTCTTGGTTCGGCGTCTGCGGCTGCTTTGATGAGCGCCCGTCGAAGGCGTCGCGTCGCCATGGCCGCTGCCGGGTGCATCGAAGGCCTGCTCGCCAGCGGGCGAGACGGAGAGCTCAGGGACCGTGGGACTCGACTCGTGTTCGATCCGGTAGACCCTTGGAAGGCGGGCATTTTCCGCCTGCCGGGAGTCGTCCCCAGCTTCGTCGTCATCATCGTCGCTCGCAGCGATCGCCCTCTTCCGCTTCACCACAACGACAGGCCCGCCGACGAGTTCGCGGGGAGTCGATCGCTTCTCGAACATCGCCTCGGCGGCAATTCGGGCGTCGCTCAAATCAACTGGGTCGGCCTTCGGAGAAGAACGATGCTGGACGGAGGGCATACGTGTGAGCATACAACTTCGCAAACCGCGCAATGTAACTGGGCCAGAGGGGATTCCCCATGCCAGCCCATGCTGCGCTCAAACACACGGTTCCAGCACTCCTTCAGAGTGTACTCGGGTGGGTAAGTGGCGTAGTTTGGTGCGGAGCGGCCCCGCTCAATGCGCCTGAACTACGGACACAACGCCAAGCTCGAAGAACTGGCGCCCGTTGGTGTCCGTTTCCGGTGACATCTGACTTTGGGAGCCGGCCCCCCCTACGCGTCGGCGGATTCCCCACCGAATCCGCCGGATACCAGATGGGCCGGCCAGTCCCAGCCAAGCAGTTCCGCGGTACGACGCGTCACCCACCACGCCTCGGCAGTCGTGACGCCAGATGCCGGCGTCAGGAGTCCATGGAGCGACCGCTCGAGCACTTGGCCGGTGTCCACACCATCCCTGAAGTGGACCGTCGAGCAGTGGTCTGTCATGAGATTTGCCAAGTCCTCGCAGAGTTCGCTGCGTTGAATCAGCTCGGCCTTGGCAATCTTCAGCCGCTTGCGGCTGTCTTGGTAGAGCGCCGAGAAGGTCTCGGCCACAAAGGTCTGGTTCTCGTCGCACGTCATGGCGCCAGCCTATCAGAATGGGCCGTCCAGCCCCGCGCCTCCATCGCCGCCAGCGCCTCGGTCCACGATCCACGGCCTAGGGCGACGCGTGCTATCGCTGGTCCCGGACTGCCAGTCACAGGCTGGGTTGTCAGTCAGACACGCTGAAGAATTGCCTTTTGATCCTCAAAGCCAATCGGCGCGGACGTGTGCTCGTGGACGATGCGCAAGACGTGCCCGCGGGTTCGCAGGCCCCAGGTCAGGCGGTTCTGCATGGTACGTAGCGTACTGCCTTCGGGTGAAACGCCCGCGTATGTGACGATCGCGGTCACGATGGCGGAATCGCGCCCCTCCGAGAGGACAACTTCGTCGAACGAAGCCTTCACACGTTCGATCCCCAGGGAGTTGAACCAGCTCTCGACGGTTCGCTGCCAGGCCTCTGCGTTGTCGTATGACCACACGCCCCAAGCATCGAACACGCGCACCTTCTGGTCGTACAAGCGCATGAACGCTTCGACGTCCTTGGCGTAAATGGCTGCCTGGTACGACTCCATGATTCGCGCGAGGGCCTTCTCGGTGTCGGTCAAGTGGAGTCTCCTGTCGGCGACGAAGTGCCACGATGGGAAGTGCGAGTCAACTCACTCGGAAGGGGAAGCTGCCGGCGATTCTGAACGGTTGGCATCGACTCATTCTTGCTCGAGTTCCACCATTCCGCGCAGGTCGGTGGACCATTCCAGCGCCGACCTGCACCAGATGCGCTTCCGAGGCGTGAGGGCCTGGCGTTCGCGAATGCAGCCTATGCGCAGCCCGTAGGTCTTGGGTTGTTCTTCCGCAGCATGCGTGTAAATGGGCGACCCGCATTCTCCACAGAACCCCTGCACGCGCCTGTTTCCGCTATCGCCGACCTTGAAGTAGACCTTCGGTGTGCCACGGACCATGCGAAAGTCTTCCACTCTTGCGGGGACTGTGACTCTGTACGCCGAGCCCGTGAGGCTTTGGCAATCCGTACAGTGGCAGATGGTGACGCGCTCTGGGTCGACGACGGCCTCGTACGAGATGGCCCCGCAGTGGCAAGAACCGTGCACTTGCATAGGATGGCTCGACATGGATCCAGCGCCTGGTATGGAAGGGACTTCCCCGTTCTGACCACACACAGTGAAGCGGCCACTGGCAACTCGGTGCCCGCGGGTTCGGAAGGAGAGGTTCACGGCCATTCTGTGCGTCGGCGTCGATCTCGCCAAGAACGTGTGTGCCCTGCCGGTGGATGAAGCCGGATGGGTGGCGCCGGCGCGCCCCCACCGTGCCATGCGCCAGGCTGCTCGAGCCGGTCGCCTCCTGGCCCTGCCTACACGATCGGCACTGAAGCGTGCTCGGGTGCGCACGACTGGACCCGCCAGTTCATGGCGCAGGGGCCACCACGTGCGGTTGAGCGCCTCCATGCCGTCACGCTATGCATCTGGCCTGCACTCACATGGTGCGCGGCCCCCGCGCTCTGCCGGCTGCCGGAGGCTTGCGCGGGCCTCCGGCTTGCTGGTCCTTCAATGCTCGGAATCGTTCGAGCAGCCTGGAGGAGTCGAGATGGATTCCGGCCCTCGACCTGCGTGGGCAGCCCGCTACGCGGCGGAACTGCTCCGACGCGGATCCACGGAGTCGCTGAGAGAGCTTGTGGCGCGTGGACTGCAGCTGTGGGTCACAGCGGGCCATGGGTGCCCGGAGGCCGCTGCGATGGTGCATCACCGAGCGGGCAACGGCCGCAGCCCCCTTCCCGCCACCGATGGGAGGGCCCCTATGCCGAGCGAAGTTCAACGTCGCAAGTTCACCTTGAAGCCACGCCCCCGCCCGCTGGGTCGAACCGAGTGGGCGGACCGGTTCGTCAGGGAGATGCAGCGACTTGGGGTGCGCCCAGCGCCCGAGACCTTGCTGGAGATGGGCTTGCATCTATGGACGACGATGGGTGACATGTGCCCTGAAGATGCCGCAGAAACTGAGCACCGATTGTTCCGCAAGGACCAGTGCTGAGATGGGCCCGCATGACCAGCTCCGCTGCTGGTGCCGCTACGAGGGACGCGGGCACCGCGCGGCTTAGGCCAAGTTTGCTGCAACCGATCCGGCAGTACGGACCTGTCCTACGGTGGGTGGGTGCGCGTGATGAAGCTCGTCGAGCGCACTTGCCGCTGGATGACCGAGGTATCTGCTCGCTCAGCGCGACGCCGCCTGATCGACCGCAGAGGTCGGTTCGGGAGCTTCGCCTTGCCCAGCGTTGTCGCACCCGCCTGGCCGACGGCCTTGAAGAGTTCTGTCGGCCGAACTCGAGTTGTCGGCTGGCCTCCCGGTATCCGTGCGCAAAGCCGGGCACTGATGGACTGGCGATGTAGGGGGCCGACACGACACACCGGCGGTCAGCCCTGGGAAAGTCCCGGGGCCCTGGCGGACGGGTTCAGCTTCCCACGGCCGCCCTTGCCGACTAGTGTCGACCGATGGGCTCCGCCCGCGCGTCCTCCACCGAGCGCGGAGCATTCCACGACTCGCCATGAACCAAGGGGAGATCGTCATGTCCGTTCACGTCAGCGAAACCCGAACCGTGCGAGGTGCCTGCCCGCAGGACTGCCCCGACACCTGCGCCTTCCTCTACCACGTCGAGGACGGCCGGCTCATCGAGGTGACCGGCGACCCCGACCACCCGCTGACGCGCGGCGGCCTGTGCGTGAAGCTCAAGGACTTCGCCGAGCACCACTACAACCCGGACCGCCTGCTGTACCCGATGCGACGCTCGGGACCCAAGGGCTCCGGGCAGTTCGAGCGCATCTCCTGGGACGAGGCGCTAGACGAGATCCGCCGCCGCTGGACCGACATCATCGACCGCCACGGCGCGCAGGCCATCATGCCGCACGCCTACCTGGGCCACCAGGGCACGCTCAATGGCCTGACGGCGGGAGACGCGTTCTTCAACCGGCTCGGCGCGACGGTGGCCGAGAAGACCTATTGCGAATCCGGCTCCTCCACCGCCTGGATCATGACAGTCGGTCCAACAGGCGGACTGGACGTCGAAAGCCTCGAGTACGCCAAGTACATCGTCGTGTGGGGCATGAACATGCTCAACACGAATCTCCACGCCTGGCCCTTCATCCTGCGCGCACGCGCCAAGGGCGCCAAGATCGTCGTCATCGACCCGGTGCGCACGCGCACTGCCAAGCAGGCCGACTGGCACATCACGATCCGGCCTGGCACCGATGCGGCGCTCGCGCTGGGGATGATGCACGTCATCATTGACGAAGGCTTGCACGATGCCGACTACGTCGAGAAGTACACCCTCGGCTTCGAGGAGCTCAAGGCGCGGGCGATGGAGTTCCCGCCGGCGCGGGTATCGGAGATCACCGGCATCCCGGTGCCCGACATCCTGCAGCTTGCGCGCGAGTATGCGACCACCCAGCCCTCGGCCATCCGGCAAGGCGTGGCGGTGGAGCGCAGCCCGGGCGGTGGCGACGCGATCCGCGCGATCACCTGTCTTCCGGCGCTGGTCGGCGCATGGCGCCATGTCGGCGGCGGCACGGTGGAGATGCCGATCTGGGAGTTCCCGTTCAAGTTCGACTTCATCTGCCGTCCCGACTGGATCCGGCCGGGAACGCGCGTCGTCAACGAACTGGACCTCGGCGCGGCGCTGACCGGCGGACTGGCGCTCGATCCGCCGATCCAGTCGCTCTTCGTCTACAACTCCAACCCGGTGTCCCAGGCGCCCCATGCGGGCGAGGTCGAGCGCGGGCTGATGCGCGAAGACCTGTTCACCGTGGCGAGCGAGCTCTTCGTCACCGACACGGCGAAATACGCCGACATCCTGCTGCCCGCCGCGATGCAGGCAGAGCAGTACGACCTGATGGTGACCTGGGGCCACCTCTACATGATGCTCAACCAGCCGGCCATCGACCCGCCCGGCGAGTGTGTGGCGAACATCGAAATGTTCCGACGGCTCGCGCGCGCGATGGGCTTCGACGACGAGTACTGGTCGCTGCCGCTCGATGAGATGCTGAAGCGAAGCTACGACTGGGACGCGCCGGCGCTGCAGGGCATCACGCTCGAGCAGCTCAAGGAGCGCGGCTGGATGCGGCTCAATGTCGGCGCGCCCGACACGCGCCGCCCGCATGCCGAGGGCCAGTTCAAGACGCCGTCGGGCAAGTGCGAATTCGCGGCCAGCGCGGCCGCGGGAGGCGACTTCGTCGTGCCGGTCTGGCGCTCCGGCTACGAGGGCATGCAGCCCGGCACGCCGGTGGACCCGGTGCCCAACTACATCGCGTCCGCCGAGACGACACAGCCGGCGGACTCCGGGCGCTACCCGCTCAGCCTCGTGTCGCCCAAGCCGCACGCCTTTCTCAACACGCAGTACGGCAACGAGCCCACGCAGCAGCGCCGTCAGGGCGAGCAGGTGATCGTCATCCATCCGGCCGACGCGCAGGCGCGCCGCATCATGGCGGGAAGCTACGTGCAGGTATTCAACGACCGCGGCGGCTTCGCGGCACGTGCCGAGCTGAGCGAGGACGTGCCCGCCGGCCTGATGATGACGAACGTCGGCCACTGGCCGGGCCTGAACCGCACCGGCACGGCCGTGAACTCGACCACCGCCGCGCGGCACGCCAACCTGGGGAAGGCCGGCGTCTACTCGGACAACCGCGTGGACGTCCAGGCTTTGTGAGGAGGACTGCATCGATGGCGCTGGAGCTCGACCGGGACAGCCGGCCGAGCTTGCGATGCGGACGGTCACAACCCGTGTCTTGCATCCGCCGGGTGGTTCGGATTGCAAGCCGCATGAAGGGGCATCCCGAAGCCCGCCAAGTCGCCACCGCTCAAAGAGTGGCGAGGATGTGGGTCAGCTGCGGGCGCTCCCTTGGCGGCCGACATTTGCGTACGGTACCGACGCTCACGAAGCACACCGCTTCTTCGCCTGGCACGAGGCGGAAGAGTGTTCGCAGCGCGGTAGAGCCCATCGCCTGACCGCTCGCCAGGCCGCAGCCGTAGCCCAGAGCCTGCGCGGCAAGCAGCAGGTTCTGGATCGCGCAGCCCAACGACACCAGCCTCTCCTGCCACGGAATGTCCGGCTCCGCCCGTCCGAGCCGCGACACGGCCAGCAAAAGCAGAGGCCCCCGGAAGGCTTTCTCTCCTGCCTGTTTCATCTCGGTCTCGCCGGCGGACGGGTCTCGCTCGACCAGCGCTGCGGCGAAAGCCTCGGCCAGCAGGCCCCGCTTGTCCTCCGGGACGAGCACGAATCGCCATGGCATGAGTCGACCATGATCGGGCGCCGCAGCGGCGGCGTGCATCAGTTGCTCGAGCTGGGCGGAATCCGGGCCCGGCGCCTCGAGCCGCTTCGATCCCACGTTCTGGCGATCGTGAATCAGGGAATGCACAAGGCTCCACGCGGCTTGATCGACGGCCCGCGGCGCGCCCGTCCGTCCGTCGGGTAAGGCAGGTCTGCCGGACACCTCGGCCGCGGACGGGCGAGGCGATGGTGTCGTTTGCATGACGTGTGCCGGTGGTCCGGAACTCATGCGCGGAGCCCGTCGCGCACGACAACTTGTGTTGTCCGGCGCGGGTGCAGATGTGTCCCGCGCAGTGCGCGTATCTCGGTCCCGCGCACGTTCTGCAAGTTCACGGACAACATATCTCCCGCGGACTCATGCAGTCACGCCACGAGGAAGCTGTACCCGTGCTTGGCAAAGCCGAGCCCCTCATAGAAGCGATGGGCCGCCTCGCGACGCAGATGGCTGGAAAGCGCAAGCTTGTAGCAGTGCCGCTCCGCGCAGCGCTGCATGGCAAAGCGCATCATTGCCTTGCCGATGCCCTGTCCGCGCGCATCGGTCGCCACGACGACGTCCTCCACCAGACCGAAGCACCGCGCACCATGCGCCAGCCCGTCGATGAAGATCAGCCCGAAGGTACCGACCACGACGTCCTCCGATTCCGCCACGTACACGTCGTGACCCGGTACTGAGGCAAGGGCGTCGAACACGCGCCGTGCCTGATCAAGGCCCAACTCCGGCTCAGCGCCGACACCGAGCAGTTGGTACAGCTCCAGCAGGCGCGGCAGATCATCTGATGTCGCGGGTCGTATGGCTACGCTCATGAAGTAATCTCCGGTCAACGCCACGCCCTCCGACTCTTGCAACCTGCCAACAAAAAAAGGGCCGCACGCGGCCCTGAAGGGTCTCTTCGCATCAACCCAGAAGGAGAAATTTTGCCGCGGACTCGAACCGTCCTCAACTCATTGCCCCGACGATGAAACATGTGCGACGGATTCACTCCAGCAGTCCAGCGCGAGTGGCCCCGTCAGATCAGGAAGCCGCGAAGGGATGCGATGCTTTGGCTTTCTGCTGAACAACCTCAGCCGCGGTAGGCGCCCCAGACACTGCGCGCTTGATCGCCAGCTTCACTGCCTCGTAGTTGTAGTCCTGGATCTTCTTGTCATCCTCGGCGGCCCAGTGAATGAAGACGCCGACGCACACAAAAAGGTGGTCCGCCTCATCCTTAGGAATCGTCCCATCCTCGACGCTGTCCGCAACTGCCATTGCGACAGCCCGTTGAGCCGGCCCGAACATCTGGACGGCCTGCTTCGCTCCCTTGATAGTGACTTTGTTGAAAAGCACCGTCGCGGGCTTCGTCAGAAGGTTGGGCGCCACGACCGCCAGCAAGGAAGTGAATCCATCCTTGTTGTTCACGAGCGAGTTCGCAAACGCCGTCTCGGCCGGCGAGCCCCGCGGACCAATGATGAGATCAACGTGCGCCACTTCGTTGCCGTCGCCGACGAGCGCCTCACCGACCATCATGCGTTCAATCTTTGCCATCATTCTCACTATTCCCTGTATTAGGTGGACACGACGCCCAGCGCCGCAGCTGGAACAAGACCGGCGCCACAGTCACGTCGCTCCGCACAGATTACGCTCGCCTCCGCGAAATCAGTAGAGCCAACGCAATCTCGAATGACAGTGCCAGGGGCCGATCCCAAGAAGGTTGATGCCCCACATGAAGGCAACGTTCGCCCCCCGGAACATGAGCGCCTCCCGTCGTCGCGCGACCGTTGAGGTCACCGACGGTATACGAAGCCGTCACTCAATTTTGGAACGCGCACTGGCGCCTCTCAAATCGCATGACTTCGATGTCACCCAGCCGTTCGATCGGATGTGCTGAGGCTGCTGTAGAAGACCGCGGCCCTAACCTCCGATGTAATGCATCTCGACACGATCGGACCGGTCCTTCCATGTCTGCCCGGATCGCGATTCAGAGTACCTATCGCTACGGATGGACCAGATCCCACGAATATGATCCAGTAGGCTTTCATCGTCAGTGTTCTGCTCATTCGCGACTGACGCCGCGGCCCTGAGACGACTGCGGAGGTCGTAGCCCGACTGAGCAAAGAGGCAGGTAAAGATCTTCCCATCGGCGGAGAGCCGGGCCCGGCAGCAGTTTCCACAGAACGGTTGGGTCACGCTGGAAATGAAGCCCACCTCGCCTCTTCCGTCAAGATAACGCCAACGTTCCGCCGTTTCACCGACCTGGATCGACTCGACGGGCTCGATCGGGAACTTCTCCTGCAACCGCCGAACAAGTTCTCGCGAGGAGATCACCCTGTCCATCCTCCAGTCATTGCTGTGCCCGACATCCATGAACTCGATGAAGCGGAGAACTGCCAATGAACCGTAGTGGTCCCTGAAATATTCGGCCATCGCAATGACCTGGCTGTCGTTCTCGCCGCGCTTCACCACCATGTTGACCTTGACTGGCCCAAACCCCCAGCGGATGGCCTCGTCGATTCCCGCGAGAACATCGGCCACGGGGAAACCGACGTCGTTCATCGCCTGAAATACGCGATCGTCGAGCGCATCGAGACTCACGGTGACGCGTTTCAGACCGGATCGCCGCAATGCGAACGCCTTCTTGGCAAGGAGTGAACCGTTGGTGGTCAGAGCGATATCTACTTCATCTCCGTCGGTGCCGCGCAACTTGGCGAGCAGCTCAATGATGTCCGGCAGTTCCTTGCGAAGAAGCGGCTCGCCTCCAGTAAGACGAATCTTCCTGACGCCGAGATTCACGAACGCAGTTGCGACGCGACCGATCTCCGCAACGCTCAGCAGGTTGCTCTTCTGCAGGAACTTATAGTCTTTCCCGAAGACGCTGCTCGGCATGCAATAGGAACAGCGGAAGTTGCACTGGTCGATCACCGAAATGCGCAGGTCTTTGAGCGGTCTATTGACGGCATCAATCGCCGCCCCGTCGACTCTTTCCGGTCCGGCGAGCCTGGGTACCAACGACAGGGACCGCGGCTCGAGCACGATTGGAACGACCCGAGTCCTTGGTGCGATCGCTGTCGTCCTGTTCATTTTTTAAGCTGCCGCCCTCTCAGCCACATCGGTCGCCGCGAGCATCTCGCTCACACTCACGAGCTTCTCCGCAACCTTCTTCCGCTCTCGCCCCCTGTCGAGTTCCACCTGTTCGATACTCAGCCAGTCGGCAAAAGAAACCACCCGTTGCTGGCGTTGGCCGAGATACTCTGTCAAAGCGTTGCGCCCTGGCCTGGCGGCCTCTAGCATCGGCAGATCCTCGATGAGGCGCGCGACCGTGTCGACGCTACACGCGCGGTTCGTTCCGATGATTCCGGTCGGGCCACGCTTGATCCAGCCTGAGGTGTAAAGCCGCGGGAATCGCTGACCGGAGGCGTCCACCACGCGGCCGTCCTTGTTTCGGATCACCCCACGCTTGTCATCGAAAGGAACGCCAGGCATCTCCTTGCCTCGATAGCCGACGCTTCGGAAGAGGAGCCCGGACGGCCGCACAACCCGCTCACCAGTCGCTCTCGCGACTTGATTCAGCGCATCGCCTTCCAGCCTCTGTCGCTCAAGGGTCACGGCCCGAAGACGGTGGTCTCCACTCAGTGAAACCGGCGTTTGAAGGAAGTCCAAGTAGAGAGGGCGTCGACCATCAAGCGGCTTCTCTGCGAAGCCCTTCAAGATCTCAAAGTTCTTCTTTGCGTTCGCAAGATTGGGATTGTTGAGCTCTTCCAGGCTTGCAGCGTTGAGCTCCAGATCCTTCGGGTCGATGACCGGCTGCCAGCCTTCCAGGGTACCGAGCTCGCGCAGTTCCTTGGAAGTGAACTTGGCCTGCACGGGACCCCGGCGCCCGACGAGGTGAATCTCCCTGACGCGAGACCCTGCGAGCGCGTCCAGCGCATGCTCGGCGATGTCGGTCCCTCGCAACTCATCCACCGACTTCGACAAGATTCGGCACACGTCGATCGCGACATTGCCTTGTCCGACAACGGTCACGATTTCCTGAGAAAGATCGAAGTGGTAGGAAGCGCAATCCGGGTGCCCGTTGTACCAGCCGACGAAATCGCGTGCGGCGTGGACTCCTTCGAGTTCCTCGCCCTCGATGTTCAACCTCTGGTCTCCACTTGCGCCGGTGGAAACCACCACCCCGTGGTACATCTCGGTCAACTGGTGGATCGATATATCGATCCCGAGAGTGACGTTGCCGAAGTACCGTACTCGACTGTCTCTCGCGATGCCTTGGAAAACCGCCGTTACGGACTTGAGCTTGGCATGGTCCGGGGCTACACCGAAGCGCACCAATCCATACGGGACGGGCAGACGCTCGATGATGTCTACCTCTACCGTCAGTCGCGACTGGAGCAGCGCCTCCGCCGCGTAGAAGCCGCTCGGGCCGCTGCCCACCACAGCGACTTTCAGGGGATTGCCTGCCGTTCCCAGCTCGGCCCTGGTGAAGTCAAGCATTTCAGTATCCGAGTTCGCTGCGTCGCGCATCGGCCCCATTTAGCGGAGGCAGTTTTCCGGAGACCACTGGATACCGCTTGGCCTCCCGTGCATTGATTTCGATCCAATGCTGTTGTTCCGGCTCCAGGTCGATACTCTCCACGATGGCATGAACAGGACAGGCGGGAATGCAGGCGCTGCAGTCGATACACACCTCTGGATCGATGTATGCACGCTCGTCACTGAGATGGAAACACGCGACCGGGCAGGTCGTCACGCAATCCGTATAACGGCAGCTATTGCAATTGTCGGTTACAACGTGCGGCATATTAAACCTTCTTCACATTAACAAGGTTGTCGGAGAAAGTCCCGGCCTGGCCGAGGTTGGAATGGCGGGGCGGCGTGGTCGAATTCACGGCAGTACCGCTTCGGGTCAGCCCGGGCCAATGCCCCACATTCGTCATCAATATTCCCTCGGACACGTCCTCGCTGATCTCGGCACGCGCGTCGAAGGACCCGCGGTTGTTGTAGACGTGTACGTAGTCTCCGGCTTCTATATGTCTTGTCGCCGCATCGATCGGATGAATGACAAGCAGTTGCTCACCCTGACGGCGTTGCTGCGTGAGCTCGTTGCCATATTGGGTATTCAGAAATGCGTGCGGCTTCGGCGAAACGAGACTCAAGGGAAAATCGGCCGATGAAGTCGCCCCCATGGCGTCCACGGGAGGAATGTAATTGGGGACCGGGTCGACATATGTCCGGGGCTGCATCCCTTCATACCCCGAACGCCAGACGGGCACAACGAAGTTTCCCGCTTCGGCAGCACTCGAAGCAAACTCACATTTTCCGGAAGGCGTCTTGAAGTTCCCCTTCGCATGAGGGGCCCGAACGTCCGGCGCGCCGACATTCAGTCGCATGTATCCTCGTTGCTTGAGCTTGTCGAGCGTGATGCCTTCCATTTGCGGCGCGCTCCAGTCGTAGGAGCGCAGGAGCATCTCGTCCAATGGCAAAGACCAATATTCGTCATCAAAACCCATCGCGCGAGCCAACCTGCGGAACATTTCAATGTTCGGCACGCACTCGCCTGGCGGCCGAATGGCAGGCTGGTTCAGCATCATGTAAAGATGACCCCATGTGACCATCAAGTCATACTGCTCTGCCTGCATGGCCGCTGGGAGCAGGATGTCGGCATACTTGGCGGTGTCGGTAACAAAAAGCTCGCTCACCACGGTGAATAGATCTTCGCGCTCAAGTCCGGATACGACCTGGCCTGCCGCCGGCGCCTGAGAGACGGGATTCGAGTTGTAGACGAAGAGCGACTTGATCGGCGGATCCAGCGGGAGCAGGCCCGTCAGAGCCGGACCAAGATCGAGCTCGTTGATCACCCGCGTGCCCGGCCGGATCCAATCCGGCCGGCACATGAAGTCGAGCTTGAAGGGAAATTCCCAGATGGGCATCTCAACCGCCCCGCCGCCGACATGCCTCCATGCCCCCACGAGCGCCGGCAGTGCGCTGATGGCGCGGATGGCATCCCCTCCGCCCGGGCTGCGCTCGACGGAAACGCCCTCGCGGATGGCCGAGGGCTGCACCGTCGCATACTCTCGCGCCAACTGGATCAGGTCTTGCGGCGCGACGCCGGAGATCTGTTGGACACGATCCGGCGGAAACTCGGCAGCGCGCTTCGCCAACTGATCGAAGCCGAGCGTGTACTTCTGGACATAGTCGGCATCGAACAAATTCTCTTGGATGATGATATTCATCATGCCAAGCGCCAGCGCCGCATCGGTTCCCGGCTTGATGCGGATATGCCAGTCCGCCTGCTTCGCGGTCCGTGTTCTCACCGGATCGATCACCACGACCTTGGCACCGTTCGCCCTTGCCTTCATGATGAAGGGCCATGCGTGCAGATTTGTGTTGAGCATGTTCATGCCCCACACAATGATGTACTTCGCGTACTCGAGACTCTCGACGTCCAACCCCCCGGTGGGGCCGACCGTCATGATCCAGGCGGTGGACGACCCGGATTCGCAGTAAGTCTTCTCTGCGACCGTCGCACCCAGACGATTGAATAACGCATCGCCGGATGTCAGTCCGTTCAGGGTACCTTGATGTCCGAGATATGAATGCGGCACGATCGCTTCCGCGCCGTACTCTGAAATGATCTCGGTCCAACGGGTTCGAATCTCCGCGAGCGCATCTTCCCAGGTCGTTCGCTCGAACTGGCCCGAACCCTTGGGTCCGACCCGCCGCATTGGATGAAGCAACCTGTCCGGGTTGTAATGGTGCTCCGCGAAGTTCTTGAGCTTCACGCACAGGCCGCCGCGAGTCATCGGATGCTCCGGGTCACCCGTGACCTCTACAAGAACGCCGTCCTCGACGTGATAGAGGAACGCGCAGGTATCGGGACAGTCTTGCGGGCATGCGCCCCGCACTGTCCGCGTCTCGCTGAAGTGGACCGACATGTCGCTAACCTCCAGATGGATACTGTCTCGACCGCTCGACCCCTGACCGCCCTGCATGCCTAGCGAAGGTTAGTGAACCGGCAGCGACAGTGGGAGTGCCAGTTCGCTGAAAAGGCAGGGTGCCAGTGGCTCCGCTCAGGCGGAGGCGTCCGTCCCGCGCACACACCGGGCGAGCAGCCTTATGCCGGTGGTGATCTGATCCTCAGTGAGGTGCGCATAGCCGAGCAACAGACTGCGCTGGTGTCCCTCGAGGTGGTCAAATAACCACGCCGGACTATCGACAAGGGGATATATCCTCACCCCCTCCTTCATCGCCGCCATTTGCACCTTGACTGCCGAGAGAATGTCTTCCGGCAGTTTCACGAATACATGCGTGCCTGCCGCGGCGTCGGAGTGTCTTGCATCTGGAAGATAAGTCTTCATCGCGACAAGAAGCGCATCGCGGCGCTTCTCGTAGGCCTGCCTCAACCTCTTGACATGGGTCTCCCATGCACCTTCCCGCATGAACTGCGCAAGGGCAGCCTGCTCCAGCCAGGGAAGCCCGTTGTCCATGAGCGACTTGATCGTGATCGCAGGCCTGATCAAATCCCGGGGAACAACGACGTACCCCAGTCTTACCCCCGGTCCAATCGACCGTGAGAATGAATTGACATATATGACACAGCCATTCTTGTCGAGCGATTGCAGCGAAGGCAGCGGCGATCCCACATAACGGAAGTCTGAATCATAGTCGACCTCCAATACATAGGCCCCCGACCGCGCGGCCCAGTCCAGCAGTGCCAATCGCCTGTGGAGGGGCATCGTCACCCCCGTTGGAAATTGATGCGAAGGCGTGACGTAAATCAGCTTCACGCGCTCCTCGGGGAGCCTGCCCACATCTATCCCGTGTTGATCCACGGGTACCGGTATGATTCTGCTGCCGTACGTTTCGAACAGGAATGCAGCGCCGCGATAGGTCGGCGCCTCCATGACCACGGATCGTTGGGTTCCGGCGAAGAGGTGCGCAGCCAGGTCGACACCCTGCTGAAACCCGGCAACCAGGATCACCTGCTCGGCAGACACCACCATTCCTCGAGCCGGCCCCAGGTAGCTGGTGATCAGCTGGCGCAATTCCTGTGTGCCGGCCGGATCCCCATATTCCGTGATTCTCTCCGCGGCACCGCCGAGACAATCGTTGATGATCCTGCGCCAAGTAGTCCCTGGAAACAGCCGGACGGCTGACCGGCCGAACGCGAAATCAATGTTCGTGCCTCGAACGACCGGTCGGTGAAGCCCTGGCGCGCCCTTGCCCGTATACGGCAGCGGAAGATTGAGGGTCCGCAGCATTGGGCCAGACCGTGTTTCGACAGTACTGGCTTCGACGCGCAACAGCGTCTGGGGCAAGCGGCGTGACACGAACGTCCCGATGGTCGGCTCGGTGAACAGATATCCGAGGTCGACAAGGGTTTCGTAGGCTCCCGTGATCGTGTTTCTTGACACCGCCAGTTGCCGCCCCAGATCTCTGCTCGTGGGAACCGGTGTTCCCGGCTGGAGTTTTCCGCTCTCGATGAGGAAGCGCAGCTGCTCCACGATCTGCGACTGAAGAGTCGCGGCGCCGTGCGGATCGACAGTTATGGGAAGCTGCACAGTCCCTCCACTTCTCCAATGGGTCGTGCTGGTCGATTCTGCTGCGCAAGTCTCCCAATCGTCTATCGGCGTTTCAACGGCCTTCGATAGCGTGGCCCATCTCCGTCGCAGCTTGCATCAGCGTCCGACGCGTCGGACTGACCTATCGTCGGTTTACTCGACCGCCTTCACCATCTCCTCGATGACCTTCTTGGCGTCTCCGAACACCATCATCGTCTTGTCCATGAGAACAGCTCGTTGCCCAGGCCCGCGTAGCCGGCCGCCATCGAGCGCTTGTTGACGATCACGGTCTTGGCC
>AR_comb_assmDRAFT_10435927_pt1 | contig 15937 bp, 21 predicted proteins | sample ArasoioldDNA_FD_10543 | JGI IMG/M metagenome (IMG submission 10543) | reverse complement strand
TTGATGAAATCGTCTAGAGTTTTCATAATGCCTTCCATATCATAAAGGTGATTGACACCAACAAGACGATTAAGAAGAAGATATTGCGTTCATTTGTTCTCTTGATGCGTTCAGATTTTCTCTTTTCGAGAAGGAAAGTTCTGAATTCCAATTCATTTATGTTTCTGATTTGCTTCTTAATCTGTTCTCTTTCGAATTCGTTATTTGACATTTTATGTAACAATAGTAATGAAAATTACTAGCATTCCAAAGAATAAACAAGTTGCTATAGGGGTAATATCGACATGGAGGTAGCCATCCCTTTCATAAAAAGAAATTACTTTGGCTTCTTCAAGACGTTCGATCATGCACGCTACGACAGGAGTAATATCAGCCATTGTCAAACATCCTTTATGACAGCTTCCTGTCCAACAGATGCACCAATCACATCTAATGGCGGATGTGGCAAACCTTTCTTGCGGCGCTCGCGCAACCAACTAGAAAGAGTTTGAGGGTGAACACTTTCTTTTTGTCCAAAATCTAAATTGTATTCGTGGGCAAATTTCAGCAGCGCAACAACTTCTTTCTGACTCCCTTTCGGGAATTTGAAAGAGATTTCTTGCTTGATTAGATTTGCACCGTCGCCCGTCGCACGCAAAGCCTCAAAAGCTTGCTCGCGCCGATGTGCGTCCCAACCTGCCGCAATGTTTGCGTAGCAGAAAGTTTTCAGGGAAATCTTTTTGTCGGGCAGATTTCCACCGCCACGAATTGTAATGTCCTTGATATTTGATTTTTCCATAAGCGCAGGAATGCGCTCATGCGTTAGGCGACGCAAATTTTCTTTTGCTTCGTTAAGGCGCTCAATAAGATATTGAATATCGAGTTCAAGGTCCGCTGCGTCTCGACAAGCCTTGGTGACTTCTCTGAGACTGTCAGCATTGACCTTTCTTGGGGAAAGAGCTTCTTCGGACTCTATTTCACGAAGATAAGCATCATCAAGGGTATTGTCTGCCATAGCGGAAGAACCTTTCCGAAGTTGGCTATTTAGGGGTTAGTTATGTATTGTCCAAGAACTATTATACTCACCCAAACAATAAGCCAGATGGATTGCGAAGAAAACAAAGGGAAGTCAGTAAGCTGCCATAGACCAACCCAGCCTATAGCTGATATTGCAATTCCTAACAGGAATTTTAAATTCATGAAAGTGGCTCATCGTTCCCAACTATTTTGTGATTTATTCTTAATTCAACTAAAGGACATGGTCCGCATTGCATCACAGGAACTCTTGACCCTAATATATGATATCCATCGATAAGAGGGAAATCAGGATCACAGAATTCTAGACTGCAAAGATTGACTACATAATTTCCAAGGTCTAACTGCACCATCTGTAACCGTCCGGAACTTCTTCAAAGTGCGTCGGACCTTCTACAGGTGGCCATTCATCTGCCGGAGGCTGAATATGACCGTCCTCTTCAGTATCTTCCCAAGGAAGCATTTCAATTACTCCTATATTTTATATGGAGAGGCCTAGAGCATTAGAAAGCCCTCGTGAAACCTTCCGTTGCTCTAAGTTCCCGGTCCATACTCACTAAGGACTCATATTGAGTCGCGTTCGGATGCAGCAACTCCAACCTTTTAGATTGGCGCAACATCTTAAATAGTACCCCAGGTAGCCGCCTAGCTCCTATCGAACGTGGCTCAACACCATATAATAGCGTGTTAGCGGAATGGTTCCCTCGGCCAAGTTAGGGCCGCAATGCAGCCCTGAAATCATTCCCACGCCCTGGCGAATTATAGACTAGGCACGCCGCCAAGATCATGCCCTAGCCCAGCCACCGTTGTACCCGGTTCAGTTTTGATTTCTAGTTGAAATCTCCCTTGACCCAGCCGGCGCCGCACCAATCAACCTAGCTCCCCTTGCACCCGGCCGCAAGCCCCATTATCATATTTTTTCGCGATTTTTGGCGCTTCAAGCCTAAAATCAAAAAATCCAAGATTAAATAGGATTTTCCCAAATGAACTCCGGCCACGAAAAAGACATCCCGCCATCATTGCTTGCTTACTTTAATAGAATTGGAGCGCATGTTCTCAATTTCAAAAGAGCAATGGTGAAGGAAGACAGAAACAAATACTACGTCGAAAAGGTAGTCCTTAAGGTTCTGCCAGACGGGACCATTGAAACCGAAGAAGAGCATAAGTCTTGGCTTCCTTTGAAGCATGAACAGGAAGCTATTAGGGTAGAATTCGTTGGGCGCGAATTCCCTATTTACAAAGAATCCACCGAAATCAACGCACTTGAACTTCGCCAAAGGCTTTTGCGCGAGCGCCCCGATTCGCAGGTCTACCTGTTTTACAACCAAGAAACAGGTAACGTCAAGATGATCCAGCAGCGTTACGATGATGACGGCGGTGAAAGGCAATTCGTTCCTTACACTTATTGGTCGGATATGGAATGGCGCAGAATGGAACCTGAGGGCGGATTGCCATTCTTTAAGCCGAAAATCGCGACCTGTCAAAGCATCATGATTCATGAAGGCGCTAAGGCAGCACAAGCCGCACAAAGAATTGTGGAGAAAGAAGAGAAAGATCACGTTTGGTATGAAGACCTAAAAGATTATGAACATTGGGGAATAATTGGCGGTGCAACCGCAACCCATAGGACAGACTATAGCGAGCTTCATAGAAGAGGAGCCAAAGACGTTGTCTATGTTTGCGACAATGATTACCTAGGCAAGATTGCTCTCGAAAAGATTAGCTCGCATTACAGAAGAAGTATGAAGGGGATTTACTTTGATTCCCGTTGGCCTGAACATTGGGATATGGCCGATCCATTCCCAAATCATCCAGATTTGTGGAAAACTAGTGAAGAAACTGGTATAACGTATTATAGTGGCCCTAAATTAATGTACCTTGCGCGTCCAGCTACTTGGGCAACGCAAGTAATCGAAACAGGAAATCGCGGTCGTCCTTTAATCACCATTACAAAGGACTTTGGGGAGGAATGGATTCATTCTGTTGAGCCTGAAATTTACATCAATAAGCATCTCCCACATGAGCAGTATTCTAAGGAAGGATTTAATAATCTTGTAAGGCCGTTTTCAGACGCGAAAGATACAGCAGAAAAGTTGCAAAGGCACAATTCAAGTAAGTCAATTAAGCTCACGTATGATCCAACAAGAGAATCTGGCATCATTCACGGGCGAGATGTCAGGGGTAATCTTATGTTGAATACTTATGTGCCTTCACTTGTTGAGGCAATTCCTTACCAAAATGTTGAGGAAATCAAGCCTTGGTTAGATTTTCTCAAAATTCTCATTCCAAATGAAAGGGATCGTCACAATCTTAAAAAATGGATTGCGACCTTGATATCGCGTCCTGACATTAGAATGACATTTGGCATCTTGTTGATCAGCGAAAGGATGGGTGTAGGAAAGGATACCCTTGGCGAGCGAATCTTGGCTCCACTTGTCGGGGTAACAAACTGTTCTTTCCCGAACGAGTCGAATATTGTCGACTCAAGTTTTAATGACTGGGTCGGCAATAAAAGGCTAGCAGTGGTGCACGAGATTTACGCTGGGCATTCCTCGAAAGCTTATAATCGACTTAAGAGTTACATAACAGATACTCATATCGACATCAATAAGAAGTATATGAATTCTTACAAGGTCGAGAACTGGACTCATATGTTCGTTATGTCGAACAGTACCAACGCGCTTAAAGTGAGTGCGGGTGATCGGCGATGGTTCGTGCCTTTCGTTACTGAAAGAGTGCAACCATTCACATATTGGAACTTCTTTTTCGATTGGTTGGAAAAGCGCGGCGGGTTAGGGCGCATTCGCCATTGGTGCGATTTGCAAATGTTGCCCGGTGGCGTTGGATATTTCCAGCGTGGCGAAATTGCTCCTGATTCAGGCGCTAAAGATAATGTTGTCACTGAAGGATATTCGCCTGGAATGCGAAAATTATACAATGCTGCAATAAACATCAAAGAAGATAATGCGGCAGGAAGGCTTGGAAAATATACAGGTAAAAATTATCCGACATTGATTGCCATAACGGATAAACAGGCTCAAGAGTGTATTAAAAAGAATATGTATAATGGGCAAGAAGTAAAGTATTTGGAAAAGCCATCCACAATTAGAAAGGTCTTCGAAAAGGCTGGATGGGAAATTGGATGGGAACAAATGAACAATACGAGAAAATGGGGGAGTGTAAATTGTCGAGGACATAGGTTCATGATTATAGGACCGGAAGCAAAAAGTCTTGTGAATTCACAAGTTGGAGCAGTTGCGATGCTTGCGCCAGAACTTTTCGATTTATTGTCGTATCTGAAAGAAGAGGAGGGATTTTAAATGGGTGGGCTTTGTGGTTACTCGCGTTTGGGTTGCAAAAACCTGGCACCATGCCGGTCAGTTCTCCCTTCTGTCATAATTTAAGGAGAGAGAGAGATAAGTAATGATTATGGGAGTTCCGGAAACTCACTGGCACGATGCCACTTTTTTGCAACCTCTCTTTTGAGGTTGTATCAACCCCCTCTTCCTTTGGAGGTAAGCAAAATGAAAATGTGGACTTATAATTGTTCTGCATGCGATAACGAAACAACTGAGCCTTTTAGAAAATATCTTTCTATGTCTATGCGAAGAGAATTTTTGTGTGCAGACAGCGGAAGGATTTCTTTAAATTTATGTCAGAAATGTAAAGAGCTTTATGACAGATGTAGACTTAAGCCGACGAGATCACACAACTTGCCAAAAGCTAAACTTTCTCAATTTAAGGACCTTTTGAGACATGATTTGTAAATTCAACAAGTTTCCTTTTTGATGGATCGGGCCACTTGCCAGATGGCCAAAGCCTGTTATATGCTCTAGAGGCGTGGCAGAGGTTTTGCGTTGCCGCACCAACGGAATTCGGCTCAACGGGAGCAAAATATTATGGTTGATATGTCGAATGTTCATCCTGTCGTTCATGGTGAATTCGAGGATGATGAATGGCGCGCTGCTGTTTCTAAGAAAGCTCCGCAGCGCAATCGTCGCGAAGCACAGATTGTGCGTCGTGGTCCGCGTTCACATCCTTATTCTGATTCAACTGTTTATGTCGACAACAGCGTTCCAAACACTGTGCGATATTTTCAGGATGAAGATCATCACAAGGTTTACACGAAGAAGCATGAAGCCAAGGGGCCGCCCACGGCCGCCGCTCAACCGTCCCCTAAGCAGGCGGACATTGATACGGCCGGGAATGCTCAGGTGGCCGAGCGTATGGCCCAACAGACCGCTGGGCGGGCTAAGGGAGCCTGATGGGCAGATGCCTGTCCTGAGGCTTCCTAGGGCATTGTGGTGAGGGTCTTGGAGCCAGTGGCGTCGGCTGGCTCGGTTCCGGCTACCTGACCTTTGGTAACCTCTCGCTAGGACCACAAATGCCTTTTCTTATGGTTGTTCTTGATATGGTTGCAGTTCTCTTGCCCGCACCCTCTAGGGCTGTAATTTATCAAGACAAGTCGGAAAGAGTTGCGATAAGAAATTATTGCGCTCTTTTCGATTGTTAGAATTATTTACAGCGAACGCAAATGAACCCAGTAGCACACGCAACAGGCGATACAACACAAGTTTTAAAGCGCCCAAGAGGGCGCCCTTTAGGCTCGCCAAATAAGGTTCAACAACTCGCAAGAGAGAATCTTACAGAAACATTCGATATAATTGGCGGAGTCCAAGGCTTAGTCAAATGGATCAATGCGAACGACAGAAATAAATACGCATTCTACGTCTACATTTATCCCAAGATTTTAGGCGTTCAAGGCGTTCAAAAGCCGCAAGGTCCTGTCGTTGCCAAGATCACCAATGTGATCGTTGATCCTCGCAACAATTACAAAGGAACGATTGAGGCTTCGGCAGTTGATGTGACGCCGAAACCTAGATATGATCCCCAAGACCACGAATATAGTGCAGTTAACAATGGCACTCCTGAAGTAATCGAAGAAGTTCCGATTTATGAGCCCAAGCAAGTTGAGGTTCAAAAGCCTGCGGACTTTGAGATTGATGGGGAGATTCCACTGTAATGCCAGCATTCATCGAGGTTACTTTCTTAGAAACCTTTGATAAAAAGGTTAGTGACGAATTCAACAGTACCTTTCTAATAAACGTCAATACAATTCGTGCTGTTCTACGTCATGGAGAGTTTACTTCGCTTAAGCTAGACAACGATAAAATCATTACAATAGATTTTCCTTATCTTGATTTCTTGAGTGTTCTTGAAATAGTTTGCAGAAATGGTGGAGTTGGGTATACTTCATGACTTTCGAAGGCCAAGATTCTACTGTTGATCCGGGCGTTCAGGCATTCATGTCTTTGCCTGGAATGGATATTTTTGCACCAAAACAAGCCGAAATCTTCTTTGAGACGCCTCGCGTCTTTGCCCCTTTACTTCATCCCGGCAGGTATAAGGCCGCATGGGGCGGGCGTGGATCGGGCAAATCTCACTTCTTTGCAGAGCTATTGATTCGCAAATGCCTTGATGTTCCTGGCTTGCGTTGGGCTTGCGTTCGTGAAATTCAAAAGTCTCTTGAACAGTCTGCAATGCGTCTGATCAAAGACAAGATTGAGGCATATAATCTAGGCCATTTATTTCATGTGATGGATACTGAGATTCGCACCCCAGGTAATGGCGTTATCATCTTTCAGGGGATGCAGAATCACAACGCAAATTCTATTAAGTCTTTAGAGGGATACAATGGTTGTTGGGTTGAAGAAGCGCACTCGCTTAGTAAATCCTCGTGGAGTATACTTAGGCCCACGTTTCGAGAGGCTGGCTCAGAGATTTGGGCAACGTGGAACCCAACAAATCGCAATGATCCGGTTGATGAATTCTTCCGCGCTGGGGAGCTTCCACCGCGTGCCATTGTTGTCGAGGCAGAATGGTACGATAACCCGTGGTTTCCGGCTGAACTTGAAGAAGAGCGGGTTTACGATCAAAGACGTGACCCGGATCGTTACGCGCATGTATGGGGCGGAAAGTATTTGCAAGCGTCCCAAGCGCGCGTTTTCAGAAACTGGAAAGTCGAATACTTTGAAACGCCGAAAGGCGTTCGCTTTTTCTTTGGTGCGGATTGGGGCTATGCAGAAGACCCCACAGTATTAGTTCGTTGTTTTCTTGATGAGAAGAGGCGAAGACTTTATGTCGACAGAGAGGCATATCAACTTCATTGCGAACTTGATAAGATTACCAATCTTTTTGACAAGATTGACGGTGCACGCAATTGGCCTATTAGGGCTGATAGCGCTCGACCTGATACTATTTCTTATGTGGCTAATCGTGGCTTCAATATTGTTGGTGCTGACAAAGGCCCTAGGTCTGTTGAAGACGGCATTGAGTTTCTGAAGTCATGGGATATTATCGTGCATCCGAGTTGTCAGCATACGGCGGATGAATTATCCTTCTATTCGTGGAAGGTTGAACCGAAGACTGAAGACATTTTGCCAATTCTTGAAGACAAACACAACCACGTTATCGACTCATTGCGCTATGCGCTTGAAGGCGCGCGCAAGGGCCAAAGCATGGCGGATTACATTGATTAAGATCAGAGATACAACCGCTCTACTTGAGAAAGCTTATCAAGACGAGCAAAGAAAAACTATTGAAGAATTTCTAGACTTCTTTCTAGGCGAAAAGAAAGAAAACGAAAAAGATTGGCCCACCTTATCGCTTCTTGGTATTAGTAGAGAAGAACTCATAGACGAATTCTTCATGAATAGAAAGTAAGCCAATGTTCCATCCTGTAGAGTTTTTAATGAATGCGCGGGATGGTCTGAAGAATTTAGTTTCGAAGATCGGCCACCCAAGCAAAGACAAGGCTGCAAATTGGGTTTGGGATTTTGCGCCCTTAACGGGGCCAGAATGCCTTGCAATGTACACAAGCGATTGGCTACCAAGAAAAATCGTTGATATTGTCCCTCAAGATGCGACAAGAGAATGGAGGAAATGGCAAGCCAAAGATAAGCAAGCTGAAAAACTTTATGCTTTGGAAAAAGCATTAAAGGTTCGCTCAAAGATAATGCGAGCAATGCAGCTTGATCGTTTATTTGGCGGGTCAGCAATATTGATTGGAACAGGCGACAAGGATATAGAAGAACCATTAGATGTAACGAAGATAAAGCAAAACGGGATTAAATATCTTAGAGTCTTTTCTCGTTATGATCTTCGTGCTGGTGATCTTGTTAACAACATTGAAGACGATGCATATGGCTTACCGCAATGGTACGAATTGCTTCGTCAACGCGATGGCAAAGATGTCGGCTTAAAAATCCACAGAAGTCGCTTCGTATTCTTTATTTCAAATCCCTTGCCTACAGATTGGTTGACATACAATGCTAATCCTGAAGTCAGTGGCAATAGCGTTTATGCTGCATACGATAGTCAAATTGGTTGGGGACAATCGATTTACGAGCCAATTCGCAAAGCATTGGTGAATGCTGGCGCTGTTGCAGAGAACGTTGCTGCATTGGTCGAAGAAGCGAAACTTGATATTATTCAAGTTCCGAACCTGATCAGCTACATGAACAACGATGAAAGTCAAAGTAAGCTCATTTCTCGTTTTTCTTTGGCTTCGCTGCTCAAAGCCAACAATAACATGTTGCTCTTGGGCGGTGATGAAAAGTTTGACCGCAAGCAAATATCATTTGCGCAGCTTCCTGAGATCATGAATGCGAACCTCCAGATTGCTTCTGGTGCTGCTGACATTCCCATTGTTCGTTTACTTGGTCAGTCGCCTAGTGGTCTTAACGCTAGTGGCGATACTGATATGCGGATGCATTATGATAAGATCAAATCGCATCAGACGAATGATCTTAAGGAAGGTTGCTTGGTTGATCTAGATGAGGCGTTCATTCGCAGTGCATTGGGCGGCCGTCCAGAAGAAATCGACTATGAATTTGATTCGCTCTGGCAGATGTCTGAGCCTGAGCTTGCGGATGTTTCCTTAAAGAAGTCACAAGCTTTTATGCAGATTAACGGGCTTGGCTTGTTTGCTCCTGAAGAACTACGCCCAGCCGTTGCTGACGTTATTGTTGATGATGGGTTCTTGCCGACACTTGATCAACATCTTCTTTCTGAAGAAGAGGCAAATAACGTTCTTGAAGAGCAGCAAAAGCAACAACTTGAGCAGCAACAACAACTTTCTGGTCAAGGCAATAGCCCTAATCAAGGCAATAATCCTCCACAAAATCAGACGCCACAAGCTGATGAAGCATCAGATTGGATTGAATTCTTGGACGCAAATCCTGATATTGCTTATGACTCTTTCGAGGAAACTGCGCATCCGCGTGGTCCTGGCGGGCGTTGGTCTGATAAACCCGGCATGGGTAACAAGACCAAAACTTTGCCATGGTGGCAACGTGGTGAGAAGCCAGAACAACCAAAGCAAGCAGCCTCTAAGGAAGCAACGCCCGGAACTGGCGGACAAGGCGGCAAACCAAAATATGCTTTATCGCTTGAAATTTTGAATGAAGCGGCAAAGAACGCACTTCCAAAAGAGCACAAGGTTTATAAGGGTGGAGAGCCAGTAGAGACTAAAACAAAGATTGGAAAACAGGACACTGGTAAGCTTGCAGAGAAGCACGTTCTTAATTGGTTAAAAGAACAGGGTTTGCAAGATGCACAACAATTGAATGCAAAGATATCCAATTATCCAGTTGATTTGTTCGCTGGCAACTTGCTTATTGAGGTTAAGGGCGGTCTTATTTCCAATAGTAAGAAAGCCCGCAGATGGCGTGCTTCTATTGGACAGCCTAGTAAAACAGAACAAGCCCATTTGGATACTCTTACTCCAGAAGAGAAGTTTGCGCATAATGCAGCAAAAGATCAGGCCATTATGGATCGCAAACAAGCCGTTCTAGATGAGTATTCGCAGAAACTTAATCAACCTGTTAAAGGTGTTACGATTACAACGATTTTCCATCCTGACGAAAAAACCTTCGACTTGCATGTGTTTGAAGGCTTTCATAAAGTAATCAATTGGGATTCAGAGGAGGCTAAAAATGCCTACCGAGGCACCTTTAAGCACTCCTAAGCCTATTAACCATGTTGATCTTCCGCCTGAAGTGCAGGCGGAAATTGATCAATATGAGAAAGACTTAAGAGCAGAATTAGACCAAGTTCTTGGCGTTGTTAGAAATGACCAAGGTGAGATTGTTGGTGCGCGCGATGGTTTGAAAGGAGGTCAGAGTTCTTCTAAAGACTCTGGTTTCTTTCAAGAAACAGAACATCCGCGAGGTCCAGGCGGAAGATTCTTTCTGAATGCTAAAGAGATATAAGACTAATGCCCAAGTATTGTGAAGAATGTCATGGGCGAGGTTGGGTATGGGAACCAATTTATAGGAAAGTCGCCCCTAATTTTGTTCCTAAACAAGGACCAAATGAGCCGCTAGAACAAAGAGCTTATAAAAAAGTCTGTATGTCTTGTTTGCGAGCAATTGACAACAGTAAGAGAAAACCACATAAGGTAGAAATCAATGCCTAATTTCTTTGGATACTATGGAAACGGATACACTGGCCTTGGTGATGTTACTGCTATCACCAAGTCTTATAGCAATCTTGTTTGGATCGATCCTGCACAGGAAACTGACCAAACTTTAAAGCAAAAATTTGAGAACGCGAAGGTTAATCAACAGAAGGTAATTCTTGTTGTAACGACCTTTATGTTCAAGTACCCATCAACAGAATTACTTCCAGACGCTGCTCAAAAGTTTAAAGACCTTTACTCAAAGGTTATTCAATATAGCAATTTAATACTGGCTTTCTTCCTTTTTGATGAACCGTACAGAAATAACGACAAGAACATTCACCTTGACCCAAAGGTTGTTTCGTTAAACTTAGATGGTGCCCATGTAATCATTGAACAATATAGTGGCGGCAAAGCAACAATGATTAGTGGGGCAGGCAATGAATTCGATAAGTTTGGTTTGCCAAAGCTTGTTAACATTATTGGGATGTATCGCTATTCTTATAATACTTCTGGCTATCAATTAAGTTGGTCTTACATGAATCTTATCTTTAAGAAGAAATCCGAACAGAAAGTCATTGCGATTGCTGATGCATTCGAATGGCCTGACAAACCTATTGATGAAAAGCGCATTATTAACTTTAACAACACTTGGAAATTCCTTATTAAATACTTCGGTAAAGACGTTATTGGCGTTTGCCCCTTTCTTTACCAGTCCAGTCCTATGGGACAGGGCGCTGACAAAATGCCGAATGTGCGCGAATATATGAAGAATTGGGCTGAAGGAATCTTAGGACTGCAAGGTGTTGCATGAATAAAGCACAAACTGTACCGCATGCAGAAGACGAAGAAGCCAGGAAGTTTGATCCAAATGACTTCTTTCCCGGGACAATTTTATTGTGGCTCATGTATGCTGGCAGAGATAGATGGTTAATTGCAGACTGGAACGAAAAAGAACAATATTGGATGATAATTCCAGGCTGGGAGGAAGTAGACAAAAGATGGTTAACCTACTGGAAGCCACTATATAATGAATGATGACGATCAACCATCATTAGATCGATTACCGAGAGTAGTAATCGAGCAAATAGTAGAGTTGGGTTCAGCAAGAAAGCTGAAACCCTATGGCTTTGCCGACTTTTATTTGCTTGCTTGTCCTGATGCTTTAGTTGATGTAAATGATCAGGTTGACTATCTTCCGCAAGGAGATAATTACGGACAATTCAATAAAGTAATACAGAAGAGGGTTTTCAATCATCAGGCTTTTCCTGGCGAAGTCGTAAGAGAACAATTTAAGCCTACAACATATCAGGAAGTTGTTTACGTTCCTGGCGTTGAACCTAACACAATTCATCCAGCCGTTGGATTATTTACTTTATCTGGAAGGGCTATTTCTCTTGTTAAGGCTGGCGGTCTTTCTCCAACAAAAACTTATGATTTTTCTTCAAGTCTTCCTTCTGGAATCACATTTACACGAGGAAGTTCTGCAACATATATTAATTCCTCTGGTGTCTTAACATCTGCTGCTAACGATGTCGCTAGAATAGATTATGACCCAACAACTCTTGTTTCTAAGGGTCTTTTAATTGAAGAATCTAGAGCAAATCAAGTACTTCAAAGTAGCAATCTTAGTGTTTCTCCATGGAGTTCCTTTACTAATGGAGACGGAACGGTTGTTGTTACAGCAAATAACGCCGTTGCTCCTGATGGAACAAATACCGCAGTTAAGATAGATTTTAACAGAAGTAATAATACTAACTGGGCTGAATTTATTCAAAGTGGCATTGCTATACCAAATAATGGATCGACTCATTTTCAATCAATTTGGCTTAAAGCTGCTACGGGCGCTGATGTTGGTAAAGTTGTCAGTCTTAGTATGCATGATGGCTCTTTCAAAGGCGTCATTAACATAACTTTAACGGCCAATTGGGTTCGGTATTCAACAAGTGGTGTTCTAGCCACAACTAGCCAATTCTTACTTGGATATTTTGGAACCGCAGGAACTCCTAACACTGGCGCTGTTTCTGTTCATGCTTGGGGAGCACAAATAGAGGCTGGCCCCTTTCTTACCTCTTATATACCGACAACAACTGGCGCTGTTACGCGAAGCGCGGATTCCGCTACAGTAACTGGTACGAACTTCTCTAGCTGGTATAATCAATCTGCTGGAACATTTGTTATAAATGGAGATAGCCTTGGAATTCCTGGGGGATTTTTGAGTTATTTAACATCTGCTAACGATGGCACTGGGAATAATGTTGTTTCTCTTGGTCGCTATGGTCAACAATTAGGAACACCAGGCAATGTTTTAGCTCATATTGGAAATGCTAACGTCGATCAAGCACTTTTAAATGGTGGTGCTGTATCTAACAATGTACCATTTAAACAAGCCCTTGCTTATGCATTAAATGACTTCTCTATGGTTTTAAATGGTGGAACGCCAGTAACGGATGCATCGGGCACTCCACCGACAGCGCCAGATAGATTAAGCATTGGTAATAGAGTTGGTGCTGATATATGGTGTGGGCACATTAAGAAAATAGACTTCTATAATACCCGTAGGACAAACAGCGAACTACAGGCACTTACAACATGATTGATCTTATTCTTCGTTGCGAAACTAGAGCAAGGTGGCTAACCTTTGCTCAAAATCGCGGTATTATTGTCATTACGAACAACGTTGAAGTAATTCAACCTGGATTTTCTGTTGATGAGGTTGGAAACGTCGTTCTAACTCCTGCCGTTTATGATAACACGGTTTTCCCTCCAGTATTGGTTACTCCAGAAACTCGCGATACTTGGTGGACTGTTCAAGTTCGTCTTAGTGGTGCACAAGAAGATAATGATGCAGATAATGTTTATGCTGGCGAGTCAGGTGACACAAGTGGCTTTAAATTTGTTAAATCTAAAGTCGTTGCCTTTATTCGCAATCAATCGACTCCAGTAACGTTGCGCGGAATGCGCGCTTATCAATTTGGTGCAGTTGGTTCTAGAATTCAACTAATTGATCCGAGAGATATTCACATGAATCCGCTTGGGCGTATTTGGGCTGGCGGAATGGAATATTAATGCTCAATATTCGCACTGCCACAAAAGAACCGACAAAACTCATTGCTTTGCGTCCACCTAAATCGGTGGAACTTGCAATGGAGCAGATAATTTTATCTGTAGTAAAAGAGGCAAATAGCCTAATATTTGGAGCGGGTGAAGGACCATCTCATTTCTTAGAGATTAAGCGCAGTCTTACTCAAGACGGTCGGATTCAAATCAAAGACTATACTTCCCCATTCGATTTGTTTATGGATGTTTTCAGGATGCATCTTGAGGCGGCCGTTGGTGCTGCCCAATCGAAATTTGCGCAAGTGATCACGAATGAAGAGCGAAGGCATAGGAGTCGTTTTGCAGCGGCCGTTAAGCTGCGATATGGCATTGATGTTGAATCATTGTTGTCAGGAACAGAAACAAGAAAATTGATTGAGAATCAAGTAAGGAAGTCAGTTGCGCTCATTAGGGGACTGTCAGATGACATGGCAAAACAAGTCGAGTTCACAATCCTTGACGCAGCCCAACGAAGACAATCCAGAACTACGCTTTCCGAACGACTTAGAAAGACTATGCAGATTACAAGAAAGCGTGCACGTCTTATCGCAAAAGACCAAACGGCGTCATTTAATGGCGCTCTTAATCAAGCAAGGCAAACCCAAATCGGAATAGATCGCTATATTTGGGAAACCATGCAAGATGAAAGAGTGCGTCACGAACATGCCAAGCGCCATGGCAAAACTTTCTTTTGGTCGCAGCCTCCTGAAGATGGCCACCCTGGCGAGCCTATCAATTGCCGGTGCACTGCCATTCCCCTTGCCGTGCGATTAGGCCGATGAATTTCATTCACATGCCTTGCGGAACCAATTCGCTTGCGCTACATTCGTTTGTAGACGGGGCAAGAGGCAAGCCGAGGGAACCGCGGTTAGGTACAGAAACGGATTTCATAAGTGCATACGTTTGACGGCCAGCCCGTCTTTTTCGAAGACGCCGCCATTGCGACGAAAAAGCGCACTCGCGAAGGGTTTCTCGTCGCTGAGGTTCGAGCCGCGCGAAGCGGCATTTACACGTATGCAGGCGCGGAAGTGGGCCGTCCAGAAATGGACAGGGTCCGCGTTTATCGTCCGGAATCGACAGTCTTCGATAAGAAGACATTAGCATCATTCACATCATTAACAATCACGAATGATCATCCGCCTGAGATGGTCAATTCAAAAAACTGGGCGAAATACGCCGCAGGAAATACTGGGGACGAAATCTTACGTGATGGCGAATATATACGAATACCCATCATCGTAAAAGACCAAAAAGCCATCGATGAAGTTGAATCCGGGAAAGTAGGTCTTTCCTATGGATACACTTGCGATCTCGAATTTAGTCCGGGAGAAGTGAACGGTGAAAAGTATGACGCCGTTCAGAAATCCTTGACTGGAAATCATCTTGCAATTGTTCACGCTGGGCGTGCAGGCCCACAATGTAAAATTGGCGATTCAGGAGAAGATCAAATGCCCGATAATATTCGTAAGATTCTTGTTGACGGTTTCGGTTTTGCAACTGTCACGGATGAATCTGAGCGAGCAATTCTTGCTCTTGCTGACAAGATCAAGAAACTAGAACAAAGCGTTCAAGATTCGAATACTGCATCCCTCAAGCTCGCGAATGATACGGGCAAGGAAATCTCGTCTCTTAAGGAGACGATTTCTGCTAAGGACGCAGAACTTGGCAAGAAAGATGCCGAGATCAAGCTCCTGAAGGATAAGCAGGACGATACGACGCATTTCGAACAAGCCGTTGCAGATCGCATGGATGTTGTTTCTAGGGCTAAGAAGCTCGGGATCGATGATGCAGCGTGCAAGGGCAAAAAGAATTCTGAGATTGTGCGCCTTGCTGTCGAAAAGAAGATGGGTGACAAGGCTGTCAAGGATAAGTCGGATGATTACGTTCGTGCCTCTTTCGACATGTTGTCGGATAGTGGCGGCGTGAATACTGACGATCCTATTGCTGCCCATATGCGCGACTCCAAGCCGCATTATTCCACCTTTACCAATGATGCGGCTGATGGCCGCGAAGCTGCGCATAAGAAGATGCTGGATGATCTTTCTAACGCTTGGAAAGACCCGGCGCCCATTTCGAATGGCGTGCGCAACTAAATCATTTCGAATATAGGGATTCTCAAAAATGCCCGCAGTTCAAACTTCTTATGCTCAAACGATCCTTCCCGCTGTAGAGGGAATGATCGCGAATAGCGAACCGCACAACATCATTTCGCGTCAGCTTGAGTCTGCCGCTGGAATTGGGTTTGGTAAGGTTTGCGTCCAGGGTACTGCTGACGAACAGATTCGAGTTTCTGAAACTGTTCGTAAGTTTCGCGGCATTACTGTCATGTCGCACAATGCCAGTCGCGGTATCGCCGATTCCTAT
>AR_comb_assmDRAFT_10251099_pt1 | contig 15938 bp, 11 predicted proteins | sample ArasoioldDNA_FD_10543 | JGI IMG/M metagenome (IMG submission 10543) | reverse complement strand
AAGCGCCGGCGCGGCTGCCGTCGCTAGATGCAGCGCGTGGCACCGAGGACGCCGGCGCGCGTATTCGGACGTTGTTCAACGGCGACGACAAGGTCGGGCGGTTCCTTCGCGCGACGCTCGGCTCGACGCTCGTCTACACGGCGCGGGTGACGCCGGCGATCGCCCTTTCGATTGACGACGTTGACCGGGCGATGCGGTGGGGGTTCGGCTGGGAGCTCGGGCCGTTCGAAACCTGGGACGCGATTGGGATCGAATGCGTACTCAAAGCCTGTCAGGTCGCCGAGCCGCCGCCTCTCGTGCGCGAGGCACTCGACAAGGGCGGGTTCCGGCCGAAGCAGTCAGGGCGAACCTACGAACAGGTGCCGCCGTCAGGGCCGGGACTGCAGCTCCTGCGCCAAGCCAGGGATCGATCGGCCGTCGTGCGGAAGAACGCAGGCGCGAGCCTCGTCGACCTCGGCGATGGCGTGCTCGCCGTCGAGTTCCACTCGAAGATGAACGCGATTGGCGGCGACACCATTCAGATGCTGCTGGCCGGCGTCAAAGAGGCCGCCGCCAACTTTCGCGCGCTCGTCGTCGGCAACGACGCACCAAACTTCTCTGCCGGCGCCAACCTCATGCTGCTTCTGCTCGAAGCACAAGAGGGTAACTGGGAAGAAATCGACTTGATGGTCCGCGCTTTTCAGGCCACGACGATGGGGCTCAAGTACGCGGAGGTGCCCGTCGTCGTCTCTCCTGCCGGGTTGACGCTAGGCGGCGGGTGCGAGGTGGCGCTGCACGGCGATCGCGTCCAGGCTGCAGCCGAGACCTACTTGGGGCTGGTCGAAGTGGGCGTCGGCCTGATTCCTGCCGGCGGCGGAACCAAAGAGATGCTGGCGCGCGCGGTTGAAGGCGCACCCTCTGGGCAGACGGATTTGCTGCCAATCGTGCAGCGCGTGTTCGAAACCATCGGGTTTGGCAAAGTCTCGGCGAGCGGAGCCGACGCACGGCGCCTCGGCTATCTGCGCAGCGTCGATGGGATCACGATGAATCGAGAACGCCTGATGGCCGACGCCAAAGCCGTGGCGCTGACCCGTGCGGTGGACTACGTCAGTCCGCGGCCGCGCGCTGCGATCGCGGTTGGCGGCGAAGGGGTGCAGGCCGCGCTCAAGCTCGGTGTGCATCTCGCCTGGCGGGCAGGGCGTCTCAGTGATCACGACGTCCTCATCGGCCGGGCGTTGGCAAAGATTCTCTCGGGCGGCGACCGCCCCAACGCCGGAACGGTGACCGAGCAGGAGCTCCTCGATCTCGAGCGCGAAGCATTCCTCAGCTTGTGCGGTCAGCGGAAGACCCAAGAGCGCATCGCGCACACGCTCAAGACCGGAAAGACGCTCAGGAATTGACGATGTTCGACTGCGGCAAAGGACCGGCGCTCGTGGTCGTGCAGGGGCTGCACGGACGATGGGAGTGGATGAGGCCCGCGCTCCTCGAACTCGCGTCGCGGTGCCGGACCATCTCGTATTCGCTTTCCGGTGACATCGGATCGGGCGAGCGCCCCGATCCGGGACAGGGCTTCGGCAACTATCTTCGCCAGCTCGACGAGGTGATCGAGCGCACCGGCGCCGCACCAGTGGCGTTATGCGGAGTCTCATTCGGCGGCTTCGTCGCGTTGCGCTACGCCGCGATGCATCCGGAACGCGTCACGTCGCTCGTTCTGGCTTCGTCGCCCGCGCCGGGCTGGAAACCAAACGAACAACAGGCGCGGTGGCTGGCGCGGCCATGGATGTCGGCGCCGGCGTTTGTCGCCACGTCGCCGATGCGCGTCTGGCCGGAAGTCCGCGCGAGCTTCCCGACGTGGTCGTCGCGATTCGGCTTCTTCGTCCGGCAGGGGCTTCGCGCTGCGCGCGCACCGATGATCCCTTCGCTAATGGCGGAGCGGATCAAGTGGGCGCAGCAGAGCGACTTCGCGGCGGATTGCGCGCGTATCCGCGTGCCGACGCTCGTGCTCACGGGAGAAGAGCCGCTCGATCGCGTCGTGCCGGTATCGAGCACGCGGTCGTTCTGTAACTTGATTCGCAACGCCAGGTGCCGCGTCCTCGAGGGTACCGGCCATCTCGGCGTCCTAACGCAGCCGTCGAAGTTCGCGAGCGTCGTCGGAGAATTCGTTCATGCCCATAGTCACTGACCTGCGTGGACCCGCGGGTCGCCTGGAAGCCCTCATCGACGCGCCGGAGTGCGGTGCGGTTCGTGCCGCGGTCGTGTTCGCGCATCCGCACCCTCAGTACGGCGGCACGATGCACACCAAGACCGTGTATCAGAGCGCCAAGGCGCTGGCACGCCTCGGCTGCGCTGTGCTGCGGTTCAACTTTCGAGGTGTCGGCGCAAGTGAAGGCGCGTTCGACAGCGGGCCCGGCGAACAAGCGGATTTTCGCGCGGCGCTCGATTACATGGCCGGTCGATATCCGGGCGTGCCGCTGTGGGCCGGCGGGTTCTCTTTCGGGTCGTGGGTCGCGCTCGAAGTCGGCGCCGCCGACCCGCGCGTCTCGCTCCTCATCGGCATCGCGCCGCCAGTTGCCACGTCGGTCTCTGGACAGAACTACACCTTCGACGCCACGCTCGAGTCGACCAAGCCCAAGTTCTTCGTTCAAGGCGAAGCCGACGAGGTCTGCCCGATCGAGGGCATGTGGCACTTCTACGGCAAGCTGCACGAACCGAAGGAACTCGCCGTCATCGACGCCGCCGATCATCTCTTCGACGGCAAGACACAGGAGGTCGGCGAGGCCCTCGAGGACCTGCTCGCCGACTATCAACCATGAAAGACGCAGTCATCGTTTCAGCGGTCCGTACGGCTGCCGGCAAAGCGCCCGGCGGCACACTCAAGCACATGCGGCCGGACGAGATGGCGGCCACCGCCATCAAGTCTGCCCTTGCACGCGTGCCGGTATTCGACCCGGGCGACGTGGACGACGTGATTGTGGGCTGCGCGATGCCGGAGGCCGAGCAGGGCCTGAACGTCGCACGCATCGCCAGCCTTCGCGCCGGCATTCCGGTCACGGCGTCGGCGGTCACGGTCAACCGCTTCTGCTCATCGGGTCTGCAGGCCATTGCCCATGGCTCGGAGCGGATCATGGCCGGCTTTGCCGAGGCCATCGTCGCTGGCGGCACCGAATCGATGAGCCTCGTTCCGATGGGCGGTCACAAGGTCGCGCCGAATCCCGCGCTCGTCGACTCGTACCCGGACGTGTACTTGACGACGGGGCTCGTTGCGGAGAACCACGCGCGCGAGGCCGCGGTGTCGCGCGAGGAGCAAGACGCCTTCGCGCTCGCGAGTCACCGCAAGGCAATCGCCGCGATTGATGCCGGGCGATTCAAGGACGAGATCGTTCCGCTCGAGGTTCGTCTGGCCGCGAACGGATCAGGACCAAAGACGACGACATTCGAGGTTGACGAAGGCCCGCGCCGTGACACATCGCTCGAGGCGCTCGCCAAGCTCCGTCCAGCGTTTCACGTCAACGGCACGGTCACGGCGGGCAACTCGTCGCAGACGAGCGACGGCGCAGCCGCTGTTCTGGTGATGTCTGGCGATCGTGCGCGTGCACTCGCCCTGCAGCCACTCGCTCGGTTCGTGGCGTTCGCCACCGCGGGTGTCGAACCGGAACGGTTCGGCATCGGCCCCGTGCCGGCGATTCGAAAAGTGTTGAAGATGGCCGGGCTCTCGCTCGAGCAGATCGATCTCGTCGAGCTGAACGAAGCCTTCGCCGCGCAGGCAATTGCCTGCCTCCGCGAGTTGCCCATCGACCCGGCGCGGCTCAACGTCAACGGCGGCGCGATCGCGCTGGGGCACCCCCTCGGATGCACAGGCGCGAAGCTGACGGCAACGCTGCTGCACGAGATGCAGCGCCGCGGCTCGCGATACGGCATGGTCACGATGTGCGTCGGAGGCGGGATGGGCGCAGCGGGGATCTTCGAACGGATGTAGGGCGCAACTTTAGTTGCGCCTCTCCGACTCTCCCGGCGCGACTGAAGTCGCCCTACGGGGAAGCACAATCAGCGGAAGGATTCTTATGACAACGGCAACAAACGCAATCGCCCGCGGCGGCGCATGGCTCATCGAGGAGCCAACCGAACCGATCTTTACGCCCGAGCGTCTGACCGACGAGCATCGCTTGATCAGGCAGACCGCCGAAGAGTTGATCGCGAGCGAGGTGATGCCCAAGCTCGAACAGCTCGAAGAAAAGGATTGGGCTCTGGCGCGCGCACTGGTGCGCAAGTGCGGTGAGCTCGGCCTTCTTGGCACCGACGTCCCCGAGGCGTACGGCGGCGTCGAGCTCGATAAGGCGGCCTCCATTGTCGTCGGCGAAGCCGTTGGACGGTCGGCATCGTTCGCCACGACCTTCGGCGCTCAAACGGGACTCGCGGTGACGCCTCTACTCTGCTTCGGCACCGAAGATCAGAAGCAGCGATATCTGCCGGGACTCGTCAGCGGCGAGATCGTCGGCGCATATGCGCTCAGCGAGTCCGGATCGGGATCGGACGCGCTCGGCGCGCGCGCTCGTGCCGTGCCGCAACCGGATGGCAGCTTCCTCCTCAGCGGCGAGAAGATGTGGATCACCAACGGCGGCTTTGCCGACCTCTTCATCATCTTCGCCAAGGTCGACGGCGAGCAGTTCACTGCCTTCCTCGTCGAGCGAACCTTTCCAGGATTCAGCTCGGGGAACGAGGAGCACAAGCTCGGCCTCCACGGTTCATCGACGACACCGATCCTGTTGCAGGACGTGCGGGTGCCGGCGAGCAACGTGCTCGGAGAGGTCGGGCGCGGGCACAAGGTCGCGTTCAACGTGCTCAACTACGGCCGCTTCAAGCTGGCCGCGATGTGCAGCGGCGGCGCCAAGCTGGCAATTGCCGAAGCGGCGGGCTACGCTGCCGAGCGGCGGCAGTTTGGGCAGCCAATCTCGAGCTTCGGAGCGATCCGTCACAAGCTTGGTGAGATGGCAATCCGCGAGTACGCCGTGGAGTCGATGCTGTATCGCACCGCAGGTCTGGCCGACGCCATGCTTCAGGGCAGCCACGACAGTGCCGCCATGCTGGCGACGCTCGAGGAGCTCGCGATCGAAGCGTCCATCCTCAAAGTTGCGGCCAGCGAGATGCTGGACTTCGTGCTCGACGAGAACGTCCAGATCCACGGCGGCAATGGCTTCGTACGTGACTACCCGGCGGAGCGCCACTATCGCGACGCGCGCGTCAACCGAATCTTCGAAGGCACAAACGAGATCAACCGGCTGCTGGTGCCAGGCATGCTGGCTCGACGCGCGGTGAAGGGTGGACTACCGCTCATCCCTGCGGCGCGCAAGCTCCAGGACGAGCTGCTGACGCCGTCGGCGATGGAACCGGTTGGCGACGGCCAACTCGAAAACGAGCGGCGGACGGTGGCGGCGATCAAGAAGGTTGCGCTGATGGTGCTCGGCACTGCGATGCAGACCTACAAGGAGGCGCTCGCCGACCAGCAGGAGGTGCTGTCTCTTGCGGCCGACATCATCATCGACACCTATGCCGCCGACAGCGTCGTGCTGCGCGCGGCACAGTCGGGGAAGGCGCTGCAGGCGGACGCTGCCGCCGTCTTCGTCAGCGATGCCGCCGCGCGCGTGGAGATTGCCGCGCGTCAGGCACTTGCTGCCATGTCGGAAGGCGACATGCTGCGCACGCTGCTCGCGGCGCTGCGGCGGGTGATGAAGCCGGCACCGGTCAATACGGTGGTGCTGCGACGCAGCGTCGCCGATGCAGTCACCGAGTCGAAGGGGTATCCTTTTTAGGCGAGAACGGGGTCGGTTTGGTTTGGCTTGGGTTTGGTTCTTCGTTCGGAGTTCTTCGTTCGGGGTTCAGGTTCTTGGTTCGTCGTTCCGGTTCGGGGTTCGGGGTTACGAACCCCACCACGACGCACCTGGACTGTGAAACACCGAACCAGAACAACGAACCTGAACACCGAGTGGACCGAGAACCGGAACCTCTAGAGAACCGAGAACCGGAACCCAGAACCCCGAACCAGAACCCCGAACCAAGAACGACGAACCAAGAACCGACGCTCGCATGATCTTCCGCTTCATTGCCGCCGCCCTCGCCATCGCTGGGCTTGGCGCTTGTACGGCGGCGGAGATTCCCTACGATCAGGAAATCGCGGCGTGGCGAGCAGATAAGGATCGGTTCATGCGAGAGTCATCGGAGTCGCCGGTGGTTGCCGCCGATCGCGCGTCGTTTCCCCCGCTCGCCTACTATCCGATCAACCAGGAGTATCGTGTGCCGGCGTCGCTCACAGTGGCGAGGGCCGACGACATCCTCGAGATGCAGACGTCGACGGGTCAGCGACGCAAGATGCAGCGGATCGGCGCGCTCGAGTTCACGGTCAAAGGACAGCCGCTGAAGTTGACGGCGTTTGCCGAGGCCAACGACACCGAGCTGCGCCGGCTGTTCGTGCCCTTCCACGACCTGACGAACGGGTCGGAAACGTATCCGGGCGGCCGCTACCTCGATCTCGATCGGACGGCAACCGGCGTGTACGATCTCGACTTCAACCGCGCCTATCATCCGTTTTGCGTGTTCAACCCGACCTACGACTGCCCCGTGCCGCCGCGCGAGAACCGGCTGCCGCTTCCGATCCGCGCCGGCGAGACGCTCGGGCGGCCCAAATGATCGCAGCGATCGTCTTCGACTTCGACGGCGTCCTCGTCGACTCCGAACCGTTGCACTTGCGCGCCTATCAGGAAGTGCTCGAGCCCCTCGGCCTGTCGCTGCCGCGTGAGCAGTATTACGCAAGCTATCTCGGCTACGACGATGCCGGCGTGTTTCGAGCGGTGGCCGAGGATCGCCAGCGGATGTTCGACGGTCGCCAGCTGGACGCCCTCATCGAAGAGAAGTGCCGCGTCTTCGATGAACTTCTCGGCGGCGGCGACATCATGTATCCCGGGGCGGCCGAATGCGTCACGCGCCTTGCGGCCGAGTGGCCGCTTGGCATCGCATCCGGCGCAGCCCGCCCAGAGATCGAAGCGGCGCTCGGCGGCCGCCAGCTCGATCGTCATTTCAAGTTCATCGTCGCGGCCGGCGAGACTCTTGCGGGCAAACCCGCACCCGATCCGTATGCCCGCGCCGCCGAGCTGCACGGTGTCGCACCCGGCACGTGCCTCGCCATCGAAGACTCGCGCTGGGGAATCGAATCGGCCAAGGCCGCCGGCCTGTGGTGCATCGCCATCACACACACCTATCCCGTCGCAGAGTTGTTCGAAGCCGACGCCATCGTCACTTCGCTCAACGAGCTGACGCCACAGCTGATCAAGTGGCTGAGGTAGCTGTCAGCTGTCGGCTTTCAGCTGTCAGCTAAGTGCTTGAAGATCTCAGCCGCGCGCAGGTGCTCTTGACGCTCTTTCTGAAAGCTGAGAGCTGAAAGCTGAAAGCTATACAATCACCGTCAGTGACTGTCTCCCTCCACCTTCAGCCGCGCGCCGTGCAGGTCGCGACCGAGCTCGAACTGGCGATGAACGCGCCGGGCGAGGATCTCGCGCCGGCGGCGCTGGCGATCGCCAAGGTTGAATATCCGTCGCTCCAGAGCGAGCCGTATCTGGCAGTGTTGGATCGAATGGGGGAGGAAGCATCGACGCGAATGGGATCGTCGGGCGACGCGCCGTTCGAGGACGCGGTGCGGGCGTTCAACGAGTACTTCTACGACGAGCAGGGCTTCTGCGGCAACCGCGAGCGCTACGACGATCCACGCAACAGCTTTCTCAACGAGGTGCTCAACCGGCGCACGGGCATCCCGATCAGCCTGGCGGTCGTCTATCTCGAGGTCGCGCGGCGTGCTGGACTGCGGGTCGCGGGCGTCAATTTTCCCGGTCACTTTCTGCTGCGAGCGCCGGTCGCAGCCGCGACACGCACGACTGATGACGTGCTGATCGTCGACCCGTTCCACAACGGCGCGTTCCTTTCCGAGATCGACTGCCGCGAGCTCCTGCGCCAGCATGTCGGCGACGCCGCCGCCTTCGATCGATCGCTGCTCGAACCAGCGACGAGGCATCAAATCGTCGTGCGGATGCTCGTCAACTTGAAGCGGCTCTACGTGCGCATGCGATCGTTTCCTCAGGCGCGTTTCATCTCGGGGTTGTTGCTGAGCGTCGACCCGTCCGCGATTGCCGAACTCCGCGATCGCGGCCTGCTCGCGTATCACCTTCAGGATTTCGCCGGCGCGCTTCGCGATCTCGAAGCGTATCTGCGCCTGCTGCCGAGACAACAGATCGCAGACAGTGATGAGCACGCTTTCGACAGCGACACCGACGATTCGGCATCGAGCACGACGAGCGAGCACGAGCAGATCTGGGAACACGTCAAGACGCTGCGCAAGCGCGTCGCGGGCTTCAATTAGATCCGCGGTTCGCTGTCCGCGGCTCGCTGCTGGCTTCTCGCGGGCTCGGGACCCTGCCATAAATCGAATCCATAACCGCATAAGCATCAGTGGTCCGCACGCGCGCGCACGCGAACGTTTGAGGTGCGACGATGCCGGCCTGATCACGAACGGTGAATCTGGCAACAGCGAACGGCGAGCCGCGAACAGCGAGCGGACTGCCGTGAGCTGCCGGTAATCAGCCGCGAGTTGTCGGTCGCGCGTGATGACCGTCCACGGTTTTGGTTTTTGAAGTGCGACCGATTGGATCGAACTTTCTTCCGTCCCATCATTCGCCCCACGTCTTTCGTCCCACAGTCAGTCACTCACGGCGATATATCGTCGTTTCACAACTATTTCCAAGCACTTGGACAATCCCACCACGGGACGCCGCCCGAAATCGGACGGCTGGTACACAAGGTGCTCAGTTGAGGTCGGAGGATTCCGTCCGTCCGTTTTCCCGAGGGAGGCTGAAGATGAAAGTGCGTTTTACCGCCATGCTGGCTCTGCTGGCCATGTTGGTGGGTGCGATGCCGGCGCTGGCACAGGTCCAGACCGGGGAAATCACAGGCAGGGTCACCGACGACACCGGGGCTGTGCTGCCGGGTGCCACCATAACGCTAACCAGCCCCGCGCTCATCCAGCCGCAGACGGCGGCGAGCAGCGAGACAGGGAGCTTCCGTTTCCCGCTGATTCCCATCGGCACTTATTCAGTGAAGTTCGAGCTGCCCGGCTTCAAGACGGTCGTCCGCGAGGGCATCGTCGTCGGCATCGGCTTCACGGCCCAGGTCAACCAGCAGCTGGCGATCTCGACCGTTCAGGAAACGGTGACCGTCAGCGGCGAGAGCCCAATCGTCGATACCAAAGCCACCGCGGCAAAGACGACCTTCGACCTCGAATCGCTGCAGAATATCCCATCGGCGCGCGACCCGTGGGTCATGTTGCAGCGCGTCCCCAACATCTCAATGGATCGTGTCAACGTCGGCGGCAGCCAGTCCGGCCAGCAGTCGGGCTACATCAGCCGCGGCACCGGCAGCGGCAACAACAAGTGGTCGCTCGATGGCGTGGACATCACCGACATGTCGGCGACCGGCGCCTCGCCGATCTACTACGACTTCGACATGATGCAGGAGATGCAGGTCACGACCGGCGGCGCGGACGCGTCGCAGCAGACCGGCGGCGTCGGCATCAACTTCGTGACCCGCAGCGGAACCAATCGCTTCAAGGGCAGCGGCCGCATCTACAACACGAACGACGCGTTCGAAGCCGACAACGTGACCGACGAGATTCGCGCGCAGGGTGCAGGTTCGGGCGCACCGATCCAGAACATCAACGACTTCGGTTTCGAGGTCGGCGGCCCGATTATGAGGGACAAGCTCTGGTACTGGGGCAGCTACGGCAAGCAGGACATCAAAGTCGGCGTCGTCAACTTCTACAAGAACACGCCGACCTGCCGTCCGGCGGGCGTTCCCGTCAGCCAGATCGCCGCGACGCTCGGCAGCACCGAAGCGATCCGCGACTGCCTCGCGACCGACCTGACGACGCTCGACAACTACAACGTCAAGCTGACCTGGGCACCGGTGCGCAACAACAAGTTCAACTTCCAGAACACCTGGGGTGGCAAGGTGCGCAGCGCGCGTGATGCGTCGGACACGCGGCCACTCGAGACCGCCTATCGCCAGAAGAACATCGACAGCGCGTTCGGCACGTGGGGTTGGGATGCTGGCCCGGTGCCGATCTGGAAGGCGAGCGACCAGCACGTCTTGAGCGATCGCCTGCTCGTCGACATCCAGTACGCACACATCGGCAACAACTTCACGCTGACGTTCCAGGATCCCGAGCAGCGCGACATCCAGCCGCGCTTTGACATCGCGTCGGGCGTGTGGGGCCGCTCGTTCAACGAATCAGTATTCCTCCGTCCGACACAGAGCATCGACGTCACGACCAGCTATTTCCTGCCGGCGACGCTCGGCGGCGATCACGCGTTCAAGGCCGGCTACCGCTGGCGGACGGCACTCGGGCGCTCGATCAGCCACACTGGCGGCAACGCGGTGCCTCGCTTCACGGATATCTCGAGCGCGGATCCTGCCCGAAGCACTTGCTCGAGCTTCGCCGGTGGCTGCAACGCCGACCTGTTCCGAGACGGCTTCACCGAGTTCGATCTGAAGACGCAAGCCCTCTATCTTCAGGACACCTTCACGGTGAAGCGCCTGACGTTGAACCTCGGCGTGCGCTGGGATCATCAGGGCGACGAAGCGCTCCCTGCCGAGGTCGCAGCGAACCCGCTCATCCCGCAAATCATGCCGGCGATTAGCTTCCCTGGCATCGACTCCGGCGTCGTGTGGAACGACATCTCGCCGCGCCTGGGCATGACCTACGACCTGACGGGCAACGGCAAGTCCGTGGCGCGTGCGTCGTACTCGCTCTACTACGGTCAGATGGCGCCCGGCCAGCTAGCGGGCGAGCTTATCTCGATCGGACAGGTCAGCATCCGCTATCCATGGGCGGACCTCAACGGCGACACGTTCGTTCAGGCCAACGAACTCAACCTGACCAATTTCGCCACGTCTTACATAACCAAGAGCGCGACGTTCGATCCGGCGAATCCGACGAGCTTCCTCTCGCCGGGCGCGATCGACCCCGACCTCAAGAACGACCGCACGCAGGAGTTCGTCGTCGGCTTGCAGCAGGAGCTGATGCGAAACCTCGCCATCGAGGTAAACTACGTCTGGCGGAAGTACGACCAGTTCACCTGGACCGACCGCACCAACTGGGATACGAGCAACTTCGTGCCGGTGACGCTCGCACCCGGCAACTGCGGCCCGACGGCGATCTGCAACCCGGTGACGTACTACCGCGCCACCTCGGCGCAACCGTCGGCCTACGTCCGCCGCAACCAGCCAGACCGCTTTCGCGACTACAACGGCGTCGAGTTCGCGCTCATCAAGCGCTACTCGGACCGCTGGGCGGCCAACGTCAGCTTCGCGTGGAACAACGCGATCGACAAGTGGGATGGGCTCGCCGGCGTCGAGGATCCGACTAACCTCGAGAACCTCAACGGCGCCTCGTTTGCCCCCGAGTCGGCCGGCTCCGGCGTCGACAACGTGTTCAACAACGCCGAGTGGCTGTTCAAGTCCAGCGGCCAGTACACGACCCCGTTCTGGGACATCGGGATTGCCGGCAGCGCCAGCGTGACGCAGGGCTATCCGTTCCCGCAGCAGATCGCGGTGACGACCCGCGGCAACAACGTCGCAGACCCGGTAAACGTGTTCCTCTACCCGCTCGGTGACGTCCGGCTGCCGAACCTCTTCGTCGCGGACTTCCGCGTCGACAAGGCGTTCAACTTCGGCGGAATGCGCATCATCCCGAGCATGGACATCTTCAACCTGACCAACTCGAGCGAGATCCTGTCGCGCCGCCGGACGCAGTATTCGTACAACGCGACGACGGCCGTGGGCTCCTCCTCGACGACGCTGCCGCCGAACAACATCAGCAGCATCATCGCGCCGCGCGTCATCCGCTTCGGCGCGCGCGTCACGTGGTAGAAAGAAATGCTGAATGCTGAGTTCTGAATGCTGAAGTGAATTCAGAAGTCCAGAAGTAAGAAGCTCAAGGATCGAAGGCAAGAAGAAAGGGCCCGGTGGAGCAGATGCTCACCGGGCCCAGTTTTTTGTACGCCCGCCCGATCTTCGGCTGCTACTGCTTCCAGCCGACCATCTTCGCCACACGCTGGAAGAGGCTTGGATTCGTCTGCGCCAGCGTGGCCTGGTCGAGGATGTCGAGCGCCTCGCCGATCGAGTGCGCGACGCCGATGCCGAGCTTACGAGCGCTGGCAATCGCCGTAGAGCGTGATTGAGGGACGATGAGGATGGTCTTGGCGTCGGAGTCGGCGCCGACGTCGACGCAGTTCTGAGGCCGGTCGTCGACGTGATAGTCGAGCCCAAGCGCCGCCGCGGCCTGGCCGCGCGACCCCTTGAGCACGATGACGGTCGGTAAATCGAACCCCTGGGCGACGAGCCAGCGCTGTGTCTGCCGCTGAACGGTTTCGCCCTCGGTGAACGGCCGCTGGGTGATGAAGAAGACTTCCCACCGGTGACGCAGCATCAGCTCGTGGATGCGACGTACCGCCCCCGCATCGAGCGGCCGCAGCGTCGTCCAGAAGTCTGACGTGCCTTCAATGGCTTTCCACACCGCGTCTTCTCGCCGGCGGCTTTCGGCCTGCACGCGAGCCTGACGCGCTTCTTCCTCCTCCGGGTCGAGTTCGCCCTCGCTACCATCGCGGCGGCGCTCTCGGACCTTCGGTGGCCCACCATCATTGGCGGTCGAGCCACACAGCCTCGACTCGTGCTCGCGAAACGCCGCCGCAAAATCGGCGAGTACACCGTCCATGTCGAAGCCAATGCGAAGGGGCATGGGAAGAAAGTTTGAAGGCTGAATTCTGAATTCTGAAGTGGAAGTTTGAAGTTAGAAGTGGGAACTGGGAAGTACGAAGTGGACCTTGCTATTTCGGGGTGACAGTCTTTTGATAGCGCCCCGACGTGTCCGGAGCGGTTTCGATCAGGGCCAACTCCGACTCCTTGTACGTCAAGCGCCGATCCGGGCGGCCGTCGTGATTCTCGTCGAATTCGACGCTGCTGACGATACCGGCGCTGTAGCGCTCCCACTTGTCGGCGCGGCCGTCGCCGTTCGTGTCCTCTTCCACCCGGCGCAGCGTCCCCGGATTGTCTGCCGCGCTTACCGGGCTCGTGGTTGACGGATCGTAGAACTCCCAGCGGTCGACTCGCGCAGGGTCGGCAACCGACGACATCTCGATGCGATCGATGCCGCCGTTGGCGCCTGCGTACGCCCAGGCGTCGGGTGTATCGGCGGCCTTGCGTGAGAACCCAACCTTGGTCAGCTTGCCCGCGCCATCGTAGTACTCCCAGCGGTCGACGCGGCCATCCTCGTTGCTGTCGATGCGCGAGCGCAGCGGCCGCGTTCCGTCCATCTCGGTCCAGGTATCGATGCGACCATTCTTATTGGCGTCGTAGGTCAACTCGGTGAGCTTTCCCGTCGCCTTGTCGTAGGTCGCTTTCGTTGTCGACTTCAGGCGTTCGCGCTCGGGGTCGGCGCAGCTCTGGGCGAGAACCGCGCCGCAGACGGCCAGTGCCGCTACGGCGAACGCTCGCCCTCGAGCGGCGGCACCCCGCATCCTACTTTGTCCTCGCGATCTCGTCGTAGAGGTAGGCGGACGCGACGATGCCGCCGTGGAAGTTGCCGAGATCGAGCTTCTCGTTCGGCGCGTGCGCGTTTTCGTCGGGCAACCCGACGCCAAAAAGCACCGACGGCAGGTTGAGGAGCTCCTGGAACGTTGCCACGACCGGAATCGATCCGCCTTCGCGGTTGAAGACGGGCGTCTTCCCGAACCCTTTCTCAATCGCCCTGCCCGCTGCCTTGACGAACGGGTTGTCGAACTCCGTCATCCACGGCTTGCCGCCGTGCATGCGCGTGACTTTGACTTCAACGGTCTTCGGCGTGATCTTGCGAACGTAATCCTCGAACAGCTTGGCGATCGTGTCTGGATCCTGGTCGGGCACGAGACGCATGCTGACCTTGGCCATCGACACCGCGGGAATGACCGTCTTGGCGCCTTCGCCGGTGAAGCCGGCGAGCAAGCCGTTGACTTCGAGCGTCGGCCTCGCCCAGGTGCGCTCGAGCGTCGTGTAGCCGCTTTCGCCAAACAGCTTTGGCGCACCGAGTTCCTTGCGGTAGCGGGTCTCGTTGAACGGCAGGCGCTTCCATTCGGCGCGCTCCTCGTCGCGAAGCGGCCGGACGGCGTCGTAAAAGCCCGGCACCTTGATGCGGCCGCCACGATCTTTCATCTGCGCGAGCATTTGCGCCAGGACCATGGCCGGGTTGGCGACCGCGCCACCGAATGAGCCCGAGTGCAAATCGCTCTTCGTGCCCCGCAGATCGATCTGGCAGTAGACGAGACCGCGCAGGCCGTAGCAGATCGACGGGATGCCGCGATCGAACATCGGCGAGTCCGAGATCACGACCACGTCGGCGCCGAGCTCACTCTGGTGGGCTTTGATGAAGTTGTCGAGGTTGGCCGAGCCTACCTCTTCCTCGCCTTCGAGGATGATCTTCATGTTGACCGGGAGCTTCCCAGATTTTTTCAGATGCGCTTCGATGGCCTTGAAGTGCATGAAGACCTGGCCCTTGTCGTCGGCCGAACCCCGGGCGTAGATCTCGCCGTCGCGGATAGTCGCTTCAAATGGCGGCGATTCCCAGAGCTCGACCGGATCGACAGGCTGGACGTCGTAGTGGCCGTAAAAGAGGATCGTCGGCGCACCTTCGGCGCCGAGCCAGTCGCCGTAGACGACGGGATTGCCGGGCGTCTCGATGAGGCGGACGTTATTGAGGCCGATACGCCGCATCTCGTCGGCGGTCCACTCGGCACAGCGGCGCACGTCGTCCGCATGTTGTGGCAAGGCGCTGATGCTCGGGATGGCGAGGTAGGCCTTGAGCTCGTCGACGTAGCGATCGCGATTAGTGTGAATGAAGTCGATGATGTCGTTCATGTTGGTGTGTCAGCTCGCAGCAGTTTTTACCGTAGTCACGGCCTCACGGGCTATCACGAAGGTCACGAAGCCACGATGATCACGAAGAAACAGAACTTCAGGCCTTCGAGGGCACGTCGATCGGGAGCTCCTCGCGATCGCCCCATTCCTTCCAGGATCCGACGTAGTTTCGCACTCGTGGATAGCCGAGCAGGCGCAGCGCAAGGTACGAATGCGCGGCGCGATAACCGCCCTGGCAATAGGTGATGACCTCGCGGTCGGGCGTGACGCCGGCCTCCTCGTACATCTTCTTCAGCTCGGCGGCCGGCTTGAAATCGCCATCCGGAGTCAGGTTCCTCGTCCACTCGATGTGCACGGCTTTCGGAACCGCGCCGCCACGTTTGGCGCGCACTATCGTCCCGCAATACTCACCGTCGCTGCGCGCGTCGACGATGACGGCGTCCGGACGGGAGATGGCGTCACGCACCTCGCGCCAGGTTGCCAGCGTCTGCCCTTCGCGGGTGCCGGTCCACTCGCTCTTCGGTGGCGGACCGGCGTCGCGCGTGACCGGCAGTTTCTCGCGCGTCCAGGCGCCAAAGCCTCCGTCGAGCACGCGGACCGACGCATGGCCGAAATACTCGAGAAACCAGAACGCGCGCGCGGCACGGACGCCGGATTGATCGTCGTAGGCGACGACCGGCGTCGATGCCGTCACGCCGTGAATCTGGAGCACGTGCTCGATCATCCACATGAACGCCTTGAGCGGCGCAGGATCGGTGTCGGTCAGGCTCAATCCCCAGAGATTGATCTGGATCGCACCTGGGATATGCCCCGCCGCGTACGCGTCGGCGGCGCGAAGGTCGAGCAGGAGCGGCCGCGAGGCCTCCGCGCCTGCGAGCTCGGCTGCCAGATCGCGGGGCGCCACCAGCAACTGCGGATTGGTGTAACCCTTCATCTCGCGAATCGTACTACATGGCTTGCGGTCCGCGGCTCGCTGT
>AR_comb_assmDRAFT_10206584_pt1 | contig 15939 bp, 13 predicted proteins | sample ArasoioldDNA_FD_10543 | JGI IMG/M metagenome (IMG submission 10543) | reverse complement strand
CTTATTACTCCTTTATTTTAGCATATTTACGACAAAATCTCACTATGAGTTCAATACAAAGAGAACGTGCGCCGCGCGACGCCAGTAGGGAAAACCATCAATGACCAGTGGCTGAGTGCCACCATGGCCTACTGCGGCTCGGATAACAAGGAGGCCCGCGAACTCGCTGCCAAATCCTTAAAGACATTCTTTGGTCCCGACCGCCCGTATCTAAAGGACCAGGTGAACATCTACGAACGACTCATCGAGACCTGGGGCGGAGTGCCGGACCACTTAAAGGCGAACTTCGCCCGCTATATCAAAACTGACGGGGCTAACGGGGCCCCCGAGGTGGACCTCTCCGGAGGGTCGGGACAGATCGCTGCAGCCGTGTGGAATCAATTCGATGCCGATACACTGGTGGAACGTGGTGTCCTCGTGGCCGGTGATCCGGATAGCTGCCTTAAGGCGATCAGCCTGCATGAGTCTGTTGGTGTCGATGAGTTGCAGTTCTTGATGGCGACGGAGACGATCCCGCACGACAAGGTGATGTCGTCGATTGAAATGTTCGGCAAGTACGTCATTCCTGAGGTCAAAAAGCAGGCTGCCAAGAAGTAAGGCGGGGCAGTTGGTATTTTATCTGTAGACGCTATACAATATGCGCCCAGACCCACTGTGCCCCAGGGAGCGCCGGCATGCGCCACACCGCGTCCCTGGGCGCTAGCGAGTACGCATACCAGATGTGAAACTATGCCACACATTCATACGACCTATTTCCGCAAGCTACCCAGCGTTGATGAAGTGCTCCGCAGTCCTGAAGTGCGGCTCTGGGTAGGGCAGTTCTCGCGCGCTGTGGTGACTGAGGCCGTGCGCGAAGTCCTGGCGACAGCCCGCCAGACCATTCTGCAAGCCGCAGACGAGGCGGTGCTCGAGACCCTGCCGCTGCAACTCCCGGCCGTCCTACGGCAGGTACAGGTATGCCTTCAGGCACAGCAGACGTACCATTTACGACGCCTGATCAATGCCACCGGGGTCATTGTGCATACGAACCTGGGACGCTCACTGCTGGCCCCAGCCGCGGTGGCGAATCTGCAGGAAGTGGCGGAATCATATAGCAACCTGGAATATGACCTCGAGGGTGGCGAGCGCGGCTCGCGCTATGCCCACGTCGAAGCAGCGTTACAAACGCTCACAGGCGCGGAAGCGGCGCTGGTGGTGAACAACAACGCCGCAGCAGTGTTTCTGGCGCTGCAGGCTCTGGCAACCGGCAGAGAAGTCGTGGTGTCACGCGGGCAGCTCATCGAGATTGGCGGAGAGTTTCGCATCCCCGATATCATGCGCAGTAGTGGGGCGATCCTGCGCGAGGTGGGCGCGACGAATAAGACGCATCTGCGGGACTATGCCCAGGCCATTTCCGAGCATACGGCCTTGCTGCTGCGGGTACACACGAGTAACTATCGCATCGTCGGCTTCACCGCCGAGGTGTCGGCGCCCGAGTTGGTGGCACTCGGCCGCCAGCATCAGATTCCAGTGATGGAAGACCTCGGCAGTGGCACGCTGGTCGATCTGCGAGCGTTTGGCCTGTATGATGAGCCCACGGTCCCGGAAGTGGTGGCGAGTGGGGTGGACATCGTTACCTTCAGTGGGGACAAGCTCTTAGGCGGACCACAGGCTGGTGTTATCGTGGGCAAGGCATCCTACATCGCGGCGGTGCGGCGCCATCCACTGCACCGTGCTGTGCGCGTCGACAAATTTACTGTGGCGGCTCTGGAAGCGACCCTGCGCCTCTACGCTGACCCTGAACTCGCCAGGCGTGCGATCCCCACCTTGACCATGCTGAGCATGTCCCCGCAAATGCTTGCCAGTCGCGTCAGGCGTCTGCGCCGCCGCCTGCCAGAGGCAGTCCAGGCGGCGTATCGACCGCGGGTGGTTGATGGCAACTCAGCGGTAGGTGGGGGAGCGCTGCCACTGGCGCAACTGCCCACGAAACTCCTGGCATTGCGACCGACGTTCTGTTCGGTGCGCGAACTGGAACGCCGGCTGCGCTGTCGCCATCCGGCTATTATTGGGCGCATTGCCCAGGACCAGTATCTCCTGGATCTGCGCACGGTACTTGACCGCGAGATCCCTGAAATCGCCACGGCTCTGCAACAACTGGTACCCGCGTCATGAAACAGATTGTGTTAGGCACCGCCGGCCATATTGACCACGGCAAGACCAGTCTCATCAAAGCACTCACCAATATTGACACGGACCGTCTGAAGGAGGAAAAGGAGCGCGGCATCACCATCGACCTGGGCTTTGCGTTCCTCAACCTGACCGAAGACATCCAACTCGGCATTGTCGACGTGCCAGGGCACGAACGCTTTGTCAAGAATATGCTGGCCGGTGTGGGTGGCATCGATCTCGTAGTCCTGGTGATTGCTGCCGACGAAGGCGTCATGCCACAAACGCGCGAACACCTGGCGATCTGCGAACTGTTGCGCGTCCGTGAAGGCCTGGTAGCACTCACGAAAATCGATATGGTCGATCCTGATTGGCTCGAATTGGTACAAGAAGACACTGCAGAATTTCTGCGCGGCACCTTTCTGGAAGGGAAGCCGATTGTGCCGGTGTCTTCCAAAACTGGTGCGGGGCTGGAGACGCTGCTCGAGGCCCTGCGTACGCTCTGCCAGCCCCTGACGCCGCGTTCGACGAAGGGGCCGGTACGTCTGCCCATTGATCGCGTGTTTACCATGCGTGGTTTTGGTGTGGTGGTGACGGGCACGCTGTTTTCGGGCAGTTTGCATCTGGAAGATCGGGTGGAAGTGTTGCCCCAGCGAGAGACGGCCCGCGTGCGCGGACTCCAGGTGCATAATCAGTCGGTGCCAGAGGCGGTGGCCGGTCAGCGTACTGCCATCAATGTGCAAGGCCTGGAGCGCACCGCACTCCAGCGCGGCGATGTGTTAGTCACCCCAGGTCGTTTTCCAGTGACTTACATGCTCGACGTCACCCTCACCCTGCTGGCCGAGGCCCCGCGTCCCTTGAAGCATCGTGATCGCGTGCGTTTTCACATCGGCACCAGCGAGATCATGGGGCGTGTGATTCTGCTTGACCGCGATGAAGTGCGGCCAGGCGAGGAAGTCTTTGCCCAGTTGCACCTGGAAGAGTCGGCGATCGCTGCGCCGCAAGACCGTTATGTGCTGCGCAGCTATTCGCCGATCCAGACGATCGCGGGAGGTGTGATCCTGGATACCTTGCCGGCCAAGCACCGGCGCCGTCGTGCGCACGTGTTGGAGCAGCTCACCACCTTACGGGATGGCACTGCGGCAGACGTGCTGGCCGTGCATCTCGCGAACGCCGAGTACGCTGGCTTGTCATGGTCTGATTGTCTGCTCCGCAGCCCCCTCGACGAGGCGGCTTTGCGCGTGGTCCTGGCAGACCTCCGCGCCCAAGGCCTTGGCATTGCTATTGACGACAACCCGCCGTGGCTGCTGCACCGCGAGCAATACGCGCGGGCGCGAGCGCAGATCGTGCAGCTGCTCGAGGAGTTTCACCGTGCGAATCCTCTGAAACCCGCCATGTTCACCGAGGAACTGCGCAGTAAATTCCCCAGCATGCCCGAGAAAGTGTTTGCGACGCTCCAGCAGGATCTGGTGGCGTCTGGTGAGCTGGAAGTCAGCCGCGATAAGGTGAAGCTCACGAGCCATACGGTCATCCTCTCCCCGGCACGGCAAGCGGCCATTGTGGCCCTGGAGCTGACCTTCCGCGAGGCCGCCTATCAGCCCCCCAGTGCGGATGAGGCGCTGGAAGCCCACAAGCTCACCCAGGCAGAAGACCGTGAGTTGCTGCAAGTGCTGGTGGATCAACAAAAGTTGATACGTCTGAAGGGTGATCTGTTCTATCATCGCGACGTGTTTACAGCCATCGAGCGCCAGCTTCGGACGTACCTCGAAGAGAAGGGCGAAATTACCGCTGGCGAGTTCCGCGACCTCATGCAGATTTCTCGTAAATATGCCATTCCCCTGCTCGAGCACTTCGATAACCAACGTCTGACCATGCGTATCGGTGATAAACGGGTGCTACGCAAGGTGGGGTAGGGCGGAGAGGGCAAGCAGGATCAAGCGCTGGATGGCATCTGGTTGACAGAGACCAGACTGGGATTACTGAGCGTGCAGAGGACATATGTGCCACTGGGCACCCCGTGCTGCACCTCAAGGGTAGCACCAATCATGCGGGCACGGTGGTGCATGATGCGCAACCCCATCCCGCGACGTGCGGCTACCTCAGTAGGAAAACCCACCCCATTATCGTGCACCTTGAGGATCATGCCGCCTTCGCGCCGCACCGAGAGTGTGATCGTGATCTTCTGCGCTTTGCCATGCTGGATGGCATTGTTGACGGCTTCCTGCACGATACGATACAGGTGCATCGCCACCGCATGGTCGGTAATGTGGATGGCATGATGACTGCTGACCTTGCAGGCGCAGTGAAACAGCGCCTCTACACTGGCGGCTAATTCCTGGAGGGCGAACACCAGACCATAGGTCTCCAGGGTGACTGGCGCCAGGCCTCCTGCCAGCGTACGCGCCTGGTCGATGGCCTGGTTCACAAACGTGACAATCTGTACCGCCTGAGCGGCTTCCGCAGCCTTGTGGGTCGCGAGCCGTTGGGCCAGGACCTTACTAAGAAAGGCAATGCCGGCGAGCTGTTGCCCCAGGGTGTCATGCAGGTCGTAACCAATGCGCTGCCGTTCGCGTTCGCTGATCTCGATCAACTCGCGCTCTAACTCGCGGCGTTCAGTCACATCGTGTGCAACGCTCAGAGCACACGGGACGCCATCCAACTCAATCCCTTCGACCGACAAGAGCACCTCACGAATCGCACCGGATTTGGTCCACCATCGCACTTCAAAGTCGTAGACTACTCCCTGTTTACGAAACAACTGAATCACGGTTTTACGATCTTGATGGTTCACCCACAGCTCGAACTCGCGGGAGGTGTGTCCGACCACCTCGTCGCGACTATACTCGAAGAGACGCTGAAAACCGGCATTCACGTCAATGAAAACCCCGTTTGCTAGGTCAAGTAAGATGATGGCATCCGGGCTGGCGTGAAAGGCTTTCACAAAGCGCTCCTGGGCCCGCTGCAGCTCAGCCGTGCGTTGTGCCACACAGGTTTCGAGTTCATCACGTATCTGCTTCAACTCTTCTTCGCGTTGTACCTGCTCTGTGATGTCCTGAGCATGGCCTAGGACGTAGGGCGGTTGCCCAGGCTCCTCATACCTGATGTTGTGATAGGCCCAGACCCGTTCCTGGCCGTGCTTCGTGATGAGGCGCATCAGACCGCTGTCGGTGGTCTGGGAGCGAATGCGCTCCAGATAGGCATCGAAGAAGGGCCGCATCGAAGGTGCCAGAAACAGACTGAGCTTTTTGCCGATCCCCTCGTATGGCGCATAGCCCAGCGCCTGTGCGGCTGCGGGGTTGACAAAGAGCAGCACACCATCCAGGTCATGCATGCAGATAAGCCCCTGGCCGTGTTCGACAACCTGACGATACCAGACGGGGTCTATGGACACAGCCTGTGGACAAGCACGCGGTGGAGACAGTGCCTCTTCGAGCTCCGCACAGCGTTGACGCAGAGCGGTAAGTTCTTCGAGGAGTTGCTTTTTGGTCTTCGCTGTGTCGTGCATACTGCCCTTTCTGCCCTCATCCTTTCACAGCTCCAGTCATACCCGAGACGTAATGTTCGACAAAAAAGGAGTAGACGAAGGCAATCGGAATAGAGCCAAACAAGGCACCGGCCATCAGTGCTCCCCAGTAAAACACGTCCCCCTTCATCAATTCGCTGACCACGCCTACGGGGATTGTCTTTTGTTGCGGCGATGAGATGAACACCAGGGCATATAAAAACTCGTTCCACGACAGGGTGAACGAAAAGATGCCGGCAGAGAGGATCCCCGGCATCCCAAGAGGCAAAACAATTTTGATCATGGCCTGGAGGCGTGTCGCCCCGTCGATGCGGGCACATTCTTCCAGCTCCCGAGGAATAGTCTTAAAATAGCCCATAAGCAACCATGCTGAAAAAGGTATCAAAAAAGTTGGATATGTCAAGATCAAAGCCCATGGCGAGTCCAAGAGGTGTAACTCAGCAATAACGGAGGCAAGAGGGATGAATAACAAAGTCGGTGGAACCAGGTAGGTGATGAAGATAATGATCCCGAAACTGGTGGCTCCTGGAAATATTAAACGGGACAGGGCATAGCCGGCGAGCACACCGGCAAACAGTGAGACAGCTGTCGAGGCCGTGGCGATGCATAACGTGTTCCAGGCCCAACGTGTAAAGAGGGTGTTTTGAAAGAGCTGCCACCAGTGCGAGAGGGTAGGATGCCAGACGAAAAACGGCGCGTTCCTGGCGTTATACAACTCGAAGTCCGGCTTGATGGATGTGACCAGCATCCAATAGAACGGGAACAGCAAGGCGACGAGAAACAGAAAGAGTGGGATATAAAACACCAGCAAACGCTTACGGAAGGTTTCGCCAACACGTGCTTCCATATGACAGTATCTTTATATGCGGGTTGCTTACTGGCTGCTTTCTTTCCGTAGATAGAGGAGCTGCCAGAGGATGACCAGGGCCAGGAATGGGAACATGAACAGGGCTACGGCAGCGCCTTCGCCCAAATTCCCCGACCCCATCCCCAGCTGGTAGGCGAGCGTCGCTAAGAGATGCGTACTGTTATGTGGTCCACCTCGGGTCAGTACGTAGACGACCTGAAAATCGGCAAAGGTGACCACAAAGGAGAAGACAATCACCACCACGGCGATCGGTTTGATCAAGGGCACTGTAATGTGCCAGAATTTTTGCCAGCCTGTGGCACCGTCGATATCACCAGCGTCATACAACTCCGCCGGCACGGTCTGGAGCCCGGCGAGAAACGAAATAGCAAAGAAGGGAATACCGCGCCACGTGTTCACCAGGATAATAGAGAACATGGCCCAGGCAGGATCGCCGAGCCACCGAGGCCCACGAAAATACCCAAAATCGGCGTTGAAGAGCCACTCGGTACTCTGCCAGAGCCAGCGTAGCCCCCAGTTAAACACACTGAACGTGGCATCGAACATCCACACCCAAGCCAGGCCACTGAGTACGGTAGGGACAATGAATGGCAGCAAGACGGTGGCACGAATAAAGCGCGCAAAGCGAATCTTACGGTTCAGTAAAACCGCCAGCCACATGCCTAAGACAGCTTTGAGGACCGTGGCAGAGAAGGTAAAAAACACCGTGTTCCAGACCGTGGTCCAGAAGATCTGGCTCTCAAAGAGATGCGTAAAATTGCGCAGGCCAATGAAGTGCGCGGGTTGGCTCACAAGCTTATCGGTGAGCGACAGCCACACCCCCAGGCTGAAGGGATAGGCGATAAAGATGAGAATCAACAGCAGGGCTGGCGTCATCAACATATAGCCGAGGACGGCCTCGTTCTCCAGCCAGGCACTGATGGAGGCCAGCCAGGACAACCGGTAGGGTGCCGACGCTTCAGCAGACACGAGCGTCCCCGAGGACCGCGCTGTCACAGTACTTTTCGGCAATGCTTTCAAAAGCTCATTCCTTTTCCTCCCTCTCCCTGGGGAGAGGGAGCTATGGCAGCATGTACTCTAAGCCCGTTCGTAGACGTTCTTCAGCTCTTTCTCAGCCCAGGCGATGGCGCTCTGGGGTGACTCGCCTTGCACCACCTTGGCAAATAGGTCCACGATGATGTACTTGGCCCGCACCTCCGCGGCCTTGCGGTCGTAGGGACCAGCATAGCCAATGCTGCGTCCATACTTCGGCAGTTCACGAAAAATCGTGATCGCCGGATCAGATTCCCACATGGGATGCTCCTGCCATTCTGGCAGCGGGCCATTGATATAGCCCTTGTTGGTCACGAAGAATTTTTCGTAGACCTCTTTCTGATGACAATATCGGATATAGTCCTTTGCGACCTCTTTGTTCTCGGAGTAGGAGGCGATGCAATTTGAAAACGGCCCCACCGTGTGGAAACGACCCGCCGGACCACGTGGCATCAAGAAATGGCCGATGTTGTCGGCCATACCGGGCGCGGTTTTCTCGGGGGTATTGCGCGCCACGAAGTAAATACTGGCGCCGTTCAGCGTGCAGGCAATAGTCTCGGCGAGAAACGCCCGGTTGTTGCTGGTATCGTCCCAGGCCAGACCGCCCTCGTCACACGCCGCAAACCAGAATTCTTTCACGAAATCCACTGCAGCACGCGTCTCCTTGCTGTTGATTGCGACTTTGCCTTTCTCGTCAACTTCCATGCCGCCAAAGGACCAGAGCACGGGATAGGCAAACCCTGGAGCATCACCAAATGTATGCCCCAGCGTCTGGCCAATAGGCATGCCGGATTTTTTCAACTTTTTGCCGGCCGCAAGGTGCTCTTCCCAGGTATCGGGGGGCTTGTCGATTCCCACCTTCTTAAAAATATCCTTGCGATACGTGTTCGCACCGCCCCCAAAGAAGTACGGCACACCGCGCACCACCCCCGTCACCTTCACCGCTTCAATGATGAACGGATAAAACCTGTCACCGCCGAGTTCGGCAATAAGCTGATTGTGATCTTCGAGACCGCCGGCGTAGAGGTGCGGGTCGTTATTAAGCAATTGCAGGATATCGGGCCCCTTACGGCCTTCAATAGCCGCTGTAGCCCGGGCGAGCAGATCGTTAGCATTGATGTGCTCAATGGTGACCTTTACCCCGGCCTGTTTGCCAAACTCAGCCGCCTGCTGGTCTCGGACCACATCGGCGGCCGGGACGAAGCTACTCCATTCGAGGACATGCAGCGTCTTGGTCTGGGCAAAAGCTGGTGCCTGGCCTGTCACAAACTCTGCACCGGCTGCTGCCGCCAGGGCCATACTCGTGCTGAGGAAGGCACGCCGCGTCAGCCCCCCTGCTGGGTTGCCTCCGGCTTGCTGTGGCACTCTCTGTGGCATACGTCTGCTCCTTCATGCTGCAGCACCGCCCCAGGGAGCGCTGGCCCTGCTCCCGAGCCGGCACGATAGGGTAAGCTAATCGAGGTTCCTACTGTAGAGCAAGGCATGGAAGGAGTCAAGAGATGATGCTACGTGTCTAACCAGAAGGTATCGAAGCGCACCACATCAAACATGCCAAAATAGTTGTAGGGGTTATGCCCTTTGACATAGTTGTACCAGGCATCGTTGATCTTCTCCCAGGCCACCGGGAGCACTGGCGGGTCCTGTTCCATGATCGCTTCGGCCTGCGCCACCAGGACTTTGCGCTTCGCCTCATCGAGTTCGCGGTCGATCTGGTCGACCAGTCCCTGGAACTCTTGGTTCGACCATTTGGAATAATTCTGTGGTCCATCCTTGCCGTACCAGGAACGGAAGTAGTCCGAGGGATCTATCAGGGTGGAGACGACCGGGCTACTCGCCAGGTCGAACTTCCCGGCCTGCGCGTCATCAAACCAGTTCGTGACTTGCACTATACGCAGCGTGGTCTCGACGTTCAGCGCTTCCTTGAGCATGGCTTGTATGGCTACGGCCCAGAGTTTGGTGAGGGCCCCGTCTCTGACCAGCCAGTCGACGCCCTTGAGGCCGTGAGCATAGCCGGCCGCCGTCATGAGCTGCCTGGCCTCTTTGATGGCGGCAGTCGGGTCGGCCTGATAACCGAGCCGCTCGGACAGTTTAGCCGGCGGCATGGCAAACTCCGAGAAGGGATAAATAAACCCGCCAATCAACATCGGCGCAATGTCTTTGACCGCCTCAATCAAGACAGGCCGGTTGCATACCAGGTGGAAGGCACGACGCACTCTGGGGTCGTCAAACGGCTTTTTCGTGGTATTGACCATCACGGGATGCACGGCGCTCTGATAGAAGGCGGTACCAGACATCCCCGGGGTGGCCTGGGCCTTCTTGAGGGTCACGGGGTCGAGCAGACGGCCATAGTCGATGCGTCGCGCCAGGAGTGCCGCTCCAAGTTCAGGCGAGAAGCCAGCAAAATTGTAAAACTCGATGCCGTCGAGGTACGGTAAGCCCCCGTTCCAGTAGTCACGGTTCTTTTCCATGACCCAGACTTCTTTATCGACGCGCCTGACGTGTCGGAATGGCCCCGTGCCAGGATAGTTCGGCACCCGCCGCAGGTTGTAGTTGTTGTCCTCCAGCGTTTGCTTGCGCACAATGACATTCCAGCCACAGGCAAAGGCGGCGAGCATAAAACTGGCCGGACGCGGCTCGTGGAGCTTGAACTCGATGGTGTGGGCGTCACGTACGTCGATCGCGCTCACTGTTGTGAACAGCGGCGTGCGGGGGATACTCACGCCTTCCGGCGGCCAGACGATACGGGCATACGTGGCCTTGACGTCCTCGGCGGTGAAATCGGCGCCGTCGTGGAATTTCACCCCCTTGCGCAGAAAGAACGTATACGTTTTGCCATCCGGCGCGATCTCCCAACTGTGTGCCAGATCCGGAATGACGGTCTGGCCGCTGTCCAGCGGATTGCGCCGGATCAGATTGTCGTACATACAGCCTTGCGTACCCATATTGTTCACGGTGCCCGACTGATGGATATCAAAGTGCGGTGGCGTACTCGTGATGCCATACCGTAAAACCCCCCCGTACTTCGGGTTGGGCTCTGGCGCTCGCAGCTTAAAATCCGCCGCGGCAAAGGCCGTAGGGATCACCGGACACTCTGGAAGAAGCAGGGGCAGGGTATAGACTGACGCTGCAGCTCCTGCCGCCGTCCCAAGAAATGCACGACGTGTGAGCCATGGTGACTGAGAATGAGACGTCTCCATGATCCGGCTCCTTTGCGCAGACTGTCAAGTACTGCGAGAGGCTATGCACTAGCAGGAATAGAATAGCCCAGCCATCTGACGTATGACCGAGGACCCCGCACCGCTTCTACCATGCTCTGAGGCGTTGGTCAATCTCGATATAGAGGGTGCTCAGGCCAAGCAGGAATTGTAGGCACGGGGCCTGGCATTTCACAATACTCTCGTCCTGCGCTATGATGATACCGTTGCATCGTTACATCCCCTGCATGGCGTGAGGTGTAATGCCACTCTCGGACACATACAGCAACCAAAAAGAGGGAAACCATGACAGACCTGCGAATCACCACGACTAGAGGGACCGATATAGTCCTTGACGAGGCCACCGTGGAGGGGTTCAAGACCAGCTTGCGTGGTTCTCTGCTCCGTTCCGGCGATGCAGGCTACGACGAGGCCCGCAAGGTCTGGAATGCCAATGTCGACAAGCGGCCGGCGCTCATTGCCCGCTGCGTTGGCGTCTCCGACGTGATCAACGCGGTCAACTTTGCCCGCGCCCACAGTCTGCTGATATCGGTGCGCGGCGGTGGCCATAACATCCCGGGCAACTGCGTATGCAATGGCGGCCTGGTCATTGATCTGACCAGGATGAAGGGCATCCGGGTTGACCCCACCAGGCGCACCGTCCGCGCCGAGGGCGGCGTCAAGTGGGGGGAATTCGACCACGAGACCCAGGCCTTTGGCCTGGCCACTCCCGGCGGTACTGACGCCGACACCGGCATCGCCGGCCTCACACTGGGGGGCGGCATCGGCTGGCTGTCGGGCAGGTACGGCCTGTCCTGCGACAACCTCATCGCCGCCGATATCGTCACTGCTGATGGCCAACTCTGCCACGTCAACGCCAGTGAGCACCCGGACCTCTTCTGGGGCATCCGGGGCGGCGGCGGCAACTTCGGGGTAGTCACATCCTTTGAGTACCAGCTCTATCCCGTGGGCCCCATGGTGTTGGCGGGCGTGATCTTCTACCCTTTTGCGAAGGCCAAAGAGTACCTACGGTTCTACAGCGACTTCTCCATGCAGAGCCCCGATGAGCTGAACACCATAGGCGGCCTGGGCACCTCCCACGACGGGGCCAAAGTGGGTGTCATGGCGGTCTGCTACAGCGGGTCTCTCGAGGAAGGGGAGCGGATCCTGCGGCCAGTCCGGGAATTTGGTCCACCCCTGGCTGACCACATCCAGCCCATGCCCTACACCGCGGCTCAGCAGATCCTGGCGCCCCTGGCTCCCGCTGGCCGCCACTATTACATCAAGTCTCATTTCATCAAGGATATCAGCGCTGGCGCTATCGACACCATGGTGGCTCACTTCGAGCAAGTCACCTCACCCCTGTCCGCCATGATCTTCCAACAACTGGGCAACGCCGTCAGCCGGGTACCCAGCGGCGACAGCGCCTTCGGCTATAGGGACACCGGGTACGAGTGGGCCACCATCTCAGCCTGGCTAGACCCTGGGGAATCCGCAAGCCATATCCGCTGGACTAGGGAGTTCTCCCAGGCGATGTTGCCCTTCACGAAGGGTTTCTACGTCAATCAGGTGGGCACGGAGGCCGACGAGGGCGCCGATCTGATCCGGGAGGCCTTCGGGGCGAACTACCAGCGTTTGGTCGACCTGAAGGGCAAGTATGACCCGACGAACCTGTTCCGCCATAACCAGAACATTACGCCGACAGCGTAGGGGGATGGTCGCGTTATGGAGCGGTGGCAGCCCTGAGGTTGTCGGGCAGCCTATCGACAATGCCCGTACACTCATTGAGTAAGGCCGGTAGTAGATCGCTATACCACCGGCCGTCTCCTTGTCACGCAACTTTTGTTGGAGGGAATGCTATGCCGCGTGTAGCAGGAGCCACCGAAGCGGAGGTGCAGAGGGTGTCGTATCTGGACCCGAGGGGACACGTGCACACCGTCGACCGCCAGATGTCCGGCAGACTGAGTGAGGTCAGGGGTGCGGTTGCGGCGCTGTTGGATAACGGGAACGATACCTCCAGGTTCTTCTTCGACGGGCTAGCCGAAGTGCTGAAAAACGACTATGGGGTGCGCAAGGTTATACTAACGACCAAGTTCACGTCGACCAAGCCCGCCGAAAAAGAATTGATCCAGCAAATGGCTGTGGAGGCGGACTTCCTGGTAGCTGGAGTGGCGCTGTGAGGATCGTGCACTTCGGGCAGTATGCTCGACGGCATTCACTTCGAGGAGACGGGCAAGCCGGCGGTCGTCGTGGCCACCACGAACTTTGTGCGACTCGCCACCTCCATCAAGCAGTCGATGCATCTTGAGGGCTTACCGTTAGTAGTCGTGCCCCATCCGCTGGGGGACCAGGTCGTTGCCGGGGAAAAGGCGGTGCTGGTCGCGGCCGACATCGTCGAGGCGGTGACGCAGTCCTCACTGTCGCCGGCAGGACACGATCCGGAAGCTATACGCTGACGGCTTCACCCTACTAGGTGCTTTGGTGCGCATCTCGCCATGCGTACTTCTGGATCTGTAGAGAGCCAACGGGAGAGGGACGACACATGGTGACTGGAAAAGCGGCGCCGAAGCTCACCGGACTGGACACGGTGCGAGGCGCTATTGATATTATCGAACAGTATTTTGACAATGGCTGGACCGATGGCTTACCCATCGTACCGCCAACCGAGGAGCTCGTCGACAGCATGATCGCCGCTTCGGGTCGGGATGCGATGGAAGTCCTGGGGGTTGTCCCCCCGCGCCACGGCATCGCCACGATTGAGGCCATCGCGACCAACGCAGTCATGGCGGGCTGCCACCCCAAGTACATGCCAGTTGTCGTCGCTGCAGTAGAGGCGTTGCTGGACGAGCGGTTCGACGTCCAGGGCCTGCAGGCAACCAGCGATCCGGCAGCGCCCCTGGTGATTGTCAGCGGGCCGGTGGTCCAACAGGTGGGGATAAATCATGGCATCGGCCTGTTCGGTCACGGTAGCCGGGCCAACGCTACCATTGGTCGGGCGGTGCGTCTGGTGCTGGTAAATGTTGGTGGTGGACATCCGGATATTGGCGACAAATCGACTCTGGGGTCTCCATCCAAATACTCCTATTGCATCGGCGTGGATGTCGACAGTCCCTGGACCCAGGTGCACACCGAGTTCGGCTTCGCACCCGAGGACAGTTGTGTGACGGTCTATGCCGCCGATGCCCCACGCGGCAATAACCCAGCAGGTTCCGGGAGTATGGAATTTGCGCTCTGGATACTTGCCGACTCCATGTGCAATCTCAACCACAATATCATTCATGGTGGTCACGCGGTGGTGGTGATCAGTCCCTTGATTGCGCATCGCTTGATCGAGGAAGGGTGGAGCAAAGCCGAAGTCAAGTCCTATCTGTATGAGCGGGCCAGAGTGCCGCTGGAGCGGGTGCAGCGCTACAAGCAACGGCGCTACGGGCGCAACCAAGAGGCCGGAGACCCATACTATTGGCCGAGGTGGCTTGATGTGGAAGAGCCTGGCGTGATGGTGCCCGTGGTGCGCAGCCCGGATAACATTCTGGTACTGGTAGCTGGCGACCCGGCGCGGTCCCGTTCTGCCTACTGCCCGGCACGGCCTTACAACCGGCCAGTCACAAAGAAGGTATGGCTCCCGTAGTATGATTCTAGATGCACCTTCTGTTGAATAGACCTATATATATCAAGGGAGAACGATATGCGCACAGACTTTGTGCAGGCAGATACCGTGAAGCTGCAATACTTTGAGCATGGCACAGGACCAGAGCAGCTCGTGCTGGTCCACGGCTACCGGTCTTCCGGCCGTATCTGGCGTCTCGTCCAGGAGGCCCTAGACCCGACCCGTTGCCGCTCTCTAGCCCTGAGCAACCGGGGGGCTGGCGACTCTGAGCGCACGGCGGCAGAAGCGGATTATACGGTGGAGTCGTTCGCCCGGGACCTCTTCGCCGCAACACAAGCGTTGGGCCTGCGGGATTTTACCCTGGTGGGCCACTCTATGGGTGGGGCAACGGTTACCCAATTCGCGCTGGATCATCCTGAGCTCGTGAAGGCTCTGGTCCTGCTAAACCCTGCGCCGCTGGCTGGCCGCGGCCTGTCTCAGAACTGGGAGCAGCAGATTCGGGAGGAGTTCGCCAGGGGGTGGAGTACAGAAGATGGGGCGGCGAACACTCCACATGTCCCGGAGGAGTTTCGCCAGGCGCTCCAGGCGGACGTCGTCCGTAACCCCATCGAGCGGGCGCTAGGCGGCCGCCGCTCCATGGCTGGCCTCAGGCTGCGACAGCGGCTGCAGGAACTGCCCATGCCGGTGTGCGTTGTTGGCGGGGATCAGGACACGACGGTGGGAGTACACAATATCCTGGCGGAATACCTCGCGCTGCCTGAGCCCCGGCGCTTCCTGCACATGTTCCACAGCATCGGCCATTCCCCCAACGTGGAGGTAGCGACGCGGTGCGCTGGAGTGTTGGAGCGGTTCGTGTCCCAGACGGTGCCGCAGTGTCTGGCATCCGGGAGAAGCCTCAGATAACGCTCGCCGGTGCCAGTGTGCTACGATAAGAGCCAGAAGAGACCGGCATTGCCCTCGATCGCGACTTGGAGATGGCCTTCTGGCCGCCCCAGATCGAGGCGGCGCTTATTGAAGATTCGCAGCCGACATGTATCGCTGGCAACGGCAGCAAAGCCTTCGGTACAGACATCGAACTTGTTGCGGTGAGGTGAGGTACGCTGCGTGAGGTGGAAGACGAGCTGAGACTCGTCCTCCGCCTGTGCAAACGTGGCTGCAGGCATCGCTATTCTTATGGCACGAGATGGTCGTAGATGGCCTGTAGGCTGGCACGACCGATGCGCTGCCGGGCAAAGCGCATGCTGCTGACACGGCGGTACTCATGCGCTGTCAGGGCATCATTGCCGTGTGCGAGCGCGATATAGGCGACTGTATCCGGGCCGCCATTGAGGTGCTCAGCGCCAGTCACAGCCAGGCCCAGGTCGGTCTCGTTGCGGCGGCGTACGCCATGGGCCATGGCCGCAGCCACCTCGGGACTGACGGAGCCGTATTGCTTGAGCAAGGCTTCCGGCACATCCAAGAGATGCTCCAGCGCCGCCGGCAGGTGCGCCATGACGGCGGCGGCGAAGTGCCGACCGTCCGCCAGGGCCGTGGCCAGTTGATGGCCGACACCGCCGCTCAGGCCGGATTC
>AR_comb_assmDRAFT_10132604_pt1 | contig 15947 bp, 12 predicted proteins | sample ArasoioldDNA_FD_10543 | JGI IMG/M metagenome (IMG submission 10543) | reverse complement strand
CAGGAAGCGTGCGGCCTGATTGTCGCCGGCATAGGGGTCGTAGGTGAAGGCCGGAAACGCCCTCGATTCCATCGCCGCCGCCGCCGCAAGATAAGGTGGCAGCGAGCTGACGGCGTCGCGGCCCGCGCTGTACACGCTGATGAGCGCCGCACCCCGATGCGCAAGTGCGCGGGCGAGCCGCTGACGCAGTGCGTAAACATTGGAACTCGCCGTCTGGACCACGAACACGCCGCCCAGCGCGGTCGCCGTGTTGGCCAGCCGTGTGCTGCGCACGCCGAACGCGAAATGCGCGGCGCCGACGGCCGCCTCTTCCAGGAGGTCGGTCGTCTCGACCAGCACCTTGACGGGAAGGCCCGCCGACATCATCTCCATCAAGCCGGCGTTCTGCGCAGCGTCGCTCTGCGTCGCCGGAATGCAGACCAGATAGTCGGGGAACAGCGCGATGTCGTCTTCCGAGAGCGAACTCGCGTCGAAATGTCCGACGAAGGGATCGTGCTGCACGTCTACATAACGACCGTCGGTTTCCAGCTCGGCGATGGTCAGCGCCTTGACCACCTCGGCAAGCTTCGGAAGACGCGCGCGATAGGCGGCCGCGGCCGCCGCGCAGTCGTCGAACTGGAACGAGAGGGTATCTTCCGCGCCAGCGCCGTCGTGCGCGTCGCTGGTGCGATAGAACGGCTGCGTCCGCAGGACCTCGAGCGCCCATTCGATGCGTTGTCGCCGCGCGGGCGGCAGTTCGTCGAGGGGCAGATTGCGGCCGACCAGACGCGACATCGCCGCAAAATCGAATACAGCGCGATGCGGACCGCCCACCGCCGCGCGGAGGCTTTCGGGCCGTTGGCCCGCCTCGGAGTGGATGAACGCCGCCCGCAGGATGTCGGCGAGCCGGACCATGAGGCGTTCTGTGTTGGCACGAAACGCGCGGCGCTTGCGTTCCTGCGCGGCGCGCCACAAATGGGTGACGACCTCGGACGGCATCGAGGCGTCGCAATCGATCAGCCGCCCGTCCATCCCGATTTTTTCTGCGACGTGCGCCAGCACTCCCTGTTCCGCGGAATCGATCGGCGAGGCGAGTGACGACGTCGCCTGCAGCCAGGTCTCCAGCAGCGTCGCGCGGACGCCGTCGGCGCAGAGCGCGCGGATGCCGTGTTCGAGTCCCAGCACGTGCCTTCGCAGACGCTCGCCTTCGAGCCCGCGCGGCGCCACTTTCTGCAACACGTCGTCGACGATCGACGTGAGGGAACGGAGCTCGCCGGCACTCGCGCCGTTGTCGACCAGCACCAGCGGGAAGTCGTACCTCAGCCGGGTGAGGTCGCGGTAACGCGCGAGCAGCGCGGGACGAAGCCCGAGCCCGTCGATCGGGTCGATGCCCTCGCCGTGCCTTTTCCCCGTGGCGAAGAACAGTGCTTGTTCGGGAAAGCGCGCTGCGGTGTCCATGGTAATTCGCTGATAGGTTGAAATTCGATAGCGTTTGCGTCAGGCGGCCTGGCGCTTGCCCGCGTCGTCCTCGGGCCAGATCGTGAACTTGTCGAGCTCCGTCTCCAGCCCGGAGCGGATCTGGTCGGTGGTGCGCAACTGACCTGCGCCGCGAAGCGTCTCGTAGCAGGGAACGTCCGGGTTGCGATACAGAATGCCGACGGGGATCGGGTCTTCGTCGGAGGCGATCTCGCGCGCGCGGTCGATGTCGGAGGGGTCGTGCTCGATCTGGTTGCGGTAGGTCCGCGCGAGCTCGGGCGAGACGGTCAGCCCGTCAGGGTGCGAGAGCAGGAGCGTCTTGCCGGGGTCGTGCAGCCAGGGATCGAACATCTTCGGCAGGAACTCCGGACAGCGCTGGATGATGCGCAGGAAGGAGAATCCCCGATGCAGATACGCGGCGCGAATGATGTCGTAGAGCAGCTCGGGAATCCAGTCCACCGCCTGCGCCACGAACGAGACGTTGGTGACGCCAAGCGTCACGGTGAGCGGGTTGAGGGCATTCAGCATGCTTCCACGCGGCGTGGTATTGCTCTTGAAGCCGATCGGCGAGGTCGGCGACGCCTGCTTCTTGGTCAATCCGTACACGTGGTTGTCGTGCAGGATCATCGTGAGGTTCATGTTGTATCGGATGGCATGGATCCAGTGCGCCGCGCCGATGCTGCAGCAGTCGCCGTCGCCCGTATTCACGAACACGGCGAGATCGGGCCGCGCCATCTTTACGCCCTCGGCGATCGGAAACGCACGCCCGTGGATGCCGTGGAAGCCGTAGGTCTTCATGTAGTGCGGGAAGCGACTCGAGCAGCCGATGCCTGAAACGAAGACCGTGCGCTCCGGCGCGAGGTTCTCGTCGCGGCACAGCCTCTGCACCGCCGTGAGGATGGCGTTGTCGCCGCAGCCGCTGCACCAGCGGGGGACGCCCCCCTGGTAGTCCTCGAGATCATGGTGTTCCTCGTGGAGCTTGATCAGACATTGCGTGATCGGCATGCTCATGACGCTTCTCCTTCGAGTTTCGTGCGCAGCACGCGAACCACTTCTGCGGGCTTGATCGGCTGTCCACGCGATTGCGTCCAGCAATCGACGTCGACCAGGAAACGCGAGCGCAGCATCATCGCCAGTGCCGAGTAGCGACGGTTGTCCTCGTCGACCAGCTCGTCCTCGAGCCGGTCGGACCAGTTGCCCTCGATGGCGATCACGCGCGCGAAGCGACGCAGGATCTCCCGGATGCCGGGCTGCATCGGTTGGATGAAGCGCAGGTGGAGCGAGGACACCCTGCATCCCTCCGCGCGCAGTCGATCCACCGCTTCCTCGATGACGCCCTTGGTGCTGCCCCAACCGATCACCAGCAGGTCACCCTCGGCGTCGCCGTGAATCGCAGGCGGCTGCAGCGTCTTCTGCAGCGCCACGATCTTCAGGCTGCGGCGCCGCAATCCCTCTTCGTTGGTGTCCGGATCGTAAGCCACCTTGCTACCGCGGTCGTGGGCCAGCCCGGTGAGCGTGTGCATTCCGTTCGGCTGCCCGGGGACGAAGCGTCGGGCGATGCCGGTCACCGCGTCCCAGTCGTACGGCTTAGCCCCGGCCGGTACTGGGGTCTGGTCGACCGGCGGCGCGAGCCAGTTGGCGTCGAATTCGGGCCGCGAAAACGGCTGCTGCGCCGTGGCCAGACTCGCATCGGAGAGCACGACGACGACCGTGTTGAACGTCTCCGCGATCTTGCGTGCGGTAATCATCGAGTAGAAGCAGTCCTCGATGTCGGAGGCCGCCATCACCACCTTCGGCGCGTCGCCGTGACTGCCGTAAATGGCGGTCAGCAGGTCGCCCTGCTCGACCTTGGTCGGTTGCCCCGTCGACGGGCCGCCGCGCTGCACGTTGACGACGACCAGCGGAATTTCCGCCATCACTGCGAGGCCGATGCCCTCCTGCTTGAGCGAGTAGCCCGGGCCCGAGGTGATGGTGACGGCGCACTTGCCCGCATACGATGCGCCGATGGCGAACGCGCACGCGGCGATCTCGTCCTCCGCCTGGTGGACGATGCCCCCGACCTTCTCGAAGACATCCGACAGGTAGTGCGATGCCGACGTCGCCGGCGTGATCGGATACATGGCGCAGATGTCCATACCCGAGGCGAGAACACCGAGCGCGATGGCGGTATTGCCGTTGACCACGATCTGCGGTGAGGTCGAGCGCGTGGCGGGGATCGCATACTTGAAGTCCAGATTGGCTTCCGCCCACTTGAACCCCGCTTCGAGCAGCCCTTGGTTGACCGAGACCACCTTGGCGTCCTTTTTTCCGAACGTGCGCGCGACCTGCTCGTGCGCGAGCTTCGCATCGAAGCTGTAGATGCTGCAGAGCATCCCGAGCACGAACATGTTCTTGCCTTTGCGTGGATCGGCGATCAGCGCCTTGCACTCGCGCTCGAGAGGGATTTCGTAGACACGATACCCCGCAGACTTGAGCATCTCGACGGTCTGCGCGAACGACTCGACGATCTTCGGATCGCGATGATCGCGCCACATGCTTTCGAGCAGGATCTGCGCGCCGGGCTTGAGCTCGCGGTCGCGCACCCGGCCCAGCAGCACCTGTTCGTTGAACGATACGACCAGGTCGGTTTCGTCACCGCCGTTGGTCACGGCGTTGCTCCCGATGCGGATGCGGATGCCCGAGGCCCCGGCAACACTTCGCGCGGGTGGCTGGATCTCGGCGGGGATGATCTCCGTCGTCCAGATGCCGTTCCCGGTGCGCGCCGCGATCGCGCCCAGCGACTGACCGCAGCGCTGCGCGCCTTCGCCCGAATCGCTGATCACCTCGACGATGTGCTCGGGCAGCGTGGTGAGACGGCGCGGAGCGCTCGCGGCGCCGGTGCGCAGGGTTTCGTTGTGACCGGCTACAGCGGCGATGGTGTTCATGGTCGACGTCGCTTTCTATCGTCTGGATGCGGGACCGTCCGACGCGATGTTGCGCGGCTCGATCCCAGCTCGAAGGGTGCGAACCCGCGCATATCCGTGCACTTCCGGACCAAAACCGAAATGTCGATCCGCGCAGGGCTGCTCGGCTGAGTAGACGATCTCGGTGTCGCGCAAGCCGAGATACGCCTTGATGGCCCGTGCAGCTTTGCGCCCCGCGCCCATTGCTTCGATGACCGTTGCCGCGCCGGTCACGATGTCTCCGCCTGCGTAGACACCGGCGATCGACGTCGCCAGGTTTTCATCGGTCTCGAGGTAGCCCCGCGCATCGAGCTTGATGCGCGAAGTCTGGCCGAGTATCGGATTGGCGTTGGTGCCGATGGCGTAGACGACGCTGTCGCATTCGAATTCGAATTCGCTGCCGGGTATGGCGACCGGCCTGCGTCGCCCGGAGGCGTCGGGCTCGCCGAGCGCCATTTTCTGGCAGCGCATCCCGCGCACGCGTTTTTGCGCATCGCCGAGGACCTCGATCGGACTGGTCAGCCAATGGAATTCGATCCCTTCCTCCTCGGCGTGGTGGACTTCCTCCGCCCGTGCCGGCGCCTCGGCCTTGCTGCGGCGGTAGACGCAATAGACCTTGCGGGCGCCGAGCCGCATCGAGACGCGCAGTGCGTCCATGGCGGTATTGCCGGCGCCGATCACCGCGACCCGCTCGCCCGGCTGCAGCGGCGTGTCGTAGGTCGGAAAGTCGCGCGCTCGCATCAGGTTGCAACGCGTCAGCAGCTCGTTCGCCGAAAGGACGCCATTGAGCGATTCGCCCGGAATGCCCATGAAACTCGGATAGCCCGCGCCAGTGCCGATGAACACCGCGTGGAATCCCATCTCGGTGATCATCTGCTCGATGGTGAACAACCGGCCGACCAGCGTGTTGCACTCGAAGCGCACGCCGAGCTGCTTGAGCTTGTCGATCTCGACGTCGACGACCTCGTTCGGGAGGCGGAAGTCGGGAATGCCGTACTTCAGAACGCCGCCCGGCTCGTGGAACGCCTCGTACACGATGACCTCGCATCCCGCCTTCGCCATATCGGCGGCACACGACATGCCGGCCGGACCCGAGCCGACGATCCCCACGCGAAAACCCGTGCGCTCGATGTAGGGGAGGTTCACCCACCCTTCACGGATCGCGCTGTCGCCGACGTATCTCTCGAGGCGTCCGATCGCGACTGGCGCCAGCGTATCGCCGACCGTGCAGACGCCCTCGCACTGGTTTTCCTGCGGGCAGACGCGGCCGCAAACTGCAGGAAGCAGATTCGTATCGGTGATGACGTCGTACGCACCGCGGAAGTTCTTTGCCGCAATCTTCGCGATGAAGCCGGGAATGTCGATTCCGACCGGACAACCGCGAACGCAGGGCTCGTCCGGGCACTGCAGGCAACGTTCTGCCTCGACCAGAGCATTCTCCCGCGTGTAGCCCAGCGCCACCTCCTTGAAGTTGCGCGCGCGCTCCAGCGGCGCCTGCTCCGGCATGGGTGTGCGCTCCTGCGGAATGTTGCGGATCGTTTTCTTCTTGGCGGCCATGTCGATATTTCCCAGGTTTATGCCTGCGTCGCGGAGCCGGGTGCGCCACGATCCATCGTCGCCGCGGCATCCGCCGCCGCGCGCATCCGGCAACTTTCTTCCCACTTCTTCAGTGCATCCCGCTCGGTTTCCTTGAAGCGGGAGAGTCGTGACATGAGATCGTCGAAATCGACTTCATGCGCATCGAAATCGGGACCGTCGACACAGGCGAACTTGATGCCTTCGCCGATCTTCACGCGACAGCCACCGCACATACCGGTCCCATCGACCATGACCGGATTGAGGCTCACCATGGTCTTGATCTTGCGCGCTCGCGTCGCCTCCGCACACGCCTTCATCATGATCGGCGGTCCGATCGCAATGCAGGTATCGATGTCCGCATGCTTTTCCATCGCCTGTCGCATGCCTTCGGTCACCGTTCCCTTGATGCCGCTGGAACCATCGTCGGTGCAGACCACGAGCTCGTCGCAGCAGGCGCGGAATTTCTGCTCCCAGAAGACCAGGTCCTTGTTCCGGAAACCCAGCACGCCGATGACGTAGGCCCCAGACTGTTTGAACGCGCGCGCCTGCGGAAAGACGGGGGCGACGCCGAGCCCGCCGCCAACGCAGATCACTTTTTTCGCCTGCCCGAGGTGGCTGGGAATGCCCATTGGTCCCACGACGGCGTGCAGCGCCGTTCCGGTCGTGCACTCGCGTTGCATTTCGCGAGTCGTCTTGCCCACGGCCTGGATCACCAGCGTGACTGTTCCCCGATCGGCGTCGAAATCGGCGATGGTGAGCGGAATCCGCTCGCCGTGCTCGCTCTGCATCACGATGACGAACTGTCCGGGCTGCGCGGCGCGCGCCATCAGCGGATGCCGGATTTCCAGCATGAACGTGACGTCCGAGTAGTCTTCCCGCGCAACGATTTCGAACGCTGCCATCAACGAGCCTCCATCACATCCTGGTCGGCGTCCGATGCTTCAATCGGAAGCCCTGATCGCCTCACGCAGTGCACCTTGGGCGCCTCATCGTCACGTGCCCGCGCGCTTGGCCACCGGCGAATGCATGTCCAAGACCTGCAGCCTCGTCGCCTGCAACCGGCCGGCGACGACCGCTAGAAGTCTCTGCATGAAGGCGAATCCGAACGCGGTGTCCTCCTTGCATGCGGCGAGGATCTCGGATCCCTCGAAGGCCAGCGCATCGACGGGCTCGAGCGCCCGCGCCTGGAAGTGCTTTCCGCTGCCCATCAGCACCGCCGACCAGCCAAGCTCGTCGCCGGCAGTCAACGTCTGCACTCTAAGCGTATGGTCCGGCGCCTCGATCTCGAGCGCGATCCGCCCGGAGACGATCAGGTAGAACTCCGAGCACTCGTCACCTTCATGGAAGATCACCTGATCCCTGGCGAAATGCACTTCGCGCGCAAGCGCGGCGACCTTCTCCACGTGCCGGGGCTCGAAGGCTTCGACGAAATGATGCTTCTGCAGCATTGCCCGAAGCGCCTGCGTGAGCATCTACCACCTCCCCTTTGTATCGAGTAGATCCATGTCCACGACCCTAGGCATAAGCGACATAGTCCGGCTGGTACATTCGCGACTTGACGTCCTGCAACAGGTCCGCCGGTTCTGGCGCCTGTGCCAACTTGTTGCGATAGGCCACGCGCGCGACCGCGGTCGCGATATGCGCCGAGACATCGCGAATGCTCGCCAGCGGCGGAAACAGGCTGCCCTGGTCCAGATCAGCCTGCGACACCTGGTTGGCGAGGGTGCGCGCCGCCGCCATGAACATCGCGTTGGTGACGCGGCTCGATTTCGCCACGATGACTCCGAGGCCGACGCCCGGAAAGATGTACGAGTTGTTGCCCTGCCTCGGAACGAAGGTGTGCCCGTTCAGGGTCACGGGATCGAACGGCGAGCCGCAGGCGAACAGCGCCCGTCCGTCGGTCCAGCGATACGCCTGCGCGGCCGTGCACTCCGATTTCGACGTCGGGTTGGAGAGCGCGAACACGATTGGTCGCTTGTTGAGCGCGGCCATGGTCCGAAGGACTTCCTCGGTGAATGCGCCGCCCACGGCGGCCACGCCGATGATCGCGGTCGGACGCAGCGCCTTCACCGCTTCGAGCAGGCTCGCCTCCGGCGCGTGGTCGTGCGCATAGGGCAGCTTGTGCGGGGCGAGATCGGTTCGCTGCTTGACCACCAAGCCGTGCGAGTCGACGAGCCAGCATCGCCCGCGCGCCTGCGCCTCGCTCATGCCCTCCTCGACCATCGCCTCGACCGCGAGGTCGGCGATGCCGGTCGCCGCTTCGCCGGCACCCTGGAACAGCAGGGTCTGGCTTCCGAGCGAACCCCCGGTGACGCGAAGCGCCGAGAGCATCCCTGCCAGGACGACCGCCGCGGTTCCCTGGATGTCGTCGTTGAACGTCGGGATGCGATCACGGTATTTTTTCAGCAGTCGAAAGGCGTTGTCGGTAGCGAAGTCCTCGAACTGGATGACCACGCCCGGAAACAGCTTGCTTGCGGCGGTCACGAATTCCTCGACCAGCGCGTCGTACTGCTCGCCCCGCACGCGCGGCTGGTGCAGGCCGATGTAGAGTGGATCGTCGAGCAATTCCGAGTTGTTGGTGCCGACGTCGAGCAGAACGGGGAGGCAGGCTTCGGGAGGTACGCCCGCGCACGCGGTATAAAGCGAAAGCTTGCCAACCGGGATGCCCATGCCGTTGGCGCCCAGGTCGCCGAGGCCAAGGATGCGCTCGCCGTCGCTGACGACGATGATCGCGACCTCGCGTCGCGGCCAGTTGGCGAGGACCTCGGCGACGCGGCCACGGTCGGCCGCACTGACGAAGATTCCGCGCGGACGCTGAAAAATGTGTGTGTAGCGCTGGCACGCCAGCCCCACGGTCGGTGTGTAGACGATCGGCGTCGTCTCGTCCGGGTTATCCATCAGCAGGCGGTAGAACAGCGACTCGTTGCGGTCGTGCAGCGCTCTCAGGTTGATGTATTTCTCGAGATCGCTGGATTTCCGTCGGAAGTTCTCGAGCACGCGCTGAAGCTGCTGCTCCTGCGACGAGACGTGCGGCGGCAACAGGCCGCGCAGGCGGAAGGCGTCGCGCTCGGCCTCGTTGAACGCGGTTCCCTTGTTGAGCGCTGGATCCTGCAGAAGCGCAACACCCACCGGTCGGGTCGACTGAGCGTTCGCCGCCGCAGTGTCCCTTCGTCCGTCCGACATCGTCTATTCTCCTGGGTGCGCAGTAACCGCAGCGACACACATTCCCGTCCGCGACCGCGCAGGGTGCCCGCCGCGGACACCTAGATTTCTTGGTACGGATCGATTCTGAACGTATTGGCAGCCATTACTTTGACCCAAGTCAACACTCGCCGATGCGGGCCAGCTAACGTGTGCGCACCAGCCTCGGGTCGCGCGGGGCGATGGGCTTATCGGCTAGGGCTCGCGACCATGCGGGTGTATGCGACTGCGCCAAACAGGGGAGCGGAAACATGGAGCGCACGACGCCGTTAATCGCTGGCGTGGGACTCACCGATCGTACGCGCAAGTCACGGTGGCCGGCTCGGCTCGACTTGACGCAAAGCGCGACCGGGCTCGTTCTCGTGCTCTTCATGTGGGCGCACATGTTCTTCGTCTCGTCGATACTGTTCGGCAAGGACGCGATGTGGACGATCACGCGTCTGTTCGAGGGCTATTTCTTCTTCGGGAGGTCTTTCCATTGGCTGGTGTCGATCGCCGTGGCGGGAATCATCCTGCTGATCGTCGTCCATGCTGCCCTTGCGGTGCGCAAGTTTCCGGCGAGCTACCGCCAGTTCGCGACGTTTCGTGGTCACATGCGGATGCTGCATCATGAGGACACGACGCTCTGGTTCTGGCAGGTCCTGACGGGTTTCGCGCTGTTCTTCCTGGCGACGGTGCACTTGTACATCATGCTGGTGCGACCGGATCGCATCGGACCCTTCGAATCGTCGGATCGCGTCTGGAGCGAGCATTTCTGGCCGCTGTACATCGTGCTGCTGCTCGCAGTCGAGTTGCATGGGGGTATCGGCCTATACCGGCTCGCGGTGAAATGGGGCTGGCTGGCCGGCAAGGATGCCAACACCACGCGCCACCGGCTGAAGCTCCTCAAGTGGGCAATCACGTTGTTCTTCCTGGTGCTGGGCTTCGCGACGCTGGCCGCGTACATCAAGATCGGCATCGAGCACCAGGCCCGCTACGGCGAAGCCTATGTGCCCGATCGGCTTCAGGCGCCGGCCCCGCCTTCGCAACCAATCGCTCCCGGCGCTGCTCCGGAACTTCCCAAGGCACCCCGATGAATGTGATCTATACCGACGTTCTGGTGATCGGTGGCGGCCTCGCGGGACTTCGCGTAGGCATCGGCGCCAAGCGCCGGGGCCACGACGTCGTCATCCTTTCGCTGGTGCCAGCCAAGCGCTCGCACTCGTGTGCAGCCCAGGGAGGCATGCAGGCGAGTCTCGGCAACGTCATCAAGGCGCAGGGCGATAACGAGGACGTCCACTTCGAGGACACGGTCCGCGGGAGCGACTGGGGCGCCGATCAGCGCGTGGTGCGCATGTTCGTGAATACGGCGCCGAAGGCGATCCGTGAGCTGGCGGCGTGGGGCGTTCCGTGGAGCCGTGTGCGCAAGGGCGACCGCGAGGTGATCATCAACGGACAGAAGGTCACCATCACCGAGCGCGATGAAGCGCATGGCCTGTTGACGCAGCGCGACTTCGGCGGAACCAAGAAGTGGCGCGCCTGCTACGTCTCCGACGGGACGGGCCACGCGATGCTCTACGCGGTGAGCGACCAGACCATCGCGCAGGGCATTCCGGTCCACGAGCGCATGGAGGCATTGGCGCTCATCCACGACGGAAGCCGCTGTCACGGGGCAATCGTGCGCAACCTCGTGACCGGCGAACTCGTTGCCTACGTCGCGAAGGCAACGGCGATCACCAGCGGCGGCGCCGGCCGCCTCTACCGGGCCACGACCAATGCCGTGATTTGCGAAGGCACGGGGACCGCTCTTGCCCTGGAGACGGGCGTCGCGACCGTGGGGAACATGGAGGCGATCCAGTTCCACCCGACCGGAATCTTCCCGGCCGGCATCCTGGTCACCGAGGGCTGCCGCGGCGACGGCGGGCTCCTGCGCGACGCCGACGGCAAGCGCTTCATGCCCGACTATGAGCCGGAAAAGAAAGAGCTCGCTTCCCGCGACGTCGTCTCGAGGCGCATGGAGCAGCATATCCACAGTGGCAAGGGCGTGAAGTCCCGCTTCGGCGAACACCTGTGGCTCGACATCACGCTGCTCGGCGCGCAACACATCAACCACAATCTGCGCGAAGTAAAGGAAATCTGCCGCTACTTCCTTGGCATCGATCCGATCAAGGACTGGATACCGGTTCGCCCCGCGCAGCACTACACGATGGGAGGCGTGCGCACCAACCACACCGGAGAGAGCCCGACGCTCAAGGGGCTGTTCGCGGCGGGCGAGGCTGCGTGCTGGGACATGCATGGCTTCAACCGGCTCGGAGGGAATTCGGTCGCCGAGACCGTGGTCGCCGGCATGATCGTCGGCGAGTTCATCGCCGACTTCTGCGATCGCGCCGAGAACGACTTCACCATGTCGACCGGATTGGCGCGCGAATTCCTGGCGCGCGAGCAGGCGAAGATCGACGAGTTGCTCTCGGGAAAAGGGCAGGAGGACGCCAACGTGATTCGCGGGCGGATGCAGGACCTCATGACCGCCAAGGTCGGCATTTTCCGGACCGGCGACGATCTCGCCTCCGCCGTCGAGGAATTGCAGTCGCTGTTGCAACGCAGCCGCCATATCGGGCTGAAGTATCGTGCCCGCGGCGCCAACGCCGAGCTCGTCGCGGCGTATCGGGTGCAGAAGATGCTCAAGGTCGCGCTGTGCGTCGCGTATGGGGCACTGATGCGCACCGAAAGCCGCGGCGCACATTTCCGAGAGGATTTTCCGCGACGCAACGATGTCGAGTGGCTCAAGCGCACGCTGGCCACCTGGAAGCGCGACGGCGACTCGCTGCCTTCGCTCGCGTGGGAGCCTCTCGACGTGATGCAAATGGAGCTGCCACCCGGATGGCGCGGCTATGGCGCGAAGGATTATCTCGATAACCCCGACACGCCGAAGCGCGCCGCCGAGGTCGAGGCGACGAAGGCGAGAATGGCTGCGGAGGACCGCTGGACATTGCAGGAATCCCTCATGCCCTACGATACCCTGCTGCCCGAGCGCTATCGCTCCCGAAACGAACGCATCGACGAGCCCCTTGATCGGCCCGTCGCACCACAGCAACGCACGGGGGTGGCATGAACGACGAGACAGCGCTCGCTGCGCGCATTCCAACAACCGCGGAGCGGCAGCGCATGCTGCGCATCAGCATCCTGCGCTACAACCCGCAGGAAACCGGCAGCGTTCCGCGCATGCAGACCTACGAGCTGGAAGAAGCCGACGGGATGACGTTGTTCATCGCGCTCAACGAGATTCGCGAAAAGCAGGATGCCTCGCTGCATTTCGACTTCGTCTGCCGCGCAGGCATCTGCGGCAGCTGCGCGATGGTGATCGACGGACGGCCGGCGCTCGCCTGCCGAACGCTCACCAAGAGCCTGGGTACCGAGATCACGCTGGCGCCGCTCCCGGTGTTCGAGCTGATCGCGGACCTTTCCGTCAACACCGGCAAGTGGATGCGGGCGATGAGCGAGCGCCTGCAAACCTGGGTGCACATGAAGGAGCAGGAAGTCGACGTGTCCAGGCTCGAAGCGAGGATGGAGCCCGAACTCGCCGAGCAGATCTACGAGCTCGACCGTTGCATCGAGTGCGGGTGCTGCGTCGCCGGCTGTGGAACCGCGCGCATGCGCCAGGATTTCGTCGGCGCGGTCGGGCTCAACAAGATCGCGCGTTTCCGGCTCGATCCGCGTGACGTGCGCAGCGATGACGACTACTACGAGCTTGTCGGCGACGACGCCGGTGTGTTCGGGTGCATGTCGCTGCTGGCTTGCCACGACGTCTGTCCCAAGGAGCTGCCGCTTTCGACGCAGATAGCCTTCGTGAGACGAAAGATGGCGGCGAAGGCCTGGGGCTAGCCAGTCCTAGGCGAGCGCGCACTGCAGGGAATCTGCGCCATCGCTGGCGATGCGTTGCTTCCTGACTCCCCGGAATGTATCCTCGACGGGTTTCGCATTACTCTCACGATCCAACGGGATGCAACCGAGGACCCCAGGACATGCAGCTTGCAAAGTTCGTCAAGTTTCGCGAGGAAAAATTCGGCGGCGTGTTGTTCGAGACACGCTCCGAGAAGGTTTTCACTTTGAATCCCGTCGGCGCCGCCGTGATAGGCGAGATCAAGGCCGGCGGTGACTCGCAGGCGATAGCCGCGCGCCTGCAGGACCGTTTCAGCGCGCCGCCGGGTGCGATCGAGCGCGAGGTCGGCGAGTTCATCGCCGATCTACGGCGCCGCGGCCTAATCGAGGATTGAAAGCGTGAACGACCACGTGGCCGCGGACCCGACGGTCACGCGTTCAACTGTGCCCGCGCATGCCGGCACCGAATCGGAGGATCTCGGTGCCCCGCTCTACGTCGCATGGCAGATCACCAACGAATGCAACCTCGCGTGCCTCCATTGCATCGAGGAGAGCGGGCCGGGCAAGGCGTTTCCGGACGAGCTGGACCGGACGCAGGTCTTCAGCGTGCTCCAGCAGATGATGGACCTCGACGTACCCTACCTGTCGTTTTCAGGTGGAGAGCCGATGCTGCATCCGCTGTTTTTCGACATGGTCGAGTACATCTGTCAGCGCGACGGCCAGCTCAAGATCGAGACCAACGGGCACTACCTCAGCCCGGAGAACTGCGCGCGCATGAAGGAGCTTGGGGTCAAGGCCGTCCAGGTCAGCCTCGACGGCGCGTCGAGCGCGACGTTCAACCGGATCCGCGTGCGCGGCGAGTTCGACCGCGTGATCGAGGGCGTGCGCAACCTTCAGCGCGCCGACGTGCCGATCGAGATCAATTTCTCCCCGACCCATTTCAACGTTGACGAGATCAGCACCGCGGTCGATCTTGCGTACGAGCTGGGAGCCTACAGCTTCTACACCGGCCGCACGATGTACACGGGCAACGCGGTCAAGACCTGGAAGCGGTTGGCGGCTTCGGAAGCGCAGTACCAGATCTTTTTCGATGCCTTGCGCGCCAAGACCGAGGAATATCGCGGGCGCATGCGCGTGTATTTCCACGAGTCGGGTCTGCTGGAAGAGTTGCGCTACCGGCTGCAGCATCCGGCGGCGCTGCTGATCGTGCTGCCCAACGGACTGGTTAAGCTCATCAACGCGCTCCCCTTCATCTGCGGAGACTTGCGGCGCCAGTCGCTGCGGGAGATATGGGCGCATTTCCAGCGCGCCTGGCAGGACCCGCGCGTCGCGCAGTTCGTCGACGACCTCGCTGCCGATCCCGGCAAGACCCGGACGTTGCACAAGTGGGTCTATCTCTGACCGACCCGGGCAGAGCGGCCGCGACGTCGACGTCGCGGAGGATTGCGCGCGTGTTCAGCATGGTGCGCTACCGCTTTTTCCTGTACGCGGGGCTGTTGCCTTATCTGCTCGGCGCCGCCTGGGCCTACGCCATGGCCGGCAGCCTCGATGCCGCCATTTTCTGGACGGGGCTGGGCGGGGTCGTGTTCTCGGTCGTCGGTGTCGAGGCGTTCAACGAATACTTCGATTCGCGCATGGGCACCGATCGCGTGTTCAATCCCACGGACCTGCCGCCGATGTCCGACGCGGTGCTGTGGCTGGGAATCCTCGCGTTCGCGTGCGCACTGGGGGTGGGCGTGTACCTGACCGTGCGCGGTGGTTGGCCGATCCTGGCATTCGCGCTGCTTGGCGGCATGGCGGCGATTTTCTACGTCGCACCTCCGATCCGCTGGGCGTACCGCGGACTCGGAGAAACGGTCATCGCGCTTTCGTACGGCCCGTGGATGGTTCTGGGCAGTCTCTATCTCCATACGCAGTCCGTGTCCTGGGCGGCTCTCGCCGCGTCGCTGGTGCCTGGATTTCTTATCATGGCCCTGGCGGTGGTGAATGCGATTCCCGACTTCCATCAGGATCGCCTCGTGGGCAAGCGCAATCTGGTCGTCCGCGTCGGTCGCCGCAACGGCGTGTCGCTGTATGTCGGGCTCGCCGGCCTCGGCCTCGCGGTGGCGCCGATAGGGGTGGCCGCGGGCGCCTTTCCGGCTGGCTGCCTTGCGACGCTGCTCGCCGTTCCCTGGCTCGTCGCCAGCTACCGCGCCGGAGTCCTGAATTTCGAATCGCCCCGGCTGTTCGTCCCGGCGATACGCTCGATGGTTCGCTGTTATCTGCTCGCGGTCGCGCTGTTCACCGCGGGCATCCTGCTGCACGGCGTGCTCCGATGAAGTGGAATGTCGACCGCCTCGGCGCTCCCCTGTTCGTGTCGTGGCAGATCACGCGCGACTGCGATCTGTGCTGCCTTCACTGCTGTACGGAGTCGGCCCCCGGCAAACGGCTTGCGGACGAGCTCGACGCACGTGAAGCGCTCGACGTCGCCGGCCAGATCGTCCGCTCCGAGGTGCCGTACGTCATGCTCTGTGGCGGCGAGCCGCTGATCGCACCTCACTTCTTCGAGCTCGCCGAGACGCTGGGCGAAGGTGGCGTGCAGCTCAAGATCGAGACCAACGGCCAACGCTTCGACGACGGCGTTGCCCGGCGGCTGGCGCGCCTCCCGATTCGATCGGTGCAGATCAGCCTCGATGCCGACACTCCCGACGTTTACGCCCAGCAGCGTCCCGGCGGATCGCTCGCGAAGGCGCACGACGCGTGCCGGGCCGTGCGTGCTGCGGGCATGCCCCTCGAGATCACGTTCGCACCGACGCGACTGAACATCGGGCACGCCGAGCGAGTCCTCGAGCGCGCCCGAGCGCTGGGCGCATTCCGCTTCAACACCGGTCGCCTGATGCGGATTGGCACGGCAGCGCGGCTCTGGGACAAGCT
>AR_comb_assmDRAFT_10284417_pt1 | contig 15948 bp, 7 predicted proteins | sample ArasoioldDNA_FD_10543 | JGI IMG/M metagenome (IMG submission 10543) | reverse complement strand
GGGCGGCTTTACGGTTACCATTACTAACTAACGGGCCTACGGGCCCCCGGCCCGGCGTGCCGCGCCCCGCGCGGCACGCGTCCCTGGTTGGCTCAAGGCTCGGGGCCGCCGGCGCCAGGGCCCCGACGGCTCTCTCAAGATATAGGGACACAACGCGGAGCAGTGCAAAGAGGGGCCCACAGGAGGGAGCATACCAGAAAGGGACGTTATCTATTCTTTCTTAGCCTGAGAATACTTGCAGTCAGGTGTGCTGTTGTAGCAATGATGTTATTTTTTAAAATAGAAACAATACTATTGATTCCACTTTACGGCATAGGCTATCATCATTGCGGTTTTCTATTTCTGCTATGATATTTAGGGCCAGGGCCCCGTATATGCATAGGCCGGCCTGAATGGCAAGGTAAGCTCCTCAACATTGTGAGGACACCAGTATCTGGGAGGTAACACGCAGAGTGTGAGGGATCAAAGATACCCGAAGAGCTAGTGAGGTTGCTGTGGCAGGCTACCCCTCACTAGCCCTCTCCACCACGAGGACGAAACCTTATGGTTATTGTAAACATACCGTATGGCCTCTCGACAAATCAAGCCCCAACTCAAAGCAACAGGTGCGGATTGCCTGCGCCTGTATGGCAGAGACTGCGTGCCAGTTGTGTGACCTATCTCGTGGTGTCTCTACCCTGCCCAGCAGACAGCAGAGAACCCTCATCATCACCAGCCCCCAGACGAGGATGGCAGGTGGTTATGCAATGCGGTGCTCCAGGTGCTACGCGCGTGCGTGGAGCGGACCTTTGTGTAGGAGGAGACATCGGGGCGGCGCCTGCTGCTTTGTGTGCGTGCAGCGGCGGCCCTCTGGGATGAAGTTACTGTTGTACACCTTGACCAATGTGAGGCGATTTTGCGTTACCGAAAACTGGCAATGAATGCAACTGAAGTAACCGGGAGGAAACAACATGAGTGCCCGAGGTATCTGCATTAGTCTGCTGATAGGGGCGAGCCTCTTTTGGTGGCAGCCAGGAGCGCAGGCAGCGGTGTGCACTGGAAAACGGATGATCACGGCCCAGGTAGTGGCATTGGATCAACCCCTGATGTTTAATCGCATAGGTGCGCAGAACGTCAACGGCATGGTCTTCGCGCTGAAGCGGGACGTGGTCGACAGGCAAACCCAAAAGCCGCTCACAGCGGGGGGCGCGGCGACTCCGGGCCTGGTGGAACTGCGCCCGGACAAGCGGCCACGGCCGCTCGTGATACGGGTGGCTGCGGGCGACTGTTTGAAGATCACATTACAGAACCTGTTGACGCCAGTCTCCAATCCGTTTGACGCAGGACGTCAGGATCTCAATGGGGTAAACTTTGCGATCCCGATCGATGACCAACCCGCAGACCGGTTCGTGGGCTTCCATCCGCAGGGGCTGCAGCTCGTCGGCAGTATCAACTCTGATAGCTCCTTCGTCGGCAAGAACGCGAACAGTCTGGTGCCGCAAGGCGGCAGCAAGGACTATACCTTCTTTGCTGAGAAGGAAGGCACCTTTATGGCGTGGAGCCACGGTGCCACCTTCGGCAGTGAGGGCAACGGCGGCCAGATCGCCAGCGGTCTGTGGGCCGTAGTCAATGTGGAGCCGCCAAAGGCGAACTTCTACCGTAGCCAGGTGACCGAGGAGGAGATGCGTCTGGCCACGCTGAGTACCCTCCCGAGCGGCCAGCCTAAAATCAACTATGCTGCCACGTATCCAAATGATTGCCCGAATGGCGTCTGGTGCAAGGAAGGCAAGGCCGGACTGCCGATCCTCAACATGCTGAGTGCCGCCAATGAACTGGTCCACTCCGACCTCAACGGCATCATCGTCGGGCCTGATGCGGACGGCTCATGGCGTACCCAGTGTCCTGGCGCCAACTGTCCGTATCCGCTGGAGAACGTTGCCAGGCGCAATCCCACCATTCCGAACCGGATCGAGGCGTTTCGCGAGTTCACGGTTGCCTTCCATGACGAAACCGTCACTGCCCAGGCCTTCCCCGCGTGGTACGACGACCCGGTGATGCGGCACACGCTGCAGGGCGTGAAAGACAGCTTCATGATTAACTACGGCTCAGGCGGCATCGGTTCCGAAATTATTGCAAACCGGCTGCGCGTCGGTCCGATGCACGACTGTGTGGACTGTGCCTATGAGGAGTTCTTCCTCTCTGCTTACACTGTAGGCGATCCGGCCATGCTGGTGAACGTGCCAGCCAACGTCGGACTGGAAGCCTGTGCCCCTGGCGCCAACGGGAACATCCCGGCCGGGCTGGTGAACTGTCCGGCTACGGCCACGGGGCCGAAGGCCACGCTGGCTCTCTATCCGGACGATCCGTCGAATGTGCACCACGCCTACATCAACGACTTCGTGAAGTTCCGCAACGTCCATGCCGGTCCCAAGGAGCAGCACGTCTTCCATCTGCACAACCACCAGTGGCTCTTCAACCCAAATGACGATAACTCGAACTACCTCGACGCCCAGGGTATTGGGCCGGGTCAGGGGTATACTTACGAGATCAACTTCGGTGGTGCCGGCAACCGCAATAAGAGTGCGGGCGACGCCATCTTTCACTGCCACTTCTATCCGCACTTTGCGCAGGGCATGTGGGAGCTGTTTCGGGTCCACGATGCCTTCGAGCTGGGCACGCTGCTTAAGGTCAGTGGCCCGACCTTCCCGGGCTTCCACACCGTTCCTTTTGACCTGGGGGATGGTACTCCGGCGGCCTTCGGCCCCACCATCCGCAGAGCCCTGCCGGACGCCGAGATCATCGCCGGCGCGCCGATTCCGGCTCTGATCCCGCTGCCGGGGAAGCCCATGGCCCCCATCCCGGGCCGGGTCAATATAGTGGGCAGCGACAAGAACGGCGATACAAAATTCGAGTCCAGCCAGGCCCTCGTCGATCGCACCGACACCGATCCGACCTTGAAGACCTGCGTGAATGCCGCGGGAAACCCGGTAGCGTGCACCACTGCTGGTGCGGTGCCGGGCGGCTTGAACCCCACCGGGCTCAAGAACCCTGGCTACCCCTTCTGGATCGCCAGCATCGAGCAGACGGTCGGCCAGCGGGCCACCACACCGCCACTCGATATGTTCGGGAGCCAGCAGACGCTCGATGTGTTCGGGAAACCGCAGACCCCGGCCATCGCTGCCGTGGACGGCGGGTGGGACGGCGGTTTGCCACGCCACAGCCTCCATGGTTACGCGGCTGGCGGCTTGACGGTCGCCACGCAGAACCGCCTCGACTTCACCAAGATCATCAAGAAGGCGAAGCCGGAATACTTCCCCGAAACAGGCACAGACCTCGAGAAGGCGGCCATGGCCTTCCACGCCGTGCGGAATCATCCCAGCACCGCGCTGAACCTGAACGGGTCGACCGCCGCGGGGAACTTCGTGACCAATGGTGCCCCGCCAGCGCCAGGCGCACCGTACCATGAGCCGTGCATAGACGACCAGGGCAACCTGTACAACGGGCCTGGCCAGTTCTTCGCCGGTACCAGCCCGAACGCCACCTTCACCTCGGTGGCGCCGCAGTTTGGGCAAGCCAAGCCGCGCGTCTACAAGGCGGCAGTCATCCAGTTCGACGCCATCTTCAATAAGGTGGGATATCATTTCCCGCAGCAGCGCATCATCACGCTGTGGGAGGATGCCGTGCCGACCATTAACCACGACAGGCCAGCCGAGCCGTTTGTCATGCGGCTCAACACCTTTGACTGTGCCAACTTCCTGCACACCAACCTGGTACCAGAGACGTACGAGCTTGACGACTACCAGGTACGGACGCCGACCGACATCATCGGCCAGCACATCCATCTGCCCAAGTGGGACCTGACAACAACCGATGGCTCGGGTAACGGTTGGAACTATGAGGATGGGACGCACTCGCCGGGTGCGGTACGCGAGCGCATCGAAGCGATCCGCACTTTCAATGCGTGTACCACTACGCCACCAGATCCGCGGAACGGTACACCGGCCTGTCCGCAGCCGCTCCCTCATCCCTTCTTCGGACAGTTCCCCCAGGGAGCGTGCCCAGGCGGCCTGTGGTGCGGCGCTCGCACCACGCGCCAGCACTGGTTCGTGGACCCGGTGATCAATGTGCAACAGATAGACCGTGGCCTCGGCGTCATCTTCACGCACGACCACTACGGGCCGTCGACACATCAGCAGATTGGCCTCTATGGCACGTTGCTCATTGAACCGGCGCGCTCGCGGTGGGTGCACAATGAAACTGGCGTGCCGCTCTACACCCGGCCCGACGGAGGCCCGACGAGCTGGCAGGCCGCCATCCTGGATCCCGACACCAACCTCGATGGTCTTGCTGAACCCGCGCAGAACTCCCGTGAGTTCTACCTCGAGTTCGCGGACTTCCAGCACGCCTACCAGCCCGGCTTCTACGTCGGCGCCGACAACAAAGGCGAGCCGTTCAACACGCGTACCGAAAATGATAATGGGCAGCCGTCCGGGTTCGTCCCGCTTGCAACGACATTCGTTGATAGCATTAACCCGTCGGTCCGGGAAGCGGCAACACCGCTCTTCCCAGATGTCCTGCATTATGAGCCGACGTGTCCTGGCGGGGTGCCGCGGCCCTGTCCCGAGGCCATTTCGGCCTCCGATCCCGGTATGCTGGTGGTGAACTACCGCAACGAGCCTGTGGGCCTGCGGGTCTTCGACCCTGCCAAGCCGGGACCAGACGGTGTGAACGGCACGCAAGCGACTGGCTTGCCAGGCAATCTGGCTTTTGCGCTGCAGTCGCGCACGGACCGCGCGATCCAGAAGCTGAACAGCCAGCCCACTGGTAGCCCTGACCCTGCATCTCTTCCCTTCCCCCCCCCGCTTACCAAAGGCCTGACGGGTGGCGATCCCTACACCCCGCTGATGCGCGTGCATCCGGATGACCTGGTGCACGTGAAGGTGCAGGTGGGCGCCCATGAGGAAGAGCACAACATGACCATCTTTGGCGTGAAGTGGCTGCAGAGCGGCTCCGGCTTCGGCAAATCGCTCAACTCCGGCTGGCGCAACTATCAGGCCGGCGGTATCTCCGAGCAGTTTACCTTCACCGCGCCACTCAGCAGCGACCTCGGAGGGCCCCCGGGGACCCTGTTGGAAGACTATGTCTACTCTACGCACACAGGGCAGGACGGCTGGTGGAGTGGCACCTGGGGCCTTATGCGGTCCCATCTCACGGTGCAGCCTGACCTCTTTAAGCTCCCCAACAATGTGAACCCGAAACCGGGGCTGGTGCTGAACGCCGCCCAGTTTGCCGGCGTGTGCCCGGCCACACCGGGCACTACCCCGGTCGTGCCGAATAACCTGCGGTCCTACACGGTGATCGCTCTCCTGGCCCAGGATCTCGCCGACAACCCAGTCCTTCCCTTCAACCCCGCGGCTCCTTTCGCCGCAGCGACTGGGCATGAGGGGGCGGTGCCGGATGCGACCAAAGGCTCGCTCGTCTACAATCCGCGTACAACGACGACCAGGACCATCACCATCGTGGATGACAATGGCAACACAGGCACCATCGGCGGCAAGTCGGGCCCGCTGCACGATCCGACGGCTATCCTGTATGTGCGCGCGGAAGACCTGGAGCCGGTGCCTGGGCAGCTACCTACTGCCTGCCAGGCTGGAACGACACCGTTTCCATTCCCTGACGTAGCCAATCCCGCCTGTAAGGTACGGCGCAAGGCGACGGCGCCGCAGGAGCCCCTCATCCTGCGCGCTGCCGGAGGCGATTGTGTGGATGTCAAGGTGTTCAATCGGCTACCGGCCACCGGGATGCCCGAGCTGGCGAGCCTCAACACCTTGATGGGGGTCGTCCGTCGGCAGAAAGACGCAGAAGGCATGACGGTCTTCGACAATAACCTCATCCAGCCCTCGAACCACGCGGGGCTACACGCCCAGCTCGTGGAGTACGACATTACGAGGTTCTCCGGCCTGAATGCAGGTCTGAACCCGACGGGTGTCAACGCGGCGGGCACCGCGACGGGTACGCAGACCGTCGCACCCGTCACCAACGGCACACTTTCCCCACCGGTGACCTACCGCTGGTACGCCGGCCACCACAGTCGGGACTTCGTACCACAGACGGAACTGATCAACCTCAAGGCCACGCCGATCGAGTACGGCGGCACGAACCTGATGCCGGCGGACAAGGTCAAGCAGGGGCAGAAGGGGCTGATCGGCGCCCTGATCATCGTACCACAAGGGTCCACCTGGAAGGAAGCGGCCGCTGACGTGCCCACGTGTAGCACACCGGGACAGCCGCGCTGCACCCGTGCCGCTGCCACAGTGACCAGGACGAATGGAAGCACCTTCCGCGACCTGGTGGTGCTCATCCAGAAAGGCCTCAGCCAGCGCTATGTGGACGGCTCCCCCGTTGAGAATATCGAAGGCGGGGTGTCGGGGATTGCCGAGGATAGCCAGGACATGGGGCAGATGGCCATCAACTACGGCTCTGAGCCCCTGTGGTTCCGCTTTGGCGTGGCGCCCAATGCACCATTTGGCCGCTCAGGGAATGCCAACGTCTTCTTCGGCGACGTGCCAAACGCTCATCAAGCCTACAGTAATACGCTGGGCGTGGACGGCTCTCCAGGGGGCACTCCAGTGGGCGATCCAGTAACCCCGGTGCTGACCGCGAAGCCCGGGCAGGAGGTGCATATGCATGTCCTCGTGCCCCACAGTAATGGCCGTGGCACGACGTTCAACCTGCACGGCCACGTCTGGCAGCGGGCTCCCTACATCTGCCCTGGCAATGCGGATCTGGGGCTGATCGGCAAGTGTGATGCCAATCTCTCGGTTGGTTCCCACGCCATCGGCAATAATCTGCAAAGTTTTTACGTCGGTGGGCAGGAGAGCGTCAACGCCACCACGCACTTCGAGGTGATGCTGCCCAAGGCGGGCGGGGCAGACGGCACGTCGCTCGGCTGTACTGCGGCGGCCCCCTGTGACTTTCTGTTCCGTGACCAGGCGTCGTTTGGCAACGTGGAGGGGCTCTGGGGGATCATGCGGGTGGTGCCATAACCGTCAGGGGTACACACTGGCGTGAGCGTGATAGGTAATAACGGGGGGCAATGCCACGAGTGGCTGCCCCCTTTCCGCCCTGGGGCGCTCAACACGCCTTTTGAGGCCAGCATGAGGGAAAGTGCAAGGGATGCAAGCAATCATCACAACATCAAGGCAACAAGCCCAGGGCCTGCGTCCGATACGCCCGCGTGGGTATACCATAGGCCTTCTGGTGCTGCTGGTGCTGATCGCCGCTTTAGTGGCGGAGCGCCGTAGCAGCGCCGACACGGTACCGGACCCGGCTGCCCCGGCCAGTAATCCGGTAGTCGCGGCCACTGCCACGGACAGCGATGCGGGCAGTGGGACACCGAGCGCGGACAACCAGCCGCCTGCGGTAGCGGACACAGAGTCCAGCAGGCGCCTGGTGCGTGAAGGGCTGGTGGTCGAGTTTGCCATCGAACCGCTCGCCGACCAGACGACTCGGAAGAGGTCTCGATCCATTACCCGCAGAGCCCAGGGACGCGACCAGACGGTCAGCCCCCCGGAGTTGTTGGCCGGCAACTATGCGGAGGTGTCCTTCCGTATTACCGAAGCAGTCAACGGCCAGCCGGTGTCGGGCCTGTATCCGGCCGCCTGGATCGACATCAGTAAGCCATGGCAGGGCACACCATCGAGCAGCGTCAACTGCAAAGACCGGGTTGCCCTGTATCTCCAGGGTTCGGTCGGTATCCGCCCGCTGATCGACCTGAACAGCTATTATGTCCTGGTCATGAATCAGGATGCCACCATCACCGTGATCGACCCTCTGGTCGGGATGACAGGCATTACCAAGCTGTATGCCCTGATCAACCTCAAGCAGCCCGGGGCCGATTGGATCAAAACGGCTGACGACAGGCAGCTGTTCGTCACCATGCCGCTGGCCGAGGCGGTGGCGGTCGTGGATACCGATACCTTCAAGGTGATCAAATCCGTGCCTGCGGGCCGCGCCCCGGTGCGCATCGCGCTGCAGCCTGACGAAACGTATCTGTGGGTGGGCAACGATAGCCAGGAGGACAGCGATAGCGGCGTCACGGTGCTTGACCGCGAGACGCTGCGCGTGGTGGCGCACATCCCCACGGGCAAGGGGCACCACGAGATTGCCTTCTCTGACGACAACCGCTATGCTTTTGTGAGCAATCGCAGCGCCGGCACCGTGTCGCTGATCGACATTCCACGCCTCACCAAGCTCCAGGATGTGCCGACGGGCCCCGTGCCCATCGCCCTGGCCTATTCCTTCCTGAGCCGGGCGCTGTATGTCGCCGACGGCGAGTCAGGCGCCATTGCCGTGATCGACGGGCAGCGCCACGAGGTGGTGGCCCGCGTCCAGACACAGCCCGGCCTGGGGCCGCTGCGCGTCACGCCGGATGGCCGCTGGGCCATGGTGGTCAATACGCAGCAGCAGGCGGTGTACGTGATCGACACTGCGACCAATCAACTGGCGCATACCATTGCGGTGGCTGAGCGGCCGTATCAGCTTGCCTTCTCACGGGCTTTTGCCTATGTGCGCTCCCTGGGCTCGGAGCGCCTCAGTATGATCAACCTGACGGAACTGGGACAGGGTCGCGAGCCGCCAGTCGTGACCTTTGCCGCCGGGGCCAAGGCCCCCGAGCAGGCGGTGGATCTGAGTCTGGCCAGTGGCATCGTCGAAGCGCCTGGCGAGGCCGCCGTGCTGGTGGTGAGCCCGGCGGATGAGGCCGTGTACTATTATATGGAAGGCATGAACGCGCCGATGGGGACCTTCCCGCATTACGGGCACGCGCCCCGGGCCGTCAGCGTTGTCAACCGCGCCCTGCGGCAGGAAGCCCCCGGTGTGTATGCCGGCAAAGTGCAGCTCCCCGAAGCCGGCACCTACGATGTCGCCTTTCTCCTGGACACGCCCCGCCTGCTGCATTGTTTCAGTGCGTTCGTCAAGCCGAACCCCCAGCTCGTCTACCAGGGGCCGGCGCTGGCGGTCGAGTATCTGCTGAGGGACAGGCAAGTCACGGCCGGGGATACGATGCGGCTGCGCTTCCGGCTGACTGATGCGCAGACCAAACAGCCACGCAGTGCCCTGCAGGATGTGCGCGTGCTGTATTATCGGGCGCCAGCCTATGGGCGCACGGAGGTGCCAGCCCAGGCGGTGGGCGACGGCATTTACGAAGCCGTCGTGGCTCTGCCCAGGGCTGGAGCCTACTACCTCTATGTCGCGGCCCCGTCTGCGCAGATGCGTTACGGTGACCTGTCCTACCTGACCCTGCAGGCAGTGTCAGAGGCGTCCACGCAGCGCGATACTGAGCGATCGACGGACTCAGGGCGGTGACCACAGCTTTATGGATGGTGCAGAAATCGAGAGGAGCGAGTGGATGCGATACAGGATGGGGAGGAAGATAACACGGCTGGCCACATGGCTGACTGTGCTGACGCTGGTGCTATCAGGGCTGCAGGGCCTGGCGCTCGGTCACGAACCAGGGCAGCAGCATCCTGGCTCCAGAGGATCGGGGCAGGGGAATGAGGAGACAGGAGTGGAGGTGAAGCTCCCGGACGTGGAGTTGCTCAACCAGGATGGGCGCTCCGTCAGGTTCAAAAGCGATGTGGTGGCCGGCAGAATCGTGGCCATCAATTTCTTGTATACCACCTGCACCACAATTTGTCCTGTGACCTCTGCAATCTTTGCCCAGGTCCAGCAGGCCCTCGGCGACCGGCTGGGCCAGGAAGTCTGGCTGCTGTCCATCAGCGTCGATCCCACACGCGACACACCCGCGCGGCTCAAGGCGTATGCACACAAGGTTGGCGCCCAGCCGGGGTGGCTCTGGCTCACGGGCCAAAAGCACCGTGTGGACCAGGTGCTCCAGGGGTTGGGGACGTATACGCCGGATTTTGTTGATCACCCCTCGGTGGTCCTGATCGGCGATGGCCAGCGGGGGGGGTGGACACGCCTGTACGGTTTGCCATCGCCCGACGACATCCGCACCCGTCTGGAGGCTCTGGTGGCGGCGCGGCATGCGTCACCGCTTTCCTTGAAGATACAGGAGTGAAATATGCAGCGCACAGCACTGTTAGTTGGAGTTGTGCTCTTGGCTCTGGGGCTCACCGTGGCTCACGCCCATGACGAACGGGAACACGCCGGGGACCCGCCGCGCCTGGCCTCTCCGGCGCCACCCGCCCCGGGGCAGGAAGACAAGGCACGACAGTACTTTACCGACCTCCCGGTGCTCACCCAGCAGGGTGAGGAACGGCGCTTCTTTACCGACGTGTTGAAGGACCGTGTGGTCCTGGTCAGCACATTTTACACCAACTGTACGTCGATGTGTCCGCTGCTCAATGCGACGCTCGCACAGGTCCAGACCCTGCTCGGTGACGAGTTGGGGAAGACCTTCTGGCTGCTGTCTGTGACCCTCGACCCTGATCACGATACGCCCGAGGTGCTCACGCAGTACGCCGACAAGTTTAGCGCACGCGCGGGTTGGCTCTTTCTGACCGGCAGGAAAGAGTCCATGACGTTGATCACCCACAGACTGGGATGGGCCAGCCCTGATCTGGAGAGCCATATGGGCCTCTTCCTGATCGGCAATGTGAAAACAGCCCGCTGGCGGAAGCTGCGGCCGAACCTCACGGCGGAAGCCATCGTGGCGCATCTCCGGCAGTTGGCGGGTCAACTCTCCGTCGATTAGGCAGGGGTAGCTGGAGTATACCGCACGGGGGACGAGGGGAGCAGGGGTTGTCGTTATGCGCTTGCGCCGTCGCGTGCTAGGCATCATACGCGCTATGGCTGGGGTGGCCTTGGTCAGTGCGCTTGCCGCCTGGCTTGCCGATGCGCCCCGGGCGGCGCCCTTACGCTCGGAGGAGCAACGTGGCAAGCAGCTCTATCTCCAGGGCACGAGCCCAAATGACTCGGCCATTGTTGCTGTTGTCGGGCGGTCTGCGATCCAGGTGCCGGCCAGTGCCGTGCCGTGTGTGAACTGCCATGGCGCCGACGGGCTGGGGCGCCCAGAAGGTGGCGTGATCCCGCCGGATATTCGTTGGCGCTCTCTTAGCAAGCCCTATGGGCATAGTCACCCCAACGGCAGGAGGCACCCCGCCTTCACGGAGGCCACTGTGGCGCAGGCCATCACGCAGGGGATCGACCCCGCCGGGAATACGCTGGATATAACTATGCCGCGGTACGCTTTATCGGCTGAGGAGGTACAGGATCTCCTCGCCTATCTGCAGCGGCTCGGGACCGAAGACGATCCAGGGTTGACAGAGACACACATCCGAGTGGGGACCATGCTGCCGTTGCAAGGCCAGCGGGGCGACATCGGCCTGGCCGTACAGGGGGTCTTGCGTGCCTTTTTCGATGCCGTCAACGCGCGTGGTGGACTCTACGGACGCCAGCTTAAGCTGGTGGTCGCCGAGCATACCGGGGAGCGCGTCTCCACCCTGGCCAATGCCGCACGGTTGCTCGCCGACGAGCCAGTCTTCGCCCTGCTCAGTCCCATCACGGACGGCGTGGAAACAGAACTCGCGGCACTCACGGAGCAGCATGAGCTGCCGATACTGAGCCCTTTTCCTCCGTTTGCCGGGGCTAGCCTGGCGACCAACACCTTTACCTTCTCTGTATTCTCCGGCCTGCAAGAGCAGGGGCGCGTCCTCATCGAGTATGCTGTACGCCATTTGCCTCTCAAGGCTCCCCGCATCGTTGTCCTATCACCGACTGGTGCGGGGTACACGGAGATTGCTGAAGCTATCCAGGCGCAAGGGGCACGCCATGGCTGGACCCAGATCATCCCGGTGACGTATCAGCCCAATACCTTTGAGGTCTCGTCGCAGGGACAGAGCTTGTACCAGAGCGGCACACAGGTCGTGGTCTTTCTCGGGGCGGCTCAGGAACTGCCCGTCTTCCTTGAGTCTGTGGCGCACCTCGACTGGGCCCCGTACATCTTGCTCCCCGGGGTCCTGGCGACCCGAGAGCTGGTTGACGTGCCAGCCCGATTCGCCGGGAGGATCTTTCTGACCTATCCTACTCTACCGTCAGATCGCACAGCTCAGGGGATGCAGGCTTTCACCGCGTTGCAAACACAGCACAAGTTATCTCCCCACTATGTGGAGGCGCAGCTGGCCGCGTACAGCGCTGCCAGGGTCCTGGTAGAAGGCCTGCAACGGGCCGGGAAAGATGTGAGCCGCGCCAAACTGGTGCGCGCACTGGAGGGATTTTCGGCCTTTGATACGGGGGTGACCCCACCCCTCAGTTATGGCCCAAATCGTCGTGTTGGAGCGCTGGGGGCATACATCGTCACCATTGATGTCGAGCACAAGCGCTTGCAACCAATTGATGGATGGCTCACCCCCTAGTAAGGAGAGAGCAGAATGCCAGGATGTGATCTCTCGTCACAACGTAGGGCTGGTCCAGGGTGGAGGGCTCTTGGCCTGCTCCTGCTCTTCCTGCACGGGGGGACCTGCTCTGCAGTCTGGGGGCAGGGGCTACACCCTCCAGGACGTGACAGAGCTCAGACTCCTCCCAGACCTCTGGGCGCTTTGTCTCCTGAGAACGGTCCCACGCAGCCTGGGTTCACAGGCGCGATTGCCCTGGAGCATGACCGCCTGACCATCTACGTACAGGACCAGCCGTTACGTGCGGTGATTCAAGAGATCGCCACCCAGGGGCAGATCGACGTGTACGCTCTGGAGTCGTTACCAAATAAAAGTATATCGTTGCAATTGCAGGCATTACCTGTCATGGAGGGGCTCAGACGTGTGTTCCATGTCGCCGACGTGGCAGGCTATGTGCTGGTAACGGCGCAACGAGGCGAGACGATCCAGGTGCGGCGCATCATTGTTCTTCCAAGCGATGCTGCGGCTGGAGACGTCAGCGCAGGCACCCGTGGCGCGCCATCAATCGCCCGTGCGCTGCCACCTCCGCCGCCAGCACCCGCCTTGCCAGCCGTGCCCCAGCAAATACCGACCGCACAGGGGCAGAGAGCAAACGCACCTGAAGAGCGCTCTACCGCACCAACAGTTTTTGCCATCCTCTCAACGAATAGCACGGCCCGACGCCTGCTCAACCAGGTCATGCATGACAATGCCATGGTGCGTCAGCGGGCCCTCGCAAGTCTAGTAGGCCTGGTACGGGATAGTGAGCAACAGCGGGAGCTGCGGGAGGTGCTGGAGCCCCTCCTAGACGCTCTGGGGTCTGAAGAGGAAGCAACCCGTGAACACGCTCAGCAGGAATTCCGTCAATTGTTCGGGCGTTGAGAAGGCATGCTGCCCAGCTTTGCTGCCTGTACATTGTTTGGTGATGGGACTGGATCAGGTATAAAAATCCATGCCAGAGAGAACTGTCCTCGTGTCAGGCCAACATCTGTGGGACATCTTCGCCCTCGGGCATCCCTGCTGTTGAGCGCCAGCGTCTAGTTCAGCAGCAGCTCGAGATTGTCCTGTGATTGCTGTTGCCGCAAATGTTCCTGAAGCTCGTCTGGCTTCCCGGACTGCAACCGTTTCTGCTCGGTCAGGCGCCGGACGTCGGCTTCGGTGGCGACAATGTGCGGCGTCAGAAAGATGAGCAAATTGGTCTTGGTGTGTCGCTGCGATGTCTGTTTGAAGAGCCACCCGAAGAGCGGCAGATTGCCCAAACACGGCACCATCGACAGCTTCGCAGTATTATCATCCCGGATAAGCCCGCCAACAATGATGGTCTGACCATTATCCACGATCACACTGGTCGTCGCGTTCCGTTTCGAGGTGGTGACAGCTCCGGTCTCAGCCTCTGAGACAAAGGCGGTGAGTTCCAGAAACAGGGTCAAGCGGATTGTCCCGCTCTTGCTGAGCTTCGGCTTCACCCGCAGGGTAATCCCCGTATCGCGGAATTCAAAGGCGCGCGACGTGCTGATGGTCCCTCCGGCAGGGGTGGTCGTGGAGGCGATCAGAAAGGGACGGTTCTCTCCAATAACGATCTGGGCTTCTTCGTTGTCGATGGCCAGAAGATTGGGGTTGGCCAGGATGTTGATATCGGTATTGTCCTGCGAGGCTTGTAGAATGGCCTCGATATTGAAGAGCCTTTTGCCGGCAATGGTAATAGCGCTGCCCAGGGTACCAATGAGAAACCCTGGTGGGGCGTTGAGGGGATTGCCGCCGAGGCTATTGAGCACAGCCGCTGAGCCCGACCCCAGGGAGCTGCTAAACACGGCGGGGTCATCGGGATTATCGATGACGCGCCATTCCACCCCTAACGACTTGGCCTGGTCGAGACTGACCTCGGCGATCAGACTTTCGATGAGCACCTGCGAGCGGCGAATATCCAGTTTCTCTATAATCTTTTCCATGAGCGCATAGGCCTGGGGCGGTGCCGTAATGATCAGGGAGTTCGTCGCTCGGTGTGCGGTGATGGTAATCCCCGTAGAGGTAGTGCCGGTCGCGAGCCCGCGGCCAGCGGGCCGATCTCTGCGCCCGGACGGTACTCCGGATAGTACCCCGCCAGGCGGTAATCCTGGGATCACCGGGGGAGGCCCCGCGGGGGGTATTACGGGGGGGGCCCCAGGGGGCCCTGCCGGCCTCTGCCCCTCGGGTTCGCCCGTGACGCGGGCAATGTCTGTGGCCTGGGCGGTGAGCACCTGCGCCAGTTCTTCGGCATCGATGTGGTCCAGATATCGCACGTGGAGCTGGCCCTGGCCTTCGGGGGTGGGCACATCGAGCGCGCTAATGAGGTCTACCAGCGCGGTCATCTCACTCGGCGTGGCGATCGCCACCAGGCTGTTGGTGCGTGGGTCGGCAATGATTTTGGTCGGGGCCTTCGGCGTCTGGCGCGACGGCCTGTCGGGTGTCAGGGGGCCGTCTGGGCGTGCCGCTGGCGTGGGCGTCTCGCCGCTGATCTGACCGGCATGCGCCAGCCCCCCCAGGACGGAGCCCAGCGCCGTGGCCAGGTCCTCAGCCAGGGCGTGCCGCAGGCGAATCACCCTGAATCGCACGGTGGGCGTGGCGACGTCCAGGGCACGAATAATGTCGAGCAGGCGCTTAATGTTGGAGGCGCGCTCCGTCACAATCAGGGTGTTGGTAGGGGCATAGGCCAGCAAGCTACTGTCTTTGGAGACCAGCGGCGTCAGCAGGGTATGCATGTCCGTGACATTGGCGAAGGCTAACGGAATGAGCTGGGTGATAAACGCCTCGCCAGGCATAGACAGTTGCTCACGATACGGCAGGGCGGTCGGCAGCGGACGCTGCTGCACCTGCTGGGCCGGCACAATTTTGATCGCAGGGCCTTCGGTAATAGCAGTAAACCCCTGGACTTCCAGGATGGAGAGGAACACCTGATAGGCTTCGTCGAGACTCACCGGTTTCGGTGAGAGGACGGTCACCTTACCCTGCACTTTCTCGTCCACGAGAAAATTCTTCCCGGTGAGATTGCTGATAATTTTGATAAACTGCCGGATGTCAGCATTGTTGAAGTTGAGCAGAATGCCACCCTCGGGGTCCCTTGTGACTTCGGCGGTGGGTTGTTGCGACCCTGTCTGTGTGGAAGGCCGCAGGTTTTTCGGGGCCGTCTGAGCAATCGCACTCTGCAGTGCTCCAGCCCCCATCATGTGTATCGCGAGTCCCAGACCCAAAAACATCAGCTTGCAAGAATGCATACACCCTCTTAGTACGTCAGGCCGAGTGTCCCCTGAAAGTCAGGTATCCATCACCAACCAAGACTTGAGTGATAGTTTGCCCTACTTGGGACCGTTCAAACAAGGAGAAAAAAGTATTGCACAGTTTATTCAGTAGTACTTTGGGCATGGCTAGAGGGCGCCCCCTGGAGCCACCCGCCAGGGCACGCTCCTCACCACTATCTAGTACAAAGAGAAATTAATCGAGACAGTCTAAAACGGCTGGAGCCCTCGCGGCGCGACATGGGGGATATTAGAGTTGTTCCTTAATAAGATAGAGCGAAGTTCCAAAGCCCCGCACAGAT
>AR_comb_assmDRAFT_10590644_pt1 | contig 15949 bp, 15 predicted proteins | sample ArasoioldDNA_FD_10543 | JGI IMG/M metagenome (IMG submission 10543) | reverse complement strand
CCGGCCTTTGCCGGCCACGACGTCTGCGAAGCCTGCCACACCGACGTCGTCGATCAGAAGAAACTCGGCCGCCACGCCAATGTTCCCTGCGAAGCTTGCCACGGACCACAGGGCAAACACGCTGACGATCCGGCTTCGGTGAAGCCGCAACTGCCCGACACCGCCGTCATTTGTGCGCGCTGTCACGAGGCCAACAGCGCCAAGCCCAAGGGATTTCCGCAGGTCACTTCCGCCGATCACTCCGGAGGTCTCGCATGCAACACCTGCCACAAACCCCACCGGCCCAGGATCGAGGATGAGAAGGAAAGCAAAGCCGCGAATCCCAAGCCCGCAGGAGGCAAGAAATAATGGACATCACTCGTCGCCGCCTCCTGGTCCTCTTGCCTGCCGCCGCGGTTGCATGGAAATACGTTCAGGCCGGAACACCTGAGGCCGCACCCAACTACAAACTCACCGAGCACTGGTGGGGCATGCTGATCGACATCCCAGAGTGCATCGGTTGCGGAAGTTGTGTTCGTGCCTGCTCGGAAGAGAATGATGTTCCCGACGGTTACTTCCGCACTTGGATCGAGCGCTACCACGTCGCCGACTGGAAGATCGAGCGGCCCGAGGTTGAGTCGCCTGACGGCGGCAAACAGGGATTCCCGCCGAATGAGATCAGCGATGGCAAGAATTTCTTCGTACCCAAACTGTGCAACCACTGCGCAGACTCGCCCTGTACTCAAGTCTGCCCCGTTGGCGCAACCTTCGTCTCTCCCGATGGCGTCGTGCTTGTCGACAAGAATTACTGTCTCGGCTGCCGTTACTGCGTACAAGCATGCCCTTACGGTTGCCGCTTCATCAACCCCAAGACCAACACGGCGGAGAAATGCTCGCTCTGCTATCACCGCATCACCAAGGGATTGACAACGGCCTGCTGCGAAGCATGCCCCACTGGCGCGCGCCAGTTGGCCGATCTCAAGAATCCCAAAGATCCGATACACGAGTTCCTGCGGACGCACAACGTGCAGGTCCTCAAGCCGCATATGGCCACAGGCGCAAAGGTTTTCTACAACGGCATGGACGGTTCGGTTCGATAAGAGCGATCGAATGCAGTTAAGACATACGTGGAAGAGCGGCCCTTCAGGGCCGCGTGAACGGCGAGACTAATCGGGCTTCAGCCCCGGCGTTCGCGAGAGGACAGAAGGAGGGCTCGTTGCAGATTCCAGTCGAAGGCTTCATGTACCCGAACGAAGTCGAGCTCCAATGGAGCGTCCTCATCGTTCTCTATCCTTTCATCACAGGACTGGTGGCCGGCGCCTTCATTCTTGCATCGCTGGAGCGCGTCTTTCGCGTCGAAGCCGTGAAGCCGACATACCGCCTCGCCCTGCTCACCGCCCTTGCGTTCCTTCTGGTCGCGCCGCTCCCGCTGCAACTGCATCTCGGCCATCCCGAGCGCTCGCTGGAAATGTATCTGACTCCGCATCGTTCCTCCGCCATGGCAATGTTCGGTTTCGTCTATCTCTGGTACCTGATGGCCGTTCTGCTGCTCGAAATCTGGCTCGATTACCGGCGGGATATTGTTCTGAAATCGCAGAGTTCAAGCGGCTTTGCGCGTTTCGTCTACCGATTTCTGACTTTCGGTTCCAGCAACATCAGCGAGCGCTCCCTGCAAATCGATGATCGCGTCGGATACATCATCACGCTGATCGGTATTCCTTCCGCGTTCATGCTTCACGGATACGTGGGATTCATCTTCGGATCCGTGAAAGCGAACCCCTGGTGGTCTACGCCGTTGATGCCGATCGTTTTCATCTTCTCAGCCATGGTCTCAGGCATCGCGGCGGTGATGCTGCTCTACATGGCCGCGACTCGCCTACGCGGACGCGATATCGACATCCGCTGTCTTGACAAGATTGCGCAATATCTCTTTTACACATTCGTAATCGATTTCAGCCTGGAGATGCTCGACCTGATCCAGCGCATCTATGAAGCCGACGAATCGTTCCGCAGCCTCGATTTCATGGTGCATACGCGGTTGTGGATGTCACAGGTCATCGTTCAGATTCTCCTTGGCACGGTCACACCAATCGCGCTGCTTGGACTCACCCAAGTCTTGAATCTGACCGAACTCACACGCAAACGAATCTATGCCCTCGCCGGATGTCTCACGGTAATTGGTATCTTTGCAATGCGCTGGAATGTTGTCATCGGTGGTCAGCTCTTCTCAAAGAGTTTCCTCGGATACACCACGTACAAGATGGGCTTTGCCACGCGCGAAGGATTGTTGACCGCGATCGTGCTGATGCTTCTTCCCTTTGCCATTCTCTGGGTCTTGGTAAAACTCCTGCCGCCCTGGCCGGACGCGCGAACCATCTCCGCCTCCGGTACAGCTCCGGCTCACGGAACCAGCTAGCCCCTTCGGGCAGATGCGGAGTTGCCCGTGCCGCAAGTTGTCGACAACAACGCGTTGGCGCTGGAACAACTGAGCGATCAGGTGCGCTCACTGGAAAGCCGCGTCGCCGCCCTCGAAACGCGTCTTGTCATCCTGAGCGGAGCAAGTGCTTCACGAAGTGAAGCACTTGCGGAGTCGAAGGATCCCTACCCGGTCGACAACCCGCCCGCGTCGGACACTCGCTCATCACCAACCGCTCTGCAGCGCCCGCGTCCTCCCGCTACATGGCGAGGATTCCCTCCACTCGAAACGCCCTCTGGCGTGGTGCCGATACTCGGCAAAGCAGTTCTTGGAATTGCAGGCGCGTACCTGTTGCGAGCGATCGCCGAATCGAGCACCGCTCCAAAATTGCCGGTGCTCTTTGTTGCCATCGCGTATGCCAGTTTCTGGATAGTTTGGGCAGTGCGTATTCACGCTACGAGTCGATTTGCCAGCATTACTTACGGGGTTACGTCCGCGCTGATTCTCTCACCTATGTTGTGGGAGTCCACGGTTCGCTTTCAGGTCCTTTCGCCGGCATTCGCGGCTGCCGTGACGGTCGCGTTCACTGTTCTCACTATCGCTCTGGCGTGGCGAAGAGACCTGCAACTGCTTCCATGGGTCGCAACTCTGGCCTCGGTGATTACTGCGCTGGCACTCATCATCGAAACCCACGACCTGGTTCCCCTGACAGCCGCATTGTTGGCGGTTGCGCTCGTGACCGAAGCCGCGGCTTGCCTGGGACACCGCCTTACCCTGAGGGCGATTCCTGCGCTGGCGGCGGATTTCGCCGTATGGCTGCTCGTGTTCATTCTGGCCTCCGAAACGACACCCGAGGGTTACCACCCAGCCGCCGGAGCCACGATCGCGACACTATGCTCCCTGCTGCTGGCGATCTACGTCGCAAGTGTCCTCGTTCGCAGCTTTGTGTTACGCCATCCGATCACAATCTTCGAAATCGGCCAGGCGGTGATTGCGTTTGGACTCGCATCCTACGGAGTTCTGCGCGCAACCCACGGTTCCATCGCGCGCCCTCTAGGCGCTGCCTTCATACTGATGGCTGCGGCCTGCTATTGGGGGGCGTTGTCTCGGTTCACGGAAGATGCCCAGGCCCGCAATCGTCGCGTCTCCGCCACATGGGCGGCGGCGCTCCTTCTGACGGGGAACTTTCTCCTCTTCCCGGCAGATCTTCAGATCCCTTTTCTGTGTGCAGCCGCGGCCGCAGCAACTTTTGTCTACATGCGCACACGCAAGCTCACCGTCGGAATGCACGCGTCGTTCTATCTGGCCGCAGCGGCGGCCGTCTCAAGTCTTCCCCTCTATGCCGCTGAGGCTTTGGCCGGGAATGTTCCGGGAGTTCCTGATTGGCGAGTCTGGATTGTCGCCCTTACGGCCGCGTTGTGCTATGGGATAGGGGCTTTCACTGAAGAGGATCAGAGCCGTCGCCGGCTGCTTTGGGTGACGCCCGCTGCTCTCGTTGGATTTACATGCGCGGCCCTTGCAATTGCCGCGATTGCCGGTCTCGCTTCTCGCCGTCTCGAGCTAGCCGCATCGAGCCTCTCCGTGATTCGCACAGTGGTGATCTGCGGTGTCGCCCTCGCCCTCGGATTCCTAAGTTCACGCCAGAGGCGGGTAGAGCTCGCATGGCTCGCATACGCGGCTGTCGCTCTCGGCACGCTCAAACTCCTTTTGGAAGACTTGCGCTTTGGCAACGCCGCTTCGCTGGTGGTCTCTCTTCTGTTCTATGGGTTGATCCTGATCCTGCTCCCTCGTGTCACAAAACGCCGCGAACCGGCATAGCGACGCAGTGCCCGTCAATTACCGATGAACGATCCATTGGAAATCTGACATCCAACTGTCATGAACGCTCACATTGGCAAAGTTCATGTCGGCACCTCAGGATGGCACTACAAACACTGGATCGGGCCTTTCTACCCACCTGATATGCGTCCGCCGAAAATGCTTCGCTGGTACGCTGAGCGATTCGATACGGTTGAGATCAACAACAGTTTCTACCGCCTTCCTGCCGAAACGGCATTTGAAACCTGGTGTCGTGAAACTACTCCTAACTTCTGCTTTGCTGTAAAAGCCAGCCGGTATATCACACACAACCGAAAACTGGCCGACCCGGAGAGCGCCAAAGAGAAATTTATTTCGCTGGTGGAAAAGCTGGGGCGTCGGCTTGGACCGATTCTCTTTCAGCTTCCTCCAAGTTGGAAGGTCAATGCGGAGAGGCTGGACCAATTTCTCACCGCACTTCCTCGCAGGTATCGCTACGTTTTCGAATTCCGCAATCCGACGTGGAATGTCGCGCCCGTGTACGAAGTCCTGCGCCGCCACAACGCGGCCTATTGTATTTACGAACTTGCCGGCTTCCAATCACCGATAGAAATCACCGCGGACTTCACCTATGTGCGGTTGCACGGGCCGGGCAACAAATACCAGGGTGATTACAGCGGCAAAATCTTGCGGAACTGGGCAAAGAGAATCGAAGCCTGGCGCAGAGAACTCAAACACGTCTTCATTTATTTCGACAACGACCAGGCAGGCTTCGCGCCAAAGAATGCTCTGGAACTGAGGCACCTCATCGAGTAGCGCCGGCTTTGCGTTTCTGCCTGGCGACCTTAGCGCCCTGTTTTCCCAAAGCAGTCCGCACCGACTTCGGAAGATGCGCGATGGTCCTTTTCTTCCGTGCCGCAGCCGCTGCCTTCTTAATATTCCTGCGTGCCGCGTTTCTTTGCTTTGTGCTGGCCATAGAGCCTCTTGGTTCGCAAGAGTAGATGCGGCACCCTAACCGACGGTTGGCATAGCGTGAGCCATTCGCTTAAGAGGTTCCACCGTTCGGAGCGGACCGCCATGTCAACCTGGGTTGCGCCAACGCATTTTCGATTGCTGTCCGGATGTACGGTGCGGCCTCGCACCCAATGTATTCGCCCAAAGCACGGTAGCTTTCAAACTGCAATTCATCGAACCACTGATCGGCCGTCGTCTGATGGGGGAATGTTGAGTGCTGATCGCTATATCTCCATACGTCGCTCGGCAGGTTTCGAACCGCCGGGTTGGCAACCACCGCGGCTCTCTCCGGCATGCTTGCTTTCACCAGAATCAAGATTCCAACGTCGTTGCCGTTGTAGAGAATTTTTCCAATCACAAAATTCTTGGGGCACTCGCGGCTGCCCGCGGGCGGACAGATCGAAGCGTGATTGATCTCAATCCGCACTCCGAAATCTGTTCGTGCCTTCTCAATCAGACTCAGCAAATCGTTGAATTGGTACGCCGAATCGGCGTCCCCATCACATGCGACGATCAACCGGCAGCGACGCCGGATGAGTTCGTATACCGCGAGATTCTCAAAGTGTCCACCATCGGAGAGATATACGTATTTCTTCTTCTGATCGCTCTGTGCGAGTAGTTCAGAGAACAAATAGCCGAGTCCCAGCGCTGGACCTGTGCTTGCCCAAGCTTCTGCTTTGCGCGAGTTGCCCATCCACCAACCCAATCGAACATCGAACAGCGCCATAAAGAATGCCGTTGCCGGGTTGGTGTGATAGCCCATGTTCGGACTCGCTGCCGCCCCTGAGATTGCCATGGCAGTCCCAAGCGAGATTCCGCAATCTGCTGGGAACTTGCCCAGACCACCGACCGATCGTCCGTGTTCTGTTTTCGAGTAGCTGGGCTCGAAGCCGCAATCGCGCGTGAATCGCTGTTCACCCTCTCCGGCAGACCCGAGTGCATAGCCACAGTACAGCGGAGTAAACGTGAATGATTTCGCTCTGCGCGTTGCATATCCGAGTTCCTCGCCGCCGGTGATATTCAGCGCCGCATTCAGGATCGGATAAGGGCCTGGGTAGTTCTTGTCCAGTGAGCACAACGAGAGGTCGTCGTCAGGATCGAATCCGGTGAAGGGTTCTGCCCTCCGCAAGGGATTCGAGGAACCCAGATAGCATCTCACCAGCCGGTTTCGGTAGAAATGGTGCAGCGAAAACTCGTTGACATCGACTCGCCAGGACAGCAAGAGTCCCGCAACTACGAATATTCCGCCAAACAGCAGCAGGCCACCTACTGATCCGGAATTGAGGAGCGCCCAGTAGGCATCCTGTATTGATGGCCAGTCCAGACCATTTCCAAAATGCCAGACGTTCGCGGCGGTCGATTCGTCAAACCAGATCCCTGTTGCCACGTGTACAACTGTGCTCGTGAGTAAGATCAGGCCCACGAGGAAAACGTAAGGAGCGACCTTCGCCAGGAGACCCAGGACTTTCGGCGAAGAAAGTGCGCTTTTGATCGCCGATCCTGTACCGTTGTCGGCCGCGTCTCGAACTTCTGCCTTCTTGACGTTGGGGTCGTTGGCCTTTCCGCTGGTCTTTGGGCTGTCGGCTGCGGCAACTCCGAGAATGTTATGGATCACCCACAGGACCACTGCACTGATGGAGGTCTTGGGAAAGTGAAAGATCGCCCAACGGACCCCAAGCGGCGCAAAAACACAAGTGGCCGCCAGAAGGAGCCATCCGAAGGTGAGCAGGCTCAGGTACCCTCCCAGCCGCGCCCACCATTCCCGCACCACATCCATCGAGCCGCGGCCCACAAGTCCAACATGAAGGACGCCCACCAACAACATGACTGCCATTAGTACGCCACTGCCGAAAACCAGCACGATCCAGTCTGTGCCAGCCCAGTCCGGCAGATTGCGCAAAAGCAAGGTGTACGCCCAAAAAAGGCAGCCTCCTACTGCGCCGGCGACTGGCGAACACAAGACAAGAACGTCAAGGGAGACTCTGGGCTTCACCGGTTGTCCTTGTCTCTTACCGCGCGATCGGTGCGCGAGCGCCAGGAGAACTACAATTCCCCAAACCACAAAATAAAAGCCTGCTCCGAAAAGCGCCCACCAGAATAGGGGTGCATCCGCAAGGTCGGTTCGCTCCCACAGGGCAGAATTCAGTAACACACACGCCAGCACAAAAGGCAGCATCACCGTAGCCGTGATCTTGATTCGCTGAAACCAATGCTGCAGAATCTCGCTCGGGGGGACTTCTGCTACTACTTGGATCGCCATTGCTATGCACGCAACCGATAGAAAAACTCCGCCGGCGATGAGCAGTAGGAAATCATTCTGATCTTCGGTTGCCTGAATCAGCCGCAGGATCAGAGCCTGGCACAGCACCAGCACGCATACAAAAACCATCGCAAAGATGGTCTGATTCAAGATCGTGTTGCGCATCCACGTTCCCACCATCGCCCAGGTATCCCCTGAAATCACCCCGGCGTGCGGTGTCAGATAGTTGCTGTACAGTCGCAAGGAGTGCACGACCGGAGGCTCGCTCCGTTTGTCGGGTTCATATCTCGAAGGCGTCAGAGCTGCCTCGACGTCGGCAAAAGAACCTTTGGGCCACGGCGCCCCCTGCGGGGAATCGGTGCGGCGCTTGGTGAATGCCGCGAGCCAGGAACCGATGTAACCGCCACCCGATACCGTGGACAGGTAATCGAATTTGCGAAGCAGTTGATGCTGAGCCAGTGCCTGCAGAATCCCGAGATTGAAGGTCGCGCTACGAATACCGCCGCCGGAGAAGGCCAGCCCAATCAGGTTGTCCTCATGCGCCTCGCCAAGCCTTTCCTTACCCTCGGCACAAGCGCCGTCGCGTAATCGGCGTGAGTCGTTGATTCGGTCGAGTTCATCCTTCAAGACTTGATCGAAAGTCGTTGCAGGTTCCAGTTTCCTCTTGTTTTTATTGGGGACGGCTTCCTTAACGCTGGCTCGATCTTGCGAATCGGTGCTGTCCGGCTTTTTGGACGACGACATGGCGACCTCGAGCGGGCGATTAGCCCCTTGGGGGGACCCACCCTAGCAGAATCGGCGTTGCGGAATGAGTATGCGGTTTTTGTTCGGGAAATGGAACAGGCAGTCGAATGCTGACGGTCGCCGGTTTTCTGGCTGCTAGCTGAAGGTGGAGAGTTTCCTTGGTCGCAGACTACTGCCCTTCCAACTTGATATCTCCCACTCCGACATGTGCGCGCAACTCGAACTTCCCCTCGCCGTGGTATTTGAGCGTCTGGCCCAGCCAACCTCGAGTCTCGCCATAGCCGTCGCTGTCAACGTCGCCGATGCCGGTGCTTGCATTGACCAGACGGTAGCCGGACCGTCCTATAGAGACGCGGATGTCGCCGACTCCCAGATTCAGGTCCTTGTCGCCCTCGACGCTGTCGATGGTCAAATCGCCGACTTTCTGATGGATGTCGAGATGAGTATTTGCGGGAACTTCCAACTCAACATCAAATTGAGTGTTGCTGCCTGTCGGTGCATGGAATTCGACGGTAGCGTCGTTTCCACGAATGTTGAAATCGAGGCCGGCCTGCTTCAAATGGCTCTCCCGCCTCGACTTCACCGTGTAGTCCAGCCGGATCTTTGCGGAATCGCCGCGCTTGATGTGCAGGTCGCCAACGCTGAGGCGTATATGCACGTAGCCGCCGGAAACGAATTCACGGGCGTCGGTGTGCGTCTCCTCATAACGCCAATCGCTCGCCGCGCACAGTGGGACAAGAAACAAACACAACAGAAGAGGTTTGTGGACTTGCAAGGCTTGAAGCGGAGATCTTCGAAACACAGAGCACCTCGTAGGCGCACCAGCGCCATCTGTTGGTACGCAATCGGGAGAATCGTAGTTCCCGCTCAATTTATCGCCGATTGATTTAGGCGAAGGTGGGGCTGATCTCAACCCCTGAGATCGATTATGCCGTCCGACACCAACTGAACGGCAATCGCCAGGATCAGAAATCCGAAAACTTTGTTGATGGCACCCACCGCGCTCGGTCCCAGACGGCGCACTAGCGGACCTCCCAACCAGAAGAACAGCACGACGCTCAAGGCGATGGCAGAGATGCCAATCACCATCCCGACATAAGCTTCCCAGTTGTCGACATTCGCAGCGAGGGCCATGACGACGCCAATTGCGCCTGGACCCGACATCAAGGGCATCGCCAGTGGCGTTAGAGAAATGTCTTCCTTGTCTTCGGCCTCCTGGCTTTCTTCCGGAGTAATACGCGCATGGGAGGTCACCATACCCCAGGCGGTGTTGGCCACAATCAGTCCGCCGGCGATTTTGAGGACAGGAAGAGAAATACCGAAGAAGTGCAACACGAATCTGCCAAAGAAGAGAAATGTGACCAGGATGACGAAGACCCAGACGCCTGTCTTGAGAGCGGTGCGATAGCGGTCTCGTGGGGTCCAAGAAGCGGTCAAAGTGAAGAAGACCGGGATCCCGCCAAAAGGATCGACGATGGGAAACAGGGCCAGAAACGTGGCGACCGCGGAGCCCGACAGGGTTCGCAGGAAATGTCCAAGTGCGTGAGCGGAGGTCATACTCTAGTGATATCCATCCAGTGTTTTCGCCGCACGCTCGAGTGCTGCGGTCAAGATGGCCAGTTGTTGCCGCACCCGCTCGCTGTCGCCCTTATCGATCGCCTCGTTCACTCCCGGGATCACCACCGCTGCGTAACCCGTGTACTCTCCGGGAGCGTAAATCGCATGGCGAAACCAGGACCGATGCGGCAAGCCCTGAGGGACTAGCAGCGCCCGCTCGGTAGCCAGTAACGCCTGGTTCAGCCGCGAGGCGTCCGCCGGCGGATTCTTCTGCTTCACCAAGATCTTCGCTCCGGCAGATATGAAATGGTGTGCCGCGGTGTTCACCGCATCGAAGTCGAGCGCATGAATTCCAAACTTGTCGTCGGCCCGCCTTTTCCCTGCATCAAGATAGGCGACAACTTCCTTCGCGTACTCTTCGTAGTCATACGGCAGAACATCGGCATTCGCCATGCGCACCGCTTCGAGCCCGAACACACGGGCCATCTGCTGTTCGTAGGTGAAATCGGGGTCGCCGAACTTTTTGAACCATGCAAAGTCGTCGAACGCTGAATGATAAACGCCATAGGGTCCAGTCGAACTCACGTCGCTCGAGGGAACACCGAGATGCTGCAGGAATGCGGTGTAATCGGATCCGCTGCCCAGGTCTCCGACGGGCACATCGGATTTCACTTGCGCAGCCGGCATGCGGTGGTTTTCTCCCACCGCCTCGGCCGGCGATTGCGTTGAGGGCGTCGCTTCCGACTGTGAGGCCTTCTGCCAAGCCTCGTACACAGTGCCGCCTTTCGGACTAGGCACAACCTTGGTCACGTCACGCAGAAACTGCTTGAGGCTGGGTACGGCGGAAGCGCTGAACTTTGATCCGGAGACGGCGACATCCATATTGAAGTATGCGGGGGAATTCCGCAGTTCGACCTCATGCTGCTCCACCCATTCGGTGGAGCCCATCAGCCCTTCTTCTTCGCCGTCCCAACTCGCGAATACAAGCGTGCGCTTAGGCTTCCAACCTGCCCTGAGCAACTCTCCAACTCCGTGCACGGCTTCAAGCATGGCTGCTGTGCCGCTGTTGGGATCGACCGCACCGTAGACCCAGGCATCGCGATGATTGCCCGCGACCACCCATTGCTCCGGCAACTCGGTGCCGTGCACGCGCCCGATCACATCCCACACGGTACGGAATTGATAATCCTGTTTCAAATGCATGCGCAGTTTTGCGGGGCCCGGCCCGACGTGATAGGTAAAGGGCAACGCGCCTTGCCACTCGCGCGGCGAGTCCGGCCCGCCAAGATGCTCCAACACCGGCCAGATATCGTGATACGAGAGCGGAGTCACGGGAATCTTCGGGACCTGCGCCGAGTTGTCGGGCGCGATTCTTTGCGAGTCGGGTAGCGATGGAGTCGACGCTACGCCGGGAGTAGTTGGATCGCCGGGGAACTCGAACATATAGCCAATCGATCCGCGCTGCACTCCGGTATCGGGACGCCAGGGACCATCGGGATACTTATCGCCGCGGCGCCAGCCGTCGTCTGCGGGATCGGAGTAGATGATCATTCCAGCTGCGCCGTGTTCCTGCGCGACGAAGGCTTTCACTCCCCGGAAGTTTTGCCCGTAGCGCACGAGCACGATCTTGTCACGCACGCTGACTTTCAGTCTCTCCAGCTTCTCGAAATCTTCCGGGGTGCCGTAATTGGCATACACGACTTCGGCTTCGACATCCCCGGAAGGAGACATACCACTGAAGGGCATGACGACGCGGGGATCATCCTGGTACGGATCCTTGCTGACGTGCTCGCGCGTCGGGCCGTGCATCTCGACACCGTCTGGCTCGGTCATATCCACGCTGATCTCGACGGGATAGTTGATCCAGACTTTGTATTCAACGATTTCAGTATCAAGACCAGCTTCGCGAAACTTCCGGGCAACGTAGTCGGCCGTCGCTTTGTCTTCGACGGTTCCAGCCATGTGGGGCGCCCTAGTCAGGATTCGTAAATGCTCTTCGGCAAGTTTGGAATCGGGCACCGACAGGAATTGCGTTTCGACTGCTGTCTCCGCGGTGGCCTTGCGAAAACCAAAAATTGCAGTGTTTGAGCCCGAAGATGCGGGTGCTGCGGGCGCATTGCCAGGCAGAGTCGAAGAAGCAGAGAACAGAAGACCGGATGAGAGAAGGGCTGCGAAAAAGACTTTCATTGGTTCCGACGTGAAAGTTAGTAAGGTAGCACACGCGCTTGTCCGTGTCGTATAGGGCATCGCGTCCCGCTGGTATATTCGCCAATTGTTCGCTGTTAGCACCAATTTCACCAACTTCACCAACTGGTGCCAACAAGTGATATACTACTGGCGTGAAGCGAGCCACCATGACTTTTCCAGACGATCTTGCGAAGGCGATGCAGGACTACCTACGGTCGCAAGACGCCCCCCCCTCGCTCACTACCGTCATGCAGGCGGCCTTGCGAGAATACCTGCGCGAACGCGGATTTCTACGGGATTTTCGGCCGTTGAAGATCACCCCGAAAGGAAATAGCGGGCGGAGCGATGTGAGTCAGAACCACGATCTTTATCTGACGGGCATGAAGAAATGATCCGTGGCGTACTTGCGGACACGGGCCCCCTCTACGCGGCGAATGATGAAGGGGACGAGCACCATGCACTCGCCCTCCGTCAACTGAAGGAATTGGCTCGCGATCGGCGAGAGGTCCTGATCGCCTACCCAATCTTGCTTGAGGCCTACTCCTTGCTCCTTTTTAGGCTTGGGAGACGTGCAGCCTCGGATTGGCTGGCGGAAGTATCCGATACATCGTTCCTAAATCCTGCGCCCGAGGACTATGCTAGGGGGCTCACAATCGTGCGCAGTTTCTCGGATCAGAGCATCACCTTGGTTGACTCTACCCTCGCGGCACTGGCTACCCGCATGGGATTAGATGTCTGGACCTACGATCATCATTTCGACGCAATGAGAGTTGGTATTTGGCGATAACGGTCGTCATGAATTGACGACGTCTTACCTAATCTGCCCCGTCCCAACGATCTGGTACTTCGTTGAGGTGAGTTCAGCGAGGGCAAATGGCCCCCGGCAGTGCAGCTTCTGTGTGCTGATGCCCATTTCGGCTCCGAACCCGAATTCGGCGCCGTCAGTAAAGCGAGTCGACGCGTTCCAATAGACCGCGGCGGAATCGACTTCGCGGAGGAACTTGCACGCATTCGCCTCGTCGCTTGTGACAATCGAGTCAGAGTGCCGGGTCGAATATTTGTTGATGTGCGCTATGGCATCGTTCACGTCCGCGACCACCGCGACGGCCATACACAGGCGCAGATATTCTTCGTACCACTCCTGCTCTGTCGCGGGCGAGACTGGCAATCCGGCTGCGAGGGTCCGGGATTTGCCGTCACCATGGAGTTCCACTCCGGCATCGATCAGCTTCTTTGCGATTCGCGGAATGTATTCTGCCGCAACGCGCTCGTGAACGAGCATCTTCTCGGCTGCATTGCAGACCGACGGACGCTGCGTCTTTGCATTGATCACGATGCGATCGGCCATGTCGAAGTCTGCGGAGGCGTCAACGAAGATATGGCAGTTCCCCGCCCCAGTTTCAATCACTGGAACCGTCGAATTCTCAGTCACGAAAGTGATCAATCCCGCACCGCCGCGGGGGATGATGACGTCTACTAGGCCACGCGCTTTGATGAGGTCGTGCACCGTCTGACGTGTTCCCGAGTCGAGCAACTCGATCGCGCCCTCAGGGACTTCCGGAACGGCCGCCATGATCTCTACTAGACATTGATTGCTGCGCGCCGCTTCTTTGCCGCCGCGAAGGACGATGGCATTGCCGGTCTTCAGCGCGAGGACGGCGGTGTCCACGGTAACGTTCGGGCGGGATTCGTAGATGATGCCCACAACTCCGAGAGGCACGCGCACTTTGCGGATGCGCAGTCCATTCTCCTTGGTCCATTCGGCGAGCGTCTCCCCGATCGGATCCGGCAGGGCCACGACATCGCGCACGCCGCGAGCCATGTCTTTGATGCGGTCCGACGTAAGCAGCAGGCGGTCTCGCATCGCGCCGTCAAGACCTGAGTGTGCAATATCTCCCTGATTGGCTGCGAGAATGTCCTTCTCATGAGCTTCGACGGCATCTGCAAGCGCGAGCAGCAGTGCGTTTTTTTGCCCAGTCGACAACTGCGCCAGCTTCGCGGACGCGACGCGGGCACGCAGCAGTTTTTCCTGCGTCGAAGTCGTTTTGGCAAGAGTGGTAGCCATTATTTTGTCTTCTGCGGAGGAAAATAGGTTCCGATCTTGCGGGCCATCCCCTGCGTAATCGCCTGCGGATGGCGTCCGTTCACGATGGCGACATGGACTCCGCCTTCGCTAGCCAGTTTCGCGGCGCGCAGTTTCGAAATCATGCCGCCACGGCCAAGCGTACTCTTGCCATTGCACTGGGCTTCCAACTCAGGCGTGAGCTTGCGGATAACGCGCTTGATCTTAGGCTTCTTTCGTCCATTCGGAACAAGAAGTCCATCGACATTGGTGAGCAGGAGCAGCCAGTCGGCTCTCACTGCCGTAGCCAGCAGAGAACTGAGTTCATCGTTATCACCGAAAGCGCCTTCGAGTTCGCGCACGGAGACGCTGTCGTTCTCATTCACGATCGGCACGACCCCCAGGCCTAGCAGTTCGGCAAGTGTGTTCTGAAGATTCCGATAGCGAACGGCAGAAGTGAAGTCGTCACTGGAAAGCAGCAGTTGCGCGACGACCTTCTTGCCGAAGAACAAGCGTTCGTAGGTGTGCATGAGCTTGCTCTGACCGACGGCGGCGCAGGCCTGCATACGCGGGACATCGCTGGGACGCTTCTCGAGTTCAAGGCCCGACATGCCGGCGGCTATGGCTCCAGAAGTAACGATCAGGTACTCGTTCTTCGAGAGGTCGAACTGGTCCACCATCCCGCGGAGCAGATGGATATCGATCTGCCCACCGGGAGCAATAAGACTGGTGCCGACTTTGATGACTACGCGCATCTTGTGCTTGGCTGCAGCGAGGCGCGAATGCCGCTTGCGATTCGCTGCCGTGTTGCTCCGACGTGGAGAACACAGCCTCCCGCGGGGTGGGACAACATCTCTATCGTGCCGTTAGAATGGCTTTCTTGGCAAGGTGAAAATCCTGCCGGGTTACTGCGATGCCAGCGTCCAACGCCACCAGCCGCTTCTCCGACCGTGTCGATAACTATATTCGTTACCGGCCGGGATATCCGCCTCAGGTGCTAGAGACTCTGAAGAAAGAGTGTGGATTGACTCCTGCCTGCGTGGTCGCTGATGTCGCATCCGGAACCGGCATCTGGACGAAGACGCTGCTGGAGAACGGGAATCCTGTATATGGAGTCGAGCCCAACGCGGACATGCGGCAGGCAGGTGAGCGTCTGCTGGCCGGATTTCCCAAGTTCACGAGCATCGACGGGAAGGCCGAGGCGACAACCTTACCGGACGCGAGCGTTGATTTCGTCACCGCGGCGCAAGCGGCCCACTGGTTCAATCTTGAGCGGGCGCGGCGCGAGTTCTCTCGGATCCTGAAACCCAGCGGGTGGCTGGTGCTGCTGTGGAATGAACGCGAAGTCGATACCAGTCCGTTTTTGCGCGACTATGAGCAGATCTTATTAACGTACGGCACCGACTACGAAGAAGTGCGGCACGAGCGCACCACAGACGCGGTGAATGAATTCTTCGATCCGGCTCCGTACGCTGAGCGCATAAATCCCTTGCGGCAAGAGTTCGACTACGCAGGTCTCGAAGGGCGGTTGCTGTCGTCGTCCTACGCTCCGGGACCCGGGCATCCGAAGCACGAACCGATGCTGCGCGAATTGCGGCGAATCTTTGAGAAGCACGCCCATGATAGGAGCGTGGCCTTCGATTACAGGACCCGCGTCTACTTCGGACGATTGAACTGAAAGAGACGGAGACATGGCTCCCGGCGACATTCTGTTTGAGACCGATCGATTCAACGTATCCGAAGTGAAGGAGCATTTCATCAATCCCTGTTGCTTCGGAGAAGACTTGGCCGAATGGCTCCGACAAGAACTGATCAAGAGAGAAATAACAGCGAGCACACCGGGTCAAGAAGACTGGGGATGGTATCTATTCGTTACGCGAAGCACCGATCGATATTTTCTGGGTATGGGTGGATCTCGCAAAGAAGGAACCAT
>AR_comb_assmDRAFT_10107682_pt1 | contig 15959 bp, 14 predicted proteins | sample ArasoioldDNA_FD_10543 | JGI IMG/M metagenome (IMG submission 10543) | reverse complement strand
CACGCGGCCACGCTCGCGCCGCCGTGCTCGTCGTCCATGGCGGTCCGGCGCTGCGCGACGAGGACGAGTTCGACCCGCTGGTCCAGTATCTCGTCGCCCGCGGCTTCAATGTGTTGACGCCGAACTATCGCGGCAGCACCGGTTTCGGCATGGCGTTCCAGGAGTCGATCAAGGCCCAGGGTTGGGGCGGCCTCGAGCAGGAAGACATCCGCACCGGCGCTTCGGCCCTGATCGCCGCCGGCCTCGTGGAACCCGGCCGCATCGGCATCACCGGGCTTTCCTATGGCGGCTACAGCGCCTGGTGCGCGATCACGCGCTACCCGACCGAGCTGTGCGCCGCCGCCGCGCCGGTCTGCGGCATGACCGATCTCGTCATCGACTACGAGACCACGCGCCCGGACCTGCGCCCCCTGTGCCACGAGTATATGGGCGGCTCGCCGGCCGAACTCCCCGCGCTCTATCGCGAGCGCTCGCCGATCCACTACGTCGAGAACATCCGGGGCCGGCTGCTCATCGTGCAGGGCTTGCGCGACCCCAACGTGACGCCGGCGAACATGCGCGTCGTATGCCGCGCCCTCGACGCCGCAGGCAAACCCTACGATCTCCTGACCTTCGAGGACGAGGGCCACGGCATCTACAAGCCGAAGAACCGCCGCGTCCTCCACCGCCGCCTCGCCGACTTCTTCGTCGAAGCGCTTGCCTAGCCCGGGCCGAAGGTCTTTCGCACGAAGGCGAGCGCGGGGGCGTCGATGGTGCGGGCCTTCATATCGACGCGCTCTTCGAGGTTCTCCGTGCCGACGAATTCCATGAGCGCGCGCTCGGTCGCCTCGTCCCACGCGCCGGTGATGGCGCCGCGGTAGTGGCCGCGGCGGCGCATGATCTCCTGCAGTTCGCGCAGCAGCGACGGATCGATGGCGATCGTGTCCTCGCGCGCGCTGGCGCCGAGATAGAGATCATGCAGCGTCAGGAGGCGGCGCAGCTCTTGCACCGGTTGCGCGGCGTCGTCGACCCGCAGATCGACGAACGCATCGTTGGCGCCGAGATAGCCGCCCTCATGCCTTGCCACATAGAGCGCCGCCGACTGGCGACCGCGGCGATCCCCGCCGGCGGCGTCGCCGGCCTCGAGCGCCGCGAGCAGCCGGTCGGCAAGCGCGCCGGACTTGGCGGCGAACGTCGCGGCCATGACAGCGGTCGTCTCCGGTCCCGTCAGGATATTGCCCTGGCAGGCGAAGCCGGCGCCGGTCTGATGGCCAGCCCAGGCGTGGCAGGAGGCGCCGGTGTAGGCGGCGGCGCCGCCGCGGGCGTCGACCAGCCCGACCTGCCGCTGGTCGCGGCCGTCGTCGGCGGCGACCAGGCGCTCCAGCGCCTGCGCAGCCGACAAGCCCTCGCGCATGAGTGCGATGCCGTCGGGTCCGTACGCCACGTTGGCATAGGCCTGGGTGGCGACCGCGCCGGCGCCCGCATTTGCCCACGGCACCACCGCGCCGACGGCGAGGAACTTCGAGGCGACGGCTGCGCCGAGATCGCCGGTCTCCAGGTCCACGCCGACGATGGAAAAGGTGGCGACGACAGGGTGGATGGATTGCGCGCGCATGTCAGCCTCGGGCAAATATTGCGGACGTGAGCGATCACCCGCGCGTCACGTCGCGTTCGCTCGGCGCGCAGGATATCGCGTCCAATTTCACGTGTCATACCTACGAAAGCCGGTGTCCATGGAAACAGACCTGTGAATTTGGATGCCGGCCTTCGCCGGCGTGGCACTCGGGGTGCTGGCGGCTCCAAACCGTCGATGCCGTGGTGGACAGAATATCTCGCCCGCGGGCCGTCGATGGGGCGCTCAGTTGACTCGCTTCCGCCGATGCGGGACGCTCTCGGCGCCACGCCAAAAAAACGGGAGGAACAAATGAGACGCGAATTCCTGAAAGGGATTGGGCGGGCGCTCGTCGTGACGACATTCGCCATGCTGGCCGTCCCGGCCGGCGGCGTCGCGCCGGCGCGCGCAGCCAGTGCCCAAATCGAGGAGATTACCTGGGCGCTACCGGGCTTCCCCAACACCTTGCTCGTCGCCCACGAGTGGAACACCTACAACGGCGCCATTATGTCGCTGGTGCAGGAGGGGCTGCTCTCCTTCGACGACAAATTGGCGCTGGCACCGGCCGTTGCCGAATCCTGGCAGCAGGTGGATCCCGTCACCTACAAGTACAAGCTCCGCACCGGCGTCACCTTCCAGGACGGCAGTCCGCTGACCGCCGATGACGTCGTGTACACCATGAAGTGGAACATGAATCCGGATTCGCGCTCGCAGCTTTCCGCCTTCTACACCGGCGTGAAGTCGATCGAGGCGACCGGCGATCACGAGGTCACGGTCACGCTCGAGAAGCCCAACGTGCAGTTCCAGTACACGGTCGCCCACATGGCCGGCTTCATCATGAAGAAGGGCCAGCTCGAGAAGCATCCCGAGGACTACGGCACGCCTGACGTTCTGCCGGTCGGCACCGGGCCCTACAAGATCGTCGAGTTCGTGCCCGACAACCATGTCGTGCTCGAGGCCTATGACGGCTATTGGGGCGGCAAGCCGCCGATCAAGAAGATCACCATTACCTCCATCACCGATCAGCAGACCCGCCTGCTGGCCATGCGCAACGGCGAGGTCGACGGAACCTTCGACGTGTCGATCTCCGACATCGACCAGTGGAAGGCGCTCGACAACGTCGACGTAGTCACCGCGCCGTCGCTCGGCGTCTATCTGCTGACGCTCGACCAGAAGGCAGCACCCTTCAACGACATCCATGTGCGGCGCGCCATCGCCCACGCCGTCGACCGCGAGGGCCTGGTCAAGGCGTTGCTGAAGGGCAACGGCGCGCCCGCCGTCGCCATCAATCCGCCGGAGATGTGGACCGGCGTGATGGCGCCGGAGGAGGTGAAGGCGCTCTACGGCACGCTCGATCCCTACACGTTCGATATCGAGAAGGCCAAGGCGGAGCTCGCGCAGTCCTCGGTGCCGAACGGGTTCGACGTGACGGTGCCGGCGCCCAATGGCGTGCCCTACATGGTGCCCATCCTGCTCAGCGTCGGCGAGAACCTGAAGCAGCTGGGTATCACCCTGAACGTGCAGCAGATGGACGACAGCCAGTGGCTGTCGACCTATTTCGGGCACGACAAGCTGGGCATGCAGATCATGTCCTATTTCCCGGACTTCGCCGACGCGGCCAACTATCCCTACCTGTTCTTCGATACCGCCAATGCCGGAAAGGACGGCATGAACGGCTCGAACTACAGTAACCCCAAGATGGATGAGTTGCTCACGGCGGCGCTGCAGAAATCCGACCCGAAGGAGCGGGCGGCGGCCCTGACCGAAGCGATCAAGATCTCCAGCCAGGACATTGCCGTCGTGCCGGTGTTCTGGCCGGCCTCGGCGATGGCGATCAACAAGAAGTACAAACTCCAGGGCTACACGGCCTTCTGGTACAACATCCCCTGGGCGCTGCGCGGCTTCGGCGTGAATTAGCCAAGGCAGCGGCCAGTCGTATCCGTCCCGAACCGGCGGCCCGCCCGCGGCAGATGTCGTCGCGACGCGGGCCTCCGGTCCTCCCGGAGATCGCGTGGCGTGAGTAGTTTCGAACAAGCCGTTGAGGCGCTGGAGCGGCTGCGGCTGCCATGCGATCTCTCGTTCCGGCATGACGGCAACGCGTTGGCTGTGACGGTCCAACCCGCCGTCGAGGATGCGGAACGCGGGCTCGAGGGCCGCATCTGGCTGATCTCGACCGCGGGAGAAGCGACCCAGCTGACGCGCGGGCCCGGCAGTGACGCGCTCCCGCGCTTCTCGCCGGTCGACGGGCGGCTGGTGTTCGCCTCGGATCGGGCGGCGACCGGCCGGATGTCGCCGTTCCTCCTCGTTCCCGGCGGCGAGCCGCGGCCCATCGGCGAGATCCCCGGTTCGGTCGAGGAGATGAAGTGGACCGCCGACGGATCGGCATTGCTCGTGCTCGCCGCCGATCGCGGCCTCGACGCCGCGCCCACCCACGGGGCGGCCAGGCTGTGGTGGGGAGACGCAGCAGATCCCGACGTTTTCCGTGCCGGCTTGGCGCGACGGCGGCTGTACCGACTGTCGGTCTCGGACGGCGCCTGTCGGGAAGTCGGCCCCGCCAATCTCACGCTCTGGGATTTCGATCTGCTGGATGACAAGCCGGCCGTCGCGCTCGTATCCGAAGAGGCGGCCGAGCGCGGCTGGTATCGCGCCCGGCTGGCCCTGCTCGATCTCGAACGCCGCACGGCGCGCACGCTGTTCGAATCGGCGTGGCAGCTGCAAGGGCCCGCCGTCGACCCGTCCGGCAAGCGCGTCGCCGTCCTCGAAGGCTGGGGCAGCGACCGCGGCCTGATCGCGGGCGAGATTTGTATCGTCGATATCGAGTCCGGCAAGGCCGCGAAGGTCGCGCCGCAAGAGCTGTCCGATGTCACCTTCGTCCGCTGGCGCGATGCCGACAGCCTGTGGTTTGCCGGCTGGTCGGAGATGGGATCCCGCTATGGTGTCGTCCGCGTCGACGGTACGATCGAGTGGGAGGAGCGCCAGGACGCCGTCATTGGGCTGAATTCATTCCTCGCCCATATCGCGCCGGCGCCCGACAACAAGTCGATTGCGGCCGTGCGCGAAGCCGTCGGCCAGCCCGCGGAGGTCGTCTATCGGCGCGATCCCAAATCCGCCTGGGCCCCGCTCTCGCGGTTGAACGACAGCATCGCCGCGGCGATCCCCGGCTATCCCGAGGTGCGCGCGATCGAATGGAAGGGCGCCGGAGACCTGGCCATTCGCGGTCTGCTCCTGTTGCCGCCGGATCGCCCACGATCGCCCATGCCGCTGATCCTGGACATCCACGGCGGTCCGACCTGGTCGTTCAAGCATGGCTTCAATCCCGGCTCCGCCTTGCCGTTCGTGGCGGCCGGCTATGCGGTGCTGCAGCCGAACTATCGCGGCAGCGTCGGGCGGGGACAGTCCTTCACGCGCCTGAATGTGGGCGACCCCGGCGGCGCCGAATTCGAGGACGTTCTGCGCGGTCTCGACAGGTGCGTGCGCGAGGGCGTTGCCGACGCCGCGCGCATCGGCGTCACCGGCGTCAGCTATGGCGGTTACCTGACGGCGTGGGCGGCGGCCACCAGCCACCGCTTCCGCGCCGCCGTCATGGTCTCCGGTATCTCTGATCTCCTGAGCTACCAGTACACTGCCAACAACGGCTTCAGCGAAGCGATCATCGGCGCGCCGCTCCATGATGGGGACGCCCGACGCCTCTATATCGAGCGCTCTCCGCTTCTGCATGTGAGCAAGAAGGCGCCGCCGACTCTCATCCTGCACGGCGCCGACGATCACTGCACGCCGCTCGGCCAGGCCGAGGAGTTCTATCGCGCCCTCCTCGATCATGGGGTGGCGACCGAACTGGTGGTCTATCCGCGCGAGGGCCACGGCTTCAAGGAGTGCGCCCACCACGCCGACGCCTGGCGGCGAAAGGTCGCCTGGTTCGATCGCTACCTGCGAGACCAGGCGTGAGCCGCGGCGGGCTCATCCGCTATTTCCTGCGGCGGTTTGCGATGGCCGTTCCGCTGCTGCTGATCATCTCTTTCGGGGTATTCGCACTCATCCATGCGGCGCCGGGCGACCCGGTTCGCGCTCTGCTGGGGACGCGGCCGGCCAGGCCCGAGACGATCGCGGCGATCCGCGAGCGCTTCAACCTCGACGATCCTTTCCTGGTGCAATACGGCAAGTGGCTCTGGCGGGTGCTGCATGGCGATCTCGGCCGTGCCATCCGCGGCGACCAGCTGATCACCCGGGCCATCGGCGACCGCCTCGGCCTGACGATCTATCTCACGCTCTACAGCACCGCCATCATCCTCGGACTCGGCATCGCGCTCGGCGCCATGGCCGCGTTCAGGCGCGGCTCGCGGCTCGATCGGATCGTGGTCATGCTCGGCGTCTTCGGCGTCAGCTCGCCTTCCTTTGTCACCGGCATCTTCCTGCTCTATTTCTTCGGCGTCGTGCTCGGCCTCTTTCCCACCTTCGGCGCCGGGCACGGCTTCCTCGATCGGGCTTGGCACCTGACGCTGCCGGCGCTGGCGCTGGCGCTCTCGGTCATGGCGATCGTCGTCAAGATCACGCGCGCCTCCGTGATCGAGGAGCTGGGAAAGGACTATGTCGCCTTCGGCCGGGCTCGCGGCCTGGGTTCGGCCCGCATCATCTTCGCCTATCTGCTGCGGAACGCTCTCATTCCCGTGGTTACCGCCGCCGGCCTCGTGATCGTCGGCGTCGTCGCCGGCGCCATCTATGTCGAGGTCACCTTCGCGCTGCCCGGCCTCGGAAGCCTGATCGTCGACGCCGTCCAGAATCGCGACATCCCCATGATCCAGGGTACCACGCTGTTCCTTTCCGCCTTCGTGATCGTCGTCCATCTGCTCATCGACATCGTCTACGTCCTCATCGATCCCCGCATAAGATACGGCAGGGTCGAGGCATGAGCGTCCCGATCGACCTGTCGGCGCTGCCGAGCGCGCGGGTCGCAGCGTCCGGCCGGCGCGGGACATCGCTGTTGATCCATGCCGCTGTCTTTATCGTCGGTCTGGTCGTCATCTGTGCGGCGCTCGGGCCGGCAATCGCGCCGGGATCGCCGGATACCCAGCGCCTGTTGGTCGGCGACGCACTTCCGTCCGCCGAGTTCTGGGCCGGAACCGACCTGCTCGGCCGCGATGTGCTCTCCCGCACGATCGTCGGCGCCCGCACGGCGTTGGTGGGCCCAATCATCGTGGCGGCCGGCGCGTTCGCGATCGCCACGCTGCTGGGCCTGCTCGCCGGCTATCTCGGCGGTCTCGTCGACACCGTCGTCATGCGGTGGGTGGACTTCATGTTCGCCCTGCCGGGGCCGCTGGTGGCGATCGTCGTCGTCGGCGTGGTTGGCGGCGGCTACTGGACGGCGGTCGCCGTGCTGGTCGCCCTGTTCGTGCCGGCCGATACGCGCATCGTGCGCAGCGCCGTGCTGGCGCAGCGGCCGCTGCCCTATATCGAGGCGGCGCGCACGCTCGGCATCTCGAAGGCGCGCATCCTCTTCGTTCATATCCTGCCGAACGTCCTGCCGATCGTCTGCGCCTACGTCGTGCTCGATTTCGCCTTTGCCTTGGTCAATCTCGCCGGCCTCTCGTTCCTCGGTCTCGGCGTGCAGCCGGGCACGGCCGACTGGGGCCGCATGCTCTTCGAGAACCGCAACATCCTATTCTCCAATCCCGTTGCGCTGCTCCTCCCCGCGCTGATGATCATTCTGACCGCCGGCAGCATCAACCTGATCGGCGACTGGGTCTACGAACGGTTCTCGGCGCAATGATCGATTCGGCGCAACCAGCCGCCGGCGAATTTCTGCTCGACGTTCGCAGGCTCTCCATTTCCGCGGTGACCGGGGGGGAGCGCCGCGCCATCACCGTCGGTACCGACCTGCGGGTAGCGAAGGGCGAAACGGTGGGCATCGTCGGCGAATCCGGCTCGGGCAAGTCGATGACGGCCAAGGCCATCGTGCGGCTGCTTCCCGCCAACGTCTCGGCGAGCGGCGAGGTGCACTTCGGCGGCCGCGACCTGCTGGCGCTGACCGAGCGCGAGCTGCGGGAGATTCGCGGGTCGCGCATCTCGCTCCTGTTCCAGGATCCCTTCACCATGCTGAACCCGCTGCTGAAATGCGGCATGCACATCGAGGAGGTCCTGCCGCGCACGCCTGTTCTGCGCACGGGCCGGCAGCGGATGGCGGAGGTCCAGCGCCGCCTCGCCGAAGTCGGCATCACCGACGCAGACGTCGCCCACCGTCTGCCTTTCCAGCTCTCGGGTGGCATGGGTCAGCGCGTCGCTCTGGCCGCGGCGCTCGCGCGCGACCCTGAACTGCTGATCGCCGACGAACCCTCGACTGCCCTCGATGTGACCACCCAGGCGGAGATCCTGAAGCTCCTCGCCCGCGTCCAGGGCCAGCGCGGCATGAGCATGATCCTCATCACCCACGATCTCCGGCTAGCCTTTTCGAGCTGCGACCGCGTCTACGTCCTCTACGCCGGTTCGCTGCTCGAGGTCGGCGGCGCCGGCGAGATCGAGCGCGAGCCGTTCCATCCGTACACGCTGGGTTTGCTGCTCTCCGAACCGCCGGCGGCGAAGCGCGTGCCGCGGCTCGTCGCCATCCGCGGCTCCGTGGCGTCGGCCGACGCCGTCGCCGGCTCCTGCAGCTTCGCGCCCCGCTGCGACTGGGCGCGCGAGTCCTGTCGGAGCGCCCGCCCGCCGCTGGCGGAAACCGAGCCCGGCCGCTTCACCGCCTGCATCCGGCAGGGCGAAATCCGCGCGGAGATGCAGGCCATGCGCCGCCGCGCGTTCGAGAATGGCGCGGCAGCAGCCATGGTAGCGTCCGCCGACACCGCGCCCCTCGTGCGTGTGACCGGCGTCGGCAAGATCTTCGAGGGCCGCCGCGGCCGCCACGTCCACGCCTTGAAGGAGGCCTCGATCGAGATTCACCCCGGCGAGAGCGTCGGTCTCGTCGGCGAATCCGGATCGGGCAAGACGACCCTCGGCCGCTGCGTCGTCGGACTTGAGACACCGAGCGCCGGCGCCATCGAAATCGGCGGCATCACGGCCGCCGACTACGCCGCGCTGTCGCCCGCGCAGCGCGCGCAGGTCCGCCGCACCGTGCAGATGGTGTTCCAGGATCCATACTCGACCCTGAACCCGCGCCACTCCGTGCGCCGCTGCCTGCTGGAGGCCCTGCGCATGGCTGGCGGCACTGCGCCGACGGACGAGCAGGTCGTGGCCCTGCTGCGCGAGGTCGGCCTGCCCGAGACCTACATCGGGCGGCGGCCGGCTGCGCTCTCCGGCGGTGAGCGCCAGCGCGTGGCGATCGCGCGCGCCCTCGCCGTGCGGCCGAAGATTCTCGTCTGCGACGAGCCGGTCTCCTCGCTCGACGTCTCCGTGCAGGCCCAGATCCTGAACCTGTTCAAGCGGCTGCAGGAGCAGCTCGGCCTTTCCTATCTCTTCATTACTCATGATCTGGCGGTCGTGCGTCAGGTGGCTGAGCGCGTCTACGTGCTCTATCTCGGTGAGATCGTGGAGCATGGCGCGACGGAAGAAGTGATGACCCGGCCGCAGCACCCATATACGCGCCGCCTGCTCGAATCGATTCCGCACTCGGCCGCCGCCGGCGCGCCCTAGGCCGAGATGTCGGCCGCCTCGATATGGCGGGAGACGGTTTTTTTTTCGCCGAGGATGCCGCGCGGGCGCAGCAGCAGGATGACCGCGAGCACGACGCCGATGGCGACGATCTGGAGCGCCGCCGCGCGCGCCTGCTGCGCCGGCGGGAAGACGACGCTCATGGCGAAGCCGGTCAGGCTCCACAGGCCCCAGACCACGACAGCGCCGAGAATGGCGCCGCGGTTGTTGCCGGCGCCGCCCACGATGAGCATCGCCCACACCTGGAAGGTCAGGGCCGGCACGTAGTTGTCGGGTGCGATGAAGCCGATGAAGTGGGCCTGTACCGCGCCCGCCAGTCCCATCACGGCGCCGCCGAGCATGAAGGCCTGCAGGCGATAGAGGTTGGCGTTCTTGCCGAGCGAGGCGGCCGCCGTCTCGTCCTCGCGGATGGCGCGCAGCACGCGTCCCCAGGGGCTGCGGGCCAGCCGCTCGAGAGCGAAAAAGGTGAGCAGCGTCACGCCGCCGACGAGCGCCAGGTTGGCGAGGCTGAAGGCGATGGGCGTTTCGGCCAGCTCCGCGAACGGGCGCGGGATGAAGCCGATGCCGAAGGGGCCGCCGGTGAATCCCTGCGCATTGAGGGCCACGAGCTGGATGGCCACGGCGATGCCGAAGGTGGTGATGGCCAGATAGTCGGCGCGCAGCCGCAGGGTCACGGCGCCGACGATGCCCGCGCAAATGGCCGCCGCGATCATGGCGCCGAACCAGCCGATCGCGATCGGCAGCTCAAAGCCGCCGAAGCGGCCCGCCGTCGCCGGCGTGGTCAGCAGCGCCGAGGCGTAGGCGCCGACCGCCACGAAGCCGGCCACGCCGACGTTGAAGAGGCCGGTCTGCCCCCACTGAATATTGAGTCCGAGGCAGATGATGGCGTAGCTGAGCGCCGTCACCAGGAAGAACGCGCCGTAGCCGAGGAGATCGACCATCATGGGCGCACGCCGAAGAGTCCGGTGGGCCTGACCAGTAAGACAAGTAGGAGCAGCAGGAAGGCGATCGCCGCCCGGTAGTTGGCGCCGATGAACTGCACGCCCGCCGATTCCGCCAGCCCCACTATCAGGCCGCCGATGACGGCGCCGGGCACGCTGCCGATGCCGCCGAGGATGGCGGCCGCGAACAGCGGCAGGAGCAGGTCGAAGCCCATATAGGGCCGGATCTGCACCGTGAGTCCGAGCATCACGCCGGCCGCGCAGGCGAGCGCGCCGCCGATCAGCCAGGTCGTGCGGATGACCGCGGCGACGTCGATGCCGACGATGCGGGCGAGCGCCGGGTTCTCGCTCACCGCTCGCATCGCCCGCCCGATATGGCTGCGCGTCAGCAGGAGATGCATGGCGCCTACGAGCAGCGCGGTCAGGCCGAGCGAGCACAGCTGGTCCGGCGTCACGCGGATGCCGGCGGCGAGGGGAATCGCGATCTGGATCTCCCGGCTGAAGTAGGTCGGCTCCGACGTGAACAGGAATTCGAGCAGGCTGCGCAGCGCCAGCGACGCACCGAAGCTGGCGATCACCATGATGATGGCCGTTCCGCGTCGCCGCAGGCGCGCGAACAGGAGGAAGTCGAGCGCCAGGGCCAGCAGTCCCGTCACCGCCATCGCGATGAGGCCGCCCGCGAGCACCGGCCAGCCGAAGGACAGGGGGCCGATCGGCTCGCCGTAGGGGACGGCTGCGCCGATAAGGAGGGCCAGAGTCAGTGTCAGATAGGCGCCCCAGCTGATGAGGTCGCCATGGGTGAAGTTGGCGAAGCGAAGGATCGAATAGGTGAGGGTCAGGCCGATGGCGCCGAGGCCCGTCATGGCGCCCATCACCAGCCCGTCGGCGAGGAACTGCAGCGTCATGGATTCGCGCTGCGCCCGTGCGCGGCGGCCATGCCGCCGAGATAGAGCCGGGCGACCACCGGATCATTCCCCAGCGCCGCCGCGGGGCCTTCGTGGCGGTTCTGTCCTTCGGCCAGCACGTATGCGCGGTCGCCGACGGCGAGCGCCGCCCGCGCGTTCTGCTCCACCAGCAGGATGGCGACGCCCGACTCTCGGATTTCTCCGAGCTTGCCGAACACGCTCGCCACCAGCTTCGGCGACAGCCCGGCTGAGGGCTCGTCGAGCATGAGCAGTTTGGGCTCGATCATCAGCGCCCGCGCGATCGCCAGCATCTGCCGCTGGCCGCCGGAGAGCCGACCCGCCGCCAGGCGGCGCTGCCGCGCCAGGTCAGGGAAGAGCGCATACATCGCCTCGATCTGTCGCGCACGCCCGGCCTTCGCGAGCACATGCCCTGAGAGCTGCAGGTTCTCCTCGATCGTCATTGCCGTGAACACGTTCTCCGTCTGCGGCACGAAGGCGAGTCCGCGCTGCACGATCAGGTGCGCCGGCACGCCCATGATCTCCCGGTCGGCGAATCTGACGCTCCCCGCTGAGATCGGAACGAGGCCGGCAACGGCCTTCACCAGCGTCGATTTCCCGGCGCCGTTCGGCCCGAGGATGACGACGATCTCGCGGGCATTCACGGCGATGCCGACGCCGCGCAGGATCGGGACTCCCGGCTCATAGCCGGCGACCAATGCGTCGACGGCGAGGATCGCGCTCGCGCTCATGCCGGCGCGCCGCCGAGATAGGCGTCGATCACGCGCGGATCGCCCGCTACCTGTTCCGGTGTCCCTTCGCAGAGCAGCCGGCCGCTGGCCATCACGAACACCCGGCTGCACAGGCGGGCGATGAGGTCCATGTTGTGCTCGATGATCAGCAGCGTCACGCCCCGGCGATTGATGTCCTGGATGCGCGCGATGATCGTCTCGAGCAGGGTCGGGTTCACGCCGGCCGCGGGCTCGTCCAGCAGGATGATCTGGGGATCGGCCATCAACACGCGCGCGAGTTCCAAAAGCTTGCGCTGCCCGCCCGAGAGCGTGCGCGCCGGCTCGCGCGCCAGGCGGCCGAGCTCCACGAAGTCGAGCAAGGCGCGCGCCTTCTCCAGATTGTGCCGCTCCTCGCGCGCCACCCGCGCGGGCGTCAGCAAGTTCGGCAGGATGTGCTCGCCGGTCTGGCCGGGTGCCGCCAGCAGCAGGTTCTCGAGCACGGTCATGTCGGGAAAGGGCCGCGGAATCTGAAACGTCCGGCCCAGGCCGAGGCCGAGGCGCCGATGGGCCGGCGCCGTCGCAATCGCCCGACCCTCGAGCCGGATCTCGCCGCCGCTCGGCCGGAGGCTGCCGGCCAGCAGGTTGAACATCGTGGTCTTGCCGGCGCCGTTCGGCCCGATCAGGCCGGCGATCTCGCCGCGCGCCACCGCCAGCGACACCTGGTCGACGGCCGTCATGCCGCCAAACTGCTTCGACACCGCAACCGCTTCGAGCATGCCTTCCCCGATCGCCCGACCGCGATTTTCCGATGTTTGTTGCGTGATCGTACCGGTTGTGATGACGATAGGTGCGGGAAAACGGGCGCACAAGCCAAATCGCGGCGGCATCATGGCAACCTCAGACGACGACGGCTTCGAACTCTACGACCTCAAGGTCGAGGTCGTGGTGCCGCCGGGCGCGACCGTGTATTGCGGCGCCAAGCCCGGCGACTATTTCGAGCTCAAGGGCGAGATGCTGCACCTGCCGGCCGGGCAGGGCTTCTCGATCTACTCGCTGGCGGCCCTGCTGCCGCTGCTCCCGGCGAAGCAGCGCCCGACCGATCCGAACGATTGGATGACGACGGACGCCGAGGTCGCCTGCCCCGACCCCCATTGCCCCACGCGCTTCCGCATCACCCGCACGGGCAAGCGGCGTTTCTCCCATCGGACGACCACGGCCGTGCCGACGGCGAAGAAGCCCTGACCGTGAGCGACATCGAGACGTTCGAGCTGCGATCGGGCTACCGGATCTCGCGCATCATCCGCGGCGGCTGGCAGCTGGCGGGCGGCCACGGGCGGGTCGAGCGCGCCGAAGCGGTGGCCGATCTCGCGGCTTTCGCGGAAGCCGGGATCTTCACGTTCGATTGTGCCGATATCTACACCGGCGTGGAAGACCTGATCGGCGCGTTTCGCACGGACTATGCGCGCCGCCACGGCGCCGAAGCGCTGGCGCGCCTCAAGGTGCACACGAAGTTCGTGCCCGACCTCGAATTGCTGCCGACGCTCGACAAGAACCACGTCCGCGCCATCATCGACCGCTCGCTGCAGCGCCTGCAGATGGACCGGCTCGATCTCGTCCAGTTCCACTGGTGGGACTACGCGATCCCCGGCTGCGTCGAGGCCGCGCTGTGGCTCGACGAACTCCGGCGCGAAGGCAAGATCGATCTGCTCGGTGGCACGAATTTCGACACCGACCATGTCGAGCGCTTCGCCGCCGCCGGCGTGCCGATGGCGGCCATGCAGGTGCAGTATTCGCTGCTCGACTATCGGCCGGAGCAGGGCTTCATCGACGCCTGCCGCCGCCACGGCATCCAGCTCCTCTGCTACGGCTCCGTGGCCGGCGGGTTCCTCGGCGAGAAGTGGCTGGGTGCGCCGGAGCCGCGCGGTCTCCTCGAAAACCGGTCGCTCACGAAATACAAGCTCATCATCGACGATTTCGGCGGCTGGCCGCTGTTCCAGCGACTCCTCGAGGCGCTGCGGACGATCGCGGCGCGCCATGGTGTCGACATCGCAACCGTGGCCAGCCGCTATGTGCTGGAGCGGCCGCAGGTGGCGGCGGTGATCGTCGGCGCGCGCAACCGCGCCCATCTGGCGGCGAATACGCGCATCGGCGCCCTCCGGCTGACCGATCAAGACCGGGTCGAAATCGGCGCCGTCCTGCCGCGGCGCGTGGGCCCCGCGGGCGACGTGTTCGCCCTCGAACGCGACCGCGCCGGGCGCCACGGCTCGATCATGAAGTACAACCTGAGCGTCAAGGCGTCATGACGGACGCGCGCCCGCTGGTCGATCTCGCCCGGGACGAAGTCCTGGCCCTGCACGAATTCTTCGTCGCCTGGTTCCGCCAGGGCTCGGACGCCGGTGATCTGGGCTCGTGCGAGGCCGCATTGGCCGCCGATTTCCGGATGGTGACTCCGGACGGCGTGGTCATCGCCCGCGCCGCGCTCCTTGAGCGTTTGCTGCACGCCCGGAATTCCCAGCCCGCCGATTTTTCCATCGTCATCTCCGCCGTCGAGCCGCTCTGGCGGGAACGGGATGCCGTCTTGCTGGGGTATGTCGAGCAACAGTATCGTAGCGGATCGATCACGCGGCGCCGCTCGACGGCCCTGTTAACGGCCGCCCCGTCGGCCCCGCGCGGCGTGGTTTGGCGCCATCTGCAGGAAACCTGGATGCCGGTGGCCGACTGACGATCAGGTTCAATCCGACCCAAGAAGGAGCAGGGAGGAAACAATGAGAACAACAATTCTGGCCGCGTCGGCCGCCATCGCCCTGATGGCGACGACCGGCGCGAAGGCCGCCGACTGTGACATCACCGTCGGCGTGGTCATGGAGCTGACGGGACCGGCCGGCGAATACGGCCAGGCCGGCTCGAAATCGGTGGAGATGGCGTTTCGCGACATCAACGACGCCGGCGGCATCAATGGCTGCAAGCTGGTGACGGACACCCGCGATTCCCAAAGCCAGGGCACCGTCGCCGTGGATGCCGCCACCCAGCTCGTGCAGATCAAGCATGTGCCGGTCATCATCGGCGGCATCATCTCGTCGGTATCGATCCCGATCCTGACTTCGGTCACGGCGCCCGCGAAGGTGGTGCAGGTCTCGCCGGCCTCGTCTTCGCCGACGCTCACCGCCCTCGGCCGCGACGGCAAGACCAACGGCGTGTTCTTCCGCACCATCACGTCGGACGCGCTGCAGGGTGTCGCCGCCGCCAAGTACGCGGTCGACCAGGGCCTGAAGAAGCTCGCGATCATCCATGTGAACAACGATTTCGGCGTCAACATGGTGGCCGAGTTCTCCAAGACCTATAAGGCGCTCGGCGGCGAGATCGTCTCGGTCACGCCCTACAACGAGAAGCAGGCGAGCTATTCCGCCGAGGTGACGGCCGCCATGGCCGGCAGCCCCGACGGGCTCTATCTCGTCAGCTATCCCGTCGACGGCGCCACCATCGCGCGCGCCTGGATCTCCCAGGGCGGCCCGGCGAAATTCCTGCTGAACGACGGCATGAACAGCACGGACTTCATCAGCGCCGTCGGGGCCAAGTACCTGAACGATGCCTACGGCACCTCCTCGGGCACGAACCCGACGCCCTCGACCGAGTATTTCAACGCCCAGTACAAGGGCTTCTCCGGCATCGATCCCAGCAACCCCGCCGCCGACCGCTCCTACGACGCCGGCGCCATCGTCGGCCTCGCCATTGCCGAGGCCGGCAAGGCCGATGCGGCCGCGATCAAGGACGCCATCCGCAAGGTCGTCGACCCCAACGGCACGGTCATCCATGCCGGCAAGGAGGAGTTCACGAAGGCCCTGGCCCTCATCAAGGACGGCAAGCCCATCAAGTATGAGGGCGTCATCGGCCCGGTCGCGTTCGACGAGTATGGCGACATCACCGGCCCCTTCCGCCTGTGGAAGATCAAGGACGGCGAGGTGACGACGGTCGGCGAGATGTCGACCGCCGACGTCGCCGCGGTGAAGGCGAAGATCGGCAACTGAAGGATCGAGCAAACCGACTCACCCTCACCCCACCCTCTACCGCTTCGCGGTAGAGGGGGCGAGCTAGCCTGATCGTTGCGACAGCGTCCTCCGGCGCAGTCGAGTGACTCCGGCGAGCGATTAGTCTCGATAGCCCC
>AR_comb_assmDRAFT_10041398_pt1 | contig 15960 bp, 6 predicted proteins | sample ArasoioldDNA_FD_10543 | JGI IMG/M metagenome (IMG submission 10543) | reverse complement strand
GTTGCACTATGGGTGTGATGACAGATTTCGACCTTCTTGTCCCGGTGGATGCCGGTGATCCGTGTGGTCACGGCGCCGCCCCAAGAGGTCAGGCCGTCGAGGACGGAAATCGGCTGCTGGAAGTTATTCGCGACGATCCCCATGTTCGTAGCGACAACCGTGTCTGCGATCAGGCCGATGTCCTCGTAATTAATGGTCTGGGTGACTCCGCCGCTACCGGTGAGCGTGACGGACCCGGTGTCCTCGGCCTGGCCGGCAGTGAAGGTCTCATTCTCGGCGACGCCGTTGCGCAGTCGGAGAGTGTCGGTTCCGAACCCGCCGTTGTAGTTAACGGTGATACCGAGCAGGCCGCCGCCGTTATCGACCGCCAGGAAGTCATTGCCGAACTGGCCGTTCACGTTCACTTCCGTAATCGCGCTGGCCGCGAAGGTCCTGGTGTCGGTCACCGCCACGTTGCTTGCGTTCAAGTAGCTGAAGGTGATGGTGACCTGGTCGCCGGTCCGAGCGATGGTGAACACATCCCCCTGGCTGGTGCCCGTGACGGTGACTACCGAGCCGTCCACAGAAAAGCCCGACGGCGCCTGAGTGGGGATCGGGCATTCCAACTCGCCGAGCGGCGTCGGTGGGGGATTCTCTTCCCCGGACGTGCCGCCGCCGGGAGGCATTTCTTCGCAGATTTCGGAGAAGTTGAAATCGACCGCGTTGGCGCCCGCCGGGATGGTCAGCGCCATGCGGTCGGGACCGATGACACGGCCGCGGACCACGCCGTTGATGGTTCCCAGGAAAGCCTGCCCCTGCTGGACGTCCGGCGGCTGAAGCTCGATGATCTGGTAGGCTCCGCGGGGCAGGTTGCCGAAGAAATACAGCCCACTGGAGTCGGTCATGGTCGTGCCGACGAACCCGACGCCAATACGGAACAGGCGTACGGTGACCCCGGCAATGCCGTGCTCGCCCTGATCAACGTCCAGGACGCCGTTTTGATTTTCGTCGCAGAAGACGAAGCCGTTGAGCGTCGAACGCGGCTGGGCGCCTGTTCCCGACGTTCCACCACCGCCGGTGGAGCCGCCGGTATTGGGAAGTTGGCTGCTAATGATGGCGGGCACGGTGCGATCATCGAGAAGTTCCAGATTGGGCTTCCCGAGTCGGGCGGTGGTACCGCGGCGATGCAATTTCTTGGAGCGATGGAAAAGAGAACCAATAGACAAGGGAATTCTTGGACGGACGCGCATGGCAGTATCCCTCTGTATGCCTCCCTCCGTTGAAATGGGGGTTCGGTGGACGAGAGGACGGTTGGAATGGATTCTCTGGCGGTGGGATGGACCCGGCCGGCGAATTAGTTAGCAAGTGGTATGCCGCGAGGCGCGCACCCGGCTCACACGCTGCTCGACGTTGGCTCGCCTTGACCGCTGACTGTGCTGGGGTGGGAATGAATCGTCCGAATGATATCGCGGAAGAGCGGCGTTGGCGACTGGTCGAAGTCGGCGGCCCTGTCGTCAGCGAACGAATCTGATCCGTTCGCCGGCGAGTCGGGCTCTGAATCAACTTCTGCTGTGTGCTGTCACCGTCAGCACAGGCCATTTGCGGAAAAAAGGAGTCAGACCGCCATCTATCTGTACACACATTGGCGGCCTGGGGTGTGTCTTTGATATCGTCTTCGCCTACGAGCAGTTAGCCGCGACTCCGCAGGTCGATTTCTAAGCTTACCTGGCGGCCTTCGACGCACGAAGTCCACCGCGGGTATCCCGATTCGCACGCACCAAGGGGCCGGACGCATGAAACCGGCTGTCATTGGTTCGCAACCGACATCGCAAATCAATCTGCCTCATCGCCATCGACGCATTCCGAGTATCACCTTGTCGGTGTTTGCTCGCCTGGTTTCCGATCGAGCGTGTCAGGCTCAGTAATGACATACCAACCAGCGCCGCCCCGCCGGTGAGGACGTCAGGCACGGCGTCGTTATCCAAACCACACCGGCATCTCCCCCGCCGGCGGGAGCTTGACGATCGTCACGCTTTTGATTTTTGGATGGGCCGCGATGGTTTGCAGGACGACGGCCGGCGGGTCCTGATCGAGGTTGAGCACGGCCACCGCGTCGCCGCCCGGCTTCATGCGGCCGAGATTCATTGCGGCGATGTTCACCTGGTGCCGCCCGCACTCGGTGCCGAGAAAACCAATCAGGCCCGGCACGTCCTGGTGCGGGAATACCATCAAGATCCCGTCAAGGTAACTATCGAGCCGGTATTCGCCGAGCTGCACCAGGCGCAAGTAGCGGTCGCCGAAGAGCGTGCCCGCGGCTGTGAACTTGCCGTGCTCGCTTTCGACTTCGGTATGCAACAGGTTGGCAAAGTCTCCCTTCGATTCGCTCAGCGTCGTGACGATTTCAATCCCCCGCTCGCGGGCGAGGACCGGGGCGTTCACCACGTTGACTGAGTCGGACATGTGCCGCTCGAGCAGGCCGGCCGTGAACGCTGCGGCGAGCAGGCGAGTGTTCCGCCGGGCCAGGTCGCCGCGGAACTGCAGCGTCGCCTTTCGGATCGAGCCCAGGGCCGTCTGCGCCTGGAACAGACCGAGCCGGCGGGCGAGATCAACGAAATGGCGCATCTCGTCCATCTCGGCCCGATTGACCGCGGCCATGTTCACCGCGCACTGGATGACCCCGCGCGTGAGAAAGTCTACCAACAGGTGAGCCGCTTCCACCGCGACGGCCTCTTGCGCTTCGACAGTGGAGGCGCCGAGGTGTGGGGTGAGAACAACGTTCGGCGCCTTGAGGAGGGGGTTGTCCGGCGGCGTCGGTTCCTGCTCGAAGACATCGAGCCCGGCGCCCGCGATGTGGCCGCTAGCGAGTGCATCGGCGAGCGCTTTCTCGTTCACGATACCGCCGCGGGCCACGTTCAGGAGCCGAGCGCACCTCGGCAACAGCGCCAGCTCGCGGACACCAATGAAGTCCTTGGTGTCGGGCAACAGCGGAATATGCAGGGTGAGGAAGTCACATCGTGGCAGGAGTTCGTCTTTCGAGCTGACAGCCTTGATGCCGAATTCCGCTGCTTTCTCGGGTGTGACGAGCGGATCGAACCCAATCACTTTCATGTCCAGGCCGACGGCCCGGCGCGCGACTTCGCGTCCGATACGACCGAGGCCAATCACTCCGAGCGTTTTGCCGGCGACCTGCGTGCCAAGGAACTTGCCTCGATCCCACGTGCCGGCCTTCATCGACGCGTCGGCGGCGGGGACGTGACGAGCGACGGCGAGCAACAGCGCAATCGTGTGTTCCGCGGCGGAGACGGTATTCCCCGATGGGGTGTTCATGACGATCACACCCCGCCGCGTAGCTGCCGAAACGTCGATGTTATCGACGCCAACGCCGGCGCGGACCACGCAGCGCAGCTTGCCGGGGTTGTCGAGGAGTTCCGCGGTCAGACGAGTACCGGAGCGGACCACGGCACCGTCGGAGGCACGGAGGGCGGCCGCAAGATTGGGGCCCTTGAGGCCGGGCCGGTTATCGAGATCGATGCCGGCCCGCTGGAGGATATCGAGGCCGGCAGTTTCGAGCTGGTCGCAAATCAAGACGCGCGGCATCGGTCCCTCGGCGGCCAGTCAAAGAGCGGTGGCGAACGGATGTTGTATGCGAGTACGGGATTCGCGGAGTGATAGAATAGACGAGATGAACCTGCCCTTCAGATTTCCCGATCCACAGGACGAAGCCCGCAAACGGGCGGAGGAGTTTCAGCGCCTGCCACCCGACGAGCGCCTCCGGGAACTCATGGACACAATTGATACCGGGCTGGTGCTGATCCGCATGTCACCGAACCGGGAGGTCATCGACCGATTGACGGAACAGCGCGAGCAGGAATGGCAGAACATCCAACAGGAGCTATTCCGCCGATATGCCCGATGAACTGTCACAAGACCTGGTCGATGGAGCGCTGGCACTATCGGATGCGGCGCGGCAAGCGAACGTCCGGTATGCACTGATCGGAGGACTGGCGACCGGTTATCGGACGCGCGCGCTTCACGCGGGACATGGATTTCCTCCTTCACGTTCCGCAGTCGGCCCTGCCCGCATTTCTCGATGAGCTCGCGCGCCGCGAATTCAAGTTCGACACATTGACCGCTATCCGCGAATGGACTCAGCAGCACATGACGGTACTGACTTTTCGCGGCGCCCGCGTCGATTGGCTTAAGCCGCTGATCGCCATCTATGAACACGTTCTTGATCGTGCCGCGGATGAGACATGGCTGGGCCGCCCGATTCGCATTGCGACGGTCGAAGGGCTCATTTTGACCAAGCTGCTCGCGAACCGAACTCAGGATTGGGTGGATATTGAGAATCTCATCGCCGCGCGCGGCGACAAGCTCGACCTGGATTGGATTCGACCCGACTGGCAGCTCGTGCTGCCGTTTGCCGATCCGCGAATGGTGCGGCTCATGGAGTTGGTTGGCAAATCGTAGCACCGCACCCCTCAATTGGGCCCACACAATAGTTTGCACGAATGCGTTGACAGCTCCGGCATGAGCCGCTAACGTGACGGTCGAGCGCCGCCCAACCCGACCCGCGCTAGCGCTCGACCCGTCCTTTCCCCACAACTGCACTGTTCCGACCGAGCCCCCTCCCGGTCCCGAACCGCCCTACGGCACTGGGAGATTTCATGCCCCGCACGACCTGGATTTCGCGCCGGAATCGAATTCGCTCCGTTCTCGAGACGCTCGATGAGCGCATCGTCCCAGCCGCTATCGTTGATCTGACGAGCCGCGGCGCCGAGCACTCCGCCAACGGCGCTTTGTTTCGCCAATGCGACCCACAGCCGACCGGAACTGGCGTCATCCGGTCATTTCTGCGCATTCAAGGTCGGGGCGTCGAGCGCGGGCACAACACAGACGCCCGGCCACTTTGCCTCGACGAGAACAACAGCCCGCAATTCACGCGGTCGATCACACTCAGTCAGGTGCCGGTCGTCTACGTGAATGGGACAGCCTATCGCGAGTTCCTGCTCGATATCAACCAGAGATCGTCGTCGTCGCTCCTGTCACTCGACGAACTGCGGATCTACGTCGGCGGTGCAGCGAACCTGAACGGCTACGACGCAACGACGACAACTCTTGCCGGCCTCAGCCCGGCGTACGACCTCGACGCGAACGGAGATGTGACGGTAAAGATGGACTACCGGCTGAACTCGGGCAGCGGAGCCGGCGACGTGACCATATTGATTCCAAACTCCGCGTTCAGCGGCCAACCGGACTCGGCGTTCGTGTACCTGTACTCGCTCTTCGGCGCGACGTGGGGTGCGAACGGCGGGTTCGAGGAATGGGCCGTCCGCGAAGGGACGGCTTCAGCTCCTCTGCCGTCTCCGCCTCCGGCGATCGAGTTGTCCAGCCTGTCCGGATTCGTCTACTTCGATGGCGACAAGAGCTACGACCGAACCGCGGATGATACCGGGATTGCGGGAGTCGAAATCTTGCTCCAAGGGACGGACGACCTCGGCCAGCCCGTGTCCCGGACAGTCATGTCCGACGCGAACGGGTTCTACAAGTTCACGGACCTGCGGCCCGGCACATATTCGATCATCGAGATGTCCGAGCCGGCGGGTGCGTCCCCCGATGCGTACTACTTTGTAGACGGCGTGAACACGGTGGGATCGCTGGGTGGAACCAACGTCGAGTATGATTGGGTGACCAGCCCGGTGACCCCGGATGCGATTACTGGCATCATCGTCGGGGCCGGCGTGCAGGGGGAGAATTACAACTTCGGCGAGTGGTCGGAGGGCTTGATCAAGTTGCGGTAATTCGCGGATCATCGCGTCGGATAGGTTGGGGAATCTGTCCGACAGATTCGCTTTTCCTCTTTGCCCCGAGAACCACGCGCAGCTCATGCGTGGCGCCATCGTCAATTAATGGCACGGTCAGCGCTGGCATTGCCTGGCCGTCGAGGGTCACCTCTCGCACTCCCATTTCGATCCGGTCCGGATTCTCGACGCGGCAATGGTAGATGGTTCGACCGTGTCGGTATTCGACTTCGTAATGTGACCAATCGGCCGGGATCCGCGGGTCAAGAGATAGTTCCGACCCACGGCGGGTCAGCCCGAGCAAAGTCTCCACCGCGGCGCGGTACAGCCACGCGGCCGAGCCGGTGTACCACGTCCAGCCGCCACGGCCGACGTGCGGGGACACACCATAGACGTCGGCGGCGACGACGTATGGTTCCACACGGTACCGGGCCAGGTCGGCGGCTGTCTCCGTATGGCTGATCGGGCTCAACATCTGCCACAACGCATGCGCCTCGCCGCCGCGGCCCAGTCGAGCGAGGGCTTGTACCAGCCAAATTGCCGCGTGCGTGTACTGACCGCCATTCTCGCGGATCCCCGGCAGGTAGCCTTTGATGTAGCCCGGCTGCAGTGGTCCCTGATCAAACGGGGGCTCGAACAACTTCACGAGCCGATTTTGCCGATCAACGAGGTGTGCAACTGCCGAGTTAACCGCAGTCAGCGAGCGTTCGGGATCGCCGCCCGCGGAGAGCACCGACCAGGACTGCGGAAGAGAATCGATCCGGCACTCGTCGTTCACGTGTGACCCGAGTGGCGTGCCGTCGTCGAACCAGGCGCGCACGTACCACTCGCCGTCCCAGGCATGCTCCTCGACCGCGGCGCGAAGCTGGGTCACTTGCGACCGCATTTGAGCGGCTCGTTCGGCATCGCCGCGCAGGTCGGCGAGGGCCGCGAACTGCGTACGCACCAGGACCTGGAACCACGCCACCCAGACGCTCTCGCCCTTGCCGCCGGCGCCGACCAGGTTCATGCCGTCGTTCCAATCGCCGCAGCCCATGAGCGGGAGGCCGTGGAGACCAAGCGCCCAGCCCCGGTCGAGAGCCTTGAGACAGTGGAGGTACAGTGAGTCCTTTTCGGTGGTCACGTCCGGCTGGAAGTACGACTCGTGTTCGTCCTCCTTCAGGATCGGACCGCGGAGGTAAGTGACTGGCTCATCGAGCACGCCGGTGTCCGCGGTCACTTCAACGTAGCGGGCCACGGCGTACGGAAGCCAGAGGAAGTCGTCGGAGAAGCGGGTGCGGACGCCGCGGCCACCCGGCGGGTGCCACCAGTGTTGCACGTCGCCTTCGACAAACTGACGGGACGCGGCGCGCAACAAGTGGCCCCGTGTCTCGCCCGGCTCGGCATGAATCAGAGCCAGCACGTCCTGAAGCTGGTCGCGGAACCCGTAGGCCCCGCCCGACTGATAGAAGGCCGTCCTCCCCCACACGCGGCAGGCGAGCACCTGATATGGCAGCCAGCGGTTGACGAGGATGTCGAGCCCCGGGTCCGGCGTCTTGATGCGGACAGCGGCAAGCCGGCGGTCCCACTCTGCGATGGTCTCGCGCAGGGCATCGGCCGACGCGTCCGGCCGGCGATAGCGGGCGGCGAGTTGCTGGGCCCGCGTCGCGTCGCCCGCCTGGCCGAGGACAAAGACGACGACGGTCTCGCCGTTCGGAGGAACGGAGAACTTGCCAAGAAACCCCGCGCAGGGATCCACACCGGCCCCGGTGAGCCCGCTCAGCTCGACACGTCCGAGGGCAGCCGGCCGAGTCGTCGACCGATTGCGGCCGATGAACTCAGTCCGGTCTGCTGTCAGCGTTCGGGGCCGAAGACTGATGTCGGCAAACGCGACGGCCGACCCGAATTCGGGGTTGAAGGCGTTGCGGGCGAAGAGGGCACCGGACTCGGCATCGACTTCGGTGACAATGCTCCAAGTTGTCTGGTCCCGATTCGTGCCGAGGACCCACTCGGCGTAGTATGCTGCCGCAAACCGGCGCGTCCGCGAGTCGCGATTGATTACTTTCAGTCGCAGCACCTTCACCGGGTCGCCTGGCGGGACGAACACCGTCAGCTCGGTGGCCAGCCGGTTGCGCTCCTGAGTGTAGGTCGTGTACCCTGCGCCATGGCGGACGACGGTCGGGGCAGCGCGCCCGGCGGGCAAGGGGGTCGGCGACCACGACTGGCCGGTCTCTTCATCGCGCAGGTACACCGCCTCGCCCGGCGGATCGCTCACCGGGTCGTTGCTCCAGGGGGAAAGCCGATTGGCCTGACTGTTGCCGACCCAGGTGGTGCCGAGGCCCGCATCGCTGGCGAGGCAGCCGGCGTTCGGATTGGCGAGGACGTTGATCCAGGGCGCCGGCGGCACATTGGCGATCACATACTCCCGACCGTCCGGGGTGAAACCGCCGGCGCCGTTGGCAAACCGCAGATCGCCGATGTATGGAATTGCCGCTGCCGGCGACATGGGTTGCCGGCTCGGCACATGCGGCAGCGGCAGGTCGCGGCCGCGGCCGAGAGCGTCGGTCTGGTCGGCTAACGTACCGCGATCGCCGTAGAGCACCACGCGCGCCGCAGCCATCAGCAACTGCCGGTCGTCCCCGAGTTGACCCACGCGGCGGACGAACACGCCGCCCGGCCGATCGATCACGTCGCGGCTATCGCTTGCCCGCGCCAGTGCCCCGAGCGCGTCCGCCACCTCCTCGCGGTAACTGGCGGGCCGGTCGGACAGTAGCACCAGGTCCACGGGAAATCCACGGCCCCGCCAGAACGCGTGCGCCTGCAGGGCCTGTCGAGCCAGTCGCAGGCCATCTCCCTCACTGATACAAACCAGCAGAATTGGCAGGTCGCCCGAGATGCCGTGCCGCCACAGGGCTGGTTGTCCCTGCCGGTTTGCCACGATCGCGTTGATCGCACGCAGGGCGGGGGGCGGGTACATGATGTGACCGGCCAGGCGCTGGAACAGGTGAGACACCGCCGGAGTGAGTCCAAGGTCATTTAGCTCGACACGGCTATGGGCCCAAGCCAATTCGAAGGCCCTGGCCGCGGCGGCTGGGGAGCGGTAGTGATCGGCAATCGCGATCGCGTCTTCGCGCGTGTCGGTAACGGCCGTGACAAACGATAGCGTCGCGGTTGTCCCCGGCGACAAAACGACGGATCGACGCAGCGCAAACACTGGGTCGAGAACCGCCCCCACCGTGCCGGATAGCCGGCGGATCAGGGCGTCCGGATCGGCTGGATTTCGTCGCCGGCCGAGGAACCGGGCCCGGTCCGTTTCGTATTCCGTCGGGCTCACCCGGTCGGCGTCCGTAGCCACACTGTGAACCGCGAATACGGGTTTCTGGTCCGCGGCCCGTGGCCGCCGCCGACACAAGAGCGCGTCCCACTGCGGCAGCCATTCGGTTTGCAGGAACAACTTGCCAAACGCCGGGTGGGCCAGATCCGCCCGATGGTCGTTCAGGGCTATCTCGGCGTAGCTGGTCACCTCCAGGGTGCGAATCTCGCTGTCGTGATTCACCAGAGTCAGCCGGCGAACTTCGACATCCCGGTCCGGCGCGACCGAGATCTCAAGGTAGGTTTCGATCATCCCGTCCCGGCGGCGAAACTCGGCCTTATCTGCCGAGTAGGTGACCTCATACATGTCCGCCGGCACGCACAGCGGTTGGTGACCCGCCGACCACGCTTTGCCGGCCGCCAGGTCGCGGATGTACAGGAACGTTCCGTAGGAGTCGCAGGTCATGTCCGCCCGCCAGCGGGTGACGGCCAGACCGGAGCGCATGCTCCACCCGCCGCCGGCGTTGGTGACCATCGTCGTGTAATGCCCGTTGGACAGCAGGTGAGGCCGCGGGGCGGCGGTGTCGGCGCGGGTCAGCCGGCGGCTCACCGCCTCGGTTGCGGTGGCGCCCGCACCTTCGGTCCCGTCTTCCGGCTGACGAACCTCGGGGGCGTCCACGGGTACCCGCTCGTGTAGGAGCAGCTCGACGGCCCGCACAGCGGGCTCGGCCCGCAAGCGTCGGGGGTGCACATCACCCTTCAGTCGGTTGGTGATCGCGCACAGGCCCATGCCCTGGTGGTGGGCCATGTACGACTTCACCACCTTGCAGCGTTCGTCCTTGTCGAGTCGGTCGGGAGTGAAGTCGAGGGCTTCGTAGAACCCGTACGGGCCTTCGCCGCCGTAGGCGCGAAGGGCGTAGAAGTTGGTCACGGCGTCGCGGGCGTCCACCTGCACCGCCAGCATGGTCGCGTACGGTGCGACGACCAGATCCTTGCCGAGCCCGCGCTTCAGTCCCAAGCCGGGCACGCCAAACGACTGGTACTGGTAGTCCTGAGAGAACTGGTCGATGACGTAAAACCCGGATTCGGAAATGCCCCAGGGGGTGTGCGTCTGGCGGCCGTACTCCATCTGCCGGGCGACGGCAGCGCGCTGGGCCATGTCCAGCAGCGTGCCGGGCGGGGCGGGGAGTAACAGCCGTGGCATGAGATACTCGAACATCGTCCCACCCCAGGAGACGACTCCGGGCAAACCGGCAGCGCGAGTGGCCAGCCGGCCGAGTTGGAACCAGTGCTTGCGGGGCACCCAACCGCGGGCCACCGCCAGGAAGCTGGTAATCGACGCCTCGGACGCCAGCAGGTCGTAGTGGGCGGTGTCGAGCCGTTCGAGCGGCAGGTTGTAACCAATGGCGAAGAGGTTGCGGGTCTGGTTGTAGAGGAAGGAGAAGTCCATCGCGTCCGCGAAGGCCCCGGCGCGACGGCTGAGGTCCGCCAGGGCGGAGTCGATGTCAACGGCCGTGGATTTGGCTACCGCCGCGGCGACCGCCTCGGCGTCTGCCTCATGACCTGCGGCTGGCGTCCCCTTGGCCCAGCCCGCGAGCTCCTCGCGGAGGGCCGAAAGGCGGGTGGACCAATGTCGGATGGAGGATGGGGTATTGAGTTCGTTGACCAGGGCGCGCCAGCGCGCGTCCGGCTCGGAGAACGCATCGGCTCTGCGCAAAGCGTCAATCCAGGGGCAGACTGCCGCCAGCTCCGCTCGCAGCGCCCGGACCTGGGTCGCTACTGCTTCGCTCCAGATCTCGCGCCCGGACGGCAGTTTCGCGGCCAACTTCTCGGCCATGGCGAGCCACTCGTCCCATTCAACCAACGTCGACGGCAAGCTGCCCGCGCCGTTCCTTGCCCGAGGCCGGCTTCCTTCCAGGTGCCTGCGCAATTCGTCGCTGGCGCCCTTGCCAAGTTGTTCTGCCGCGAGGTTCACGGCGTCCAGAAGCCCATCGCGAGCCGCCGGGCTCGGCAACGACTCGGCGGCCTTCTCCGCCAGCCCGTTCCGGACCACCAGCAGGCACGCCATCAAGTTTCCGCTGTCCACGGTGGACACGTAAGCGGGCGGCAGGGGTTTGAGATTGGTCGTCTCGTACCAGTTGATGAAGTGCCCACGGAACTTCTCCAACTGGTCGAAGGTGTCGAAGGTCTTTCGCAATCGTTCGACGAGGATCGGCAGCGTGACGTACCCGAGGTCGTGAGCCGACAGCGTCGAGAGGATCAAGAGCCCCATGTTCGTCGGCGACGTGCGGTGGGCGATCACGCCTTTCGGGTCTTCCTGATAGTTGTCCGGCGGCAACCAGTGATCATCCTCGGTGACGAAGACCTCGAAGAACCGCCACGTCTTGCGGGCGGTGCGGCGCAGCTCGGCGCGGTCGCCCGCGGTCAACGGCGGGTCTCGCTCCGGCAGGGGGCGGCTCACCAGGTAGGCGACGAGCGGCGAAAGCACCCAGACCACGAGCCACGGGATCGCCGACCCCAAAGCCGCCGGGTGAGTCAACCAGACCACCAGTCCGATGGCGATGGAAGCAATGACGGCCAGGCCCATGCTGACCATGAACGAGAGCATGCCGCTGCCGAGCCGGGCCTCGGCCGCGGCCGCCGTCTCCCATTCGAGCAGGTGCTTTCGGGTGACGAAGAGTCGATACAACGTGCGCGCGATGGCATCGAGCGCGATGACCGCCTGGTTTGCCAGAAACACCGCCGCGAGGAACACCTGGCTAACTGTGTTGCGCAGGTTCGCGTGCGATTGTCGCAGGATTTCCCGCATCGACGCGCCACCGAAGAACCCGACCACGCCATCAAGCACGTGAAGGATCAGAGGGAGAGCGAGCACCAGGAGGGCGGCAGCGGACCAGGCCCACGCCGGGCCGGGGAAAATGGTCCATCCGAGCGCAAGCAGCACCACAAGCGCCGGTGCCACCAGACTGCGCCGCAAGTTGTCGAACACCTTCCACCGCCCGAGCCCCGTCAGGATGTTTGTCCGGCGGCCGTCCGGCGTGGCTACGTTGCGGCCGAGCCAGGGCAGCAGTTGCCAGTCGCCACGGATCCAGCGGTGCTCGCGCTTGGCATGGGCGTGGTACCTGGCCGGGAAGTCGTCGAAGACCTCGATGTCGGTCACCAGCGCGCAGCGGGCGAAGTTCGACTCGATGAGATCGTGGCTGAGGATGTGATTGTCCGGAAAGGCCCGGCCGGCGGTGGCGGCAAAGGCATCGACGGCGTAAAGGCCCTTGCCGGTAAACGTCCCCGTGCCAAACAGGTCCTGGTACACGTCCGACGAGGCGCTCGAATAGGGGTCGATACCGGCCGATCCCGCGAAGATGCGGGCGAATCGTGACCGCATCCCCGTGCGGTACAGGAAACTGACGCGCGGCTGAATGACACCATACCCGATCTTCACCCGTCGGCCGTCGGCCGATAAGACGGGCCGGTTCAGCGGGTGGTCGAGCGTGGCGACGAGCCGCCGGGCCGCGTCGCGCGGCAGGACCGTGTCGGCGTCCAGTGTCAGCACGTACCGGATGCCAAGCGACGTCACGTCGCCGGTCTTGACCACGTAGGTGGTGGTGGTGTCGCCGCGCAAGAGGAGGTTGAACTCCTCGAGCTTGCCGCGCTTCCGTTCCCAGCCCATCCACCGGCCCTCGGCCGGATTGAACCGGCGCGCGCGGTGGAAGAGAAAGAACCGGTCTGGACCGTCCGCGACATGGCGCTCATTGAGCCGGCGAATCATCTCAACAGCCGCCTCGACCAGCGCTTCGTCCTCCGGCATGTGCTCGGCCGGAGCGTCGGCCCAGTCGGTCAAGAGTGCGAACCGCAGGTGCGGGTCCGGATTCGCCAGGTAGTGCAATTCCAGCCGCTCGGCGAGCTGGGTTGCACTGTGCAGCCGGAACAGCATGCCAGGGATCACGACGATCGTGGCGGCCTCGGCGGGAATGCCGGAAGTGAAATCCAGCTTCGGCAGGACCCGCGGCGGAAGCAGGCGGCAAATCAGATAGTTGACCAGCCCGACGGCGATCTCGCTCGCCGGGAGCACCACGGCCAGGCCGATCAACAACGCCGGCCAACCGACGACCGGCCACGCCAATGCAACGACCCATGCGACCAGGGCAATTGTGACCGCGGCCACGCCGCCGAAGTAAACGGCGGACGGGTGGTCGGTCAGGAAGGTCCGGCGGCGCTCGCGGAACGTGAATCGGCAGCCAAGTTCGCGGGCGAATTCCTTGCGCCCCTCGGCGATCAGGTAATAGCCGACGTGCCCGGCCCGGCCCTCCCCTTCCATCGCCCGGGCGATGGCGCGCTTGGCGACTTCAATCTCGTCCTTCTGGCTCGCCTTGGCCAACAACTCGACGGCCTGCCGGTAGCGGTCGCGGGTTGCGAACTCCTGCCGCAAATAAACCCCGGTCGGCTCGGCCCGAAGCGCCTCCTCGACCAGGCTGGCGTTCTCAAAGAAGATGGGCCAGTCGATGGCGTGCAGAAGTCGCAGGCTCGTGACGCAGTTGCCGACGGAGACCTGGTTGGCCGCCTGCCGGCGGTGTTCGCGGCAGAGCACTTCCGACAGGTCATCCGCATGCCGGGCTAACCAGTCCCTGAGCGGGCCGACCGGGATGTCGCTCTCGCGGTCGCGCAGAGCCTTGTGCCACGCGACGAGGAACGTGTCTGTTGGCCGGTCGGGCAGGGGCGGTGGGACGGGTGAGCCGACGGCCCGGCTGACCCAGGCGACCGCGTGCCGCGCCTCGGCCCGCGCCGCGAGCATCTGGGCCGCCAGCCGACGCAGGTTCTCGAGCAGTGCCAGCCGGAGCACCGTCGGAATCGCCCAGAGTTCGCCGGTCGTGAGCGGGGCCACTTCCTGGAAGGCCTTGACGAACCGAAGGATCGCCCCGTCTTCGAGGTGGCTGTCGGTGTGGGTGATCAGAGCAACAGCCAGCGCATAGATGCGCGGCACACCAGCCCACGGACCGATCGTGACGACCGGCAGCTCGTCGTAATAGCCGCGCGGTAAGTCCTTGCGCACTTCGCGCAGGACCTCTTCGATCACGAAGAAGTTGTCCAGCAGCCACTCGGCCTCCGGGGCCAGCGGCTCTTTTGCATCGGCATCCGCGGCAGCTGCCGTGCGGGCGTCGTGCAGGACGCGCTCGTTGTCGCGCAGACGACGGAGCAACGAGTGCGTGCCCGGGTGAACGGCGGCCGGCCACTGGCGCGCGACCGAACGGGCGAGATCGTCGAGGTGGTCGTAGCCCAGGACCTGACTGCGAAACGGACCGTCGGCCTCACTCAGGAAGGGGTCGTCGATGGGCTCGCAGGGGTCGATCCGGTTCATTCACGGCCCGAAGGTCATCACGAGAGAGGCATTGGACCCGGACGCAAACGAGATGCCGGCCGTCCCTGCCGTTATCCGACTCAGTTGTTCTAAGAGGGCGGGAGTGCCGTGCCAACCGGCGCTGGTTACCGACATCGCTACGATGACTTCATGCGACTCGTTCTCATCCCCGGTGACGGTATTGGGCCCGAAGTGACGGATGCGACCCGGCGGGTCGTCGCGGCCGCCGGCGCCAAGATCGACTGGATCATCGCCCCGGCCGGGCTCCATGCGGCGAATCAGTTCGGCGACCCCCTCCCGGAAACAACCCTGGACCTGATCCGCCAACACCGCGTCGCCCTCAAGGGGCCGTGCACCACTCCGGTTGGGAAGGGTTACCGCTCGATCAACGTCAAGCTGCGCCAGGGGCTGGATCTGTACGCCAGCGTCCGGCCGGTGCAGAGCCTGCCGGGAGTGAAAACGCCGTTCGAGAATGTCGATCTGGTGGTTGTCCGCGAGAATACGGAGGGACTTTACGCGGGACTTGAACATGTTGTCGTCCCGGGAGTGGTCGAGAGTCTGCGCGTAATCACGCGGCCGGCGGCCGAACGGATCGTCCGCTATGCCTTCGAGTTCGCCCGCAACCACGGCCGGCAGCGGGTGACTTTCTGCCACAAGGCGGACGTCATGCGCTTGTCGGACGGCCTGTTCCTGCAGTGCGCCCGCGAAGTGGCGGACGAGTTTCCATTCATCCAGTTCGACCAGAAGCTGATTGACAACGTCTGCCTGGAGCTGGTCCTCGATCCGACCAGGTTCGACGTGCTGGTGATGGAAAATCTGTTCGGGGATGTGATCAGCGACCTGTGTGCCGGCTTGGTGGGCGGGCTCGGCGTCGTGCCAGGGGCGAACCTGGGCGGCCGCTACGCGGTGTTCGAAGCCGTCCACGGCAGTGCGCCCGATATTGCCGGCAAGGGACTGGCGAATCCGATTGCCTGTTTGCGGTCGGCCGCGATGATGCTCGATCACGTCGGCCTGCGCGACGCAGCCAATCGGATCGAAGCATCAGTGCGGCGGACGTTGGAGCGGAAGATGGGACTGACTCGCGACCTGGGCGGGGACGGCACGACGGAAACGATCACTCGCGAACTCATCGCCAATTTGGCCGCATGACGGCGCGTCGGGCTCTGCCGCAACTAGCGCAAGTCTCTACTATTCATCCACTTCCAATCTCGTTGCATCAGCTGCGGATTCGTTGCACGTCTCGTTGCATTCTGGCGATCTCGTTGCAGAGGTGACCCTGTCTGGCAATGCAACGAAATGGCACCACTACCGAGACAGGGCCGGCAGCACCGCCTTCCGCGTGACCTGCCGGGTGTACTCGTCCGACCACGACCGCGCTGAGTGGTGCCCGTCCACGAAAGCTTCGTCCGGCAGCCACGTCCGGCCGTCGACGACGCACGCTCCGAACGTTCGCAGGCTCGCCAGGAGCGATTGCAGTCGGGCCTCCGACTCCTCGGAATACCAGGCCCGCACTTCACTTGCCTCGGGGGTGACCCA
>AR_comb_assmDRAFT_10182407_pt1 | contig 15965 bp, 12 predicted proteins | sample ArasoioldDNA_FD_10543 | JGI IMG/M metagenome (IMG submission 10543) | reverse complement strand
GCGGCCGGCGAGACAAACGCCGGACGTCCGAGCCATGACCCGGCGCGGAACAGCACGCCCACGAACAACAGCGCGATAACGAAGTGGACTACTTGCGGATGAAGTGCGCCCATGGGCCCGGATTGTAGTCATCCGGCGGGCGTACGAGGAAGGCCTGCGGCATGAACCGACCCGGATCCCGTCAGGGATCCGGGTCGCGATCAGATTTACCAGCGCGATTCGCGGCGCTGACGACCCCCGCCGCCACCGCCAAACCCGCGGCCGCCACCGCCACCGCCGTTGCCGCGCGGCGTCATCGGCTTCGCCTCATTCACGGTGAGGTTGCGACCGCCGTACTCGTGCTTATCGAGCTCACTGATCGCCCGCTGGGCGCCCTCGGCGTCGCTCATCTCGACAAACGCAAAACCACGTGCCTGACCGGTTGCCCGATCCTTCACGATGTTGATGCTGGCCACTGGTCCTACCGACTCGAACAGCTCCTGCAGATCGGACTCGGTGGTCTGGTAGGGCAGGTTGCCGACGTATAGCTTCGTGCTCATGAACTACTCCTGCATCTCCATGGATGCAATTGAATCTGATGGCAGGCCCGAGCGGAATGCCCGGCGAAGAAACGCAGGAGAATCGAGGAACTCGGATCCAATGCGAAGCCTAAGCGCAGCTGTCAGAATGCTCACCGATTTTAACATGCGAGGTCTTAATTGCCGCCCGGAGGAGTCGGACCACGGCTCGAGGTCGCGCCGCCTTCCTGGTTTCCCTCCCTCTGACGCTCATTTCCGTGGCGACTTACGCGCAGAACTACGCATCGCCGAAGACGGAACGTTGACCCATTCCACGAACCACCAACCACGAACCACGAACTATTTCCGGGCGCGAACGTTCTTACCCACCCAATTGAGCATCAGATCCGCGATCTCGAGATTTCGCCGATCGAGCATCATCATGTGCGTGACGCCGAGCATGCCCATCTCGTCCAGCTTCATGTACTCGGCTTTCGCCGTGCCCTGCTTCGACGCGCGGCGTGCGTTGATTGCGTCCACCGTCTCCTGACACTGCGCGCTGGTCGCCGTGTAATCCCCCTTCAGAGCGAGGTACGGGATCGAATCGAAGTCCGCTGCCGTCAGCCCGCTGTTCGGCAGCGAGCACCCGCCTTCGATGGTGATCAGCCCCTTCACCAGGTCGAGATGTCCGCGCTCCTTGAGGATGCGCACCATGTGATGGCCCATGATGCCGGACTGCGAATGCGTGGCGATGATCGCACCGCCCAGTCGCTCGACCAGCAGCGCGAGATTCAGCGGCGTCCAGGTATTCGCCGGTGAGAGTTGCGACGGGTTACATGAGGCGCACGTCGATCCCGGCAGCGTCACCTCCGTGTTCGGCACGAGCTGCTTGTAGTACTCGAGCGCGTACGGCGCACGCGGGCCGTTCGGAGGAGGCCCGATCGCGCCGGTGCGTGACGCGAGCGTCTCGTCAACGGCATCGAGCGGAAACAGCGGCGCGACGTGTTTATATGAGTCCGGATTCGGCTGCGGGTCGTTCGCGGCGCCATGTGGGATCAATGTTCCGGTCAATACGGTCGATCCCGCGGGCACGAGATGTCCGAACCATGCCGTCCACGCGCCGTTGTCGGTGATCCTCCCGAAGTTGGGAATCAGCTCCGCAGCGCCCTTCGTGTCACCTGCCAGCAGCTTCGCTTCAGCCTCGTGCAGGACCGATTGATCGAATCCCGAACGTCCACGACCCGATTGATCGACGACGTAGGTCGAGACGCCCTTGCGAACGAAGTATGGATACCAGCCCTCACGCCCGTCGGGCGTGGACTCGAGCGCCGCACCGGTGTGCGTCGAGCCGTGCACCATGATCACCGGCCAGTTCGGCGCAGACCGCTTCGCCGGAATCTGGAACTGCACATACATCTGGCCGATCGTGATCTGCTGCGGCGTCGGTGGCGGTGCCTGCTGTCCTGGCGGCGCAATCGGGATCGCGGCGTACTCGGTGATCTTCGGTACACCGCCGATGAAGAAGCTGCCCTGATCCTCGAGGACGAGTTGACCACCCATCATCCGCTTCGGCTGACCCTGCGCGGCAGCGCCGCCGACCAGCGCGACGAGCAACAGCGCGATGAGACTGCATCGTTGACGTGTCATGGTCTCACGCTCCTTCATTGGCCAATCGTGTTCAGGCCTTCTGTGAGTTCAATCGAGACACCCCATGGATCGACAAGCGACGCGGTCATGATGTTGTTCATCTCGCTGTTCTTGCCGTACTTCTTCGTCAGCTTAATGCCCTTGCCTTCGAGCTGCCTGGTGAACGCTTCGAGGTTCTTCACCTCGAAGCCGACGTGGTCGTAGACGCGTCCGGCCGTCGGCTTGTGCGTGATCGATTGGTCTCCTTCCCAGCGGAAGAAGTTGAGCATGTAGCCGACGCCCGGTAGATCGGCGCCGGTGAAGTAGTCGGTAAACGTGTTCGGTCCGGTTCGCATCGTGGCGTTGAGGGCCTTCTCGTAAAACTGTCGCATCTCGACGTACTGCTTGTTGATGAAGTGCACGTGATGGTGCGCAATCGGCGGCGCGTTCGGTGCCATGTTGGTCACCAGTTCCACCTTCGCGCCGTCGGGACCGAGCAGGTATGAGAACCGTCCGTAGTTGCCCGCCGTCGGCAGTGCCACCTTCTCGCCCGGCTTCGGCTCGCGGCCCTGCGTCAACTGATATCCGTTGGCGACGATCTTCGTGGTCAGCGCCGGAACGTCAGGAACAGCGAAGCCGATGTGATCCAACGCCGTGCCGTACGTCGGTCCGGTGGGCTTCTTCTCGTGGAGAAACAGGAAGACGTCGGGGAACTTGATGACCTCGTCCTTCCCGATCTTCATCGCCGTCCCACCAAGCGTGTCCACCCAGAATTTCTTGTGCTCGGCCACGCTCGTCACATTCAGGTGATAGTGACCGACGATGACCGGCGCTTCCTTATTCAGCAGTTGCGCGGACGTCCGCGGAGCGAGCGTCGCGACCAATACAGCCAACACGAGACCAAGCGAGATTCGATTCATGGCGTGGATTCTATGACCATTCGGGAATCATCGGCACCTTGTACGTAGTGTCCGGCTTCAGCCGGACGTAAGATAAGCCCGCCACCATGATGCTGGCTCCAGGCGTCAGGCTCGGACCCTACGAGATCGAGGCGGTCCTCGGGGCAGGAGGTATGGGGCTGGTCTACCGCGCTCGGGACACGCGCCTCGATCGTCCTGTTGCACTCAAGGTCCTTCCAGAAGAATTTCGCGAACGAAGCGATCGGCAGCAGCGCTTCCAGTCCGAAGCCCGGATCATCTCGGCGCTCAGTCATCCGCACATCTGCGCACTCTTCGACGTCGGCGAACAGGACGGCGCGTCATTCCTCGTGATGGAGTACCTCGAGGGCGAGACGTTGGAAGATCGCATCACGCGTGGACCGCTTCCGGCTGATGACGTGCTGCGATATGCGGCGCAGATTGCCGACGCACTCGATCACGCCCACCAGGCGCAGATCACGCACCGCGATCTGAAGCCGAGCAACGTGATGCTGACCGCTACCGGCGTCAAGCTGCTCGACTTCGGTCTCGCTCGAGGCCCGGTACTCGCAACGACTGGTGCATCGACACAGTCGCTGACGTCTCCAGGACGGTTGACTGGCGAAGGCACGCTCCTCGGCACCTTTCAATACATGGCGCCGGAACAGCTCGAAGGCAAAGAGGCCGATCGTCGAACCGACATCTTTGCCTTCGGTACATTGCTGTTCGAGATGGCGACCGGACGCAAGGCCTTCGAAGGCACGAGCCAGGCGAGCCTGATTGCGTCCATCCTGACGACCAGTCCGCCCGGGTTGTCGTCGACACGATCCGGCTCTCACGCCGACGTCGTACCCCTCGCGCTCGATCACATCGTCGAGCGGTGCCTGGCAAAAGATCCTGACGAACGATGGCAGACGGCGCGTGACCTCAAGCTGGAATTGGAATGGGTCGCGACCGGGGGCGTGCGCACCATCACGGCGCGCCGATTCACACGTCGCCGCTATGTCCGTCCGCTTGTTGTCCTCGCTGCGACGGCGGCTCTGGTCGTCGCCGGGGCGTTCGGCTTCAGCCGATTTCGTCAGCCGCCACCTCAGGCGATCCGATTCAGCATCGCGCCTCCGCCTGGTTCGGTCATCGCGCGCGGCGTAACGGGCACACGGCTTGCGATTTCTCCAGACGGGAGACACATCGCATTCGTCGCGACGACCGGGGGCGTCGATCGCCTGTGGGTGCAATCACTCGACTCACTCACCCCACGACCGCTTGCCGATGGAGCCGAGTCGCCGTTCTGGTCGCCCGACAGCCGGTTTGTCGGTTTCTTCGCACCCGGTGAAGGACAGCTCAAGAAGGTCGATGTCGCAGGCGGGCCTGCGCGTGCGATCTGTCCAGCCGCCGTGTCCACCCCATCTGTCTGGCACCGCAACGGCACGATTCTCTTTGCCCAGGACGATACGGGAATCTTCCGCGTGTCGGCCGACGGAGGCACGCCGATTCAGGTGACCCGCCTCGACTCCACGCGGCGCGAAATCAACCACCTCTGGCCGGCATGGCTGCCAGACGGCCGGCACTTCTTGTATACGGCAACGAGCCTCGATTCCAGTGGCAGACGCGCACCGCGGACGGTGTACGTCCGAGCGGTCGATTCAGCCGAGCAGGAGCTCGTGACGCACGTCGAGTCGCGGATCATGTACTCGGCTCAGGGTTATGTGCTCTACGTCGAAGAGGGCGCCCTGATGGCGCGGCCGTTCGACGCGCGCGCTCGGACATTTGTTGGCGAGCCGGTCAAAGTCGCCGATGACCTCATGTACTCGAGGACAAACGGCAACGCCGCGTTCTCGGTGTCAGAGACCGGGGTGCTGACGTACTACAGCAGCGTGACGCCGTCCGACTTGATGTCGTTCGATCGATCCGGCCGCGCTGAGCCGATCTGGGCCCAGCAGCGGTTCTCCTCCGCGATCCGCATCTCACCAGATGGACAACGTGTGATCGCTGACGTGCAGGATCCACGCACGGGATCCTCGGACATCTGGATTTACGACTTGACGCGTGGCGTGCCGCTCCGCTTCACGACGGATGTGGGGAACGACACCAGCCCGGCGTGGTCTGCGGACGGCCTTCAAGTGGTCTTCAGTTCCGATCGTGGTGGGGCGCCCGATTTGTTTTTCAAGAAGACTGACGGCCTCAACAACGAGCAGGTGCTCCTTGCGAGGCGCAGTCCGCAGCTGGCCAACGACTGGTCTTCGGACGGCACGTTCATCGCGTTCGAGGAGAACAATCGAGAAACGGGGCTGGATGTGTGGAAGTTGCTTCTGGACGGTGAGCGCACTGCCAAGCCGATGTTCGCAACGCGGTACCAGGAATGGGGCGCTCGCCTGTCACCCGACGCCGCCTGGGTGGCGTTTGTCTCGAACGAGTCTGGGGCGTCGGAAGTCTATGTTGCACCGGTGAACGGACTTGGCGCGAAGGTTCGGATTTCGACCGGAGGCGGCATCGCGCCCAGATGGCGGCGCCGCGATGGCCGGGAACTCTTCTACGTAGCGCCCGAGACGAACTCGATCATGGCGGTTGCGGTCACGACCACGCCGACGTTCAAGGCAGGTGCGCCGGTTCTGCTGTTTTCGACGCGCGGAGGACCGGCATCCCGCCGGCAGTCGCGCGAGGTGCCGTACGACGTGATGCCCGACGGACAGCACTTCCTGATCAACACGCCTCCCGAGCAGCCACCGCTCTCGGGGATCTCTGTCGTCGTCAATTGGACGACGGGCCTTCCTCGTTGACCGCTGGTTACTCAGTCTCCGCGAGGGTCATCGTCGAACCTGACGTGGTCTGCTGACGGAATCTCAAACTCACAGAACCGATCCGGAGTTCATCGCCATCGGACAGGGGCACGGGCGCCGCCGAAACCCGCTCGCCGCGCACGTACGTCCCGTTCTTGCTGTCGAGATCCTCGATGGTCGCGTCGTGCTCCAACACGCGGATGCGCGCGTGACGACGGGAGACCGACGGTGAATCGATGTCAATAATGCCCTCCAGGTCACGCCCCAGGATGTTTTCCCCAGAACTGAGCGGGATCCTGCGGCCGTCCTTCAAGAGCCAGCACAAACTTAGATTCGCTCTCGTTTCTGGCAGAGTACTCGCCTCGTCGGTGACCGTTCCACAGAACGCGTAGCCGATGCGGTGAGCGGTCCGTATGAACCGAGGATTCTTCGCATCATCGCTCAGCGCCTCGCGGATTTCGGCAATCAAGCTGGCGAGATTTGTTTCGATGACGTAGGTCTCGGGCCAGAGCTGCTCCTGCAGTTCGGCCTTTGAGAGCACACGCGTCCGGTTGGCGACCAGCAGGGCGAGCAAGTCGAACGCCTTGGGCGACAGGTGCAGATCGCCGGATGGACCTCGCAGTTGTCGCAGGTCGACATCAAGGAAGAACTCGCCGAATCTGGCTTTTCCAATTCGCGAAACCATGAAACTCCCATAGTTTCCCTAAGACTCGGGGCAAGACGGCCTTCATATTACGGCCGGCGCGCCCCTGAGGCCCAGCCGGCGCGCACTGTGAGGCGCAACATGTGTTCCAGGCTGACGCGACTGACGCTGTGTGTCGGGCTCCTGACGATGACCTCCGCCTGCGATCGGTATGGACCGCCAACGGGGCCAAGCCCCTTTCGCCCAGCCGTGAACCCGACTCCGACTCCGCCCCCGACCCCGCGCCCACTCCCGCCGCCGACGCCGTCGCAAATTCAGACGACGATGATTTCTGTTGGCGATGTCATTCAGGCGAGCATCGGCCCCGACGATCCGATTTGCGACCCAGCCCATTGGGACGCACAGGCCCCGTGCAAGCTCTTTCTCCTCACAGCACCGAGCAACGGTACGTTGCATGTGATTCTGACGGGCCCGCCCTTGCCTCCGACGTCGAGCCTCGATGTCATCGACATCTTGCTCTTTGATGGACCTTCTTACACTGGTGCCCCGTTGCAGTACTCGACACGCTCGGTGAGCGCACCCGTGGTTGAAGGGCGGACGTACGCGATCAGAATCAACTCCTATCCCTATCTCTTGCCGCCGCCTGGGAACCTGGACTTCGAACTCAAAACGGAGATGCAGGTCTCATGAGAAGCGCAGCTCTCGCATGTGTTGCGCTGCTCGTCGCAGTGCCAGCGCTCGGCCAGTCGTTCGGCGCCAATGTCGGTGGTGCAGTCACCGATGAAACGGGGGCTCTGCTTCCAGGTGCTGCCGTCACGATCGTCCACGCGCTGAACGGGAGGAAGGTCGTCTTGACGACGGGCGAGCGCGGCGACTATCGAGCGGTCGCGTTGCAGCCTGGTGACTACGACCTCTCGGCTGAACGATCGGGATTCGCGCCCGCGACTCGCCGGGTCACTTTGGTCGTCGGCGCCGACGCGACGATGGACTTCGTGCTTCGGGTTGCGGCCGTTGAATCTGAAACGACCGTCACAGCCGATCTCTCTCCCATCGAACGAACCCGGTCGCAGCCTTCATCGATCATCACCAAGAGCGAACTGGACACATTGCCCGTCTTTGGGAGGAACTTCCTGACGCTCGCCCAGTTGCTGCCGGGCTCAGGCCCCAGCAACAGCACGGTGGGCCGATTCGCACTGACGAAGTTTGGCGGCCCCGCGGATCAGCGCGGAGGCTTTACGACGCTGGTCGATGGCGGCGACATCGACGATGCGCAATGGGGGAGTACGACCATCAACGTTGGCCAGGACGCGGTGCAGGAGTTCAAGGTGTTCCGCAATCAGTTCGACGCGCAGTACGGTCATGCGTTGAACGCGGTGGTGAGCGTAGCAACCCGGTCCGGGACCAATCGCGTGAGCGGCAGCGGCTTTTATTTCGGCCGCGACAAAGCGCTCAACGCACGGAATGTGTTTGCGGCGACCAAGCCGCCGTTCGATGAGCAGCGCTTCGGCGGGACACTGGGCGGCCCGCTGGTTCGCGATCGGACCCACGTCTTCGGCACGTACGAGCGCGACAATGTCGATACCGTCCGCATCATCGCACTGCCACCGACGAACCAGTTTGCAACCGAGAACGGCATCTTCCCGGCGGCTACCGATAACGCAACCGCGCTCGCGAAGCTCGATCATCGTGTGAACGCCGCTCATGCGTTCATGCTGCGATACGGCTTCGATCGCCAGCAGTCGCTCCGCGATCAAGCAAACATCACGTCCGACACGGGCCAGGTGGACATCCTCAATCGTTCGCACAGCGTGGTGTTCGAGGAGAGTTGGACGCCCGCGCAGAACGTAGCCAATGCCTTTCGCGTTCATCTCCTGAACCACTCGCTGGGGACGACTCCGCGAAGCACTGATGTCGGCATCAGACGGCCCTCGGGATCGACGGGCCAGACCAACAACGACTCACAGATCCTGCCGCAGACGAGACTGACCATCTTCGACGTCTTGTATCGTCACACGCCGCGGCATGAGCTCAAGGTGGGCGGAGAATTTTCGTTCGCCACTCAGGACAACGATTCCCACGTGTTCGAGTACGGCCTGTTCGAGTTTCAGACCGAGGCTCCCTTCGACATCAATACCCGAGGCACCTGGCCGAATGCATTCAGCCAGCAGAAGCCGAGTGTCGTCACCTATCGGTCGCGGGAGATGGGCGTCTTCGTGCAGGACGATTGGCGGATGTGGCCGCGTCTCGTCGTGAATGCGGGGCTGCGGTACGACATCGATTTCACGCTGCGGATCAACGACTTCTACGAGCGCCTGCTCGACGATCCGACGTGGTCCGGGCTGGATCGGTTCGTCAGCCCGGATCGCGGAACGGATACCAATAACGTCCAGCCGCGCCTGGGCGCGACGTGGGATGCCCGCGGCGACGGCCACCTCGTCGTCCGTGGCGGCTGGGGCACGTACGTGACGCGGAACCGTCCGTGGTTTCAGCTTCGCTCGATGAACCAGTTCACCAGTAACGCGATCCGCATCACGGATGACAGCCGCCGCTTCTTTCCGGACGTGAACGCCGTCCGTGGCGGCCGCACGATCGACGAGGTCTTCGCGGCGTCCACCTCACCGCGTCAGCTTGGCACGGTCATTCCCGATGACTTCGTTCAGCCCTACGCCCTGAACACGACGGCCGGCGTCGGCTGGCAGCTGAATCGCGTGACTGTCCTGGATGCCGACTTCATTCACTCGTATGCGAACCATCAAATTGGTTTGACAGACCGCAATCTTCCAGAGAGCGGACCCATCAACGCCCTCACTAATCCTCGACCGGTTTCGCAGTTTGGTCAGGTGCTCGTCCTCGACAACTTCAGCAAGAGTTGGTACGACGCGCTTGAAACCCAGCTCCGGACCCGCGTGGGCACGAGGACGTCGCTGCACGCCTCGTATACCCTGTCACGCAGTTACCTGGACGGCGTCGATTTCTTCGTCACGACACGCGGCACGCAACGGACGCCGCACGAGCAGGGATACAACCCGTCGGATCAGCGGCACAACCTGACGCTGTCGGGGACGCTCTCGCTGCCGTGGTCGATCGACGTCAGCGGCGTGGCGAAGTTGATCAGCGGCTCACCGATCAAAGTGCAGGCCGGATTCGATCTTCCGTTCGACGGGGACGGCATCAGCACGGGCGACTTGCCGTCAGGCATCCCAATCACCGTGGGTCGGGAGCGAGTCGAGGAATCGCTTGTCGCAATCGACGGCCTGCGCGCGTCCCTCAATCTGCCGCCGCTCGATCCCGCGCTTCTGAAGCTGGACCCGTACCGATCGATCGATGTGCGGTTGACCAAAGGGATTCGGATCGGCGCCGCTCGGCGGCTCGAGATGCTGCTCGAAGGCTTCAACGTCACGAACCACGTCAACTTCAGGTCGCCGGCCGGCAATATCAACAGCAGTTCGTTTCTCAGACGCACAACGGCGCGTGATGCCAGACAGATTCAGTGGGGGCTTCGTTATCTGTTTTGAGACGTTCTATGACCATTCAGGAACTGCCGGCACCTTGAGTTGCTCGACGTCCGGCAGATCGAAGCCGAAGTGCTCGCCGAGGAGCGCGCGGAGCGCCTTGCGATCGACCAACTGATATTTCTCGCTTTTCCCCGCGCTCAGCACCGTCACGTCGCGATTCATGACCGACGTGCGCCCGCTCGACGTCACCGCACGTAGCATCAACCGGGTGGTGAACGGCGACGCCGGTGATGTCGCAATCCAATGATTCGCGAGCTCGAAGTCCACCGCGTATTGCGGTTCCAGCGAGGACGTCCAGAGCGGTTTCATCGCGCCATCGATCTGCGCCTCGAGCATCCATTCATCGTCATGACGCACCATCCGATGGCGATCGAGGCCATCGCGTGCATCGACGCCTTCCTGCAGCGGCACAGGGACGAGCGGAGCCTGTCCGCCGAATCCGGGATCGACGAGAAAACGCCCTCGCTCAGTCTCCACACAGAGGAACATGTGGGTCCGCGGTGCCTGGTGCCGTGGCAGGACGGTCAGCACTCGCGCGGCATGCGCCGTCACGCGGAAACCGACCCGCTCGAGGGCGGATTGCAGCAGCGTGCCGTGCTCGAAACAGTACCCACCACGACCCTCGACCACGATCTTGCGGGTGATGCTGTCGAGGTCGATGCGGATGCCGCGGCCAAGCAGCACATCCACGTTCTCGAACGGAATGCGCGTCATGTGCGCACGCGTCAGCCCGGCCAACGTGTCGAATGTCGGCTCGAGCGATCCCTGCCAGGCGACGCGAGCGAGATAAGCGTCGAGGTCGAACGCACTCATCGACAAAGTATAGAATCGACGCCATGATCCGGCGGGGGGCGCTACTCGCGTGCTGTCTGGTATTGATCGGCGCCCCGCTCCTTGCCCACCACGCGATTCAGGCCATCTACGACAGCAGCAAACAGGTCACCGTGGAAGGCGCAGTCCGCGAGTTCCAGTTCATCAACCCGCATCCGTTCCTGATCGTCAACGTCAGCGAGGGGGGCAAGACGCTCGAGTGGCGGCTCGAGATGGACAACCGTTACGAGCTGATCGAAGAGGGCATGACGGCCGACACGCTCAAGCCCGGCGATCGCGTCGTCGCTCGCGGCAGCCTCTCACGCACGAACCCGCAGGGCATGTATCTGATGCGTCTCGATCGGGCATCGGACGGCCTCCGCTACGAACAAATAGGGGCCAGCCCCCGCGTGCGGCATGGCTCGCGCTGAACTCCCAACGCCCAACGCCCAATTCCCAACCACTCCCAATTCCCAACTCCCAACCCCGAAGTTCGGTGTTGAAATATTCCGTTGGGAGTTGGGCGTTGGGAGTGGTTGGAGGATGGGAGTTGGAAGTTGGGAATTAACGAGGGCAAAGACGCGCTCCTGACCATCGGCGTCTTTGCGCGGCGATCTCGTCTGTCCGCGAAAGCGCTACGGCTGTACGACCAGATGGGCCTGCTCGTCCCGGCCGATATCGATCCCGAGAACGGCTATCGACGCTATCGCGAGAGCCAGCTCACCACCGCGCGGCTCATCGTCATGCTGCGGCGTCTCGACTTGCCGCTCACGCGTGTCGCCGACATCATCTCGGTGCCCGGGCCGGATGCCGCCGAACTCCTGTCCACTTACTGGAATGCACTCGAGAAGCGTGTCGCGAGTCAGCGCGAGCTTGTCGCACATCTCTGCAGCCGGCTATCCGGACGCAACGAGCCGCTCAACTATCCCGACGTCCGTGTTCGCGACGTGCCCGAGCAGTTGGTGCTCGTCGAGCAACGGCATGTCGCCGTCGAGGAATTGCCCGAATGGATCGGCGCGACGATGACGAGGCTCACCGCCACGGCACGCGATCACGGCGGCGTTGCCGGTCATCCGTTCGTCGTCTATTACGGCGAGGTCAACGAAGACAGTGACGGCCCGGCCGAAGCATGCATGCCGATCGCACCGTCCTCTGATTCGAGCGTGGATCTCCCCGACTCCGTGTCTACGCACGCGCTGCGGTTCGAGCCGGCGCACCGTGAGGCCTACGTGCGCCTGCGCAAAGCACAAGTGGCATTTCCCCAGATCCTGAGCGCCTACGACGGCGTGGCACAGTGGGCGGCCGCGAACAACATCGAGATCACCGGTGCGCCGCGCGAGATCTACTTCGCGGACTTCAGGTCGGCGGCACCTGCAGACGAGGTGTGCGACGTGGCGTTTCCGGTTCTGTGAAGCAGCGACGCGACGACCCCGATTGCCAGAATCGTGAGCACAACCCCGAGCAGAATCAGATTGAAGTTCTCGCCAAGCGCATCCTTGATCGGCTCGTGCGCGAGCATTTTCACGCCGACAACCAGCAACACCGCCGCCAACGCGTGCTTCATATAGCGCAGGGCGTGCAATGCGCCAGCGAGCGCGAAGTACAGCGACCGCAGTCCAAGGATGGCGAACACGTTGCTCGTGAACACCAGGAATGGATCCGCCGTGATCGCGAAGATCGCCGGAATGGAATCGACGGCGAAGATCAGGTCGGTCGTCTCGACCATGATGAGGGCCAGCGCCAACGGCGTCAGCATCCACCCGTGCGAGCCGCGACGTTCCGATGACGGACCTCGCATGCCTGACGGCGGCATCGGCACGAAGAAGTGCTCGCCGTGGTAGCGGTCGGTCACCGGAAATATCTTCCTGACTCGCTTAATGAGGAAGTTCTGCGCGGGATCGACCTCTTCACTGGTGAAGAACGCCATCTTGATCGCGGTGAGGATGAGAATGCCGCCGAAGATGTAGAGGATCCACGAGAACTGCGCGACCAGCTGCGCCCCGATCGCGATCATCAGACCGCGCATCGCGACGGCGCCGATAATGCCCCAGAACAGCACGCGATGCTGATATTCACGCGGCACCGCGAAGTATTGAAACAGCATCGCGATGACGAACACGTTGTCAACGCTGAGCGATTCCTCGACGACGTAGCCAGTGATGAATTTGAGGAACGCCGACCAGCCGTCGTTGATGCGACCGTTTGGAAATGCGGCGCTGCGATCGACGGGATCCGGCGTCATCCCGAGTCCGAGCCATTGGTTCTCGTAGGCGAGATACACGAACCCCGAGAACGCCAGGGCCAGCGTGACCCACACGCACGTCCAGGTCAGCGCTTCGCGAACCGAGACGACGTGAGCTTTGCGGTGGAAGACTCCGAGATCGAGGGCGAGCAGGAGAAAGATGAAGACAAGAAAGGCAATCCAGACAACCACCATGGCCTCCAGGCGTTGGTGGTAGTCTCGCGGGGTCGTCCGGAGGACACGTCCTTTTGGACGTGCCTCGTGAGTTGACTGGATGAGGCCGGAAGCGGATGCTTCGTGTTGACGGCCAGTCCGCCCGCACGTGCGGGCTTGCTACTCCCTACCGGGGATCAGTCTAACAAAGAACGTCACACGCGCAACAACTCGGCAGGATTTGACGCGCCAGCGCGACGGGCGGGCATGTATGACGCGACGAGCGCGGCTGTGAGCAACGAGAGACACGCCACTCCGTAAGACCACGGATCGAACGGGCTCGCGCGAAACAGCAGCGAGCCCAGGCGCGGCGCGATCGCGACGGCCGCCGCCCCGCCAATCACCACGCCGAGCACAACTGGCCACAGCTCTTCGCGTAGTGTGCGGGTCACGATCGTGCGGCGCGTGGCGCCCAGCGCTGCGTGAATCGCCAGTTCGCGACGTCTGGTGCCCGCCGAAAATGACGCGACCGCATAGACGCCGATCGTGCACAAGAGGATCGCCAACGGCGCACACGTCTGCAGAAGACGCACGTCGACGCGCCACGCCGCGATCGACGCATTGACGACCTCGTCCAGCGTCTGAATGCTCGATGCGGCGACATCGGGGTCGACGCCGTGCACGACATCCGCAAGTCGATTCACGAGCGCGCGCGGATCGTCATTGGTGCGAACCATCCAGTACGTGCGCGCGGCGAGCAGCGGCGCCTGCGACGCGGGCATCTGTGGCAGCGGCACATACAGATCTGCGGTTGGCGCGGCATCGAGCCCGAACTGCTTCACATCTGCGACAACGCCCACCACGTCCATCGGCGCCGACGCTCGCGACTCGACGATCTGCAAAGCACGTCCGACCGCCGATTCGCCGGGCCAGTGTCGTGCGGCGAATGTCTGGCTCACGATGGCGATGGGTCGGCTGCTCCGGCTGTCGCTCTCGAGAAACGCGCGGCCGGCCAGGATCGGAATGCCTGCTGCGGCAAAGTAACCTGCGCTGGCGACCCGGAAATGCGCCTGCGGCACCTCGTCGGGCGGCGGCGCGGGACGATCTGGAAATGCCACGTCGATCGTGGACAACAACCCGCTCAACGGCCGCAATGACACGCCCCCGGCAGCGCTGACTCCGCCAAGCTCCGAGAGACGGATCCTCAACGCGTGAGAGAAACGCTCGATGCTCGCGACGTCGCGATACGCGCGCGGCGGCAGCGACAACTGCATCGAGAGCGCGTGAGACGAGGTAAAGCCCGCATCGACTCGTTCCAACTCGCCGAAGCCCCTCACGACGAGCCCCATGCACACGAGCAACACCAGTGCCCCTGCAACCTGGATTGTCACGAACGCGTGCTGCACGGCTCGCTCCCTCCGCGTGCTGGTCGATCGCCGGCCCGTCATCGCGGTCGCCGAGGAGTGCGCGCGCATGGCGGCGCGCGCAGGCACGATCGCGCACACGAGTGCGACGATCACCGTGAGCACGAGACCAAACGCGAACACGCGCACGTCGATTGCCGTTTCGTCCATGCGTGGAAAGTCCGCGGGACCGAAGCGGCGCCACAACGAGAGACCGGCAATCGCCAACCCCGCGCCACACACGCCACCGGCAAGCGCGAGCGCGCACGACTCGCTCGCGAGTTGGCTCAGCACGTGCCAGCGCGATGCACCGAGCGATGCGCGGAGCACGAACTCCGGCCCGCGTGCGACTGAACGCACCAGCAACAGGTTGGCGAGGTTGCCGCAGCCGATAGCCAGGAACAGCAAGACAGTCGCGAACAGCGTCCAGAGGATCTGCTGGTAATCGCGGACGATCTCGGTGTGCAACGGATACAGGTTCACGCCAATCTTGCGCGAGTCCTCGGTGGGATAGCGACGTTGGAGCCGCACGGCAATCGCGTCGAGATCGGCGTCGGCTCGGGCGAGGCTGGCATGCGGCTTCAGTCGCGCCACAACGCGCAGGAAGTTGGCACCCCGATCGCTGCGACGTGGGTCGGCACGGAGCGTCGTCGGAACTGCGAGTGTTGCTTCACGAAACGGAAAGAGGAAGCCGAGCGGCAGCACGCCCACGACCCGGTACGCGGCGCCATTCAACGTGATGTCGCGACCCACGATGGCCACGTCACCGCCGAAACGGCGTTGCCAGAGTCCGTAGGTCAGCACCACGAGACGCGCATCGCCATCCTCGTCGGCGGGCTCGAGCGTGCGGCCGAGCCAGGCGTGCGCGCCAAGCACTTGAAAGAAATTTCCCGACACGCGAGTGCCCTCGAGCCGCTCAGGCGCACCGCTGCCGGTGAGGTTCGCCGCCCAGTTCGTAAAGACCGCCAGGTTCGCGAGGGTCGTGTTTGCGCGACGGTAGTCGTCGAGGTCGGGTATCGAGAACGGCGCGCGCTCCCGCTCAGTGCGCGCGTTGTACATCCACACCAGCGAGCCCGGGTCGTCGAACGGCAGCGCACGGACGAGCGCGGTCTGCACGAGGGTGAAGACGAGGGTGGATGCGCCGATGCCGAGCGCCAGCGTGGCGACGGCGAAGGCCACGAAGCCGGGATTGCGGTGCCAGAGCCGGCGAACTTCAGCGAGCATAGGCGTGTAACACGTGTTACATAGCGTCCTCGCCGCCGGCGGTCAAGCCAATGCGCGCGACCGGCGTTTTTTCGAGGGGGCCGCCGATCGATGCGGCTGTTTGCGGACCGCTCCCCGCGAGAACGAGCGATAGAGCGATTCGAACAGGCGCATGCCCT
>AR_comb_assmDRAFT_10049508_pt1 | contig 15974 bp, 13 predicted proteins | sample ArasoioldDNA_FD_10543 | JGI IMG/M metagenome (IMG submission 10543) | reverse complement strand
ATTTTTTTCACCGGCTCCAGCTTTTCGTATGATAGGTGCTTTCCAAATGTCGGAAGGGCCGCGAGGTCCTTTAGATTATGGTAGCGTCCACCGGCAAATATTTCGTCAAATTTCAGATCCAGCACTGAAGTGAGGAAGAGTTGGATACTTTGCGGCATTCCTGTTTCAAACAAGAACCTCGTGGGTGGGCCAAAATTTCTTTTATTCAGTTGTTTTTCTATTTTGTTCAGGATGTCAATGTTATATTCCTCTTCAAGATTGAGTTCAGCATCACGGTTTATTTTAAAACTGTAGATGCTTAATACTTCAAAGCCTGGAAAAATCATTGCCATGTTTTCCCTTATGACATCGTCAATAAAGACTACATAGTTGTAATTGTCCAATGAAGACAAGGTAAAGAAACGGGACAGTTTGTCGGATGGAATGTTAACAATTGCGTGCCATATTAATTCGTCCCCGGGTTTTTTTAAGGAAACCGTGAAATACAGTTGATTATTCTCAGGATGAAATTTGTTTTTCCCGTCAAGTAAAATTGGTTGGATAAACGACAATACTTGTGATAAGAAAATTTCGGCTATCTCATCTTTGTGTTCTGGCTTGACAGATTCACCGTAGTAAAGATAGATGCCGTTATCCTTAAGTGATGGCAAAATTTGCGTTAATAGAATATGACCGAATTCTTCAAACTGCCGCGTTACTTCGGTTTGAATTTTTTCCAGGATCTCCTCTCCCGATTCGTTCGAGATCTTTTTTTGCATCTTATTTTTCAGGGTCGAGAGCGCAATAACGGCGGGATATCGTACACGAAAAAATTCATCTAGATTGGAAGAAAAGATTGACAGAAATTTCAATCGTTCGAACAAGGGGACTGATGAGGATGTCGCTTCCTGCAACACCCTGTAGTTGAAACCGAGCCAGCTGAGTTCCCTGTTGTAGAACATCACTTTTCATTTTATAACGGTGGCGTTGTCGGATTTGTAATTACGGTGGTATTCTGAGGGGCCTGCGTAAAAACCGATATCGTAAATGCAATCACGGAAATAACAATCCCCGCCATAAAAATATTGTAGGCAATGCGCAATAGTTTGTACTTCTTTCCCAGGACAACCCCTAAGTAGTAAACGTCTTTAATCAGTGATCCGTATAAGTATTCCGGGTCACGCATCATGATACTCATCCCCCATTTGTAATCCTCCAGCGAGGCCTTGTAAAAATTTCCAAAAAACAACAGGTTCACTTTTTTGTCTGTAATATCCTCCTTCGAAAATTTTCCGCCTGTCACCGTAGGCCGGGTAGCCAATATGGAAAGTACAATGGTGATTACAGAAGATGCAAGGAAAATAATGGTAGGTATTACAAGAAAGGGATCAGTCTCAAATTTTCGAAATAAGAGAGACACGCTCACAGAAATAATAATTGCGTTAACGGAGATGAGGATATTGGCTTTTCGGTCAGCCATCTCGCTTAATCGTAAATGATTGCCCGATGCAAGACGAAGCATCGTTTGAATGCCTTTTGAAATCAGGCTGCTTGTTTGTTTGTCAGCCTTGGTCTCCGTTGTTTGCGCGCCGAACAACTGATTCGCATCGGCCTGCACAGCGTGTTCTGCGATTTTTTGCCTGAGTCTCTCAATATTTTCCTTCTTTCCATCTTTTAATAATTCGATGCAGTAAGACGTATAGTACTGATGATGTTCCAGGAACTCAAGCGTCTTTATGTCCCATTCCTCTTTAGAAATGGCTTTCTCCATCATCGCTTCCTTTCTGACCTGCTTGTTTGTTTTTTTGAAATCTTTGGTACCGAGATGGTAAGTGTCGGCATCGCAAATTATTTGTTGTAATAAAGTGGTGGGATCTACCGATCGTTTGGTAGCGAGTATGCATCCTTCAATGAGTGAAATCAACTCCGGATCTGGGTAGTGGCTCTCCATAAATAATTTCATCAGTTCAACGCTTTTCTTTTCATGAACTTCCGGCGCAACGAAAAGGTGACCGGTATCGTGAAACCATGCAGCGGTATAGAGCGCCATCATTTCTTTTTCGGAAAGCTTGTAATGCGCAGCGATTTCTTCGGTCCGTTTGACAATCGCCCTGGTGTGGTCTATCGTATGAAAAATGAGTTTAGACTTTGTATTAGCCTGAAACATTTTGGTTACGTGCTCTTCGACCTGCTTGTAAATGTGATTGATCATATTTTCAGATTTAGAAAGTAAGGTTCAGTTTAGTTCCCACGGAAAAATTGAAGAGCCGCTCTTCTTTTGAAAAAGCAATCGTAGCCGAAATCAAGACCAGCTTGAATGGTATGAAATAAAAACCACCTCCCAGCGCATCATGCCATTTTGTTGACGATTCATTTTTTATCCAGACTCTTCCAACATCATTAAACACCACCAGGCCAAGAGTTCCGGGCAAAAGATATGATTTTACATCGACCAATTTTATTCTTGCTTCAAGGCTATTGTAAGCCATGGACGAACCGGAAAATCTTGTTTTTCTGAAACCACGCAGAACATTATTGGCCCCTAGATTTAACGCCTGGAAATATTCATAATGGCGACTAAATATATGGCCTCCTCCAAAACGCGCCACCATAATCAAATTTGCGGCTTCGCTAACGCTGGCATACACGCTCATATCAGAAGTAACTGTCGTGATATCCTGAGTTTTTTTTGTTACACCTGCCATGGAAACGAATTCAGTGTTCCATTGCACGCCTCGCGTCGGAAACAATTCATTATTCAGATTGTTGAAATTAACAGCAACCTTGCCCCCGACATACGTTTTTGTATCGTACACACTGGATGAATCCAACCCCACCCCAGACGGCTCCTCCAATATTCTTCCGCTGTTATCCTTAGGAGTGAACCAGTAATGGAACACTTTCGGCCCCACCATTATATGCAATCTCTCATAAAAACGGCGTCGAAAAAGAAGTTCAGCCTCTGCCACATTATAACGTGTGCGGTAAAAGCTGATGTCGTGAGGATAAATTTTTGTCTTATTGCCAAGACCATAAAAATTGTATAGTGTTGGATTAACAAGATTCAAACTAATCAACATATCGTTGTTCCGGAAAAAATGATTGAACTCGCCTTTGTAACCGATCTGGTATGCTCCTCGCCTTGGTGCATAAAGGATCCCAAAACGTTGGTCCGTAGCATACGGCAAGTTTCTGAAACCATATGTTCGTCTGAACAATCCCAGTCCTGCAAATACGCCGTCTTCAACGTTATAACCAAGATTCAACCGGGGAAAGCGATTAACATTATAGTTAAATCCCAAAATGTTGTAGTAATTCACGGGAGGTTCACTGGAAGACAAATTTCGTGTCCGGCTTCGATGCTCGATAAAATTCTTTTCGGTGGTTAAATCGTAAAGATAATTTATCACGCGGCCCCTGATATTAAAAGTGTCATTTCCTTTTCCGCCTATAATGCTCACTCTCGTGCTTGACCTGGCCGTGGGATCGATGTCAAATTTGTCGTCATCATTTAGACCATACAACCGGATATCCTTTGTTACACGCGGATCAAAAATCCTGTCATACATGACGAAACTTGTATCGTTGTTACCTTTCCTTGCGTAAACCTTCACCTCCAATTTTTTTCCAATTCCTGTCACTTTGAAATATTCTTTCTGATTGCTGCCCACAACATTCACTCTTTTAGAAATAAACTTGTAGTACCTCAAGCCCGCATCCTGCAACATATTTCTTCGGCTAATGAGTTTCCCAACTAGAACTGCGCTGTCCATTTTGAAAATTGCGGGCGGCAAATGTCGCACGGAAGCCATTATTACGGAGTCACTCATCGTCTTTTGAAAATCCGCAATTCCCTTCTTCCATTCATCTGCATCCAGGTCATTTAAGAACAGCCTATCAAAATCGCGTGCGGACCAATTCAACCAGTTTACCTTGGGTATGGTATACCGAAAGCCTCTCAGCATTGGCAGGCTTCTCAAGGAAGCTATATCGAGCACAAATCCGTTGGAGCGAAAAAAGGCCTGGTCGCGGTCTTTAGGAATCGGGTAGTATAATTTTCCCTTGCCCGTGTCCGTTGTCGCCCATCGCCATTGATCAAAATGGCGGTCGAAATCGCCAATGAGAATATCAAGTAATCTTGCTCGCAAAACCATTAACTGATCCGCCCTATGGTCATGGTCTTCTATCAGTTTATCAAAGACCTTAATCGTACTCTTGGTGTCCTCACCGCGTCGCGAAGGATCTTTCTCTTCCAGAGTACAAACCGTATTGGCAAAAAGTGGTCTGTAAAATCCAAACGCGGGATCATCAGGCACAAAAAATAATTCCGGGTGAGCAGTTACAAGATCTAACGCAGCTGCCATCGGCGGAATGGCGAGCGGAGCATATGGGTGCGATGCAGAGATAAAGTCCTGCACCACGTCTGCGGCAAGGGTGTTTCGGAAATTCTCCGGAATTGCATTTGCAGGATTCTTATCAATGGTTCGCAACTTCCATTCTTTGCCGGAAGCATCAACCAGTGTTAGTGAGCTCGTCTGCTTACCTCCGCCAAGGCTCTTGATCCTTAATCCGCCTTTCTCCGTGCTGATATTTAAAACCCTCATTGGCACTGGTGTGGACCATTCCTTACGATAATTGGTTCCTACCATTAACCGTCTGACCCAGTCGGCACTGTCGTATTTTTCGCTTCCGGAAATATGAATGGTATCTTTGTATTTAATTGTCTGCGGAGCATCAATTTTTCTCTTGTTGGAGTCCGCGACTGGGATTGGAATTTTTGAAAAATTTTGAATTACTTCGGTGTAAGCCATCTTCACTGAATCCTCGGCAGTGTAAAAGCTGATCCTCACATTTTTGTTAAGAGACGTTTCTAAAACGGCAAAGCCGTTGGTGACGGTAGCAAAATGTGTTTTCTTACTTTTTGAAACGCGGTTATGTTTTGAGCCACCACCGCTGATAATATAATTGTAGCTGCTATCCTTCAGTAACTCGAGGCAGTGTTCGTGACCGGCCACAAAAATGACGTTGGGATATTTCTTGGCCACCTTTTCAACTTGATTTATCAGATCAGCATAAAACGGGTGCTTCAAATCCTGGGGGCTGCCAAATACGCTTCTCGATATAGGATAAATTGAACCGATGACAGGTAATGGGATGTACAGGTTCGGCACGATGTCGGTGAACGGAAAGACATGTTGCTTCCAGGTAAAATAACCGCCGTGTGCCCCTGTGCTTCTAAAAGTATGGTGACCCGCCAGGATAATCAATTTTTTTGCATTTCGACTGAAAATATCATCTAGTTGGGTTATCAACTCATCCTTTGTTTTGTAATCGCAATCTGACTCCATCTCGGGCTTGTCGTATGGATGTATCCACCATTGCGTATCAAACATTACAAGAGTAACATCAGGGCTAAGGGAAACTTCGACAGGCCCAGGACATCCACCCTCCGGGTAAAATCTTACATTCTTCTTCCCAATTTGGTCCACATACAACTGCTCGCGAATTATAGTCTCCCAGCCATTGCGTCCGCCGTTCTCCCAATCATGGTTCCCAGGGATCATGTAAATTTTTGCTGGCGTATTGTCTGCAACGGATAATTCTGTGTCTAGCACACTCCGTGACGACATATAATAACTATACTGCTCATCAGGCAGCCCTGTCTTGTACAGGTTATCGCCAAGATAAAGGATGCTCGTCTTTTCATCCATTTTAATCAAGTTCCTGACCGCATCTACAACGGGGTGACGCCCGTTGGTTAGTTGACCTGCATCGCCAATCAACACAAGCCTTGTTGCGATTGTATCAGTTTGCGCCTCCGTCAGCATACACAAACTCATCAGGCCCGCCAGCATGCACCATGTCTTCATCTTTGCCTGGGTTTATTGTACTTGAAGAAAAGTATATCAGCCGCACTGCCCTTTTCAGCGGATTCATTGGAGATGATTAAATCTCCTTTTGGAGTAAAAGTGAGTCCCTCCGGCTGCTTGAACAATGAGGGATTAATTTTATAAATACTTTTTACAGAATAGTCTTTGTTGAAAATTGCCAGGGCATGATTAACCGAAGCGATCACATACAACTCACCTGTTAGCGGATGAATGGCTCCTGCGGACGGTTTAAACCGGGTGTCTTCTCCAAGCTGCTCCCCGATTGATTCGGTGGGGATTGTAAACGCGGAAGCAAAGGAATCCTTTGACGGGTCAAAGGCCCAACTGGTAACTTGCTTTTTATTATCAATTTCGCAGTTCTTGCACATCAAGATAATTTGACGCAGCGTGGTATCGTAATACAAGGTTTCAAACTCATTTTTTGCAGCTTGCGGCACTGGGAAAGATTGAAGAGACAGTGAATCGCCAGAAAGGAATTTAAACTTTTCAATTACTCCCTTGCTTTTCAAAACATAAAAAGTACCGCCAACAAGAGCGACGTCTTCGTAGTCTCCACCAGATGAAAACTTCCACCTTTCAACGTGAAGCGGTGATGACAAATGAATCTTAAACAACCAACCCTTTTCGTCCTGTATCGCAAATATGCTGCTATCCTTAGGATAATAGGAGACGCCTGAGATTTCATCCAGGATCTCAGGAAGTTTGTAGACGTATGGTTTATTGAAATCATACCCAGGAGGGCTTAAATAGGCGGCCCTTTTTTTCGAGTTGCAAGAAGCCAACGTCGCCAGAAAATCGTAGAAAATTATAATCAGCAGAATCTTGAAAATGAAATTGCTAAACCAAGACTGGGAAGGGTTTATCATATTGCCGATTCTTCAATTCGTAATGCCATAAGTTACACAAAAGTTCTGCCAAAGCAATAAATCTTTCTTTAATGAATGGTCATTATGTAATTCCGGCGAGCGTAGTTGGAACGTGGTCGTTCAAAGGCTGAATGGGGCCGGGAATGAGCAATAATTTCCCGACCTGCCTGCCGCGATGGGATGTTTTTATCCGAGTAGCTGGTGGGAAGTCAAGGATGAGAGCTCAGGGTTTTTAAATTCAGGCTTTTTATTGTCGTAGTTTACTTCGACGCGCAATGCTTTTAATCCCAGTACTCCCTGCAGTTCCTCTAATTCAATTTTTTCGACGCCGGGTTTTAATAATTGCCTTGTCTGCAAAAATTCGATGTATTCCTCGTACTCAGCCGCTTCCTTTGGTTGCGAATAAACGATCGCGATTTTTCCAGGTTGGGTAAGTCTCTCCTTAGTACCTTTTATGCGCACTTTGTCAATTCTTTTTTTGACGATCTCATACCTGCTATTGTAGGCTCCATCCACATCAAATTTCCTTTCCGAACTGCGAAAGCTAATGCTTATCGGGATGCTATTTGCAAGAATAAGCTGCGTGGTCGCAAGGGGCAAGGGCAATTCATTCTTCAACTCATTGGCAATAAGCGCTGCCTTAGCTAACACTTCCAATTGCCAGATCTTCATATTTCGCAAATAAAGCTTGTCAAATTTCTTTGTGGGTGCAATAGATTGGCCGATATAAATATTGAAATCAATTCCGTCTGTAACATACCGCTCGAAATAATGCGGAAATACTTGCTGCGCACCTATTTGCTCGTGGTCTATGAAGTTTGCTAGAGCATCGTTTAGTCGCGAAATACTTTCCTCGAAGTTTTGCCTGTGATGGTATACGAGATTTTTTTGGGGGTCCAGTGCGGCAAAATACTGTTCTACTTCAGCTTTTAGCGAAGGCCTCGTATCCGCAAGGTGATGGAAAATCTCGGCGACTTCATTTTGTAAGAATTCATGAATTTGTAGCTCTTCCTCTGATAACAGGATATCGGTAACAGAGTCGACATACTTGTCACTCTTAAACGCAACGTTCTCGAGAAGAGGAAACTTGACTTCCGTCAAAGCCCTTTTTACAACCTTTTGAACCAGGCGTAGCTGTTCTACAAGGTCAAGTTGGATTGATTGCATTCGCTCCACCGACGAATTTCTGACATCAATTAACCCATATAGCGGATGGACGTCGTCAAAGCTTACTTTTCGGATTTTCGTCTCTGTTCCCCGTTCTCGTGACAGGATGTACGAGAATGCAGCATCCACAAATTTCCATTCCACGGCTGGCTGCACAGCTGTAAAATTCTCCTTGATCACCTTATCCACTTCTATGTCGAGGTTCTCCATTGTTTTCTCCACCGCGAGGGTAAACAAAGGAATTACCTTCTCAATTTTCTCAAGATGGATATTTGTCAATCTTCCTGGAGTATCTGAAACAACCTCGAGCAATCCAAGCAGTCGGCCATTTTCCTTGAGAGGTGAAATGATCACGCTTCGGGCTCCTAATTCATAATATAGTTTTAAGCTTTCAAGTTCCACGATATCTCTTTTATCGAGTGTTTGATAGACGATCGGCTGATCGTATTGTCTCAAAATATCCTCGAAACAATCACATATTTCGTTTTGTTCCTTTACAGCGTCTGAATGTTTAAAGATGATGCTGTTACAGTTGTGTAGAGGTGAATACACGTAATGGTTATTCACGTGTATCAACGGAGTAATGCCTACCTTGATATCGTTCATGCCCAACAGGCCTTTCATGGTAGCCTGCAATTTCTCGTACACGGTAGGATCTGTAAAGGTGTGAAATGATAGTAGTGTGTTCTTCAACTGTGAGATCATTTCTTGCTCTGTTACGTCGTTAATCTTCAGGATCACTAACCCTTCAAATACAAACTTTTCAAGTGGAAGTTTTTCCATCAATTCCTGCAATGGCATCATCCGGTTTGTCTTCTTGCAAACCGCATTCTCTGGCATTGAAGGCAATTCACCAATTGGTTTTACATCAATAAAGCGGGTATCGATATTCAATTCAAGATACCTTGTGAGTCCGGTAGTAGGATAGATATACGGATACACTGCACTAGCAAAGTCCGATGTTTCGTAGCCAAAGAACTTTTTCAGGATCAGGCGGTATGCGTAATCTAACCTATTGTGATAAAGACTGCCCTTCAGGTTTTCCGGAACAATGATTTCGTTACTTCCCGGAACCATGAACGTGGTTTGGAACAACCGCGACGAATGAATGACGTTGTATCGAAGTGGAAACGAAACCGCGTAAATATTTTCCTGTTCTGACACCGAAGGAGGAAAGAGGGTTGCTAATAACATTTCGATTACATCTCTATGCGGTTCAGTCGATGAAAAATCAGAAAACGACGTGAGAAGCTCCGGCGTCGCTTCGATTTTTGAAATGACATCCCCGTATAATCTTTGGGCCCCTGGTTTACCCTCATTTATGTTCTTCCTCAAAACATTCAGCAGCGGCTGAAATGACAAGCGGCTGTTGAAAATTGAGTCATCGTAGGTTAAAAATTCTTCTGACATGTGTTCATTGATTTAAACATCAAAGGGCCTGGGATAGTTCAAATTTACGCCACGTTCTTGGGTAGGCAGACGGCTAAATGGTTGAAATGTTTTAAAATGGGGATGAACTGCCGAATTTACACCTTATCCTCCGACAGGCTTTTTTGGTGCGACCACTCTTTGGAAATACCGGCAGGCCGGCCTCAAGCCGCAAACTTCACACCGTGGACTCCTGGCAACACATATATATCTTCCATGCAAGATGAGCCAGTGATGAGCTTTATGAATATAATTTGTTGGAATATTTCTCACCAATTCCCTTTCAATAGCAAGCGCGCTGGATGCTGATTGCGACACAAGTCCAATTCGTTTACTGACCCGCATTACGTGGGTGTCGACAGCCATGTTCGGCTGCCGGTCGATAACTGATGTAACTACATTCGCCGTCTTTCTTCCTACTCCGGGAAGTTGCGTGAGTTCTTCAATAGTCATTGGAATTTGGCCGTCAAATTGCTCGACCACTTTTTTGGCCATGCCGATAAGATGCTTTGTTTTGTTGTTGGGATAAGAGATGCTTTTGACGAGCGGAAATAAATTGTCAAAGCTTGCTCCGCTTAATGACTGAACGTCCGGATATTTCTCAAAGATGGCCGGGGTGGTCATGTTCACTCTCTTATCTGTGCATTGCGCCGACAGAATCGTTGCCACCAAAAGTTGGTAAGGGTCATCATAAATCAGTTCGGTTTCAGCATCGGGATTGTGTTTTTCGAAGAAGTCAATGACAAATTGATAACGCTGCTTACGAGTCATGATACAAAGATAGATGGCGAAAATATGCTCAGGCAGCTATCAATAAAAAAGCATCCCATTTTGGGGGATGCTAAAAAGTTTGAGTAGCGATCCAATGTTGAAGCAAATATTCTTCAACAGGTCAGGATAAATTTCACTAGTGATGAAAGCTTTTGAAGTTAGTCAGTGAAATACAATGTCACTTCGCGACTTCCTTAGCGTTTTTTCTTGCGTAGTTTAAGATGTTCAATACGATCCGAGTGCGCGGCGATTTCTTAATCCCGTCCAATCTTTCGAGTGAAGTCTTTAAAACGGCAAGTTTTTCACGCAGTGTCCAATCCTGCTTTAACGCATTTTCAATTGCTGTTGTTTGTTTTTCAGAGGTTTCTTTGTATAAATACAATAAGAGATCCTCAGGGGTAAAAGTTGTCATGTGCAAGCGTTAATGTCCAAAAAATCGAATGTCCTTGTAAGTAATGTGAAACGTCCAAGATATAAACGGGTATTAAATAGCCTTATTGTGCAAAAACGGAAAAATCGGACTTTTACGCTAGACTGCTCCAAATTGCTAATTCCCAGTGGAATTAATGATTAGGAATAAGAAACAGATCTTCATTGTCCCGTTTCATGTAGTACTTCTCACGGGCGTATTTCTCAAGGGTAGCGGGGTTGTTTTTTAAGCTCTCAAGCTCGGTCCTTTCCTGGTTTATTTGCTCCGTGTAGTACTTTTTACTCTGCTGGAGATCCTTCAGTTCCTGCCGATGGTGGCGCATGGTAAAAACGTCTCGTTCATCAAAAAAAAGCATCCATATAGTAAACGCCGCAAACGCTATAAAAAACTTATTACGCAACCAAGAGGGTAATTGGGATAGTAATTTCATAAGTATGAAGTCTGATGTCCGAGGTTCGAAAGCTGATTGCTCAGATACCGGTCTATTTTCCAAATTTAATTTTTCCTTTTGGATATACGGCAGAAAATCCTAACAATTCTTCAACACGGAGAAGTTGGTTGTACTTGGCCATGCGGTCAGTGCGACTTGCACTACCCGTTTTTATTTGCCCGCAATTTAGCGCCACCGCCAAGTCAGCAATGGTCGTGTCCTCCGTTTCTCCGCTGCGATGACTCATGATTGTGTTGTAGCTATTGTGCTGTGCAAGGGTCACGGCGTTGATGGTTTCCGTGATTGTACCGATCTGGTTCACCTTTACCAGTAACGCATTAGCTACTCCCTTGTCTATTCCTTCCTGCAAGCGAGTAACATTCGTGACGAACAAATCATCGCCGACCAATTGAATCTTTCCGCCCAGCTTGTCAGTGAGTAATTTCCATCCCTTCCAATCATCTTCCGCCATACCATCTTCGATTGAAACAATGGGATAATTTTTTACCCAATTGGCCCAGAAATCTACCATCTTCTCACTGGTCAACTTCTTACCATCAGACTTGTGGAAGTGATACACCTTCTTTGCCCCATCATACAGCTCACTGACGGCAGGGTCCATGGCAATCGCAATCTGGGACCCGGCTTTAAAACCCGCTGCGCTAATTGCTGTCATTACTGTGTCGATCGCCTCTTCGTTACTTTGAATATCGGGTGCGAAACCTCCCTCGTCGCCGACATTAGTGCTATAACCTTTCTTTTTAAGTACAGATTTCAACGCGTGAAAAACTTCGATTCCCCAGCGTAAACCTTCGCTAAAAGTCCCTGCGCCGATCGGCATTACCATAAATTCCTGGAAATCGATCTTATTATCAGCGTGTGCACCCCCATTTAAGATATTCATCATGGGGATGGGTAATGTTTTGGCATTCGTGCCACCGATGTACCGATACAAAGGCAAATTCGCCTCTTCGGCGGCGGCTTTCGCGGTCGCCATGCTCACAGCAAGAATGGCATTTGCGCCAAGGCTTGCTTTATTGGGTGTGCCGTCGATTTGAATCATCATTTCATCAATTCCGGTCTGATCAGCGACGTCATAACCAAGCAATTTGGGCGCGATAATGTCATTCACATTTTTTACTGCCTTTAAAACCCCTTTACCTCCAAAAGTTTTCTTGTCACCATCTCGCAATTCTACCGCCTCGTGCACACCTGTGCTGGCCCCACTAGGTACGGCTGCACGACCCAATGCCCCCTCATCAGTTAGGACATCCACTTCAACGGTGGGATTACCCCGACTATCTAAAATCTGTCTAGCAAAAATTTCAGAAACGTAACTCATGTTAGTGTATAGTTTATTGTTTATCGGTTCGTTTTGTGGTTATTTTGTCAGCGTTCGAATTGCTATTAAGCTTCTGTTGTGTCACTCACTTGTACTGCATCAAGTCTATTCGACAAAACTTTGAAAAATTTCTTTCTTTTCATTTTTGACCAACACAAGGACTAATGAAAAAAACAGTAGCAGCCAAAAGCCGAAATCCATAGTCATAAAAGGATTTTCTTTATCATAAAAGTCATGCTCATAGCTTCCATCCGTAATCCTCGCGATTGAAATGGATATCAGGCTAACCAACGGCATCCATGAAAGAATTTTTCGGCCAAAAAGATATTTACCGTCCCTTGCTCCCCAAAAAAGAAATACTGCAGAAAAAGGTATTGATAATAAGAAATATTTATAGGAGGGTAAATGATCCGATAGTATGTAATTCAAGCCACTCATTTCGAAACCATGCCAATGAAAAACCGGTAGGAAAAAACTACAGAACATCGCAATTGAACAAATTTGTGTGGCTGTTTTGTTTTTCATAAATGACTTTAACGGAAAAAAAATTGGCTTACTGATTTTGTTGGGTCAATGAACGAAACACATCTTCTAAACTATGGCTTTTGCTGTGCAAAGAAACGATGTTGAGACTGTGGAGCAATGCGAGCTCGAGAATTTGTTTGCGAACTACCTCTGGGTTTGAAGTCTGAATCTTAAAATTTGAGCTTGTTGCCTGTTCAATATGTGTAACCTCTTTGATCTGTTCCAACAAATGTTTGTCAACATCTTCTTTAAATTCTACGATTACAATCTGAGTGTCTTTACCTGTTTTTTGCAGGTTGCTGAGTTTGTCATCAGCAACCAATTCTCCTTTATTAATAATTATCACCCTGTCACATATCGCCTCAACCTCCTGCAAAATATGCGACGAGAACAATACCGTCTTATCCTTTCCTTGCTGTTTGATCACTTCTCTTATTTCGATGATCTGGTTTGGATCAAGCCCACTGGTAGGCTCATCCAGGATTAATACCTCGGGATCATGAATCAACGCGGCCGCAAGACCCACCCTTTGCTTGTAACCTTTTGAAAGCTGCCCTATTCTCTTTTTGCTTTCCGAGGTTAACCCGGTAAGCTGTATTACATTTTCAATTTTTGATCGCACACCATTGATACGGTGAACTTCCGCAATAAATCCCAAATACTCCCGCACATACATGTCATAGTACAAAGCGTTTGACTCAGGCAAGTAGCCGATCTTCCTTTTAGTTACAAGAGGTTCTTTGTTTACGTCAATACTTGAGACAAATGCATGGCCACCATCCTGCTGAAGATAGCCTGTAATGATTTTCATCGTAGTTGATTTTCCCGCTCCATTTGGCCCGAGAAATCCAACGATCTCACCTCCGGTTACCTTAAAAGATATATTATTTACAGCCTTCTGTTCGCCGTAAACTTTGAGAAGATTCCTCACTTCAATTGACATGGATGGTTTGCCTTTGCAGATTGCGAATGTACTCTATTTTCATTTGCGCATCAGAGGGCGGCCGCTTATTACTTCGTAGCGACCGCAATCTTAGAATCCGCCGTCCCATAGTAAAGAAACCATTTGCCTTTGTAATTAACGAGCCCCTCCACAAAACAAACGCGATTGACCTGCCCGATAATTTCATATGGCCTGTCAGGACTAATAAAGTAGTGATCCATTCTCTGCAACACTTTCGAGGGATCATTTTTATCAAGAAGGATCTGGGACGCGGCATAGGTGCCTTCCGGCAAACTCGTGTCTCCTTTCGACGGCACATTTCTGCTGTTATAAATTAAAACGATTCCTTCCTCTGTCGACATTGCCGGTGGTCCGGGTTCGACAAGGTCACTATCGAATTTTCCTTTTCGCGGACCAAACACGATTAACAATGTGCCATCCTTTTCAACCGGAATCCAATGTGCCAGGTCGTCAGAATAAGCGATGAAAATGTTTGTATCACCCCAATACATCCAATATCTGCCGTTGATTTTCGTGGCAATCGCTTTCCCTTTTACATAGCGACAAATGATAGATCCTGACTTGCTCCACATGTTTGTGTACTTCCCGTTGTCAGCACTGCCAAATGCAAGCCCATGTTTATTCCAATGATGTAAGTCATTCGACGAGGCGACCATCAACCGCGCTTTGTCGCCATCATAAGCAGTATATGTGAGATAATAAATCCCGTTTTCATTCTCGACTACTCTTGGGTCTTCACATCCGCCTTCCCATTCATATTTTTTAGAAGAATCTTCGCCCGGGTACAACACCGGCGCAGGTAACCTGGTAAAGTGTAATCCATCGATACTCCAGGCTAAGCCAATTCTTGAGGTGCCAGCAAATTTTCCGATTTTGTCTTCCGCCCGGTATAACAGAAACACAGTGTCATTTCTCACAACCGCAGCGGGATTAAAGACATCTTTTTGCTCCCACTTGACTTTTTCACTTCTTATGGGGCAAAAGAATTCTGTTGTAGAGTCGGGAGACATGATCGGATTTACTTCGTCTACTTTGGTAAATGGCGTCAATGCCCATTTAAGTTGTGCACCAGGTTTCCCGCTTTCCGGGGAATTACTGCAAGAAGAAATCAAAACAAAAAAGAGAATAAAAGAGGGAAAGCGCATACAGAGTCGGTTGATGAAAAAATTGCTTTATTCTATAGATCGTCAAATTTATAAAGTGGGTCTATCGGCGTACCTGCTTTCATTTCATAAACTGGTTTGATAATTCCATCTTTTAAACCATAGACCCATCCGTGGAGATCTGGCCTTTTCTCTTTTTGCCAGCATCGCTGAATGATCGTTGTCTTTGCAAGATTGTTTACCTGTTCTTGAACATTTAGCTCCACTAACCTGTCGCCTCGCTGTTCCTCGTCACGAATTTTGTCGAGCTCCTCCCGATGAAGACGCATCACGTCCTTGATGTTGCGTAGCCACATATTGAGGACAGGTCTGTAATCAGTTTTCGTAGCAGCAGCTTTTATTCCGCCACAACCGTAATGACCGCAAACGATGACATGCTTTACTTTCAAATGAGTCACGGCAAAATCCAAAACCGCCAGGAGATTAACATCTGTGTTCACTACCAGGTTGGCAACATTGCGATGAACAAAGATCTCGCCTGGTTGTGTGCCTGTGATTTCGTTCGCGGGTACACGACTATCGCTACAACCGATCCACAAAAACTCCGGCGTCTGTAACTGGGCCAATCGTTCAAAGTAGTCAGGGTCGTCTGATAATTTTTCGGCTGCCCACGCTTTGTTTTCAAGCAATAGCTTTTCGTATGAATGCATATAGGTTGTTTAAGGCAAGTCTACCTTTAGTCGCTAATTTCCGTCGAGCTTTCGGGCAAATGATCATATTCTCCGCGTAACGCATAATAACCGAAAAGGACCATACCGATGGCAATTGGGATGAACACAATCACAAAAACTGCCCATTGAATCTTTGTATCTATAACCGGCTTTTTGGCAATTTCTTTTGCGGCAGTCTGGGCCAGGTAATAAATCGCCAGCGGCCCTGCGATTATCCATAATATGCCCGCAAATCTTTTTACTGCATTCATAAACTTGATTTAGTAATTAGTCATTCACGTCAGGGTCAATTTTATTTCTTAAATACAAAACACCAATCAAAAGACAAACTCCAGCTACTATGATTG
>AR_comb_assmDRAFT_10060430_pt1 | contig 16000 bp, 15 predicted proteins | sample ArasoioldDNA_FD_10543 | JGI IMG/M metagenome (IMG submission 10543) | reverse complement strand
GTCGACCGGGACTAACGACTCGAGACGGACGATCGACGACTGACGACTGTCGCCCCCACCACGCCAATAATCCCGCTCAGAACAATCCCCAGCGTGTGGGCGCCGAGGACATGGGTGGGATGGGAGAAATGGCAGAACAGTCGCCAACCGGCGTCGGCGAGGAGTCCCGCGCCGATGCCGTACAGCGCGCCGGCGATTCGTGGGCGAAGGGGGTACGCCCGCGCGGCGAGCCAGCCGGCGACTGCGAGTACGGGCAAGGCGCTGAGAATCGTGCCTGTCAGGCAGATTCCCCACGCGCGCGTTTCGTACCCCGGGGCGATGAGCGTCGGGCTCGTCGTCCAGGTCATGAATGTGATCGTCAGGACGGCAATGGCCGCCGTTCCAAACGCGATCCCGAGCATTCGTCGCGGCAGCGTCGTTCCGGGCACCGCCTCGCGGAGCGCGCCGGCGACGAGTGCCAGGCCGAGGAGCATCTGGATGATCGAGGCGCCCCAGGTGAGGAACGGACCGATGCGGCTCGCGTCCCTGCGGAGACCAAAGACGATGACCGCCGCGACCAGCAGGGCCACCGCGAGGGGCAACATGCCAACGGCGCGGCGCACGGGAGACCCGAGGGGCGCGACGGGGTGCAGGTCCCGAGCGATGATGTCTCGGAGCTCAGCAGGCAATCTGACCTGTTCCTCACCCACGGGCGATCTCCGACAGCATGCGGCGCAAGTCGCCCATGCCGCGACTCGATCGCAGCTTGGCCGCCTGCGGCCGGATGCCGAGCATCTGGCCAATCTCGATGAAGCTGAAGCCCCACACGTGGTGCAGCAGCAGCGCTTCGCGTCGATCCGGTAGCACGGCACCGAGCGCGCGACGAAGGCCGTCGCGCTCAGCCAGGCCGTCGACCTCGGCAGGCACGGGCAAGTCCGGTAGCTCCTGATCGGATTGCGGCCTGCGGCTGCGCAGGCGGCGATCCATGAGCCACACGTAGCGCGCGATCGTAAACACCCAGGGCCGCACCGGGAGACCGGCTCTGTAGGCGCGCCGCGATCGGTGAATGTGCAGGAAGGCTTCCTGGAGGAGGTCCTGGGCCACTGTTCGATCGCGGGCGAGCGTCGTCAGGTAGGCGAGGAGCGGCGCCGCGAGTGCTGCGTACAGCGCTTCGAAGGCCTCGATCGATCCGGCCTGATACGCCGCCATCAGCGTGGCGAGCTCGCGAGGCTCGCCCCGAACCGGTTGCTCCACACCATTACCTTAGTGGGTTTGCCGGATGGGCCGGGAATGTATCAGGATTAGGAGATATGGCTATCGCAAACCCCTACAGCGAGGCGCTCGGCGCCCGCAAGCCGCTCGACGCCCTTGCCGACACGCCAGCCCGAATTCGCCAGCGCGTCGACGGTTGGACGGCCGAAGATTTCGAAGGCTCGTATACGGCCGGCAAATGGAGCTTTCGTCAGCTGCTCATCCATCTCGCGCAGACCGAACTCGCCCTGACCACGCGCGCGAGGTTCGCACTCTCCACCGATCGTTACGTCGCGCAGGCGTTCTCGCAGGACGATTGGATGATGATCGACCATCAAGCGAGCGCACGGACCGCGCTCGATGCCTATACAGCACTGCGCGAATTCAACCTCGGGATGTGGCGCGCGCTGACGCCCGAGCAGCTCGAGCGGCCGTTCACCCACCCAGAGTACGGCGAGCTGACCGTGGCGTGGATCATGGCGCAGATGGCCGGGCACGATCTCCATCATCTGAAGCAGTTCGAGATGGGCCCATCGAGGAAGACATCCTGAGCCAGTTACGGGCGCCGGAAACGGCCGACATTGCCAGCGCCGTGCTCGGCCTCTCGCGCCGGTTGACCATCTGGGTACCGGCGGAGGCTCGCTCGACGTCTCCAGTGCCGGTCCTCTATCTCAACGACGGGCAGAACCTCTTCGACTCGGCACGCGCCTACACCGGTGTCACCTGGCGCGTCGCGGAAACCGCCGCGTGGCTCATCACCGAACGGCGCATTCCGCCGATCGTCATCGTCGGGATCGACCATGGTGAGCTGCGCCGGGCGCGCGAGTATCTGCCGGTGGAAGACGATCGCAACCCCTTCGCGCGCGATCCGCTGGCCGCAGACTACGCCGCCTTCGTGACGACCGAGCTCGTGCCGTTCATCGCTCGCGAGTACCCGGTCGCACGCGGTGCCTCACAGACGGCGTTTGGCGGATCGTCGTACGGGGCCGTCGCAGCGCTGTATACCGCCATGAGGATGCCAGGCGTGTTCGGCCGGCTGCTGCTGGAGAGCCCATCACTCTATGTTGGTCGCGGTGCGCTGTTGCGTCAGGCGCGGAGGGTCAACCGTTGGCCGCAGCGCGTCTATCTCGGCGTCGGCACGGCTGAAACGCGTCGCGCTGACTGGAACTTCGAGACGGTGGCGAACGTGCGGCGGCTTGGAGCCATTCTGCGCGCGGCAGGACTGGGACCACGGCGGCTTCGCCTGACGGTCGAGGAGGGAGCCTCCCACTCCGAGGGTGCCTGGGCAGGGCGCTTTGCCCAGGCGCTGGAGTTCTTGTTCGGTTCCAATCTTAAGATTAGGCGCGCTTCCTGAGCCAGCGGCGGCCGTGGATGCTGAAATCCACGAGGTCGTCCGCGGACATGTTCTTGAAGCCCGCGGCGTTGACGTCCTTGATGAACTGCGGCGTGACGCCGTGGATCTTCATCCGTACCAGATCCTCTACCGGCAGGTTGGCGTATCCGAGATCGCGGAGTTCTTTCACGTATTCGGCGGAGACGCCGTGAATCCGCATCCGCACGACGTCGCTGAGCGCGAGGTCCTTGTAGCCGAGCCCACGCATCTCCCGGATGAACGCCGGCGTCGCGCCATGAATCCTCAGCTTCACCACCTCGTCCACTCGCAGGTCGTTGTAGCCGAGCTCGCGCAGCTCGCGGATCATGTCCGGCGTGACGCCATGAATGCGCATCTTCACGAGGTCATCGACGCTGACCTTGCCGATCCCGGCTGCGCTGACCTCCTGCGCAAACGCCGGTGTCGCGCCGTGGATCCGCGTCTTCACCAGTTCACCGATCGTGAGATTGTTGTATCCAGCCTTGCGCAGCCCTTGCACGTATGAGGCGTCGACGCCGTGAATGCGCATCCTCGTCAGCTCGTCGAGTGACGGTTGCACGTATCCTTCCTTGTTCATCGACGCGATGAAGCTGCGGCTGACGTCGTGAATGGCGAGCTTGAAGACCTCCTCGGGCGTCAGGTCGGGGTATGTCTTCCGCATCGTCGCAACGAAGTCCATGTTGGGCCGGAACTGCCACCTGCCCTCGCCGCGCCCGTCGGTGAAGTCGCCTGTGAAGTCCACGCTCCCGGCGTCACGCTGCATGCTGAACCGCACGCCGCTCGCCGTCCACCGATCGCCGCGCGCACCGAGTCCCTCGAGCTCGTCCATCGGGATCGAGAAGCCTCGTGATCCATCGCTGTCTTGTTGCAGCTGAATCGAGATCCATTGCCGTCCGTCGCGATTCCAGCTGTCTTGAAGCCGGGCGCGCCACGTGCCTTCGAGTGTCGGTTGCTGTTGGGCCGTCGGCGGCAGCGCCACCGCGGCAACAAGAGACAGGCAGAGCAGAAGATTGGTCATGAAATCGTTCCTCGGCACTCTTGGACGGGGGCGAGGCGCGGAGGGTTGGAAGCGTGGCCGAAGTCCCGGGTCGAAATGGCGCTAAGACTTCGATTCCGAGGTTCGATGCCCCATTGTCGAGCCCCGAGCCCCGAGTCCCGGACCCCGACTCAGATAGTCGCGTAGCGCTCCAAACGCCCAACCGCGGTGGCTGACGGTCGCTTTTCGCTCGAGGTCGAGCTCGGCCAGGGTGCAGTCGAACGGTGGGTAGAAGAAGATGGGGTCGTAGCCGAATCCGTTCGTGCCTTTCGGTTCGGGTGCGATCCGGCCGTGGACGATGCCCGTGCTTTCGAAGAGGACGTGACCGTGGTCGGCGAGAGCTACGTGGCAGACGAAGCGTGCGGGGCTGCCCAATCCACCGAGTTGGTAGATCTTGCGGAATTTGACGCCGTAGTCCGTGCCGTACCAGCGCGCCGAGTGCACGCCTGGAGCATTGTTCAGCGCATCGATTTCGAGTCCCGAGTCGTCTGCTACTGCCGGGAGTCCAGTTGCTGCTGCGTAGTACAGCGCCTTCAGTCGCGCGTTGTCCGCAAACGTCTCACCGGTTTCTTCGGGCTCGACGAGCCCAGGAAACTGATCGAGTGCGACGAGGGTAATCCGTGGTTCGATGCCGGCAAGGATGCCGATGATCTCGCGAACCTTGCCGGGATTGGTGGTGGCGACGACCAGCCGGTTCATGCCTTGGGCGCGTTGCCGGGTCCGATCCCGGTCAGGATGCTGCCGACGATCGTCTGCTGAAGCGCAACGAGCTCGCGAATGCCTTTGTCGCCAAGCGCCATCAGGTCGTCGAGCGCCTGCCGCTCGAACGGCGCGCCTTCGGCCGTGCCCTGCACCTCGATGAACCGGCCGTCGCCGGTCTTGACGATGTTCATGTCGACGTCGGCTCGTGAGTCCTCGTCGTAGGCAAGATCGAGCATCGGAATGCCGCCAACGACACCGACGCTCGTCGCCGCGACATAGTCCTGCACCGGAATAGCCTTGATCTGTCCTGCCTCGCGCATCCGCTGCATTGCCAGCACCATCGCGACGAACCCGCCAGTGATCGACGCCGTACGCGTACCGCCATCGGCCTGGAGCACGTCGCAGTCGACCCAGATAGTGCGCTCGCCGAGTTCTGTCAAACGCGCGACCGATCGAAGCGACCGGCCGATGAGGCGTTGAATCTCCTGCGTCCGGCCGCCGACCTTGCCCGCGCTCGCCTCACGCTGCGTCCGCGTCGACGTCGCCCGCGGCAGCATGCCGTACTCGGCGGTGACCCAGCCCTTTCCTGTGTTGCGCAGAAACGGCGGCACCCGATCCTCGACGCTGGCCGAGCAGACGACCCGCGTGCGGCCGACTTCAATTAGAACCGAGCCTTCTGCGTGCACGAGGAATCCCGGTGTGAGACGCGTCGGCCGCAGATCGGCCGACATCCGTCCGTCGCTCCTTGTCATGTATCGCCCTTCTCCGTTTTGACCCATTTGAGGTTCTTCTGCAGCGGATGCCTGAGGTCGACGTGGCCAGCCAGCGTGTCGACCTCCTTGCCGTCGATCAGGATTTGTACCCGCTTGACCGCCGGCAGGTTCGTCGTCAGCGCATTGACGATCGAATAGACGGTGAAGAGTTCGTCGAGCGCGCCGCCAGTGTGCTTAATGCGGACGTCGGCGCTCAGGTCGACGAACGCGTCGCCGCGATCGGTCACGTACAGCGCGCGCAGCGTCGTTTCCACCGGGATGGCCGAGGCGAGTGGCGGCGGTGCGACCGCGAGCTGCGAGGCGATGATCTGGCGCGCCTGATCGAGCACGCTCTCGCCAAACGGCACTTCGCGCTGAACGCCGACGAGGGACATGCCGTCTTCGGCGACATAGTAGAGCGTCGCGTGGATCTTACGCGCGTCGGCGGCTGGCGCGGCGCTGGACGTCGCCGCCGTTTGTGGCGTCCCGGAGCCGCGCCGCGACAGGATCCTGGCGGTCAGCCACCAGGCTCCGGCGATCGCGACCATCGCGACGACGCCGACGACGAGCATGCGCCGACGTGACATCAGGGTCGCAGACCACCACCCGGCCGGGCGGGTGCAGCGGCGGGCGGCGCAGCGATGCGTGCGGCCTGCTTATCTCGGAAGCGGGTGAGACTGTCGACAATCGACTGCACGATCGATATCTGGAACGCTTCGGACACGAGCTGCTTTTCCTGTTCGGCGTTGGTGATGAATCCCATTTCGACGAGCACGGCCGGCATGTTGGCGCCGACGAGCACGCGGAATGGAGCCTGTTGGATCGCGCGCGGGCTCATCGGCACATGCTCGCGCAACCCGGCTTCCATCTCTTTGGCCAGTGCCGCCGACTCTTCGATGTAGCGTGCCTGCGCCATCTCCCACAGGATGACCTCGATATCCCGCGTACCGCCGCCAAACACCGGCAGCGCTTCGGTCTCGCCCATTGCGACGCGCTGCGCCTGGTCGCCGTACTCTTCGAGGCTCAAATAGAAGACCTCCGCTCCGGCCGCCGACGAACGGACCGAGGCGTTGGCGTGGAGGCTGACGAACACATCCGCCTTGTTGTTGTTGGCGAGCGCGGCGCGTTGATCCAGTTCCACTGTGGCATCGTTGTCCCGGGTCAGGATCACGCGCACGCCCAACCGTGCTTCGAGGACGGTCTTCAATCGCCGCGCGACGCTCAGCGTCACATTCTTTTCGAGCGTCCCACCCGGACCGTGGGCGCCATCTTCGGCGCCACCATGACCCGCATCGACGACGATCGTGCGTATGCCACCGGCCGGCGCGAGATCGATGAGCGGCGGCGGCGCAGTTGGCGCTGTGGGGGCCGGCGGCGCCGGCGCCGGCGTTGCCGCTGTCGTCTGCATGATCAGGTCGATGATGACGCGGCCCGATCCTCGATCGCCGGGAAGATCGGAGGTACGGAACGACCCGAATCGCGCACCGAGATCGATGACGATGCTGGCGCCGTCGCCGAGGCGGAGTCCCTGCACGAGGTCCGGCGCCGAAACAGCGGGCAACGTCGGGTCAAGGCCGTCGGCTTCGAATCTGACGAAGAGGCGGCTGCCATCCTGGGTGACCGCGTGCGGCGCCTGCGGCGCGACGTCGAACGTCAGACGGACGATCGGACCGAGCACTTCGGCACTGCCGACGATACGTGGTACTCGCACGCCGCCGACAAGGACCAGCCGGGACGGTTTGCGGAGCTCGACTGGTGTGCCAAGCGCGGCCGCGAGCGCGCGCGGTACGAAGTCGACCGGGACGAACCACGCTCGACCCTCGCGTGCCGGCGGTGACGGCAACGAAATCAGGCGGCCACCGACCGACGCGAGGCTTTGGCCGGGCGTCAGCACGATCGCCTGGGAGCGGGCAGTTACGGTCAGGCCGCCGGCGAGGCTGTCTTCACGCACGCTCAGCTCGAACAGCTTCGCCAGGTCATCGAGCGCGAACATTTCCTGGCCGCCGATGAGCCTGGTGGGCAGCGGCCGACGGCCGTCGGTCGAGAGCACTGTATAGGGCGCCGGGACTGGCGGCGCCTGCGCGACGATCGAGCCAAGCGCGAGGAGAAGCGCGCCTGTTCGGAGTAAGAACACGACGCTCAATTGTACTAGGAGGTCGGAGGTAGGAGGTAGGTGACACAGCGAGAAGCCGGTCCTGGCCAGAGCATCTCCCGAGATCAGCCTCAGCGCGTCCTCCGCGCACTCGGCGTCCTCAGCGACTTAAGGTTTTGACAGCGTTGACAGTGAGCGGCGCTGGGATCGACCGGCATTGGCCGGCCGCATTGCTTGCGGCTAGCTCTGGTTCATGGGCCCGGACGCGCGCCCGCCAAACATTGCTCTCTGCTGTAGCCATCGCGTGTGCCAGCCGAAGACAGTCCACGTCACGACTGCGGCAATCGTCAGCGCAATAACCTCGGTCGGCGACTTGGTGAATGTCGTCGCCTGAAACAGCCTCAGTATTGCCAGACCCGTGAAGGCGACCGCGACAAGGCGCAACGGCGATCGTCTGGCCAGCCTCTGCTTGGCCCGATTGAACGCCTTGGCAGCGTGGTCGGGCGGTAGCGCCGGTGGCGGCGCGGCGAAGACGCTGGCGCCGGAGCGCAGCGCGTCCGCAAGCTCCCGGTCGGTCGCCAGAAACGCCTCCACCAACCGCCGCGAATCGTCGCTGGCCTCGCCGGCTTCGCGGAGGGCCCATAAGTCGCGGATGACGTCGCGGGTTACGTTCATATCTCCTCCTGCCGTTCGAGTTGCATCAGCCGCACGCGCGCGCGGTGCACTTTGACCTTCGCCGCGCCGGGCGAGATGCCGACGGCCGCCGCGATCTCCTCGTAGCTCATGTCGTCCTCGGCTCGCATCAGCAGCACGGCCCGATCGACCTCCGGCAGCTGTTGAAGCCGCGCCAGGATCCGGGCCAGATCGAGCCGCGCGGCCGCCGACGCTTCCGGGCTCGGCCTGCTGGACGGCCATGCATCCGACAACGCATCGACCCTGGCCTCGCGTCGTCGATCGGCGCGATAGAGATTCCGCGCGATCGCGAAGAGATACGCCTTGACCGTGCCTTCGCGAATCGGCTGCGGCGATAACCAGGCGCGGACGAACGTCTCGGCGCTGATGTCGTCCGCGATGTCCTCGCGTCCCGACAGATAGAGCGCAAAGCGGTAGACGTCACGGGCGTAGCGCTCGTACAGCGTGTCGAAATCCATGCGGACACCGGGCGGACACAATATGCGCGAGACGCGCGAAAGTTACAGCCGGCGCTTGGCTCTGTCGATCAGCTCCAGATTCCGTTCGTAGGAGTGGGTGGCGACGGGTCCACCGGCAGGCGGATATTGGTGAGAGGAATAGACGGGGTAGGCCTCGGTCCTCAGATGGCTGAGCATGTCGTGGCCGCGCCGCGTTGCGCGCTCATGACGGAGCGCCGTGATGTCGATTGGCGCGACAACGATCCGTTCGCCGGGGCCGGGAGATGCTTCGGCGAGCAGCCGGCCGTCGAAGTCCACGACCTGACTGCCGCCCGGCCACGAGTACGGCGGATAGTGTCGCAAGCTGGCGCCCTGATTAGCGGCGACAACGTACGCAGTATTCTCCAGGGCGCGGCAGCGGTTGACGATCGTCCACCAGTTCATCGGCTCGGTGGCGCCCCACGGATCCATGTAGGCCGATACTCTCACCAGCACTTCAGCGCCGTTGGCCGCGAGCTGACGGATCGCTTCCGGGAACAGCCAGTCGTAACAGATGGCGCAGCCGATCCGGCCAATCGGCGTGTCGGCGACAGGGAACAGCGGCTCGTCATAGCCGGCGAGGTCGTGGGGGCTGGCGTGAATCTCGTACGGGATCCACGGGTTGACCTTGCGGTACTTGTAGAGGATGCCTTCGGGGCCGATGAGGCACGTCGTGTTGAAGACCACGCCAGGCCAGCGAGGATCGGCCTCGATCATCGATCCGCTTTGTATGTAGATCTGATACTCGCGCGCCTTCTGCTGGAGCCGATCGGTGTGCTCGTTGGGGATAGGAACCGCGAGCCGATCGATGAGCTCGGAGACGGTCGCATGGACCGGTGCGGCATGGGCGAACTCCGGAAAGACGACGAGACGAACCGGGAGAAACGGCGCGCTGCCGTCCACCGCCGAATCGATCATCGAGAGCATGCGGTCGGTGTTCGCGCGCATCGCCTGACGATCGAGCGGGTTGGCGTGATCGGTCTGACAGGCAGCGGCCGCGTAGCGGATGGGATCCATAAGTAAGTGAGACGTATCGGTTCTTGGTTCGTCGTTCTTCGTTCGTGGTTCAGGTTCGTGGTTCTGCGTTCCGGTTCCGGGTTCTGGGTTCTGAGTGTTGGGTTTTGGCTCGTTCATTCTCGGCTAAAGGCTTGACCGTTCGTTCCCGCGCCGCGAATCGCTCAATTTCGTCCTGCCACTCTCTTCGAACGAAGAACCGGAACCCCGAACCCCGAACCTGAACGACGAACGAAGAACCACGCACCACGAACCTGATCCCTATTCCCTCCGCCGACCGTGATCGAGCGCGTGATCGATGGACGGCACGGTCCGGGGCACGACGCGCGTGTTGTAGCGCTCGAGGTACTCGCGGTGCGCCGGCGTCGACGGATACGTCTCTGGCGCTGCGTACGGGTAACGCGTCATGCCGTGGAATGGCAGTGGCAAAAGCTCGTCAGGGCTGGCGGAATTCAGGTTCATCTCCTTACTGAATCCGTCAGCGTAGAGGAAAAAGGTCCTGGTCCAGCCGGTTGGAAGCGGTTGCAGCGATGCGGCATCGAACGATAGCGCAATCTCGTCGCCGGGTCGCGACACCACGAACATGTCATCGGTGCGCAAGAGCAGCGGGCGGACGTCCCCTTCGCGCGTGTACCGGCCCGGCAACAGCTTCCAGAGCGATTCAGGGGACACGCGCGCGTAGTCGTAGCCGTATGGCTCGCGGCCATCTGGCGTCACCTCGGCAGAGAAGCCACGCCAGCGCAGATCGGCGCTGACAGGATTGAGCCGCTCGATCGTGCGCGGCGCCAGACCATCAGACGTATCCACCAGTACCTGATCCCAATAGATCCTCATCGTCGTCCTGATGCGAACCTCGTTGGCGGAGTCGGGCACGCGTCCGGTGAGATCGACAGCCACCGTCTGCGGTCGGCCGACAGGCATGCCGATGTCGTCGATCGCCGTTCGCCACTGTCCGTCAGAAGTCTTGAATTCGAGAGAGGGTGGCTGCAGCGAGAGTCCGGCCTGGTGGGCCGCCACGTTATCGCCGGAGAACGCATAGTCGGTCCAGCCATTCAATAGCAGCAGCCGCCGCGCGGAAGGAACTGGCTTGGGCAGGGTCAGAACGAGCGCGTGATCGGCGGCGTAGCCGCGAATGCGCTCGAGGCCGAAACCGTCGACGTAATGCCGATCGATATGACGAATGCGCTCCAGGACGTTCCGGCCGCGCTCGTCAGTCGCGGTAAGCGGAAGCAGCGGGGCCCGTGCCGAGTAGATCGCGAAGGGACGCGGATCCGGTACCAGCCCTTCGTTGGGATGGACCTCGACGTCTGACGGATGTGCGATGACGACGAGCTCGGTGCGATCGAGGAAGAGCGACTCTTCGAGCTCGTTCGTGACGCGTAACTCATACTTGCCGTCGCGCGGCTGCAGCCTCGAGCCGTCGATGCGAACGTACTCGTCAGGATCCGGCGTGTTGCGCATGCCTGGCGCCAACCAGTAGCCCATCTCTCCGCCGCCGAGAAAGTCGGTGATGAACTCGAAGCGGCTGCCGTTCCACGTGAAGAGATACGGACAAGACGACGGCTTGCGATCGAGCTCTTCGATCTTGATAGTGCCCTTGAGCGCCGCGAGCGCGCCGCCGCTCTCCGAGGCACCCGTCTCCGCCTGCAAGATTCCTGATGGCCACAAGACGCGGACCACATCTGCGCCGGCGCGATCGCCGAGGCCGAAGACGAGATCCGCAGGAGCGGGTGCCGGAACAGCGGCATACGTCTCGTGCTGCTGCCGGAGGCTGCCGGCGCGCATCTCGACTCGCGCGCCGACGGCCGAGCGGTTGCTCACGTGTGCGGCGAGTGCTGCGCGTAAATAGGTTGTGCGGCTTGCGCCGCTGTTTTGCCATACCGTCAGCCCTGTCGGTCCTTCGACGGCGAGATCGACGCGACCATCGCCATTCAGGTCGCCCGTCGCCAGCGACGTCGCCGACGTCAAGGCGGATGTCATCGCCGCTGGAATCGCCTGGGCGGTGACGTCGGTCCAGTCGCGGCCGACGTTCCGAAGCAAGCGCGGTCCGGCAGCGGTGAGCAGGAAGAGATCGAGCAGGCCGTCGTTGTCGTAGTCGAGGAACTGTCCCGCTCGCGCGTTTACGGCGGCCGGCGGTGCATTCGCGGCGGCAAAGCGGCCACGGCCATCGCTCAGCGCCAGCACGCCTGGGCCGTCCGGCTGCGCCAAGAAGAAATCCGAGTAGTTGTCCTTGTTGACGTCGCCAACGGCAACCGTTGCGGCTCCGCGCTCGGCGCGCAGGCCAACGTCGGCGGCGACGTCCTTGAACGCGCCGTCGCGAAGATTGCGGAAGAGCAGAGGCGGAACGCCGGGTGACACGAGCAGCAGGTCGATATCGCGGCGATTGTCGAAATCCGTGGGGACGACGGCATGGACGGGCGCACGACCGATCAGCCCAGCATCTTTGGTAACGTCGGAGAATCGGCCGTTGCCGTTGTTGCGAAATAAACGGGTCACCGGGGATGCGTCAGTGCCGCCGGCGACGAACAAATCCAGATCGCCATCGTGGTCTGCATCGAGCCATGCTGCCGAGCGCGGCGACTCCACTGGGGTCAGATCGGAGGCTGCCGTGACATCCGAGAACGCTCCCTCGTCGCGACGAAGCAGCGACAGTCCGCCAGGACGAAGGACGATCAGGTCGGCCCTGCCGTCGTTGTCGTAGTCGCCGGCGACGGCAGCGACAGCTGGTGCGGGCTGGATGGCGCCGAGCAGTTTCCCTGAGACGTCCGAGAAGTTCCGGCCATCGCTCTGATAGACGCGCAATCCGGCGCGGCTGGCGTCGAGGAGATCCAGATTTCCGTCGCCGTCGATGTCAACGGCGACGACCGATGCTGCGCCTCTATCGGTGCCGCTCGTCGAGCGGCCAGCGATCATCGTCGTCGCGTCCGCGAAGGTGATCGCCGGCGTCTTGGGATCAACGAGCGGCGCCTCGGTACCTGTCGATACGATGGCCTCCGCGTAGCGCCCTTGATCGAGATACGTCTGCGAGTACGTGACCGCGTAGCCGCTCTCGCTCAGCTTCTGGAACCTTGCCATCGCCTCTTTGCCTTCGGCGGCGTTGCCCGCGAGCACGAGCGTGTTGGCGAGGCCGTAAGCAGCGGTGGCATTGAACGGCTGTCCAACGAGCGCTCGACGGAACTCGGCGACCGCTTCCTGAAACTTCCGCTCCTGGCGGTACAACTGGCCCAGATTGATGGCCGTGCCCACATCGTCCGGATCCATTTTCTGGACGCGTGCGAATGAGTCCAATGCCTCGGGCGTCCGACCGGCGCCGCGGGCGATGAGGCCGAGCAGGTACTCGGGCTGTGGCCGATCCGGCATGCTGGCGCGAGCCGCAACGATTTCGGGTTGCGCGGCGTCGGGGTTGCCGCCGTAGAAGAGCGCAATGCCGAGATTCAGCCTGGCGATGACGAGTTGGGGATCGATCGACAGGGCGCGGCGAAACGACGCCGTGGCCGCGTCGAAATCGAACTGTTCGAGCTTGCTGACGCCGATGTTGTTGGCGCGATAGGCTTCCTCGCGGGCGGCGACGGCCGGCTGTGCGGGCGGCGTTGCCGTGACCGCGAGCGCCAGAGTGGCGCCGACGGCTACCGCAACACATGTCGTCGCTCGACCTCGTTTCAACGCAATCACCGTGTCGCTCCTTGCTCAGGGTTCCTTGACGACCAGGACTTGATTGACGGCGACGTCCTTGAGCGTCTGCTTCGCGCCGCTCGGCCACGACACGTCGATCTGCTGAATGGCCTTGGCCGTCCCTACGCCGACGTGAAGGCGAATGCCGTTTGCGCTCTGATAGCTCGCCACGTTGTTGATCTCGCGGACCTGCACGCCTGCCGCCGTCTGGATTCGAACCGTGGCACCGAGGCCGAACCCGTTGCTCTTCGTGCCTTGCGCCTTGATGCTGATCCAGTTGCCGCCGCCTGCGACCTGGTTCTTCAAGAGTACTGGCGCTCGTCCGACCGACGAGATGACGACGTCGAGTTTGCCATCGTTGTCGAAGTCGGCGACGGCGAGCCCTCGACCGACGCGTTCGACCTGCAGCGCCGGACCCGCCTGTCGCGAGACGTCGCGGAACGTGCCGCCGATGTTCTCGTACAGCAGATCCTTTTGCGCGTACGACAGGTTGGGCTGATACAGCTTGACGTTGTCCACGACGTGACCGTTGGTGACGTGAATGTCCAGGTCACCGTCGTTATCCATGTCGTAGAGCTTGGTACCGAAGCCGAGCGGGGTGAAGCCGGAACCCAAACCGGCCTTCGTCGTTACGTCCTCGAACAGGCCCTCGCCGAGGTTGCTGTAGAGCGTGTTCAACTCTTCGGAGAAGTTGGTGACGAAGAGATCAGGGAAACCATTGCCGTCGACATCACCGCAATCGACGCCCATACCCGCCTGCGGCTTACCGTTGGCGTCGAAGCCGACACCCGCGGCGTAGGCAACGTCGGTGAACGTGCCGTTGCCGTTGTTGCGGTACAGGAAGTTCCGCACCATGTCGTTGGCGACGTAGACGTCGGTGTCCCCGTCACGATCGTAGTCGCAGAACGTGACGCCGAGACCCTTGCCGGCCGGGTTGGCGATGCCGGCCTGCTTCGAGACGTCCGTAAACGTCCCGTTCCCGTTGTTCCGGTACAGCCGATTGGCCATCCCGTCGAACATCGTCGGATGGCAGTACATGCGGTATCCGTCTTTTTGCAGGCCGCAATACGGGTTTTCGGTTATGCGGAAGTCCAGGTAGTTGGCGACGTAGAGATCGAGGTCTCCGTCACGATCGAAGTCGAAGAAGCCCGTGCTCGTGCTCCACTCCGACGGCGGCCCGGCCACCCCAGCTGCGGCAGTGACATCGCTGAAGGTGCCGTCGCCGTTGTTCTTGTAGAGGAGGTTCGGGCCAAGGCTGGTCACGTACAAATCGAGATAGCCGTTGCCGTCGTAGTCGCCAACCGCAACGCCGGTTTTGTAGGCGGCCTTGCCGGCGCCGCTTCCGTCCGCCCGCGCCTTCGCTGTGACGTCCGTGAATGTGCCGTCGTGATTGTTGTGATAGAGCGCGTTTGTCGCGCCTGGTGCGCCGTTGACGAAATACAAATCCTCGAACCCGTCGTTGTCGTAGTCGATCCAGGCGACCCCCGAGCCGAACGTTTCAACCATGTACTTCTGCGGTGAAGCGCCGGACTTGTGGACGAAGGTGATACCAGCCTTCGCCGTCACGTCAGTAAACATAGGTGGGCGCTCGGTGCCGCCCCGGCCGCCTTGGGCCGACGGTGCGGCTGCAAGAGCCGCCAGCGAGAGTAGCAGGGGAGCGAGCCATCGACGCTCGTTCGCGACGCCGCTCACTTGCTCGCGGCCCCTTCCTTCTTTTGCTTCGCTAGACCGGCGTCAATGGCTTTTTGCTTGTCTGCCGATAGGGGAAATCCGAGCTTTTCCGCCTTCGCCGCGTACTCGCGCGCGCGCGTGTATCGCGCCTGACGGACGTAGACGTCGGCGAGGTCCCGGTTCGTCGGCCCGTGTGCAGGATTCATCTCGAGGACCTTGAGGAACGAGGCTGCCGCCGCTTCGAGCTGTCCTTGTCGCAACTTGAGTTGTCCCTGTTCCAGATACACCTGGTACTCGAGCTCCCGTTGCTGGACGAATGGCGAGGCAACGCTCGCATTACTCGACGGCGCGGCAAGCGCTAGCTGCGCTTCGGCTTTGTCGAGCATGCCCTTCAGTCGGTAGGCGCGGGCGAGCTGCACGCGGATGTCAGGCCGCGCCGGATCGAGATGCGTAGCCTGGCTGAGGATCTCGAGCCCGGCGTCCACGCGCCCGGCATCGAGATAGGCGGCGCCCAGACTCAGATACACGTCCGCGCGCTTTTCGCCGGCCTTGACCACACTCTCGAGCTCCGTGATGGCTTCTGCAGACTGGCCGAGATCCAGCAGCGTCAGCCCGAGGTAGTAGTGCGCTTGCGCTGACGACGGGTCGATGGCGAGCGCCTGCTGCAGGACGTCGAGCGAGCGATTGAGGTTCTTCAGTTGCCGTTCGACCTCGCCGAGCAGGGTGAGGAACTGCGCGTTGCCGGGCACCTCGGCAATCGCAGTCTCCAGTTCCTCTCTCGCCCGCTCGTTCCGGCCGAGCTCACGATAGATGTTAGCGAGGTAGTAGCGTGCCGGCGCGAACTTCGGATTGAGCGTGAGCGCCTGCCGGAGCTCGGCGACCGCTTCGCCCATCATCTCAGGAGCACCCGTCGCCCGATACGCGATGCCAAGCAGCAAGTGTGCTTCGGCCGACTCCGGGTCTGTCGCCAGGATCTCTTTGAGCTCTCGGACCGCGTCATCGGGCCGGCCCGTGCCAGAAAAAAGCGACGCCCGAACGCGCGCCAGCCGCTCTTGGGTCTGCGGCTTCGCATCTGCCTGCGGCGCCTGCGCCTGCAGACGCTCCGACGCCTGAACGGCCGCCGCAACGCCAATCAGCACGCAGGCTACATAGAGAGGGATCCGTTGCATCTCGATCCGTGAGGATGTCCAGCCATCATCGGTGGCCGCTCCGGGGGATGTCAACAACGCAGCTTCCAGCTTCCAGCCTTCAGCTTCCAGCTTCTAACTTCCTTCCCACTTCAAACTTCAA
>AR_comb_assmDRAFT_10569517_pt1 | contig 16008 bp, 15 predicted proteins | sample ArasoioldDNA_FD_10543 | JGI IMG/M metagenome (IMG submission 10543) | reverse complement strand
TAGAACTTGAACGCATTTATCTCATAAGGGCGGCGACCGGTAAAGGATATGGGCGGCGTGTAATGAAATTTTGTTTTGACTATGCAAAGGACCTCAACAAGGAAATTATCTGGTTAAAAGCAATGGACAGCAGTGATGCCGTAGAATTTTATAAGAAATCAGGATTTGAGGTTTGTGGAACTTTTCGTCTTGATTTTCCACAAATGAAACCAGAGTTTCGGGGAATGGTTATAATGTTGAAACGGCTTTGATGTATATGATATCTGACTCGCGTTATAAGGGAATTTTTTACATGATCTTGGCGGGGCTTTGCTTTTCGTTGATGGGCGGGGCTGCCAAAGCATTGAAAGGTGGCTTTAATGCCGGTCAGCTCGTTTTCTTTCGCAACCTTATTGGCGCAGTGGGATTGACAGCCGCATTTATTATTAAACCTCCTGTAAACAAGGGAGGAAAGTTTCACTGGCTTATTTTCAGAGGTGTTATGGGCACGGTGGCACTATACACGCTACTATATTGCGTTTTGCATCTTCCACTAAGTACAGCAATGACGTACAATCTTACTTCAGCCATTTTCATCGCCTTGTTTTCATTTATACTTTTCAAAGAATATCATGGCCCGATCGTCCTGCTTGCAGTTTTAGTTGGCTTTGTAGGAATGCTGCTCGTGTATAAGCCGCAGATGCACTACCCATGGTATTATCATGCAGTTGGCTTGCTTTCGGGACTCGTTTCTGCGCTTGCGTATATCACTCTTGGCAAACTTGCCCCTTATTATGATCCAAGGGTTATTGTCTCTTCATTCCTCTTCAGCGGCGTATTAATTCCTTCTATTTTCATGATCACCGGACAGTTGGCAAACATGCCATACGATGATGTTTTTTTTATTAAATGGAGATGGCCGTGGGGAATAGAATGGCTCTATCTACTATGGCTGGGAATCTCGGCTTTATTCGGCCAATATTTCGTCACCAGGGCTTATGGCGCAGATAAGGCTGGCATTGTTTCGGTGTTCGGGTACTCCAATATAATTTTCTCAGTGTTTATCGGGATGGCCCTGGGTGATGCCTTTCCTGGCATTATTTCCTGGTCAGGCATATGTTGCATCATTCTAAGCGGTATAATTATCTCTCTTCTAAAGCGGCAATCTCCCGTCGGATAACTGTTGGTCATTCCCAAACTCTTTGTTCCTGTTATATTTGTTATCGTGTATTTGCGATATAGATAAAGAAATTCTAAAGCAATCGAAAAATTATGGGGATTAATTTTATAGCTTTTTAATTCATTTGGTTTTTGTCACTAGGAATTTCGAATTTTTGATACGGCATTTATCGGGTGGGGTTGCTGCTAAACTACTAGAGGTTTGTTCATCCCGAACAAACCTCTTCATACATTTATCACATGAATGTAGAAACTGGAAATAAGTTAGTTCCGGCGCACGGCGATTTGCGGCAGAAGGTCATTGACTTGCTGCACGAAAATGGATTGCCCGTCGGCGATCTTGACGATGATAAAAGGCTATTCGCGCTTCTGTACAATGGCGAAGTGGTCGGGACCGGTGGGCTTGAAGTTTTTACAAACTGTGCCCTCTTGAGAAGTGTCAGCGTTAAAAATGAATTGCAGGGAAAAGGATTAGGAAGCTTTATCAACAAAGAGCTTGAACGAATTTCAAAAGAGCAACACACTAATTATTTATACCTCCTCACCACGACAGCGAAAGAATTCTTTGAAAGGCAGGGATATGAGGTGATCAGCAGACAGGACGCTCCCGAAGCCATCAAAAATACCTCTGAGTTCTCATTCATTTGTTCGTCCTCGTCAACTTTAATGAGAAAGTCGCTTTTATGAAAAAGAAAATCCTTTTTGTTTGCATAGAAAATTCCAATCGATCCCAAATGGCCGAAGCCTTTGCAAACATTCTCGGAAAAGAAATGGTAGAGGCCTATAGTGCGGGGTCAAATCCATCAGGTATGGTAAATCCGAAGGCAAAAGCAGCTATGAAGGAATTAGGGTATGACCTGAAAGCGCACCATTCAAAGTCACTGAATGAAGTGAAACAATTTGCGCCTTTTGACGCAGTGGTCACAATGGGTTGTGGTGATGCTTGCCCCTGGATGCCTTCAAAGAGATTTTTTGACTGGGACATCCCGGACCCCAAGGATATGAATGAAGATGATTTTCGAAAGGTTAGGACGCTAATCAGAGACAATGTAAAAGAATTGCTCGCTTCCCTATAATAAAAAGGTTTTTACTTTGCTTCAAATATCAATGTTTGAATACTTCCTTGCTTCCAAACAGGATTTACATTTTTCTTTTCTCCATATTAGGTTTGGTTTATGTCGCAGGTTTATTTGTACCGTTAATGGACAATGATTCAGCTCATCATGCCAACATCGCCCTGCATATGTACCTGAACCGCGACTATGTAAATCTTGTTGATGCCGGTAAAGATTATTTGGATAAACCGCATCTCTTGTTCTGGCTTTGTACTTTTAGCTATAAGATTTTCGGGGTCAACACCTTTGCGTATAAATTTCCCTCGCTCTGCTTTACTCTCCTTGGCACCTATTCTACCTATCATTTAGGAAAGGCCCTGTCCAGTCACCAGGTTGGGAAATTGGCCGCTCTTGTTGTTGCGTCTGCATTCGCTTACATGCTGGCAAATAATGATGTACGAATGGATGCGGTGCTAACCGCTTGCGTTGCCTTTGCGACATGGCAAGGTGTAGAATTTATTAAGAAGAAGGAAATCCCGCATGCAATTGGGCTTGCATTAGGATTAGCGCTTGGTTTTTCAACTAAGGGACATATTGCTGTATTCACGCCGCTAGCCGGGTTGTTTTTCTATATCCTCTACCGCAAGGAAGGAAAAATATTTTTGAATTGGAAATGGCTCGTTGTCTTAACGTGTTTTGCCTTATTTATTTCTCCGGTGGTTTACTGTTACTACCTGCAATTCAATTTGCATCCTGAAAAAATTGTAAGAGACAGGGATCACATCGATGGCGTGCGCTTCATTCTTTTTGGACAGACAATTGAACGCTTCCAGGGTGAAAGTTTTGGCAACGACGCAAAGCATGATTATCTCTTTTTCTTTCATTCGTTTCTTTGGGCTTTCGCACCCTGGAGCGTACTAGCCTACATTGCGCTGGTCACACGACTTAAGAATTTTTTTAAAAGAGATGAAGAATGGCTTACGCCAACTACCTTCATTTTAATTGCATTCGCCCTAACTTTTTCTGGTTTCAAACTTCCTCACTATCTCAACATTATTTTTCCTGCCATCGCGGTGATGACCGCGTCATGGATACAAAGTCGCCGCCTGGGGCCAAAAATCATTTACATGATTCAACTTGTTATTTGCTTTTTGATGTTGGTTCTTGCCACGGTACTAAACGTTTGGGCCTTCCCAATAAGGAATGTTTGGGTGATTGTTGGAGTTATATTCTTATTATCAGTTGTGTTCTATTTTTTAAGAACTCAACAACTTGATATTCTGCAAAAGAGCATTGGAGCATCAGTAGCCACGATAACTCTTTTATTTTTCCTCTTAAATACAAATTTCTACCCGCAGCTTTTGAAGTACCAGGGTGGCAATGAACTGGCAAAAAAGATCAAGGGAAATGTTGATCCGGCGAATATCTATTTCTGGAAGGACAATTACAGCTCTTCATTTAATTTTTATACTGCGACTGAAAGAAAACAATTTGATGATTCTATATTCATTAAAGGCAAGAAACCTATTTGGCTCTTGTTTGATGGGAACAACCTGGATGAAATAAAACAGGCGGGATATAAAATCGGGTTAACCTATAGTCATCCTGATTTTGAAATTACAAAGCTTGACTTAAAATTTGTGAATCCTTCCACGCGGAAGATTGAATTGAAAGAAATGATAATTGGGGAAATTACCGGGAAGCAATAACGCCAAACAAGGTAAGGGAAGGCGCTAAGTACTGCCGTCTGTTTTCTTCATGCATTTGTGCCCTTCATGGCCTCGAATTATCACCTTATGATTTTAGAACATTTGTGAGCAGATCGTCTAACAGCGGAGATAATGCCAGAAGAATCTTTTCTCTTGCCAACTCGATAGAAAACCATTCTCCCCTATCAACCTCAGGAACCTCAATAAATTTTCCGGACTTTGGTGGCCACTCCAGCGGAAACACATTGCTCTTTATTGAATCGGCATCAATATCTCCCTCTACCGCCCATGCATAAACAATCTTCCCATTTTTATATTTTACAGGTTTCAATGCTCTAAAGTCCCCTTTCACCTCCTGGCCGGTTTCTTCCTTAAATTCTCGTATTGCTGCACTGAGCGGTTGTTCGCTGTTATCAAATTCCCCTTTAGGTATCGACCAGGACGCCGTGTCTTTATTTTTATAAAACGGTCCACCAGGATGGCAAAGGAAAATTTCTGGCTTCTTGTTTTTGATACGATAAAGTAATATACCTGCACTTTGCTTTCCCATAGAGACCGCAAAAATAATCAGGCTGGAGTTGATGCAGTCTGTTGGCCATCGTATGCCTTTTGCAAATCAGCAATCACTATTTTTTTCATTTTAAGCATCGCTTGCATTACTCTTTGCGCCTTTTTAGGGTCTTTATCCTCCAATAGCGTGCTCAATATCGTTGGCACAATCTGCCATGACAGGCCGAATTTGTCTTTTAACCAACCGCATTGGCTTTCCTGTCCGCCATTTGCAGCAAGCTTCTCCCAATAATAGTCTACTTCGTTTTGCGACTCGCAGTTGACCACAAATGAGATCGCTTCCGTGAATTTGAAGTGCGGACCTCCGTTCAGTGCCACAAAATCGTGTCCATCGATCTGGAAGGAAGCCGTCATTACTGACCCCTTTGGACCGGGACCTGCGTCCCCATAGCGGGCCATAGTGCCAATCTTTGAATTTTTAAAAACGGACGTGTAAAATTTAGCTGCTTCTTCGGCCTGGTTATCGAACCAAAGAAAAGGAGTGATCTTTGACATATGGTTTCGTTTAGTTTTAAGATATTGTTGACAACACAAACATAGTTTTAGAAATTCACCTGGAGCGGTGTGAAAACGGCAATTTGAAGGGCCATTGCGACATTTTTTCGATGCCGTTCGGAAAGACGGGCCTGCTTTCGGTATCATATTTTTGTAACTTTAATAACTGCCATTTACGGTAGCAATACGGAATAACAATCCACCTTATTCACGCATTGGATATGAAATTTTTAAAAGAGTCCTGGTTTCCCGTCCTGTTAGGATTAATCATTCTTATTGTAATCCTCAGCCAAACTTTATTTACTACCGCCGCTAAAACAGAAGAGTTTTCAATTCCGGAAACAGCCTCGTTGCCAGAATGGCAAGCTCCCGATATAAACTCGTTACCTAATGACGACCATGGAAAGCTTATTCGTTATGGCCGTGAGCTGATCGCCAATACCTCTTTGTTCTTGGGGCCCAGGGGAAGCGTAGCCACGATGAGCAATGGAATGAATTGCCAGAATTGCCATATTGATGCTGGTGAAAAAGCGTTCGCCGGCTGTTTTTCTGCCGTGGCATCAACTTATCCAAGATTCAGGGAGAGAAGCGGAAGGATCGAGTCCATTGAATTCCGTGTTAATGAATGCATGGAGCGAAGCATGAACGGACACAAACTGGACAGCCTGAGCAACGAGATGAGAGCGATGGTTGCATACCTGGAATGGATTGGCAATGAGGTGCCGAAGGGTAAGAAACCGGCGGGTGCGGGCCTGGAAGATTTGCCATTTTTGAACAGGGCAGCCGATGTAGAAAAAGGCAAACAGGTTTTTGTCTCAAAATGTCAATCCTGTCACGGTGTAGACGGGCAAGGCGTTTTCAATCATGACTCTTCTTTTTACATCTATCCACCTTTATGGGGACCCAATAGTTACAATGTTAGTGCAGGTCTCTTTCGGGTGTCGCGATTTGCTTCTTTTGTGAAAAATAATATGCCCTTCGGGTTAGCGTCTCATAATTCACCACAACTTACCAATGAAGAAGCCTGGGATGTAGCCGCATTTGTAAATTCACAACCACGACCCGAGAAATTTTTCAGTTACGATTGGCCTAAGAAAGAAACCAAACCTGTTGATCATCCGTTTGGCCCTTATGCGGATAACTTTTCAGAAACCCAACACAAGTATGGGCCATTTCTTCCCATACAAGAAGCAAAAAGTAAAAATTTAAAACAAACGGGAAAATAAAATGCAGGCCAAAGCCTGCATTTAGTCACAAAAATTTTGCTTGCTTAGCCTGCGTAGCAATAAGCACATTTGTTCTCCTGTGCACGGCCGACGGCCCAAACTCCGGAAGGAACGGGCGTTATTCCCGGCAGTAGTCCAGATTTCCATTCAGCATAGACTTCTTCGGGTTTCATCTTCATTTTGTCAGCAGCCATTGCGCTATAAACAGTCAAGGCAGCATTACAAACCACAACCTGAACACCGCTATCTTGTAATTCGTTAATGCCTACTTCTACCACCCCGAATCCTGGAACTTTGAAGGTGCCCTTCGGAGGTTTCCAAAAGACATTGCTTGTCACCGGTTTTTGCTCGCCATCTTTGACGCTAAAGAATTCGGCAAAATTGTATTTCGTCCACAGTTTGCTGTCCATCGCATAAGGAATTGAACTGTGCCTCAGAACTATTACAACACTGTTCTCCTTTTCCGGAGTGCCGGTAGCCATATTGGTTAGCAGGAATACTCTCGGCCACGCAAACGGAAACAGCCATACTGGTTCAACGACATCAAAGACAATACGGTGCTTTCCTTTTAGATTCTTAAAGACATTTTCAGCAGGATCTTCAGGGCTTGGTATTTGTGGAGATTCGGGGGATGCATGAACTTGTTGCAATGGGCTCAGGGTAGCCAATCCCATCGCAGCGGCGCCAGTAGCAATGCTCCCAAGAAAGCCACGACGTGTGGTTTGATCTTTTTCATGCGTTGGCATAATCAATTAGTTTAAGTGAATAATGATGTTGGAAAGAAGTTTTAAGCTACGAAAAAAGATAAAGCTGACAATATTTTTTTTGAAATAATGACGCAGGCGCAGGGCTAGTTAAACTACGAAATCAGACACCAAATAATACCTTTGCGGCCATTATGGAAGCCCCCCTTTCAACACGCTCCCGCCCGATAACTACATGGTTGTTGATTGGAATCGCCATGTTGGTTATACAGGTTTTGTTGGGTGGCGTTACAAGACTAACGGGCTCGGGGCTTTCTATCACGGAATGGAAACCGATAATGGGAGCTTTACCTCCAACGAATAATCAGCAATGGAGTGAAGCTTTTGACAAGTACAAGCAAATCGCTCAATATAAATATCTTAATTCCTCGTTCACGCTGCACGATTTTAAATTCATCTTTTTCTGGGAATGGATCCATCGCTTGTGGGCTCGATTGATCGGCGTGGTCTTCGTTATTCCATTCATACTTTTTCTAATTCAAAAACGATTTAAAAGAGAAATGATCAGACCTATGATCATTTTGTTTTTGCTGGGTGCCTTGCAAGGGCTCGTTGGCTGGATTATGGTCATGAGCGGGCTTGAAGATTCAGAGCACCTGTACGTAAGTCATTACAGGCTTGCCATTCATTTTATTCTGGCGCTTGGATTGATCTGCTATGCGCTTTGGTTTGCACTAGAATTATTAATCCCAAGGGAAAAATCTGTCGCCAATCCACCGTTGAAAAAATTTACCGCCTGGTTAATTGCACTGCTTATCATTCAGCTCATTTATGGCGCTTTCATGGCTGGTCTGAAAGCTGCGGCCTACGCACCAACCTGGCCCGATATAAATGGAAGTTTCCTGCCCCACGGCGGATCGCCGTCTTCAGGCACGTTACAATTCTTTGACAACCCTATCATGGTTCATTTCATTCATCGTAATCTAGCGTATTTGATCACCCTCCTGATCATTGCTTGGTATTTTAATTCACGAAAGGACAAACAATTGGTCAGGACAAGCTGGTTGCCCTTAACTGTCGTCGTTCTGCAGCTCGTACTCGGAATACTGACAGTACTAAACTCGCCAAATGCAAAAGCCTTGCTGTGGCTGGGCGTTATGCACCAATTTGTTGCCATGTTGCTTTTGCTATCACTGGTCTTCGAATTTTACCTGTTAAGCAAAAAAGAAAGGTTAATAGCCGCCCGAACAAATCTCGGTAGTTGAACTTGCCGGGATTAATCAGTATTTTTATCTAACGGTTTCTCTTTTCGAAGGAGTTCCTATGGAATAAAACCATTTTAATCTGTATGCAAGCCTGGCTAAGGGGTTTTTATTATTCTCTTCCTATTCAATTACTTTTCCTGCACTTCAGGAGATACCAGGTTTTGCTTCTGTTTTGGCTTATCCTTTTTAGCACAGTCAACGGGGTTTTCATGAAGAGTTTTGGTGCCGATTCCCTTTTTCTCGCACCAGAATATCTTGGTAATGTTACCGCGATCAGTTTTGCCATCGTGGGCGTAGCAGTGGGAATGTTCATCATGAGCTGGCACGTGACCACGTTTATTTTATTCAGTCGCAATTTTAAATTCCTGGCTACGACGACGAATCCCTTTTTAAGATATTGCATCAATAACAGCATTATCCCCTTACTCTTCCTGGTATTTTATTTTTTCAGGGCGTGGCATTTCGATCACTACAAAGAATTGATTCCAACAACTGACATTATCTTCTCATGTGGGGGGTTCATTACCGGGTTACTGCTCTTCCTGTCCATCTCATTTATTTATTTTTTTGGAGCTGACAGAACTATTTTAAGAAAAATGCTTCCAATCATAAATAATCCAAATGAATACATTACTCATTTGCAATCGCCCATACGTCGGACTAAAGAAAAAGGTTTTCTTAACGTAGAATGGTATTTGGAATCTCCCCTGCGGGTGAAAAAGACAAGAGATGTATCTCATTACACCCAGCAGTTTGTTGATACTCTTTTCAAGCGACATCATTTTGCGGCAGTCATAGCCGTGTTTGTCGCTTTTTTATTCCTGATGGTTATAGGATTTTTTCTTGATCAAAAATTCTTCCAGGTACCTGCTGCCGCCAGCATTACGATCTTTTTTGCAATCCTGATTGGAGTGTCTGGTGCTTTTAGCTATTTTTTACAGAGTTGGAGCGTTCCATATCTCGTCGCTCTTATCCTGGTGCTAAACATCTTTTACAAAGTTGAGTGGATCGATCCGCGCAATAAGGCTTACGGTTTAAATTATTCAAACAAAGACGACCGGCCTGTTTATTCACGCGAAGAATTGCTTGCGTTATGCAATGAAAAAAATGTAAACGATGACCGGCAAAACATGATTCACATATTAGAGAACTGGAAGAAAAAACAAGATGAAGAAAGGCCATTACTGGTGATTATCAATACCAGCGGTGGAGGGAATCGCAGCGCTGCCTTTACGATGAATGCACTGCAAAAAATGGATAGCGCTACCCACGGTGAATTAATGAAAAAAACTTTTTTGATCACAGGGGCGTCGGGCGGAATGCTGAGTGCAGCTTTTTTCCGGGAACTCTACTTACAACGGCAACGCGGGAAGGATATTAATCTTCGCGACCGAAAATATGTGGACGAGATATCCGGGGATTTGTTAAATGCTATGTTTTCCTCCTTTGTCGCAAGAGATCTCATTGCTCCGGCGCAAAAATTCAAAGTAGGTCCTTACAGCTATGTGAAGGACCGGGGCTACGCTTTTGAAATGAAGCTTGATGATAATACCGGAGGTGTGCTGAATAAGCACCTGGGCGACTACAGGGAAGACGAATACAATGCAAACATTCCACTAATGCTCTTTAACTCAGTGGTAAGTCGGGATGGCAAGAAAATGATCATCAGTACACAACCGATCAGGTTTATGATGGAGAGCAGGCAGGACACAACCTTTATCCCAAGAATGGACCCTGACGCAATTGATTTCACCTCCTTTTTTGCAAAGCAGGATCCGTACAATCTTAGCCTCCTTTCTGCGATGAGAATGAATGCAACATTCCCAATTGTTTTGCCCAACGTATGGTTGCCTTCAAAACCCGTCATTGATGTGATGGACGCTGGTTTAAGGGACAATTATGGGCAGGAAACAACGCTTCGCTTTCTTGAGAACTTTGACGACTGGATAAAACAAAACACGAGAGGGGTCCTCGTCATCCAATTACGCGACCGCGAAGCAGGAGGATGGGAAAACCCATATTTCTCTGACAATATGAGTGATCATGTCACAAAGCCGTTTTTTCTGCTACAGCATAACTGGTACAAGATGATGGAGTATTTCCAGAACGATATGCTTACCTACTACAGCAAAAATGTTCCATATAATCTCTATAAGGTGAGCTTACAATATGTGGCGGACAAGGAGGAAAGTAAAGCTGCCTTAAACTTTCATCTCACGCAGAGCGAAAAAACAAACATTGCATTTGCGCTCAACTCAGTTTACAATAAAAAGAGCCTCCTGGCTGTGCAGCAACATTTTACTCAAACCGATTCTGTGCAAATCACAAAGGTTGAATGAGTCGGAAACATTTAGGAGCAATTTTGATTTCCAGGTTTTCCGAAGTCTCGACCGGATCACCATCAATATGCATGGGAGCGCCCCCATTGTTTTCGACCAAAAGATGCCTGGTCTGGAAATAAATCACGGGAAGATTGAGCGAATTTTCCATTGTTTCTAACTTCCCGACAACTATTTGTTTTAAAATATTATAAAGCAAGAGGGGCTTCGCCGTCTTTTTCACTATTACCACGTCCAGCAAACCATCGGAAAGAAGCGCCTTCGGGGCTATCGTGAAATTATTTCCAAACTGGTTACTATTTGCTATACTGATAAAGAAGGCCTCCGTTGAAAATTTCACGCCGTTGCTTTCAATCGAAAAATGATAAGGCCTGGCGGAAAAGAAATTCTTGCCAACCAAAACCGCGTAGGCTCTTAGACCCCTCTTTGTTTGTTTTGCGAACTCGTGGGCAACCTTTGCATCAAACCCCAGCCCCGTGAGCATGCATGAAAAATGATCATTAATGTAAAGTCCATCAATTGATTTTGCCTTGCCACTAAAAATTATGTCGATTGCTTTTGAAGGTTGTTTTGAAATACCAGCCGCCATCGCCAGCCCATTACCCGATCCACAAGGGATTACGCCAAAGTTTACATTCTCACCCATCAGGCTACTCACCACCTGGCTTAATGTCCCGTCACCGCCTGCAACTATAACGTCGGTAACTTTTTCGTCTCTGATTATTGCGCTTAAAAAAGAATAATCGCCACTTGCTACAGAAGGAAAAATTTTGAAAGGTATATTTTCTTTCTTTGTTCTTTCTTCAATCTGTTTTTGCAGACCTGATTTCCTCCGCGTACCTGCAATGGGATTGATGATATAGATGAGGTGACGAGGCACGGATCGCAAGATAAATAAGGCTGGGAATTCAGGCAGAAAAAACAGCAGCACTTAATCTATTAGTTGTACAACCTCCATTTTTTGATTCATGACGGTCATTTTTGCCTTGAATCCCTTTTCAATTTTTCCAAGGTCATTATTCAGACCCAGCACCGTTGCGGGATAGAGACTACACATTCGTAATGCCTCTGCCAAATCAACATATACATAGTTTATCAAATTCCGCATAGCCTTATTCATTGTAAGGGCCGAGCCGCTAAGAATACCGGCTGACTCATATTTGTCGCCAACAAGATGATGTTGATAAAATCCTTCGTTAGTTTCTGTCACTGCATCCGTAATGACGAATAACCTTTCGCCCATGACTTTCTTTGCGATTCGGATGGCCGCATAATCCACATGATGACCATCGGGAATAATGCTTGCCATAACATCGGGGCTATCAAAAATGGCTCCTACTAACCCCGGCTCCCGATGGCGAAGCCCGCTCATTGCATTATACAAATGTGTTGCGACTTGAATTCCTCCAGTAAAGGCATGGCTAGCCTCTACGTAGCTTGCATCACTATGTCCAGCAGAAATAACGATGTTGCGCGAAAGGATGTAGTCAATCACTTCCGCGCTGCAGACCTCAGGTGCCAGTGTGATGATCTTTATGACATCCTTCCCATACTCTAGCAATTCTTTAACTTCATCCAGCGCTGGAGAATGAATGAATGATTCAATATGCGCCCCTCGTTTTGCTTTGCTAATCCATGGCCCTTCGACGTGCAATCCGATAATTCCCTGCCCTCCCTCATCCCAATACTTTTTAACTGCGTCGATACAGCGGTAAAATACTTCTGTTGCGTTTGTGGCGACCGTGGGCAGGCAGTATGCAGCACCGCCGCTATAGCAATAATCTTTTAACCTGACCAATGAATCGGTTTGAGGATATACAGCAAACAATCTCCCGTCAGCTCCGTAGATCTGCAAATCAATAAGAGCAGGAGTGATAATACATCCCGGGAAATCCTGGACTGAAATACCTTGAGGCAAGGAGGAGAAGGGGATTACTTCGCTGACTCTACCGTCATTTACAATAACTGCATAATGATCCAACCAGCCATTACCTGTAAAAACCTTGTCTGCTTTATAAATCCTGGTTTCAGCCAAATGAGATGCTTGTTCGCCAAAAATAATCAACTCACGACAAACCGATAGCCAATCCCCTTGATAGTGATTATTTCCAGTGAGGGATCATCTTTCAAATAGCTTCGAAGTTTTGTAATGTACACGTCTAGATTGCGGGAGTTAAAAAATGAGTCATTGCCCCATAACAGGTTAAGAATATCTTTTCTGTCAATTATTTTATCCCTGTTTTCATACAACAGTTTTAATAATTCGCTTTCACGGAACGAAAGCTTTCGGTCTGCTTTTCCATTACTCAAAACCTGCCGGTTAAGTTGAAAGTTGTACTTGCCGAATTTTACCGCATCCGCAGTAATTTTTCTGGGCTCTTCTTTCCGCAATCGAAGAAGATTTTGAATACGCACAATTAATTCTTCCATACTAAATGGCTTCCGCACATAATCATTTCCACCCAATTTGAATCCTTTTACGACATCCTCAGTTTGCGTTTTTGCCGTCAGGAAGATGATTGGAATTTCTTCGTTGATCTCTCGTATTTCATCAGCAATTTCAAACCCATCCTTATTCGGTAGCATTATATCGAGTACGCAAATCTCTGGTTGCGTCTTCTTAAACACTTCCAATGCCTTCGCGCCATCACTTTCCATGACTACATCAAAGCCGCGGCTTTCCAGGCTTTCCTTTACTATTCTTGCAAGAAATACCTCATCCTCTACATAAAAAACTTTTGTTTTGCTCATGCCTGCTTATCTTTCGTTGCTAATCCGAACTTACTTGCCTCCCTTGTAATCTTGCGCGTGTCGTCAAGATAAATAACATCTGCTTCTTTCCGAGGTAACTTGACAATAAAAGTAGCGCCCTTCGCTGGTTCACTCTCCACATCGATGTATCCACTATGTCGTTTTACAATCTCCGCCACATAGCTTAATCCCAGGCCATACCCTTTAATATTGTGCTTGTCTCCCATGGGTACCCGAAAGAATTTCTCGAATATTTTCCGTTGGAATTCTTTCGGTATCCCCATACCATTATCGCCAACTTTTAGTTCAAGGATGTCGTTTGGAAGTTCAGACAGCTGCACCTCGATGAGGGGATTTTCTCCGCTATATTTCAACGCATTGTCCAGCAAATTATAGAGAACACTCGTGATGTGCAACCTGTCCGCTTCAATTTCAAAATTATTTCCCTCGGTCCTGACACTTACGCGAGCATTATATTTTTCAAATTGGAGCTTCATAATATTCATCACCTCATTGACCAGGTCTTCCATGTTGAATGTTTCCTTCTTTAATTGCACCTCTTTTTTTTCAAACATTGAAAGTTTCAGCACTTTGTCCACAAGCAAGCTTAAACGCTGCAGTTCATTAGCAGAAATATCCAGGTACTCCCGGGTTCGTTCGGGGCTTTGCATAGCATTAAAATTTTTCAATGCCTCAATGGCCACTCCTACCGTGGCAATGGGCGTTTTTAACTCATGGGTAATGTTGCTGATGAATTCATTTTTTAACTCGGCAAGCCGTTGTTGTCTTAGCAAATTCCGATAAAGCAGGAGAAATGAAAGTAAGGTCACTCCAACCAGGAAGACCGAGAATAAAATAGGCAGCGTTATCCGTTTTATCAAATAAGGAAAACTATTGCCGATTTCAAGATGGTAAGTTACTGGGTGAACAAATCCGACTGTCGCGTCCGAAAAATCTCTGTCGTCATCGTCACGAAGTGTGTCAAGGCGAATCACACTAAATGGAATTGAAAGAGATTCTCCATCCAACCTTTTCTGATACACCCTGGTTATCTCTGATATTTTTAAAGAATCCTGCAGAGAATCCACCCCATATAAAAATTCAACAATTTTGTTTCCATTTATCCTTTTTTCAAAGGTCAAGGTATCCCGTCGCGCACCCGCATCCTTGTTCATCGAAACGATTACGGCAGAGTTAACTTTGGCGCCCTTCAATGAATCCCTGAGTTTATCCCGAACCGCATTCACCATAGTGACGATTTCGGTCTTGGGCATCACCTTTATTTTCATGTCCGATTCATGCATTTCGCCATCCACAAACATCCTCATTTTACCTTTGTGCACTGAATCGACAATAGAAGGATCCTTCAGATTCAATTTGATCGCTTGAAGATGGCGAACTGTTTCCTGGAATGCCATATTCGCCTTGATATGCATAGCGCGCTTCTCCCTGTCGTAATTGTTTTTTAACCAATACGCCTGGAAGCCGGTAATCACCAGCAAGGTAATCGCCATCAAAGCGGTAAGCCCGCGGAGTTTCTTCATCACACTTTATTGCAAAACAAAATTAGCTCTTTACCATCGGCCAATGCCTACCGTTAACCTTTATTAACCTAAATGCAAGGTGTGTTAACTTCTTTCGGCTAGTGGATATTTTAGCTTTGAAGGCCCGAAGGGGTCCTTCGGTCAAAATCAATAAAATGAGAAAAATTTTCCTTGCTGCCACCGGTGTTTTATTTATGAATTTCATTCATGCCCAGCAAAAAGAGGGAAAGGTGGTTTACGAACGTACAATGCAGCTCCAAATAGAGCTGCACGATGATGCTATGTCGCAAATGTTGCCTAAATCGCGCACTGATAAATTTGAATTGACATTTGGCAACAATCAATCGCTTTGGAAACACCTGGATGAAGAGATTGACAACGCAGAATTTAGTGGGGGTAATGGCATCCAGATAAATATGGTTGCCCCTGGTCAGTCTGACATTGTGTTTCATGATTTCACCAAAGCGCGGCGCGTTGATCAAAGAGAAATGTTCGATAAGAAATTTGTTATTGAGGACAGCATTCGCAAACTAAACTGGAAATTGACCGGGGAAACACAGACAATCCTTGGCCATGCCTGCCAGAAAGCAACTGCGCAGCGCACCAGCAAACGCATGCAAATGACCATGGATAACGGTAAGATGGAACGAAAAGAAGTCAACGATACTAGCGCTATCGTCGCTTGGTTTACAACGGATATTCCCGTTCCTGCCGGCCCGGAAGTGCAGGGTCAATTGCCCGGCCTAATCCTGGCTCTTGATATGAATGATGGTCGGATGGTTTACAAGGCGATCGAAATTTCGGCCAAAGCTGACGTTGCCTCAGTAAAAGAACCAACGAAAGGAAAGAAAGTTACTCCGGAAGAATTTACCAATGAACGAAACAAAATGTTGGATGAAATGCAGAAAAATCATTACGGCAACGGAAACAGGGTGATCATAAGAAATTAGAGACATTTATTTTGTCCATGGCCGCGCAGCTTAGAAATTGCGCGGCTTTTTGTTCATTGCGCACCAGGATTAACATGAGTCCATGAGCAAATTACGCTTGCTGGAGCAGCGCCAACATGCCTAAATAAAACTTAATTTGCAATCGTTACATATACGAGCTTTTCCTTCCTTGATGTCAGTCTTCCAATCGGTTTTGCAAAAGTTTGCAATCCTGCTGTATGCAACACGGCTGTCACATCATC
>AR_comb_assmDRAFT_10148978_pt1 | contig 16008 bp, 11 predicted proteins | sample ArasoioldDNA_FD_10543 | JGI IMG/M metagenome (IMG submission 10543) | reverse complement strand
TTCGGCGACGACATCGAGAGCATCAAGACCTTCGACGTCGATACGCAGCGCACGCTCTACCCCGTTCCCGACATTCGGCTGCTTCCGGCGCGCGAGTTCCCGCTGGACGAATCCGGGCGCACGCGATTCCGCAGCCGCTATCGCGAGGTGTTCGAGGGCGATCCATCGAAGTCGCCGCTCTACCGTGACGTGAGCAACGGCATCGCCCCCGGGGGCATCGAATACTACTTGCCGCTGTTCTTCGAGACGACCGCGACGCTCGCCGACTACCTGCCGCGGGATGCAGTCGTTGCCCGCGTCGGCGACATCGGCGGCGCGGTGGCGCGCTTCTGGCAGGACACCGATGCGCGCTACCGGCTCCTGCGTGGCGACAAGGCGCGACCGCTTCTTCCACCGGCCGAGGTATTCGTGCCGGAAGATGCATTCAACGCTACGCTCAAGCCCTTCGCCAGGATCGAATGGAACATCGCGGACGCGCGCGCGGCTCCGATCGAAGGCGTCGCGGCGCCGCTCCCGTCCGTTCAGGTCGATCGCCGCGCCGACGACCCGCTGGCTGCGCTCAAGCGCTTCCTTGCCGACGCGCGCGACGTGCGGGTCCTGATCTGCGCGGAGAGCGCCGGTCGCCGCGAGACGATGCACCAGTACTTCGCCGAGTACGGGCTCCGCCTGCCGCACGTAGACGATTTCGGCGAGTTCCTCGCGGGCGACGCCGTCGTCTCGCTCTGCGCGTCGCCGGTGCATGCCGGCTTCGTGTGGCCCGCAGCGAAGCTTGCGCTCGTCACCGAGGCCGAGCTCTATTCAGGCGTTGTTCGCCGCGGCCGTCGCGACGGCGCGCGACGGTCGAATGTCGACGCGATGCTGCGCGACCTCTCCGAGGTGCGCGCCGGCGACCCGGTTGTCCACGAGCAGCACGGGATCGGTCGCTATCTCGGGCTCGTCACGATGGACCTGGGCGAGGGCCCGACCGAATTCCTGCAGCTCGTCTACGCGAACGACGCCAAGCTCTACGTGCCGGTGTCGAATCTCCACCTGATCGGCCGCTACAGCGGCGCGTCGCCGGAGTCGGCGCCGCTCCACGAGCTCGGCAGCAGTCAGTGGGAGAAGGCGAAGAAACGTGCGGCGCGGCAGGCCCACGACACGGCGGCCGAGCTCCTCAACCTCTACGCGCAACGGGCGGCCCGCCAGGGGCACGCGTTCACGTTCACCCAGCACGACTACGAGGCATTCGCCGACGGCTTTCCGTTCGAGGAGACGGCGGACCAGCAGGCGGCGATCGACGCGGTCATTGCGGACCTGACCGCGGGCCGGCCGATGGACCGGCTGGTCTGCGGCGACGTCGGCTTCGGCAAGACCGAAGTTGCGCTCCGCGCGGCGTTCGTCGCGCTCGCCGACGGCAAGCAGGTCGCCGTGCTGGTTCCGACGACGCTGCTCGCCGAGCAGCACTTCAAGGTCTTCGGCGATCGCTTCGCCGAGCTGCCGGTGAAGATCGCCGAGCTCTCGCGCTTCCGGTCGGCGAAGGAGGTCGAGGCAGCCCTCGCCGGGCTCGCCGCCGGGACGCTCGACCTCGTCATCGGCACCCACAAGCTGCTGCAGGCGGACGTGAAGTTCGGGAAGCTCGGGCTCGTCATCATCGACGAGGAGCACCGGTTCGGCGTCCGCCAGAAGGAGCAGCTCAAGAAGCTGCGCGCGGAGGTCGACGTCCTCACGCTGACGGCGACGCCGATCCCGCGCACGCTCGCGATGTCGCTCGAAGGCATTCGCGACTTCTCGGTGATCGCGACCGCGCCGCAACGTCGTCTCTCGATCAAGACCTTCGTCGCCCCGTACGCGCGCGGGATTATCCGCGAGGCTGCGCTGCGGGAGCTGAAGCGCGGCGGGCAGGTCTACTTCCTGCACAATGACATCGACACGATTGCGACGACCGCCGAGCGGCTGCGCGAGCTCGTGCCCGAGGCGAGGGTCGCCGTCGCGCACGGGCAGATGCCGGAGCGCGAGCTCGAGCAGGTGATGCGCGACTTCTACGCGCAGCGGGTGAACCTGCTCATCTGCTCGACGATCATCGAGACGGGGATCGACGTGCCCACCGCGAATACGATCATCATCGAGCGTGCCGACCGCTTCGGACTCGCGCAGCTGCATCAGCTCCGCGGCCGCGTCGGCCGCTCGCACCACCAGGCCTATGCTTACCTGCTGACGCCGCCGGGAGAGTCGCTGTCGGGCCAGGCCAGGAAGCGCCTCGACGCGATCCAGATGATGGAGGACCTGGGGTCGGGCTTCCACCTCGCGCTCCATGACCTCGAAATCCGGGGAGCGGGCGAGGTGCTGGGCGAGTCGCAGTCGGGCGAGATGCAGGAGATCGGCTTCCAGCTCTACGCCGACATGCTGAAGGCCGCGGTGTCCGCGCTCAAGTCCGGCCGCGAGCCCGATCTCGCGGCACCGCTCGGCGTCGCCACCGAGATCAACCTTCACGTGCCTGCGCTCCTGCCCGAGGCGTACTGCAGCGATGTGCACGAGCGGCTCGTCCTCTACAAGCGACTCGCGAACTGCGAGAGCGCGGACGAGCTGACCGCGATGGAGGAGGAGCTCGTCGACCGCTTCGGCCGACCGCCCGAGCCCGCGCAGGCGCTCATCGCCTGCCACCGGCTGCGGCTCGCCGCGAAGCCGCTCGGCGTCGTCAAGATCGACGCGGGACCGGAACGCAGCACCGTCCATTTCGTGAAAGAGCCGCCGTTCGACGCTGGCGCGCTGATCCTGCTCGTTCAGCGCGACGGCCGCATCCGTTTTGCCGGCCCCGACCGCATCCGCATCGAGCGCGCGGCGCCGACGCTCGAGGAACGCGTTGCGCTCCTGCGCGAGTTCCTGGGCAAGCTGCGCTAGTGGGACACTAGCGTCGCACTTCGTCCGGCTTGTCCGTCACCTCGCCGATGTGCACGCGGCCGCGGCCGAAGGCCTTCGCACGGTAGCAGCTTGCGTCCGCCGCGTTCAGGATGTCCGCCTCGCTGTGCGGACCCGCGGCGATCGGCACGAGCCCGACGCTCACTCCGAGCGTGAACGACCGTCCGTGACACTCGAAGGCGACCTGCGCGACGGCGTCCCGCAACGCCTCGGCAATGCGCACCGCGTGGTCTGGCGCGCAGTTCTCGAGCAGCACGCCGAATTCGTCGCCGCCGAGCCGCGCCAGCGTGTCGCCCTCGCGGAGTTTGCGCTGGAGCAGCAGGCTGATTTCGCGGAGGAGCTCGTCACCCGCCGCGTGTCCGCACGCGTCGTTGACTTCCTTGAAGCGATCGAGATCCATGTAGAGCATCGCGTGCCGCCGGTCGAGCTCGGCCGAGCTTGCCAGCGCCCGCTGCAGCCGGTGCTCGAACTCGCGCCGGTTGGCGAGCCCGGTCAGCGCGTCGTGCCGCGCCTGATGCGACAGTTGGGCCGCATAGCGACGCTCGTCGGTGACGTCGTAGAACACGAGGACCGCACCGGTGATGGCGCCGTCGCGATCGCGAATCGGCGCCGCCGACGCATCGACGCCGAGCTCGCGGCCGTCGCGGCGGATCAGGATCGCATCGCCCCGGAGCTCGACGCCGCGCCCCCCCTCGAGCAGCGTCGCGACCGGGTTGATACGCGTCTGGCGGTTCGTCTCGTCGATGATGTCGAAGACCTCCTCGAGCGGCCGCCCGACCGCAGCGGCGCGGGTCCAGCCGGTCAGCGATTCGGCGACCGGATTGAGCGTCTCGATGCGCCCGCGCTCGTCGGTCGTGATCACCGCCTCCGCGATCGAGTGCAGCGTCACTTGCGCCCGGTCCCGCTCGGAGTGGAGCTGCGCCTCGAGCGCCGCACTCGTGCGGAGCATCCGGCGCGAGAGGGCGATACCGCCGATCCCCAGTGATGCCGCCACGAATACGAGCGCGACTTCGAGGATCTCCTGCGTCCGCCGCGACGCTTCGCCAAGCGTTCCCGAGAACGCAACCTCGAGCGGCGTCAGCTGCCGGTTGATGTCGTCGATGCGGACGAGGATGGGGGCGAGCGTCGAGCCTGCGGCATCGCCGGCCTGGATCCGCCCGTGGAGCTCCTCGGCCGCCGCGTTGAGCTCGGTGATGTGCTCGTCAGCCCGCGCCCAGATGCCGATCGCGCGGTTCATGTACGACACGTGACGGAACCGCCGGAACAACATGATCATGCCGTCCACGTCGTCGGGATCGTTCCGGCCCGCGATGAAGCCCGCCCGCGCGACGGCGAGATCCGGCGCATCCTTCTCGAGCTCGAGCCTCGCGCGGCGGTCGCCCAGCGGAACGGCGACGGCGTCGCGGTACGCGCGGTAATCGCTCTCCGCGTGCGACTGCGCATAGCGGTACAGGCTGTACACCGCCTCCTTCTGCGCCTTCGACCAGAGGCTCTCGCCACCCACGTACGCGCGGGTCGCCGAGACGATCCGCAGGCTCTCGCTCGCGAGCAGGACGAGGACCACGACGATCAGCAGGAACGGCCACGTGATCCGCAGCAGTCTCCGATCGCCGGTACTCGACCGTGCGCGATTTGTCCCCGTATCGGTCATGGTCTTTGCGCGAGTGGCCAACTAGAAACCATAACGCAATACGCGCGCTGCGCATATTGACGAATGGTACGATGATCGCGCGCCTCGCCGTGTCGCGCGCGCGACAATGTGGACGGCGCGTCCCATGTCCGCGGTTTCCTTCCCCCCGCAACTGCACGTCTTCGTCCGCGACTGGCTGTCCGCGAACAACGTGCTGCTCAAGAGCCGCGACGGCCACGTGCTGATCGACACCGGCTACGTCCGCCATGCGCCGCTTACGTTGGCGCTGCTTGCGTCGCCGCGCGGCATCGGCGCCGAGCCGCTTGCGTGGGTGGTCAACACGCACTGCCATTCGGACCACATCGGCGGCAACGCCGCGATCGTCGCCAAGTACGGTTGTCCCGTCGCCGTGCCGCGCGGGGAGGCGCCGCTGGTCGAGCGGTGGGACGAGAAGGCGCTGCTGTACGACTACTGCGACCAGCGTGCGGACCGCTTCACGGTGGACCAGGCGCTGGGTCCCGACACGACCCACGTCTGGGGCGACCTCGAATGGCGCGCGCTCGCCGCGCCGGGTCACGACATGGAGGCGCTCGTGTTCCACAACGCCGAGCACGGGATCCTGGTGACCGGCGATGCGCTGTGGGAGAACGGGTTCGGCTTCGTCATGCCGCCCGAGATCGATCCGGCGGCGCTGCCGGCAACGCGCGCGACGATCGACATGATCGCGGCGCTCGAGGTGCGGGTCGTGATCCCGGGGCATGGCGAGCCGTTCACGGACCTGGCCGGAGCCGTCGACCGCGCAAGGCGCCGCATCGCGGCCTTCGAAGCCGACAGCTTGCGAGTTGCCCGCCACGCGCTCAAGGTGAACTTCGTGTTCACGCTGCTTGACCGGCAGCGGGTCGCCGCGTCGGAACTCCCGGCCTATTTCGATCGGATCGGCTTCTACCGCGACTTCAACCGGCAGTTCTTCCGCCTTCCGCCATCGGAATTCGCCGCGATGCTCGTGGGCGAACTCGAACGCTCGGGCGCCGTCAGGCGCGAAGACGATTGGCTCGTGCCGAGGGCAATGGGCTAGAATCCTGCCGACCTGCGGCGCTTATAGACCGCGGGAATATGCCTGGCTCGCCTCCTGTTCCTCCTTGCCATGCCCCGTTTCCCTGCGATCGAACGCCGTTACACGACTGGCACGACCGGATCCCGCGCATGAACGAGTTCTTCGATCATCCCGCGTTCCAAGGCGGCGTCGCACCGTTCGTCGTCGCGCTGATCGTCGCGTTCGCGCTCGGCCGCACGCGCTTCGTCTGGCTCGCGATCATGCCGGCGTACGCGACAATGGTGGCCCTCGACACCGGATTCACGCTGTTCCCGCCGACGGTCGCGCGCAAGACCTGGGTGATCGCGCTGCTCGTGCCTTTGGCCGGCGTCGCCGCCGACCGTTATCGGCGCTCGTCACGACAGCTCGTCCTCGCGCTTGCCATCGCTGCCGGCCTCCTGTCGCTCTGGGTCTTTCGTTCCGTTCTCCAGAACCGCGAAGGTGTTATGGCCGTCGTCGCCGGCGTCGGCATCGCGGTCTTCGTCGCGGCGATGGTTGCGGCCGTGCTCCGCCTGCGTGACGACGGCGTCCGTTGCGGCGCGGCGGGTCTCGGGCTGGGGCTCGCCGCAGGCATCGGCGGCATCCTGTCGGCGTCGGTCGGCGCGCTCGTCGCCGGCGTCGCGATCGCCGCGGCCTGCGCGGCGATGCTGGTCGTCCAGGTCGTGCTCAAGCGCGCGATCGCCCCCGGGTTCACGGGAGCCCTGCCCATCGGGATGATCGTGGCGCTGATCGCCGCCGGCACGCAACAGCTCGCGCTCCTGCCGTGGTACGCGCTGCCCCTCTTCCTGCTCGTCCCGCTGGCGGCATCCGTGCCCATGCCGGGTGCGGGTCCTCTGCTCGCGCGGGCCTCGACGCTGTCCGGCTGGACCGTGACCGCGGCCGCCGTCCCCGTCTCGATCGCGTGGTATGCCGCGCGCGCCTCGCTGTCCTGACCCCGATCCTTCACGCCCGGAGAACCTTGTGCCCACGCGTCTTGCGCTCGTCGCCCTCGCCGTGCTGCCCCTGACCGCCGTCGCCGCCACCGAGACCTATCCAATGGACCCGCTGCACACGTCGGTGTCGTTCTCGATCGATCACCTCGGTCTCTCGTTGATCCACGGTCGGTTCAGCAAGTACGCGGGCAAGTTCGCGATCGACCGCGCGGCGAAGACCGGATCGGTCGAGCTCGTCGTCCAGACGGGCTCGGTCGACACGAACGACAACGACAAGGGCAGCCGGCCGCGCTCGCGCGACGAGCATCTGCGCTCCGCCGACTTCTTCAACGTCGCCGAGTTCCCGACGATGACCTACAAGTCGACCAATGTCGTGTTCGCCGGCGACACGCCGACTGTCGTGCAGGGTGATCTCACACTGCTCGGCGTAACGAGGCCGGTCGCGATCACCGTCGAGCGATTCCGCTGCAATCCAGCGACGGCCACCACGAAGGAACGCTGCGGCGGCAGTGCGTCAGCGAAGATCAAGCGCTCCGACTTCGGGATGAAGCGCGGCATCCCCTCGATCGGCGACGACGTCGCGCTGTCGTTCGGCTTCGAGGGCGACAAGGAGTAGCATCGCCGGCCGCGTCATTTGGGCGGCGGCAGCACCATGCGGATTCGGACCGTGACCTCGTTCGCGACGGTCGCCGTATCCGCCCACTGCCCCTCGCCGACCTTGAAGTCGAGCCGCTTCAGCACGAAGCTGCCTTCGGCGATGCGATTCCCGCCAGGCTCGGTGCGCAGCGCGACCGGCACGGTGACCGGCCGCGCGAACCCCTTGATCGACAGCTCGCCGGCGATCTCATAGCGGTCGCCGCCCCGGCCGACCACCGACGTCGACGCGAAATGCGCGACCGGGAATTTCGCGGCGTCGAACCACGCCCCGCCGCGAAGCTCGCGCTCGGAATCCTCGCTCGCAAGGTCGATGCTGGCGAGATCGATGTCGGCGACGACCCTCGAATGCGCGAGATCCTGCGGCAGGAACGCGACATCGGCTTTCCATTGCCGGAAGCGGCCCTCGACGGCCGCGCCGAGCTGCTTCGCGACGAACCGGATCTCGCTCTTGTCGACGAGCACGCCCTCGGCCGCCGCGGAGCCGGCGAGCGGCAGCGCCGCGAAGAGCAGCACTTTCAGCGGGTGTGACACCGTGCGCACAGGTCGGTCCGCTACTTGCCGAACTCGCGCGCGAACGTGCGGAGGCCCGTGAGCAGCATCTCGACCGCGAGGGCAGTGAGAACGAGCCCCATCAGCCGCTCGAAAGCGATCATCGCGCGCTCGCCGAGCCAGCGCTGCAGGCGGTCGGCGGCCGCGAGCACGAGGGTCGTCACTGCCATGGCCAGCGTAAGCGCGACGATCCACGTCGCAATCTTCGCGGGGTCGCGCGAGGCCATGAGCAGGACCGTCGCGAGCGCGGACGGACCCGCGATCGAGGGAATCGCGAGCGGGACGAGGAAAGGCTCCGTGCCCGGGGGGTCGCCAAAGATGCCTTCGGGGCGCGGGAAGACCATCCGGATCGCGATCAGGAACAGGATGATGCCCCCGGCGATCGTCAACGACTCCTCGGAGAGGTGCAGCCATTGGAGGAACGTCCGTCCCCCCAGCATGAAGCCGACCAGGATCCCGTACGCGGCAGCGCACTCGCGCACGACGATGCGGGCTCGACGTTCGGGCGCGACCCCCTTCATCGCCGCGACCACGATGGGCACGTTGCCGAACGGGTCGATGACGAGCACGAGCAGGATCGTCGCGGAGAAGAGCTCGGCGTTCATCGGCTCGTGGCGCGCCTCGTCGCAAAGGCGCGCAGTATATCGCGGTGGTTCCGGCCCCTGCCGGTAGGTGGCAGAATTCGAGCTTTTGCGCGCGTCCCTGGCGTCGCCCGCGGCGCCCGCCTCTGAAACCACGGAGTCCTTGCATGAAAGTCACTCTGGTCCTCGCCTGCACGCTCGCCGCTGCGGCGAGCCCGCTGCAGGCGGCCGATCCGGCGCCCGCGCCGGACCGGCCCCCGGCGCTGCAATCGGGCGTCGAGACGCAATACTTCGAGCCGTCGGTGCGGCCCGGCGACGATTTCTACCGGCACGTGAACGGCAAGTGGCTCGCGACGACGACGATCCCGCCGGACAAGCCGGCGTGGAGTCCCGGCTACGTCATCCACGAGCAGACGCAGGAGCGGCTGCGGGAAATCATCGACGAGGCAGCCACGGGAAGCGGCACGCCGACGAGCGACGAGGCGCGCAAAGTCGGCGACCTCTACAAGAGCTTCATGGACGAGTCTCGGCTGGAGACGCTTGGCCTGAAGCCGCTCGACGCGATCCTCGCCGCGATCGACCGGGTCAAGGACAAATCCGAATTGCCGGCGCTGATCGCATCGCTGCAGCAGGTCGGCATCACCACGCCGTTCGACCTCGACGTCGATCAGGACAAGCGCAACTCGACGGCCTACGTGGTGTACCTGTCGCAGTCGGGGCTGGGCCTGCCGGACCGCGATTACTATCTCACCGACGACGACGCGAAGCTCGTGGCGGTGCGCCGCAAGTACGGCGAGCACATCGAGAAGATGCTCGCGATGGCGGGCAGCAAGACGGCGAAGCAGGACGCGGCCGACATTCTCGCGCTCGAGACGAAGATCGCGCGCGCGCACTGGACCAAGGTGGAGTCGCGCGATCCGGTGAAGACCTATGCCAAAGTCGCGACCAAGGACCTGCCAGCGACCGCGCCCGGGTTCGGCTGGCCGGCCTACCTCGAGGCGGCCGGCGTCGCGCCGAAGGTGAACGACGTCATCCTCTACCAGGCGAGCTACCTCAAGGACTTCGGCACGCTCTTCGCCGATACGCCGCTGTCCGTATGGAAGACGTACTTCAAGTGGGCGGCGCTGCGTGACTACGCTCGGTTCCTCGACAAGAAGTACGTCGACGAGCGCTTCGCCTTCTACGGGACGACGCTAACGGGGATCCCGCAGAACCGCCCGCGCTGGCAGCGTGGCGTCGCGGTGGTCAACGAGTCGATCGGCGAGGCGCTCGGCCGCGTCTACGTCGCGAAGTACTTTCCCCCGGAGAGCAAGGCTCGGATGGAGAAGCTCGTCGCGAATCTGCTCCTTGCGTACAAGCAAAGCATCGACAAGCTCGACTGGATGGGGACCGCGACGAAGAAGGAGGCGCAGGACAAGCTGGCGAAGATCAAGCCGAAGATCGGCTATCCGGCGAAGTGGCGCGATTACTCGAAGCTCGTCATCGCACCCGACGACCTCGTGGGCAACGTGATGCGCGCGCGGCGCTTCGAATACGACCGCAACGTCGCGAAGCTCGGCAAGCCGGTCGACCGCGACGAATGGTACATGACGCCGCAGACGGTCAACGCGTACTACAACCCGCTCATGAACGAGATCGTGTTCCCGGCCGCGTACCTGCAGCCGCCCTACTTCAACCCGCTCGCGGACGACGCCGCGAACTACGGCGGCGCGGGGGCGACGATCGGACACGAGATCAGCCACGGCTTCGACGACTCCGGCAGCCAGTTCGACGGCGACGGCAACCTCCGCGACTGGTGGACGGCCGAGGACCACGCGCGCTTCGACGAGAAGACGAAAGCTCTGGTCTCCCAGTTCGACGCGTACAGCCCGGTGCCGGGGTACAACGTCAACGGCAAGCTGACGCTCGGCGAGAACATCGCCGACCTGTCGGGCCTCGCGATCGCGCACAAGGCGTACCGGTTGTCACTGGGCAAAAACGATGCGCCCTTGATCGACGGTCTGACGGGGGACGAGCGGTTCTTCCTGAGCTACGCGCAGGGCTGGCGCGAGAAGATGCGCGAAGAGCAGCAGATCGTCTATCTCAAATCCGACCCGCACTCGCCCGACCAGTTCCGCGCGAACGGCCCGCTGTCGAACCTCGACGCGTTCTACCAGACGTTCAAGCTCAAGGACGGCGACAAGATGTACCGGCCGCCGAGGGAGCGGGTATCGATCTGGTAGGGCCGTTGAAAAGTAGGGTCAGACCCTGCTTTTCGGCCGTTCGGCGGGGAGAGGCAAAACGCGGCAAAAGTAGGGTCTGACCCTACTTTTACGCTCCACTAGTGCAGCTTCACCCGAGGCTCGAGCCGGTGGCGAACGATTCGGCTCATTGTGTCGATCGCGACACGGGTCACGCCGAAGATCGACACCTGGTGCAGCTTGTAGAGCGACGCGTACATCCAGCGTGCGATCAGGCCCTGCACGAGCATGCTGCCCCCGATCAGCCGGCCCATCAGGCTGCCGACGGCGGATAGCTCGCCCAGCGACACGAGCGAGCCGAAATCACGGAAGTGGAACACGGGCAGCGGCCGACCGGCGAGCCGCGCTTCCATCGACTTGACGAGCAGCGACGCCTGCTGGCGCGCGACCTGCGCGCGCGGCGGAAGAATCGCGTTCGGCTTGCCCGATTCGGGCCAGGGGCACGCGGCGCAATCGCCCAGCGCGAAGATCGAGGGGTCGCGCGTGGTCACGAGCGTCGTGTCGACGACGAGCTGGTGCGCGCGATTCACCTCGAGACCGTCGAGCTCGGCTAAGACCGGCGGCGCCTGAATGCCCGCCGCCCAGACGACGAGGTCCGCTGGATAGAATCCGCCCGCCGCGGTGTGCACGCCATTCGTGTCGACCTTGGTCACGGGCTCGCCGGTGCGCACTGTCACGGTGAGGCGGCCGAGCAACTCGGTCGCGGCCTCGGCGATGCGTTCGGGCAACGGCGGCAGGATCCGCGGCGCCGCCTCGACGATCGTGAGGTGGATGTCGCGCTCGGGCCGGAGGTAATCGAGGCCGTAGCTCGCGAACGCGCGCGTGCAGTTGCGGATCTCGGCCGCGAGCTCTACGCCGGTCGCGCCCGCACCGATGATGACGATATCGACGGTCGCTGACTCGCCACGTGACGCCCGGCCCTCGGCGCGCACGCACGCTGCGACCAGACGCCGGTGGAAGCGCTCGGCGTCGGCCGCAGTGTCGAGGGAGATCGAATGCGCGGCGACCCCCGGCACGCCGAAGTCGTTGCCGACGCTGCCGACGCAGAAGATCAGCGTGTCGTAGGGCAAGACGCCAGCCGGCAGGATCTCTTCCCCGTCGTCGTCGAGTACGGCCGCGAGCCTGAGCTCGCGGTGCGCGCGATCGAGCCCCACGACGGCTCCGACGCGGAACCGGAAATCGTGCCAGTGCGCCATCAGGAAGTAGTCGGTCGCGTGCAGGTCGGCGTCGAGCCGCCCGGCAGCAACCTCGTGCAGGAGCGGCTTCCATAGATGCGTGGCAAAGCGGTCGACGAGTGTCACCGTCGCGCGGCCGCGGCGGCCGAGCCTGCGGCCGAGCTTGGTCGCGAGCGGCAGTCCGGCCGCGCCACCGCCGACGATGACGATCCGGTGCGTGTCGGGTTTCGTGGCGTTGTTCATGCGCCTCTCAGTCTCCCATCACCGTGCCTTCGCGGCGCGGGTCGGCGCCGCCGATCCAGCCCTCCTTCGTGCGGACGATTGCCTGCGTCCCGCTCGGGTCCGCGCTGACGGCGACCGCGTGGCCCAGCGCCTCGAGCCGCGGCGCGAGCGTTGCCGCAGGCGTTCCCGCCTCGAGATAGGTCGGTCCGTTGCGGCTGCCGAAGTTGGGCAGCGAAAGCGCGGCCTGGGGATCGAGCTTCCAGTCGAGCACGCCCACGAGCGATTTGATCACATGGTTGACGATCCCCGGTCCGCCTCCCGAGCCCGTCACCATGTAGATGCGGCCGGCGCCGTCGTAGACAATGGTCGGCGCCATCGACGAGCGGGGTCGCTTGCCGGGCTCGACGCGGTTCGCGACGGGCTCACCGCCGATCGTCGGGGCGAAGGAGAAGTCGGTCAGCTCGTTGTTGAGGAGGAATCCTCCGTCGGTCAAGAGGTGGCTGCCGAACGCCCATTCGATCGATGTCGTCATCGCGACGGCGTTGCCCGCGGCGTCGACAATCGAGATGTGCGAGGTTGCGGGCAGCTCCAGCGCTTCGCTCGTGGCCCGGGCGACCTTCCTTGCTCGCACGGGCTCCGGCGGGTGCCCCGGCGCGGCCTGCCCGAGGCTCGCGTCCGCCCGGATGAGGCGCGCGCGCTCGCGCAGATAGCCGCGATCGAGCAGCCCTGTCGGGAGCACGACGAAATCGGGGTCCGCGACGTACGCCGCACGGTCGGCGAACGCGAGCCGTCCCGCTTCGCTCATGAAGTGCACGCTCCAGAACGTGGCGGGACCCATCGCCGCGATGTCGTACGGCTCGAGGATGCCGAGCATCTGCAGCACGGTCGTGCCGCCGGAAGACGGCGGCGCCATCCCGCACACCCGGTACACGCGATACGCTGCGCAGACTGGCACGCGCTCCTTGACCCGGTACCCTGCGAGGTCCGCGAGCGTGAGGTCGCCCGGATTGGCCGCGAACGAATCCGCAGTCGCGACGATGTCGCGCGCGATGTCACCGCGATAGAACGCATCCGCACCGCCCTTGGCGATCGCGCGGAACGTGCGCGCCAACGCCGGATTCCGCAGGATCGTGCCGGCCGTGCGCGGCGCGCCCTCCGACTCGAGGAAGTACGCCCGCGCGCGAGGCTGGATGAAATGCCGCGCTTCGGCGGCGATCAGGTGCGCGAGCCTCGGCGAGATCGCGAAGCCCCGCTCCGCGAGCTCGATGGCCGGCGCGAACAGCGTCGCCCATGGGAGCCGGCCGTGCCGACGGTGGGTCTCGGCCAGGAGCGCAACGACGCCGGGCACGCCGACCGAACGTCCGCCGACGACGGCGTCCATGAACCGCAGCGGTTTGCCGTCGGATCCGATGAAGCGATCCGGCCGCGCTGCCGCGGGTGCGGCTTCGCGACCGTCGTACGCGAGAAGTCGGCGCCGGCGAGCGTCGTGCACGAGCATGAACGCGCCGCCGCCGATGCCGCTCGATTGCGGCTCGACCAGGTTCAGCACGAGCTGCACGGCGATCGCCGCATCGACCGCGCTGCCGCCCTGGCGAAGGATCCGGTAGCCGGCTTCGACGGCCAGCGGGTTCGCCGCCGCGACCATGAAGCTGCGGCTCGCAACGGGAGCCTTCCCGGACCATGTCGAGGGCTGCTCCGGAGATGCCTCCTGCGCATGAGCGGCGAGCGCCGCAGCGAACACCAGGGCGGCGAGCGCGAACGGCACGCGCGCGCGCGGCGATCCAGGCGGGCGTGAACGAGAGCTGTTCCGGAACTCGAGCGTCACGGTTCTACGAAGCGACTGTCGACGGGACCTCTTGTTTGGGTCGGCCACACAAGCGCCGAACCGCGTACGACGAAGAATATAACCACCCGCACCGGGTGCCGCGGAATTCGCGGTTCCTGCGCCATCCGACCGGAGCTACCGGGCCGCAGTGATCGCGCGGGCCATATTGCCGAATATCTCGTAGAGCGCGTAGTAGCTTCCCTGCAAGCCCCGAGCGCTCGGAACAAAGTCGCGCCACGACCGAGGACCGCTTGCGGCGATCCCCGTCGGCGCGGCAATGGTTTCGATCCCCACCGCAGCGAATTCGCCTGTGGCGCGCGGCATGTCGAAACCGTGCGCCACGAGAACGATCCGCCCGATACCGGCCGCATGCAGGATTTCGGCGGAGCGGACTGCGTTCTCGTGCGTGTTGCGCGACCGGTCCTCAGCCCATTTGACCTCGACTCCATACTCTCCGGCCAGCGCTTCGCGCATGAGCTTGGCTTCGGTTTCACCGCCGTCCGCCGATCCGCCCGACACCAGAACCGGCAGGCCCGTGAGCCGTGCGACGCGAGCACCGTAGCGGACTCGCTCGAGCGTCAGCTGCCCCAGCGTGTCTCCGCCGTACTCGAGAGCGTCGCGGCGCGTTCCGCCGCCGAGGATCACGATCGCTCGCGCGGTCGTTGCGCGCTCCAGGTCGAGGGGCGGCGCGGTGTCGACGGAGCGCGACAGCAGAAGGCTGACGGCCGGAATCGAGAGGAGAAACAACAGCAAGACGCCGGTGAGCGCGAGAGCACGTCCGACCCGCGGCCGGCGGCGCAGCAGACCGATGCCGAACAGCGCGAGCAGCAACGGTCCTGTCGGCGGCAGGACCAGCGCCTTGAACAGCGTTCTCAGCCAGTACGAATCAAGCATGGGGCGCAGCGATCCGAAATGAAACGGCACGGCAACCGCATTCCCCGACACGCGCGCGTTGCAATGGGTCCCAATCGGATCATCCGTCGACCCCGTGCGCGGCAGCCCGACGTTACCGCGCTTTCTCCAGCAGATTCCGCAGGTGCGCCGACGGAACGGCATACGAGATCCCGCTCGGCTGCGTCAGAGCGGCCTCCTTCGTTCCCTTGACGAAGACCATGTTCACGATGCCCAGCACCTCGCCGGAATCGGGATCGTAGATCGGGCTCCCACTGTTGCCCGGATAGGCGGTCGCGTCGAGCTGGAACACGGGAAAGGCACCGCTCGTGAGCCGCCGGATAACCTGCGGGTCGAGCTCCGCGGAGCGTGCCTGCGGAATGGCGACGGGCGTCACGGCGGCGATCATCCCGCGATGTGTCGCCGGAAACGGCCCGAGCGCCGCGCCGATCGGGAAGCCTGTGAACAGCACCATCTGGCCCGCCTTCACGCCCTCCGAATCGCGCAGCTTGAGGGGCACGAGCCGCTCGCCGCCGAGCTTCAGGAGCGCGAGGTCGGAGCCGGGGTCGATCGCGACCTGCTTCGCCTCGCGGAAGCGCGCACGCTCGTCGCCCGGGACGGGGATCAGGATGCCGAGCACCTCGAGCTTGGTCGGGTCGAGCACGCCGGGAAGCACGTGCGCATTGGTCGCGATCAGCGTGCCGTCGCCGACCGCGAAGCCCGTGCCGCGGAATTGGAACTGCGGCGTCCTCGTGCGCTCGAACGTGCCGATCGCCACGATCGAGCTTTTGACGCGATCGATCGTGGCGATCGCGTCGGCCGCCGCCGGCGGGGCGGCGAGCAGGCAGCCGGGCACCACGAACGCCGCAATCAGCGCGCGCAACCGCGGGACGGATGCAACGATCGGGTTCATGTCGGCCTCCGTTTACCGCGCGAGGATCGGCGACGGCGCAACCACGCGCGGGTCGTACGCATGCCGCTCGCTACGGTAGAGGCGCAGCACCCGACGCACGTAGTCACGCGTCTCGGCATACGGCGGAATGCCCCGGTAGCGGTCGACGGCCGCCTCGCCCGCATTGTAGGCCGCCGCGACGAGCGGAACGCGTCCCTGATAGTACGCGAGAAGCCATCGGAGGTAGGCGAGCCCGCCGCGCACGTTGTCCCTGGCATCGAACGGATTCACGACCTTGAAGCGGGTGGCGGTCTCGGGCACGAGCTGCATCAGCCCCTGTGCGTTCCTGACCGACACCGCGCGCGGTTCGAAGTTCGACTCCACCTGGATCAGCGAGAGCGCGAGCCGCGGCTCGACCGCGTAGCG
>AR_comb_assmDRAFT_10173436_pt1 | contig 16009 bp, 14 predicted proteins | sample ArasoioldDNA_FD_10543 | JGI IMG/M metagenome (IMG submission 10543) | reverse complement strand
TACACGTGCAGAAAGCACTAATGCTGAGGCTGCTGGGGGTTGCGGCTCGTTCGACATAGAGACGATGCCAATCGATGTTCAAGAGGCCGCTGACTTTCAACGCGCGGTCCCGCAAACGCTGCTCGCCCGCGCTGACGAGATTGTCGATCAGCGATCTTTTTTGCTGCGCTGCGTGAGTCCGCTTTTGGCTCATTCTTTTCGTGCGAACGCTGCGATTCAATTCGGAATTCTCCGCCTTCAGTGCTAATGCGGACACGGTGATTGCGCTGACTTCGCTATTCCGTAGTGGATCGGTAAGAATTTGGACTTATATTGCTTACGTGGCAGATTCGTTTCCACCGAAATACGAATTGATGACGAGACTCTGCACGCTCCACGCTGGCCGCTACCGCTGGGTCGTTACCGGAAACGGTAAGCCGGTACAGACATCATTGAGCTCATTCGCGACGCCAGCAATGGCCCATGCGGATGGAGATGTCGCGCTCGAAAAACTCATAAGGTCGTCGATGATTGGCCAACGCGTACAGCGTCTTCGACGCGCTAAAAAAAATTAAGGCCTCGGATCGCGTTTCAGCGGTCCTTGTGCGTCAATCCGCGGCAGAGAGCATTTCATACCTTGATGTGCATGCTAAGATTCAGGTCCGCAAAGGACCGATCCATCGTGTTGGTGTTTTTTGAATTGCTGGCCGCGCGCCGTCTCTGGGAGATCAGGCAAGAGCTGTAGCGCCTCACAACAGAATACCAACAGCGCGGCTGGACTAAATTCTTGGCGGTTAGCCGGAACGATATGTCAAAAGATACATTGTCTCCTGCGCCTCCAGGGGGAGTGGAACATGAACTCTTGGGACGAGTACCGAGTAAAGGCAGCCGAGCTAAGCGCCAAAGCGGCGTGCGAAACTGACGCTCAGGTACAAGCCGAGCTCGAAAGCTTGGCGCAGAGTTACATGCGGCTGGCCTTGCAAGCAGAGCAAAACAGTCGTCTCGATCTGACCTACGAGACGCCCTTGCCGAAAGACGAGGATGCTGCCCCGAAGCGGTGAGGCTTTCAGAGCCCGCCTTTCAACATCACGTATATCCGTGCGCAAGTCGAAGTACCTCGCATATCTAAATCATTAGAGGCATCGTGTTACCGGCTCAATTTAACTCGGTAGATTCGTCATCCGCTAAATAGCCACAAACAACTGTTGCGTTGTTCAAGTGGTAAAGTTTGTTGCGTGGGGACCATCGCATGACAGTAACCAATCTGTGGGAAGGCGCAGCTTTACGCGAACAACCGGTCGATCCTGGTAAGCTTGGCAAGTTCGTCTTAAATTTGGAAACGCGTCTTGAAGCGGCCGAGCGGCGCGTTGAGCAGCATGCGCTGACGATCGAGCAGTGCCGGCAGGAAATCACTGGCAGATCGGCTATTCTCAAAAGGCGAATTTCCGGACTGGAACGGCTTGTAAATTTTCTTGCCGATACATTGTTCGCACTGATCGCCGTTATAGCTGGCGGCGTGAGCGCCGCCTACCTAGGTGGCAATCAACTGCTTCCTAGTCTTGTTGTGGCCGCGTTCTCTTTCGGGCTCGCATTTTTAGGAATAAAGTTTCTTTTCAAGCAGGTAGAAGGCTGGTGCTTTGAATATAAGCAACCCGCAGCTGACAAAGACACGGCTGCCGCCAGCGCCAATCGCTTTATTCATCCATTTCGAGCGAAAGTACGTCGGGAGATTGTGCGGGATTCAAATTCAGTAAGAATTTAGTGCCTGATCGTGCGCGCTCGGGTCCGACTGTTGCCGGATTAGAGTTGGGTCGAGCAGTAAGAATTGAATGCAGCCCGGCGGGCAATAAACAAGATTGTACGTCCGGCTCCGATGAGCAGAATCTTTACCGTGTGCGATGACATTGGTACCGGCTTCTGACATGTTGCTCCAAAATGTGATACTGCGATTCGAGATTGACTAAAGCGATTGAAAAAATGGATTCTTGGAGCTGGCTCGCACGCAAGCGCTTAATTCCATTGCTCGCCCTCGTTTATTTCACAAGCGTGTGCGCGGTTTTGCTTTACCCTTTCGAATTTGTGAGCTCGACTTCTACAACGACAAACACCGCTTCCCTCCAGAGAGACGGCATTCACTTCGGCGCGTCAGGCGAGCTGCACACCGAGACGGCGCCGGTTCCGCTCTATGACCGTTTGATCGCCGGCGAGGGCTTAACGCTGGAGCTTTGGGTTCGGACGGCATCAGCTGAACAAGGCGGCCCTGCACGAATTCTTTCATACTCACTTGATCCATGGCACCGGAACTTCACACTCGGGCAGGAGGGTAGTGCGCTGGTCACGCGCTTGCGGACAACACGAACTGATCAAAACGGCACCAATCCGAGCTTAGACGTTCCAGACATTTTTCGAGCCGGAACGACGCAACATATCGTCGTGACCTACAACTTCTACCGACAGGCGATTTACATTGACGGCAAATTGCGAATTGTGACGGCAGTGCCCCAGGGTGATTTTCGAACGTGGGATCGATCATTTTTTCTTGTCTTTGGCAATGAAGCGACCGGCGCGCGCGCGTGGCAAGGCACGATAGCCTACGCAGCGATATACGATCGACCGCTGGACGAGAATATTATCAACGCCCATTTTCGGGCAGGTTCGTCATCCCGGTCGCAACCGGGTCCTGCAGCTCTTGTCGCCTTCGATTTCACGCGCGGATCGGATGCAACAGACAATGCTGTTGTCACCAGTACCCTTCCTCGTCCAATACCGCCTCTGGTCAAGCCAGAATTCATAAACGTACACTCAGGCCTGATTTTTTCCTTCTTCCGTGGGGCCGATGGCAAATTTCGATTGGTTGAGGAAACATCGGCCTGGGATCTCATCCGAAACGTCATTCTATTCGTGCCATTCGGCCTGTTTGTCGCCGCAACGCTTAGAAGGACTTTGCGGTCGACCGCAGCAACCATGGTGATGACCATTCTTATCGGTGCACTGGTGTCAGCCGCCTTTGAGGGCGTTCAGTTCTTCATCGCCGGGCGCACGTCTTCCATTTTCGATGTGGCAACGAATTCGCTCGGCACTGCGTGCGGATCGGCATTGCTGTATATCCAAGCGCCTATTGCGGAACGCTTGCTGAAGTCGATTGTCAACCGCCCAGGCGTGCGTCTCAGCAAACGCCAGAGAAAGACGTCCATATAGGTAAGTTTGGTAGGCGCCGCCCTTGACGCCGCAGGAATTGCGTCTTTACTAAAATAGGGTGACGGACCGAAACTTACTTAGGCAGCCTTTTTCTTGGAGAGAGCCTCAGTGGTTTATGCCATCGGTTCTTTTTGTTGAGCCGGAACGGGCGAAGCTACGGGCGCGAGCTCTGGTTTTAACGCGATCTTTTTGTTGTATCGCTGCCCGACCCGCCATCAGTGGTTGTAAAAAATGGGGTCGATGGCATTCAAACCGGACAATAGCCTCGCCGCAGTGGGTTCGGACCGGGACGCAAAGAAGGAGAGGGTCTTGGTCTGCATGCTGGCAAGCACGCGGGCCCATGAACTGACGTTTCCAAGCATCAAACGTTATGTGCTTGACGAACTGGATGCCGATCTCGCCCTGGCGCTGCTCATCAACGAGCCTTACGACCGTTCCAATCCGCTCTGGCAGTCGGCGAAATATCGCTGGACGTACCAAGACCGTGCAGATTTTGGCGAGGCCTATGACGAGGCGCAGGACTGGCTGTGCCGAAAATACAATCTCGCGCCACCAGATTGGCGGATATTGCTTGGGACCGAGGGCATCTGGCTAGGCGGAATAAAATCGCCGCATCCGCAACGCAGCCGCGCTTCTATTCTCCCTTTTTGCCGGTGGCTGTTGCTGCGCCATCTCCAAGGGGAAAATATCCTCGACCGATATGACCGTTTCGTCATCACACGGTCTGACTTCGTCTGGCTCTGCCCGCATCCACCGCTCTCGCTTCTCGATCGCGACTCCATTTGGGTTCCCGATGGCGAGAACTGGGACGGTCTCAACGACCGGCACCTGGTGGTTTCGCGGGAGCATGTGGTGGATTGCCTCAACCTGATCGAGGGCGCCCTGCTGCGCCCGGCGGAGCTCCACGACGCGATGAAGGACCGCTGGTGCAATACCGAGCAGTTTCTCGCGTATCATCTTGAATGCAAGGGTCTGCTGCCGCGGGTGAAATCGTTTCCCTATGTGATGTATACGGCGCGCCCCAAGCATGACAAGGGACCGACGTGGATGTGGGGATACTATGAGCCCACCGTCGGACATTTCATCAAGTATCCGTATGAATTTCGCATGGCCTGTGCCTATGCGTCGGTGATCCATAGCCGTGAAGACTGGGAACGCAAGGGCTGGATCACGTTCGATCCAACCGCCGTAAAGACTCCGCCTTCGTCATTGTGGGGCCGCATTCGATATTGGTGCGTCAGGGTCTTTTATCGATGCGTGACCGAATGGCACAGACCGGACCATTTCAGGCGATATATCCATTTTTTTGTAAGGTCGATTGGCTTGTCGAAGTCACGCAGCAGTGCGGATGTCAAAATCAGCAGGAAGTTGTCGAAATCCAGCGACCAATAAAACCGATAGCGGACAACAGGTCATCGACTCGTCGCAGCAGGAACCCGCTTGTTGATGGCAAACGTTGCCGTCATCAGCCTGGACAAGTCCCGCAGAATCTACGGAATCCTAAAAACGAGACTCCGGTGAGATGAAGGCCGCGATCGTGGAAGCCGGCACATAATATCCGGCGTAGCCGGCGGATAAGGCGAGCAAACGGCCATTCTGCCGGCGATAGGTATATTTCTGAATCTTGCGGCTGACGATGCCGAGCAGGCAGCGCCGTTCGGCATCGAACACGCCGGCGCCCGAGCCTTGCGCCTCTTCCATCAGCGAGCCGAAGCGCACGCGGTATTGCGGTGCGATGGCGAATGGAGACAGCACGCGCGACCGTGCCGTCCTTTCCGGATAAACGGTGATCACGCCGGCGCGCGGCGGCGGGATGATCTTGCACAGCGGGTTGCGCCGCAACTTGAGGCTTACCGGCAGCTGCGCTTCGTCGATCGAAAGTAGCGCGAGATCGATCTCGCCGAGCGAGCCTTGTTTGACGATCTCCACCGGCAAATCGAGGCCGGCGATGCGCACGTGCGGATGGGTGAGGGTAGGCCAGTTGCCAACGACGTGCGCGGCGGTGAGCACCTTGCCGCTGCCGAGATAGACGCCGTAGCCGATAAATTCGTCCTTCAGCGGGGCCTTCTTGACCACGTTGACCGCGTAGATTCTCAGCTCATTGTCGGAGGCTTGGGCCTGGGCTGGGCTCTGTCCGACAATCTGTCCTTGGGTCTGCCCTTGCGCCAGCGCGCCAGTCGAAGCGGCAATCAACGCCATGAACACCGCGGACGAACGCATCGCTGCCGTGAAAGACGAAAGGCGCGAGCCGAGCGGCTTTCTTGCAACAGGAGGCGGAGAAACGACGCTGGTCAGCTCGCGGGGCATGGATAGATATAAGCTTTTTCCTGAAATAATTCCGTTAGTTCAAGGATTTACTGGAAGTTCCCCGCATTGTTACTTTATAGCGCGGATGTGGATGGGCCACGGGTAGTAATTGACAACCGCGGCCACTGGTTAATAGAGTTTAACTTGTGGCGTGGCACAGAACTATTAGGGGTTGAGTCCATGCGTAGGGCTTCAGCAATTGCGGGCGCTTTGATACTGGCTGGCATGGCAAGTAGCGCCAGCGCCGCTACCGTCAATGTCACCGAAACGTTGGTCTATAGCGGCGGCAGTCCGAATGCTCCGCTTTTTGGGGCGCCGGCTCCAGTAACGTCTGATCCGAATTTCACGCAGGGTTTCATCGGGACCGTTACGAACAGTTCGTTGTCACCGTATTTCTACAATACGTCCGTAATTGATCAGGCGCGTCCTTATAACGTGCTGTCGCCGGGCGGAAACGACCCGGGCGGGAGCTTTGCGATATACAATCTTGCCAGCGGCGCTACGAGTTTCCAGCTTTTGTGGGGTTCGCCTGATACCTACAACAAGGTGAACATTTTCGACCAGACGAACACCGCGCTTCAAATCAGCGGGGCCTCGGCTGATGGTGGGATTGGCCTGCTTGGATCGGACCTCGCCTGTTACGCAAGTGCATGCACACACGACCATTGGGTTCTGATCACATTCAACATCGTTGGCGATGGGTTTCTCGGCTCATTCAAATTGATCGATACAAATGGGCAAGCTGCATTTGAATTTGGCCTTCAGGACCAACCTGGCGGACCTACTACTACGCCCTTGCCGGCCGCCGTGTGGCTGCTGGGCAGCGTGCTCGCTGGCGGCGCCGGCTTCGGCCGTTGGCGCAAGCGCAAGGCGAAGAGCGCTGCAGTCTGATACCGACGAGCAGATTCAAAGTTTCGGAAAGGCCGCCGCATGGCGGCCTTTCTGTTTCATGTGAGTAAAGTCGCAACCAACACCAGAACCGCGCAGTTGTGAAACCTAAGTGGAAAGCGAGCGTCGGATATTGCGTTGTCTTTAGCGGCGAATTGGCCAAGGCACGCGGGTGCCCGTACGATGGTTGAATGAGCGTTCTGCGTTTCCTGCTTGCTACATTGTGCGTGGGGTTGCTCACGGGCTGTGCTGCGCATATTCCGATCCTCGATCAGCGGGGCGATGCCGCCACCGCGGCAGAGCCGGTCACGCAAAATATGGACGTCGTGCACGCACCAGACGGCGACGGTCTTGGAGCCATTGATCCAGCAGACGGTGAGCCCGCCGCGACGGTGACACAGGAAAAGAAGCGGACGGCGCGGGCACGAAAACCTGCATCTATGAGCTCCAAGGTGGTGAGTACCGATCTGAAGAAACCTGCTCAAGGATCTGCAACCGCGTCGACCAAAGCATCCGCACAGCAATCTGCGCCCGAATCCATTTCGGATCACGCGGAGCGGGTCAGGCGACAAGCGGAGGAGGACGAACGCCGAGAACGACAGCTCAAGAAAGTGATCAACGGGATTTGCAGCGGGTGCTGATGTCGGGCGGTGTTTTCTACGTCGACACCGACGCCATGGCACAGTTGTTTCGCGGCCAAACGGTCATGTGGTCAGACCGGTCTATCGCTTCGCCGTGCCGTAGGGTGGGAATGAATTTCTCTGGAGGCCTGCTCACTGAGCCAAAGGGCGTCAACGAAACTCGCTGCAATAGTCGCCGGTGGTCAATAAACTATGATAGGGTGTCATGGGGCTGTGGGGCTTCCAACTAACAACGGAGTCCCAGCAATGTGCGACTTTAGCCTCAAAAGCGTTCATTCGCGGCCCGCAAAGGTCGGCGATAAATTGGTCACGCGTGATTTCGGCACCGGCACGCGCGGTTTCGCTGCCATCGATGCTCCCCAAATTGCCGTTTGTCTGATGCCAGGAACAGAGTTGGCATTTGCCAGAGAGGTAGCCATCCTCCCGCATGGCTTGCTCGGGTGGAAGACAAAAACGCTCGATCACAAGACGGCAATCTTTCGACAAATCAACAAGGACAAGCTGACCACGCATCACGATGCACTCGAATTTCCCGACGGACAGACCGAGTTGCTGACGCTCTTGTGCGAGGGCCAGATGGCAACAGTCCTTCAACTCCCTGCGCAGCCGGTGACCGCGGCGGAGGCAGAGGTTCAGGCTCGCGTGGCCTACGTGGGCTGAATCACTACCAAAAAACTGGATCGTTTCTCTGCGTAGGCTGCCTTGCTATGAAGCAGCCTACTTTTTTGGATGCGCCAGTTTTACGCCCCACCAAGTTGCGTAGTCACTTCTGAAAATCGGCGCTGTCAAAAATTCAAATTGAAATTGTTTTGGCGAGGAGTCTTCGCGCAGTTGCCACATTCCGGAATGCGAATTCTTGCGTTATTCCTGTAACTTCCGGGATAATTTTCAAGTTAATTCCGTAGGTATCCCCTTGCCGCAGGCTCAGGCGAATGTTTGGTTCGCGTGTGGCGGACGATGATAGGGGGCGAACGGCTCATGACGCGACTTTCAGGATTGGCGGCGCTTACCGCTGCTACGATTGGCATTGCCACAATCACGGCAACTCCTGCTGCAGCGGTTGCGATACATTTCAACGTCGATACAGGTGCGGCTACGTCCGTCTTGCTGAGCAATCACAGTGACCCCGCCCACCCGGTTACAGCGGCAATAGCATCGACTATTCTTCCCAACTTTGATCTTAACGGCGTTGGCGATAGCGTTACACTCGATTTCATTACCTGGACGTCGCCCTTAAGGATTCTCTCCACCGACAGCTTCAACGTCACGGCGTCTTTGGCTTTCAGTTCCAGTACGCCTTCGGGCGCGACGACTACCACCGGTAACGGCAACGGCTTCGGTCTTACTATTTTGGGCGCCTTTGTTGCCGGCAGCTTAGTTTGGGCGTCTGGGGTGCCTAACGCGTTCTTTTTGATCGACGGCAGCGGCATCACAGTCGATTTCCAGGGCGGCCAATCTTTACTCCTTAACCACTCGATTACGACGCACGCCACCGTCACTTGGACGTCTGCTGCGGAAGTGCCACTTTCAACAACGCCACTTCCCGCCGCGCTTCCTCTCTTCGGTCTCGGAGCGATGGGGTTGTTCGGATGGCGCAGGAAGCGCAAGACCCAAGCACCCGTCGCCTGATCAAAACACCGGTTTGAAATTAGGGCCGCGAGGCGTCTTTCTCCTTGCCCATTGAGGCGCGCTCGGCTGTGCGTAGAGAGGACCACCGCGTCATGCCACAGCGCGGTGGTCCCTCTTTTTTGGGGATAACGAATAGACAATTATATTTGTGACGCGGCACCGTCACAGCGGCCGCGTCTGGGGAAGGGCTGTGGCACTCTTCTGAGGATGCGCCGGGCGCCGCGCTTGCGAATGGGCGCGGTGCTTCGTTGAGCGCAGTCGGCTATTCAGCCGCTACCGGCCGTTCGAGCGGAAGCTGCGGTTCCTCTTCGTTGTCGGCGACCTTAGCTGCGGCGATTGGCGCAGGCATACTCAGTCGACGAAGATCGACGATTAGATCTCGGAAGCATTCGATGGGAATGGAGTATCTTCTTTCAGCCGTTGAATATTTTGTCCGCAATGAAATAACGATGTTGTTGCCATCGGCTGAGAACCCCTCGGCCCTCAGTGCCACAACGCTCACAACGGATGGTTGCTCTACTTCTCCACTCATAGCTGAACTATTTTACCATAAATCAATGTCCCGAAAAGCGTAACTTGTGCAAAAGCGTCCGCCTCGGATTATGCGTGATTTCCAGAGTGCGGCCTCCGTTCGCGCCAAAGTTCGATCCAACGTCCTGCCTTGGGCAAAGTCGACACCGCGTCAAATAGAAAGACCGCCTCGCGGCGGTCCCTCAATTCTTGGAACGACCAGCGGATGCCAATTACGCCGCCCGATAGTCGTCTACGCTTCGGCACGCGGCTGACGGCGCGAAGTTTGTTCCGCACGGAATCCGATGTTGGACACCGCCTGCTGTGCGTGCTGGCGGCTTTCGGCCATCGCATTCGATGCGTTCTGCGCGAACTTTTGTGAAACCTCTCGCATCCGCTCAGTGAAATCCTTAGTCCCGTCCGCGAGGGTCCGCGCCTGCCGGGCTAGGTATTCACTATGGCATTGCACGAACTCCTGCGGCTCCTTGGCTTGCGCGAGCTTTTGCCCAAACTCCATTGTATTGGAGACGCTTTGTTCGGTCAGCAAAGTGGCCTGCTCGCGAATAGTCTTGGATTGAGCTTCCCAATCCTCAGCCATCTTGCGGCTGACACGCATCAAGCCATCGAAGGTCTGCATACCTTGCTTGAAACTTTCCCCGGCAAATTCGCGCGCCCATGTGAACCCGGCTGTAGCCGCTTGTATTGCGCGGTCGGTATTAGCGTGAAAATTCTGTGCCGCCATTCTTGTTCTCCTTTTTATGTGTCTTGTGATTTGTTCCATGACGCTCATGGCGTCGTAGATTGCGGTAGAAAGTCGGGCCGCCGCACAAAGTCTGACAGCCCGACCTTGGGCTGCGCCAGGCGAATTGGACGTCGAGGAGCAATTCACCGCTGCATACTGACAACATGAAAGTGGGATCGCTGTTCGTGATTGAGAAGTGTCATTTGCAAAAATTTCGCAGCGGTTTGGAACGGGGCATAAGTTCCCGGGCAGGATGGCCCTCCAGATTGGTCGGTCTACCAGCAAAAGGACCGCCGCAAGCAAACGACCTTTCTCCCTGCGATAGGTTTATCGGAACTCTGCGGCTGACTAAAACCGCATTTGGATACCAGCTTATCGCCGGTCGGGCGGGACGCCATTGCTCGTGCCCGCCGTTCGTGCTTTCCTTACCCTGTGGCGGGTTCCGATCGGAGACCCAGTTGAAATTCAAATCGCTTGTTTCAGTATGCGCTGTCGCAGCGGCGGTACTTCTTTGGTGCGGCACGGGCGCGAAAGCCGTCACCTATATTTTCAATAATGTGTCGCTGAGTGACGGCGGATTGCTTAACGGCAATCTGACCATCGATTTCGGCGGCGTGTTCGGTTATCACCTGGCGACGACCGGCGGCAATGCCGCCCTCGACACCACCTACGATTACCCGGGATTTCCTAGTCCCAACGCAATCCCGTTCGGAGCGCCGACAGTTGTTCAGCTTTTCCCGGTGTCCTTCACGGCAATGTTGCAGCTCAGCTTCACCACCGACCTGATGCTGGGCGGCCCGACCGTGCTGAAGGGCGGAATCGGCGGTCCGTCTTTCGAGTGCAACGGAGATTTCCTCTGCCCAGTCGGCACCCCGGGCACGCAAGGCCCTGCGCGCTGGATCGCGGAGGACACCGCTATTTTCCCGACGCCACTGCCGGGCGCATTGCCCCTGTTCATCGGTGGCACCGGACTGCTTGGCTTCCTGCTGCACCGGCGACGCAGGCCTGCAGCCGTGACGGCAGAGGCCTAAGTTCAGCAAAAATTCCAGTAGGCACTCACTGCGCTTGAGGGTGGGCAACTCAAGGATAACATCCACGACTAGAACCAAGCTCAGTGCCGATGTCGATCTCGCGGCGTGATCAGTAGCGTACGCATCGGAATGTCACGGCTCCACGAGCACTCTTGCTGGCAGCTCACCCGCAGATTGCTTCTTGCGCGAATCAATTCCAAGAGCGCCTTGCGCAGCATCGAGCTCGCGAGACAATATCTTTGCGAGCTGTCGCACAAACGGCTCAGTGGCCATCGACCCGTGAGTTCCGGAAACCGTGTAAACGCTGATCTTGCCTTCGGTCAGATCTCTCCAGCCTAACGTCACATCGAGGGCCAGGTTCGACAAGAATTGCCCCTCTGCGCGGAACAGAATTGGTGTCAGACGCGAAACCGTGGGCCGGTAGTCGCGCAGTGCGCTGAGATTTGACTCAAAGAATGAGAACTGCCCCGTCTCGCCGTTTTTAAAGTCTAATATATCGGTGATGTCTGGACGGATACCGCGTACTCTCTTCAACCATTGCCGCAATAGCCGCCGTATGTGCCGCATTCGGTCTGTCGCAGGAGCTTGCGCCAGTTCCTCACGAATGCGGCGCGGCAGGTTGGCGAGGATGCGGGGCGATGCCGCCAATGCGGCTCCAGGCGTGAGCTTCCAGCTGGGCTTTCGCTGATCGATGATGGCAAGCAGTCCGATTTCTTGTCCCTGCGCAACGAGCTGCAGCGCCATTTCATAAGCCACAGTTGCCCCAAAAGAATGTCCGCCGAGGTAATAAGGTCCTTTGGGTTGATGGCTGCGCATGGTTGCAACATAGCGCGCTGCCATGCGTTCGATGGTGTCGGTGAGGGGCATCTCGGCAGTCCGCCGAAGGCCGAAGAACGGACGTGCCGTCCCCATATGCACGGCGAGGCGATGCAGATGCAGCACATCGCCGCCGATCCCGTGGACGCAGAAGAAGGGCGGAAGGTCGCCGAGGGGCTGGAGCGCGACGATCGGTTCCAAATGCCCTGCGGGATTTTCCGTTTGCGCGAGCGTTTGCGCGAGCCCGGCAATCGTCAAGCCGCCAGACAATATGTCGACGGTGAGGTGCCGACCGAAACGGGCCTCGATGCTGGCAAACAGGCTGACCAAGGCAAGAGAATCGCCACCGAGATCAAAGAAATCGGAATGAGCGTCGATCGACGATACCTGCAACACATCTTTCCAGATTTCAGCAAGCTCTCGCTCGAGCTTGCTTTCCGGCAGCCGCCTGTTCGTCGCGCGGGGCTTCTCCTGCGCTGGCGCCGGCAGCGCCTTGCGATCGAGCTTGCCATTGGGCGTCAAGGGCATTGCGTCGAGCCACACAAAAAAGGACGGCACCATGTTGCGCGGCAGTTGCCGCTCGAGCGCCGAACGTACATACTCTGTCGAAATTTGTGCTCCCGACGATGACACGAGATAGGCGGTGAGGCGAGCTACGCCGGCGGCGTCCTCGTGCAGCCCGACAGCGGCAGCTGCGACCTGCGGCAGCGCCAGCAGGGCGGCCTCGATCTCTCCTGGTTCAACGCGGATGCCATTGATCTTGATCTGGTCATCGGTCCGCCCAAGAAATTCGAGTTCGCAGTCGGCCCGCCGGCGTACGCGGTCACCGGTGCGGTACATATGGCCAAACCCGTAGGGATTGGGGAGGAAACGCTCGGCGCTCAGTTCCGGGCGACCAAGATAGCCGCGCGATACCCCTGCGCCGCCAATGTAGAGCTCCCCCTCAATCCCGGGAGGCAGCAAGGCGCGCCCTCCATCCATCACATAGAGCGTCGTGTTGCAGATCGGGCACCCGATCGTGGGCTCTGACGTTGCCTTGGGGTCGACGCGCGACCAGCTCGAATAGACGGTGGTCTCGGTGGGACCGTAGCAATTGAGCAGCCTGACGCAGGGGAGGGCATCGAATATCGAGATGGAAAGATGGCGTGATAGTTTCTCGCCGGCGAGAATAACCGTCGTGATGCCACGGGGCAGGCGAGCCGCGCGCAGGAGCGTTGCAAGCAGTGTTGGCGCGGTGTTGATTAGCCGGACTTTCTCGCGCTGGGGCGCAGACAGCAGCCCCAGCAGATTGTCGACCAGGATGATGCAGCCACCGAAGGCAAGTGGCAGGAAAATCTCGAAGGCCGAGAGATCAAAATTGAGCGACGTCGAAAACAGAAAACCACGCAACTCGGCATCAGATACGACCGAGCGGCCCCACCAGATCAGGTTAACCAGGTTGCGGTGCTCGATGCAGGCCGCCTTGGGCTGTCCGGTCGAGCCGGATGTATAGAGTACGTAAGCAAGGTCGCCGGCCCGCGCGGGGGATGGCTCGGCCCGAGCATCAATTTTTGCGCTTGCTTCAGTGACAAACAACAGCTCCGCGCCGCTTTCCGCAAAAACAGGTGCGAGCTCGGGGCTGGTCAGGACAAGCGGGGCCGCCGCGTCCTGGATTATGAAACGTATTCGTTCGGCCGGATAAGCGGGATCAAGCGCAAGGTAGGCTCCGCCGGCCTTGTGAACAGCGAGGACTGCAACGACGAGATCGGGCGTGCGGGGCAGGGCAATACCAACGACCTTGCCCGGCTTGACGCCGAGTGCCACTAGCCGCCCCGCCAGAGAGGCCGCTCGCGAATGCAGTTCGGCATAAGTGAGTTGCTGGCTGCCCGCTATCAGCGCGACGGCATTCGGCGTGCGCTCGGCCTGAGCGGCGCAGAGTGTGGCGAGCGTTGCTTCCTCGGGTAAGGCAACGGAGTCACCGGCGGCGAGAGCCTTAAGCTTCGCCTGTGTCTGCTCGCTCAGAATCGGCAACGAACCCAACGGGCAGGCGGGGTCATCCAGCCCGCGGAGTAGCAGCATTTCCAAGCAAGAGGCGAATTGCGCGGCCATCTCCGAAGAGATGAGACCCGGGTCCGTATCGACGCTGACCTCAAGATCGCGCGTGGGCCCTGTTTCCGCAATGGTCACGACCCAAGGTGCCGCGAAACCGTAAGACAGATTGCAGACTTTGACTGGCCCATCCTCGAACGCGAACTCATAGTCGGCCGGAATATAATTGATAATGACATCGAAGAGGCCATGGTGCCCCTTCCGCGTGATGTCGAGTTCTCTGGCGAGCTTTTGAACAGGAAAATGCCGATGTGGGTAATTGCGCGCTCGTATTTCGTCAATTTGGCTTAGTGCACCCGCAATGGACGTGGTCCGGTCGAGCGCCAAACGCATCGGCACGGGCCGTGCCATCATTCCTATCGTCTGCTTTTCTTTTTCGTTGGAGCGGAACGCGAGCACAATGCCCAACACGATATCGTATCGATCATACAAGCGCGCGAAGGCTGCATAGGCCAATGCGGTGATGACGCGAGACGGTGTGGACCCTAATTGCCGCGAGGCTTTTTCCAGCCGTACAAAATCGTCGCGTTTCAGCCTAAACGCGTTACGCGCAGGACGACCGGAACGGGCCCGTTCCGTGTTCTGCCGATTCGCGTCAAGAAGCGGTCCGGGCCACTGAGCAAATTGTTCGAGCCAATAGGCTCGGTCGGCTGCATAGTTTGCCGACTTAAAGTACCGTCGCTCGGCGTCAAGCAGTTCTTTGGGCGTCGCGGGGTCGCGTGCCGGCAGAGGCTCGCCAAAACGCAGTGCACGATAATGGCGCGCCGTACGCGCGGTGAGGTGCTGCCGGCTGGTCGCGTCCATAATGATGTGGTGGAATTTCTGAAACCAAAGCGTGTGCTCTGCGCTGGTCCGTATGAGCGCGAACTCGAACAACGCCGTACCGTCCAGCGATATCGCGCGACCCATCTCGCCCTGCATCCAGACTTGAGCGGCCGCGAGAGGATCTTTCTCTTTGCGAAAATCGAGCAGGTTCAAGTCAAAAGCCGGGTCGTCCGACCGCGGCGACAAGCGCAGTCCGGGACTTTCCGCCACGGTCTTCCGCAGTGCAGCTTCGAAAAGATCAAATCGCAGCGGCCCTGGAATCGAAACAAACTGCGCGGTGTTATAGATCGGCTTGCCGGAATAAAGTTGCTGCTCCAGCCAGATGGCTGTTTGAAGGGCCGTGAGGTCAGAGGGCAAAATGAGTGACATTTGATCCCGGCAATTGATGCGGTCTGACTGAATGATGCGTAATTTTAATCAGGTTGGCGTGAAGCATAAATATCGATCGAACGCATCGGTGTCGCATGACAATCTTTCGCGGAACCCAATGACGTCCCGAGTCGGGCGGCGTCAATCACCCCGAGACCTCTCATTTCTCTATGCTATTGGACACACACGCGATCTTGATAGACATGTTGAGGTCGATCAAGCGCGCCTGGAGTAACGATAGCGACAACTAGTCCTTTGCGGCTCCCCACTCGCTGCTGTGCGGAGTGGCCGGTGAAGGCAGGATTCTGGCTCTCGTGCGGCAAGCAATCCGTGCCACCGAGAACTCAAATCAGTTTGAATTAGAAATTTATCAAATTAAAGAAGCGTGTTTTAAGTCGGTGAGACCTACCGTCTCGTCACTATTGATTTCGCGCTAACGCGCTCCTCGTCAAATGCCCCAGATGTGGGGCACCTCTGATCGCTCCCAAGCGGACGGAGCGCGTCGACGATTGCCGGGTCCACCATTCTTGGAAATGTGATCCTTGCGACTATTCCTTTGCTGCCACCATCGCCCGGCCCATCACGAACAGTCGGTCAAAAAGCAATCTAATTCAATTTTGAAGCTCGCAGCCGCGCGTTCTAGGCGTTCTGCCGCGCATGTCCGTTTTAAGGGGAAAGCGGACATCGCTTTTTTCGGCGCATATGTCTGCTTATGACGGTGGTCTCAACCGGTCAACGCCTTTAGCAGACATTGCTCATTGCAGCGCACATGGCCGCTTTCGGGGGTAGAGCGGACATGGGTGGGTGCACTGCGTGTGTCTGCTTTTGACGCACATCAACGCTCGTTCTCAAACAGCGATATTGGACTTCGGTCCAATCGATCTTGACCAGCAGAGAACATCAAAAATGTCCCTTTGGCACCGGATGGAGGATACCATGGGTACAGTTCAGAATGCATTTAGAGCGATGATGTCCTCTTTTGACTC
>AR_comb_assmDRAFT_10557926_pt1 | contig 16010 bp, 14 predicted proteins | sample ArasoioldDNA_FD_10543 | JGI IMG/M metagenome (IMG submission 10543) | reverse complement strand
AGGACATCCTCTTCATCTGCGGCGGCGCGTTCGACGGGCTCGAGAAGATCATCGAGTCGCGCACGGGCCGGCGGCAGATCGGCTTTACAAAGGAAGAGGTGGCCGAGGGCGTCGCGGCCAAGGTCAAGAAGAATCCGTTCGTCGACGTCGAGCCCGACGACCTGCTCCGGTACGGCCTGATCCCCGAGCTCGTGGGCCGCCTACCGGTGACCGTGCCGCTCGACGCGCTCGACGAAGACGCGTTGATCAAGATTCTCACCGAGCCGAAGAACGCACTCGCCAAGCAATATCAGAAGTTGTTCGACCTCGAGGATGTGCGGTTGACGCTCGAGAAGGATGCGCTCAAGGCGATCGCGCAGAAGGCGATGAAGCGCGGCACCGGCGCGAGAGGCTTGCGCGCCATCCTCGAAGAGATGATGACCGAGATCATGTTCGAGCTGCCGAGCCGCGATGACGTGCGCGAGGTCGCGATCACCGCGGAATGCGTCACCTCCGGCCGCGCCCCGCTGCTCGTCACCGAGCGCCCACGGCAGAAGAAAGAAGCCTGACCGACCCGAAGTTCATCGGCTCATTCCCCCGGGCCGACACGCAGCTCGATCCCCCGCTCCCCGAAATCGCATTTCTCGGCCGATCGAACGTCGGCAAATCGTCGCTACTGAATGCCCTTGTCGGACGGAGGATCGCCAAGACCTCCGGGACGCCGGGAAAGACTCGCGCGCTGAACGTATTTCTGGTACCAGGAGCCGGGAGTCAGGAGTCGGGGATCCCCGAATCCCGACTCCTGGCTCCTGGCTCCCATTATTTTCTCGATCTCCCCGGCTACGGCTACGCCCGCGCCGGCAAGTCCGAGCGCACCGCATTCCGCGGGCTTTTGAAGCACACTCTCCGGCGCGAGCGACTGGCGGGCGTCGTGTGGCTCCTGGACATTCGCCACCACCCCTCTGTTGACGATCGAGCCATGCAGGATGTACTGGTAGGAGGGGAAACGCACGTGCTCGCCGCGCTCACGAAGAGCGACAAGCTCTCGACCAACCAGCGGCGCGCCCGCGAGCTCGAGCTACGGGACGAGTTGGAGCTGCCCGAGGATCAGATGGTGGTGACGAGCGCGAAGACGGGGGAAGGAATTGTGGACTTGCGGGACGCGATTGCCGGATTGATCGGAGCGACGAAATGAGCGTGCCGACGTGCCGACGTGCCGACGTGTGGCTATTGTTGTGTCTTGCCGTCGTGCCGACGTGCATACTCGCGTCGCAGGATACTATCCCGAAGAACTACGGCACCCTCCGCCGCGACGACATCACCGTGCGGTTCAGCAACGAGACCGTCGAGATTCAGGTGCTTCCGCTCGAAGAGCAAGTCATCCGACTGCTCGCCCCCGATACGTATCAATCACTCAGCCAGCTGATGTACCGTCTCTCGCCGGATATTGCCGACGCCGCGCGGCGCGGCGGCACCGAGCATCCGACGCTCGTGATGGTCACGTTCCTCGGCATCGTGCCGCAGGCGCGGTTCAATCCCGAGGAGCTGAACATCACGAGCCGCGGCCGCCTGTTTCGACCTATCGGCATCGTGCCGCTGTCACCGACGTGGAGCTCGTTTCAGTTGGATGCCCGCCAGCAGACGGCAGCGATCTACTTGTTCGAGTCGGGCATCAGCGTGCGGGAGCAGCTGACCGTCACGTATGACGGACTCTCGAGTGACGCGTGGAGCCGGTCGCTGCGGCTGCTCGACCAGGAGCGCGCCCGCGTCAGGGCGCGCGCGCAGTCGGAAGTGAAACGCGATTCTGGAGTCCCGTAGCCCACCGCACTCCGGTCGAATCCGCGCAGAGCGCGTGCATGTCTCGCGCGAGCGGCAATGCGCGATCGCATCCCAACGCCAGAAACGCCGCCGCCCAGGCGTTCGCCGTCAGTCCGTCGTCCGCGAGCACGGTGACGGAGCGCGCCGCGCCGTGCGGCGCATTGCGCTGTGATTGCGTTCGTACCGACCCGCCCTGCAGATCGACCACCGCGATCGTGCGCAAGGTGTTGTCGGGATCGGGAACGCCGACGGCGCGATGCGTCGCGGGTCCGACCCACGAGTACTGGCCGCCCACGTCGAGGAGCGCGCTGTCCACCTCGTGGCTCCCCTCGAGCGCGAGGATCGCGCGATCGAGCGCGTATCCGGGCGCGAGACTGTCGGCAATCAGTGCAATCCCCGTGCGGCGGCGAATCTCACGGCGCAGCGAGTCGATCGCCGCTATCGCGACGTGGCGCTGGATCAACGAGTCGACGCGATCGACGGAGTCGTGCGCCGCTTCCAGCGCCCGAACCACGCGCGTTGTGTCCGGGCCCCCTCCCCCTCCCTCTCCCCCTCCCCAAACTGCTGCCGACATCATCGTCCCCAGCACCGGCCAGACGCGTGCGACCGCGGGACGCGCGTCACCGCGGCAGGTTCCCGCCGCGCTCCCCGCGAGGGTTAGACAGATGAAAAGATTGATTCTCAAGATGGAGAGGTGAATATAAATGCCCATGGACTTTCCGTTGCGACAACCTCTGCTCGCGTACGCCACGGCCGGCGTCACGCTGGTGCTCCTGATCGTCGGCGCGGCACTGTGGCGCCTGCGACAGCGCCTCGTGAGCTCCGAGCAGGAACGGCGCCGCGCGCAAGAAGAGCTGAACCGCCGGCTGTCCGAGCTGTTCTCGCTGCAGGAGTTGTCGTACGTCCTGTCCGACTCACTCGAGCTCGATCACATCGTCGCGCAGGTGGTCCGGTACGCGGTCCGATTTCTCGACGCGCAGGGCGCGCTGCTCGCGCTGCTCGGCGAGGCGCCGCAGGACCCGCTCCACGTGGCCGCCGCCGAGGGCACGCTGGCACCGCTGCGCGGGCAGAAGGTTCAACGAGCAGACCCGGGCCTGATTGCGCGGTCCACGGGACACGAGCACCTCGAGCTGGTGCGCAACTCGGGGGGGGCCGCCGGTGCGGCTCCGACAGTGATCGCGGAGGGATTCGATGCGGCCGCGGCCGCGGCGGTGCCGCTGCGCTCCCATGGCAGCGTGATCGGCACGCTGATCATCACCGACCCCCGCGAAGGCGTGTTCGTCCCTGAAGACATTCGCCTGCTCTCGACGCTCGCGACCCACGCGGCCATCGTCATCGCGAACGCGCGGTTTTTCGAGATGGTGCGCCGGGCCAAGGAGCAGTGGGAGACCGCGTTCGACGCGCTCAGTGAAGGCATCGCCGTCGTGGACGACGAGGGCCATGTGAAACGCTCCAATCGCGCTCTCGCGAGTCTTCTGGGGATGCCGCTCCAGAACGTTGTCGGCACCAGGCTCGGTGAGGCGCTCCTGGGCAAGCCGGGCATCCTGCGCGATCTCCTGGCAGCCACGCGCCGTGGTGAGCGCCCGTCCCCCCTGGTCGCGCGCTCTGACCGTCTGCGGCGGACCGTCCGCGTGAACGCCGCGCGGATCCCCGGGGCAGCGACCGAGCAGAGCACCGTCGTCATGGTGGAAGACGTGACGGAGCAACAGCAGCTGGAGACGCAGCTCGTGCAGAGCGAAAAACTCGCCGCCGTGGGCCAGCTCGTTTCGGGTGTCGCACACGAGCTGAACAATCCGTTGACGTCGATCGCCGGCCTCTCGGAGTTTCTGCTCGAGCAAAAGGAGATCGGGAAAAAAGACCGTGGCCATCTTCAGGTCATTCACGAGCAGGCGGAGCGCGCCGGCCGGATCGTGCGCAACCTGCTCACGTTCGCGCGCAAAGGCTCGGCCGAGCGGGTGCCGGTTGATCTCAACGACGTGATTCGCCGCACGCTGCAGCTCACCGCCTACGATCTGAAAATGAAAGACGTCACCGTCGAGCGCGAGCTGAGCGGCGCGCTCCCCGAGGTGCTCGGCGACCGACACGGCTTGCAGCAGGTGGTGCTCAATCTCGTGACCAACGCGGCGCAGGCGGTCTCGGAGAATCCGCGCGCGCGCCAGCGCGAGATCACGGTCTCGACCTGGTTCGATGGACAGGTGCACCTGCGCGTCGCCGATACGGGGCCCGGCATCTCCGAGGACATCGCGCCGAGCATCTTCACGCCGTTCTTCACGACCAAGGAGCCTGGTAAGGGAACGGGACTCGGCCTGTCGATCACGTACTCGATTGTCGAGAGTCACGGCGGGCAGATCACGCTCGAGCCGCGCAATCCTCGTGGCGGCGCGGCATTCCGGGTGGACTTCCCGCCCGCCCCGGCCGACGCCGTGCGTCCCGAGCTCACGCCTGTGCATGGCACCGCGGTGCCCAATGCGTCGCCGGGCGTCAAGCGGACGATTTTGCTCGTCGACGCTGATCCCGCCGTGCAGCGCACGATCAAGGCGCTGTTCTCGGGAGACGGCCATGACGTCGAAATCGCCGGCGATCCGCAGCACGCACTCGATCTCGCGCAGCGTGGTGGATTCGATCTCGTGATCACTGACGCGCGCGCGATGGCGCCGGGAAAGCGTGGGACGCTGCTGGCGGAGGAATTAGTGGCGCGGCTGCCGGCGCTCCGGGAGCGGATCATCGTCGCCACGGGCGACGTGCGGCCGGCGACAGAAGAGACGCTCGCGCGTCTCGGCGTGCGTTACGTGCGCAAGCCTTTCAACCTGCGGGATCTGCGCGTGGCCGCCGCGCGCTTGTGGGAAGCCACCGCGCTGTCGTAAGCCTCGGCCGGCCATCCAAACGTCGAGAGATTGACCGCGCCACCAGGCGCGAAGCGCACGCCTTCGCGCAAGAGCAGCGCGCGCTGCAACACCGCGCTGTGATCGTGTCCCGAAAATGAAATCCGGCCCGCCGCATTGATGACGCGCCACCACGGCACATCGTTGTCCTCGGGAAGCGCCGAGAGCGCCCACCCGACGGTGCGCGCCGCGCCCGGTCGTCCCGCGAGCCGCGCCACGATTCCGTACGTCGCCACGCGTCCCTTGGGGATGTGACGGACCACGCGGTAGATCCGATGATAGAATGGATTCACGGGAGCCTGCTACTAGCTTACGCGCAGGACGTCTTCAAGCAAGCCTGCGTCTCCACCCCCCACTATTGACAAAATGTCGTCCACTGCTCTCCGCTCTCTGGGCCAGGCAAATCGCTTGACGACCTCGGCGGGGTTCAGCCACTCGGCGCGATCGTGCTCGTCCGACAAGCGCACGCTCGCGCTGAGCGGCACGAACGCCGCGAACACCGGAATCAACGCCACCTCGTTCGTGCGATGCTGATAGAACGCTTCCGTCCGGCTGAGATTGTAAAATTTTTCGGGCACGAGACCTGTCTCTTCGCGCAATTCCCGCAACGAGGCTTGCTCCGGTCGCTCACCGGCCTCGATCGTTCCGTGAATGGTTTCCCACGAGCCGACGTTGCGGCGTTTCGCTCGACGCAGGGTGAGAATCTGCAGGCGCTCGCCGGCGCCGCGTAACGCGTACGTGTCGACGAACGCGACGCGAACAGTCGTCAGCGGCGGCGACCGAGCACCGCTTCGAGGCGCGCGGACAGCGCGCGAGCGCGGAATGGCTTGGTGAGAAAATCATCGGCGCCGAGCTCAAAGACGCGGACCTCGTTGTCTTCGTCGCCCTTCGCCGTCAGGACAATCACCGGAATGCTCGCGGTCGCGGGCCGAGAGCGCAGGTGGGACAACACGCCGTACCCGTCGAGACCCGGAAGATTCAAGTCGAGCACGATGATATCGGGACCGACGCGGTCCACTTGATCGAGCGCCTGGACGCCGTCGCGGGCTTCGGTGACGACGTAGCCATCGCGCTCGAGCAGATCGCGCATGACCTTGCGCAGGCTGTCCTCGTCGTCCACCAGCAGCACCTTCGACGCCGGCAGACCATGCGCTCCCGAGCGCCGCGCCGGCGGCGTGTGCTCCTCGAGGAGATCGAAATGAGTCGAGACCGTCGCGGGTGCGGCGGTCTCTGGAGCACTGGTCCCGGCTCCCGGTGCCGCCGGGAACCTGAGCGCATCAGCCATCATCCCCGAGATCCGTGCTGTGGGACCGGAGACGCGCTTCCCGGTCGGGGGACTGGGCCTGTCACCCGGTCCATGCGGCGATTCGTCCGCCGGGATGTCCACGACCCGCGTCAGCTCATCCAGCGTCGATTCCCCACGCGCGACGTGCGCGAGCCCGGAGTCCCACAGGGACTTCATGCCGCCGCGCCGCGCGGCCTCGGCGATGCGGTCCGCGGCCTCACCGGCGGCAATGCGCCGCTCGAGCTCGGGCGTCATCGTCAGGATCTCGAGGATCGAGAATCGCCCGCGGTAGCCGGTCATGGCGCAGTCCGGGCATCCCGCCGCCCGGTACAGCGGTGTCCCCTGCGGAATCCAGCGACGCAGGCGCTCTGGGGGCGCTTCCATCCACACTTCTTTGCAGGTCGGACAGAGCTTGCGCATGAGGCGCTGCGCGACGATGCCGCGCAACGAGGCCGCGATCTTGTAGGCCTCGACGCCGATGTCCACGAGCCGTGTGACGGCGTTGGCGGCGTCGTTGGTGTGCAACGTGGACAGCACCAGGTGTCCCGTCAGCGATGCCTGCACCGCGATCTGCGCCGTCTCCTTGTCGCGGATCTCGCCGACGAGCACGACGTTCGGATCCTGCCGCAGGATCGAGCGCAAGGCCGCCGCGAAGGTGAGGCCCGCCTTCTCCTGCACCTGCACCTGAACGATGCCCTGCATCCGGTACTCGACCGGATCTTCTACGGTCACGATGTTGACGCCCTCGCTCTTGATCTGATTGATGCACGAGTAGAGCGTCGTCGTTTTGCCCGAGCCGGTGGGGCCGGTCACGAGCATGATGCCCTCGTGATTCTCGAGCAGCCGTTTGATCGCCTCGGCCTCGCCGGCATTGAGGCCGAGCGAGTCGAGCGACTTGACCGTGGCGCGCGAGTCGAGAATACGAATGACGACTTTTTCGCCGAGCTGCGCCGGTAGCGTCGAGACGCGCAGGTCGATCGGCTGGCCGTTCACCGCGACGCGGGCGCGCCCGTCCTGCGGCCGCAAGCGGTCGGCGATGTCGAGCGAAGACATGATTTTGATGCGCGAGATCAGCGGCAGCCCGGCCTGGCGCGGAATCTTCATGACCTGGCGCAGCACGCCGTCGATGCGGTAGCGGACCGCCACGCCGCCTTCTTCGGGCTCGACGTGGATGTCCGACGCGCGCGACAGGATGCCCTCGGAGATGATCATGTCCACGAGCCTGACGACCGGTTTTTGCTGGGCATCGGCTTCGGTGATGTCTTCGAGCGGCGGCGCATCGGGAAGGGTCTGAAGGTCTGTATCACCCATGCCCTCGAGCAACTTGTCGAGCTGTTTTTCCGGCTTGTACAACTCGTCCAGCTTCTCGCTGATCTTGGACGGCGCGAGCAGGAACAACCGAATTTCGCGCGCCGTGTTGAACGCGAGCGCCTTCTCCGCGTCGAGATCCAGCGGATTGGCGGTGCCGATCTCGAGGTACGAATCGGTGAGCCGCAGCGGCAGGACGTGGTGGCGCCGCGCCAGCTGCTCGGGCACGCCGTCGCGCGCAGATCGCTCGATCTTGGTGACGTCGGCGACTTTGAGGCGGAAGCGATGGGACAGCTTGTCGATGATCTCAGCGTCGGTCGCGAGCTTCTCGGCAATCACGCATTCCCACAGGGTGCGGCCAGACTCCGCCTTCCCGCGCAGCTCTTGCAGCCGCTCGGGGGTCAGGCCCTCCACGGACTGGGCCAACCATTCGTCGGGGAACTGGGTCACCGGCATGAGGTTCCTCCAAGCTAGTCCTGCGGCCCGATCATGCCAGTATCACAAATCACAGAATGTCCCAAAAATCACGCGTGACGTCGAAACTGACGTGGATGTGGTGGCTCTGTGCGCCGTAGCCCGCTTCGAGGCGGAACATCCCCAGCCACTCGGCGGCGAGGCCCAGGGTTACCCGAGCGCCGGAGGTGGCCACCCAGGGGGCGGCGGTGAACGGCTCGGCCACCCACCCCGTCGCGACATATGGTGCGAGAGTGATGATACCCGGCGTGCGGGCAGGACCGACGCCCACACTGAAGAAGGGCACAGGCAGGCGCCATTCGACATGCGCGAGAGCGGCGCGCTTACCGCCCCACTCGCGAAACTCATCGCCGAGCAACGTGCCGCGTCCACCCAGCACAAAGATTCCTTGCAGCGGCAGCTTCTCGGACCCCAGACCGAACTCAACTCGAGTCAGCAGCCTCGTGGACCCCACCGGCACGAGCCAATGGCCGTTCGCGTTGAAGCGCGCGTAGTGCCGGCCGATCTCGAGCGTCGCTTCGCCCGCGACGTCGCGCCGCACGGCAAAGCCCTCGCTGCGGCGCCGCAGCGTCAGCGCACCGGTCACATTGTGACCGCCGACGACAACGTTGTTCGGTCGATACACTCCGTTGGCCGGCGTGGCCTGAGTCCCGAGCGAAAGAAGTTCTTCGTATCTCGAGCTCAATCGCCATTCGCCGCGCGCCCCAATTCCTCTGCGCACACCCAGCTCGGCGCCGTTGGTCAGGTAGTAATCACCATAGTCGTCGCCAAATTCCTGGGATGCGATGGAATTGGTCAGCGGCGCAATGATGCGCGTGTCACCGATGTCCCGAACTTGACGGAACAGAGACAGCGTGATTCCGTCGGCGGACGTCAGCTCGACCATGCCCTTCGCCTCGTGGTCACTGAACCCATAGCTGCCGAACAGGCGGAACTCAAACCCCTCGTCCGCCGTGCGCTGCACGAACCCGGCACCGAGGGCAAGGCCCTCGACGCGATTGACGTGCACCAGCTCACTGAGGGAGCGGGCGCCCAGACGCTCGTGCTTCAAGCCGTTCAGGGCACGCCGTCCCGCAATCTTGCTGACCTCCGCACGCACGTGTTGCAGGTCGTTCTCACGGACCGGCTCGGCAATGTCCTGGATGGCAGCGCTGAGTGGGACTTTCCAGGGAAAGCTATCGCGCACGGCTTTCGGCAGGGCGACGATCTCTTCTCCAACAAACTGGCCCTCGGACAGACCGACGTTGAACTGATAGCCGTCGATTTCCCAGCGGCCGCGGATGATGCCGCGCGCCGGAATGTCGAGCCACGTCGCGCGCCGGCGGATCTCTACTTCCTGGCGGTACGGCAGCCAAAACCGGTTTTCGAGGAGCGCGTTGTCCAGCACGATGCTGACGTCTTCCAGGGATGCGTCGAGATACGCCTTGGGCGTGAAGTTGAACGCCATGCGCACGAGATCCGCGGAGGCGACGTCGACGTACAACGTTCCGACAATCGCCGCGGCGGCGAAGTCCTTCGGGCGCACGCGCAGCGCGACGACGCGCACCTCGCGCCCAGGGAGGACGATCCGCGACGTATCGCCGAGCGCAAAGTCGTACAGCTCGGGCCCGCGCAGACTGAGCGGATGCGGCACGTCGCGCACCTCATCGCCTTCGCCGAGCCGGATGGCACTGCCAAAGTTGTTCTGGACGATCCCCAGGTGATCGCGGTGGTAATTGATGTCGGTGGGGAGCTCGGCGCGGTCGCGCCAGCCGATGATGCGCTGCTTGCTGAGGCCCGGCGCCTTCCAGTACACTTCCAGCTCCAGCTGATCGGCCTTCACGAGCCGCGGCGGCTCGGTGAGCCCTTCGCCGAACTGGCCGAGGAAGAAGAGAAACCCGTGAGCTTGAGCTTTGTAATCGCGCAGCGCGGTGTCGGCGGCGGCGTAGGCGCGGCGGTCAATGGCGCGCCGCGCCAGCGCCAGGGCGGAATCGCTATTCCAGTCCTGGGCGGACGCACGGGTTGCAACGAGAAGCAGGAGCGCAGCAGACCAGCGCATTGCCGCCAAATTTAGGATATGGACCCCCGCGACGCATTCCTCGAGCGCGCCACGGCAGCCGGAGGCGGAATCGTGCCTGTCATGCGCGAGATCGTCACCGACGCGGATACGCCGGTGGCGGCCTTCGCGAAGATCGCGCGGCCCCCGTTCGCGTTCCTGCTCGAATCACTCGTCGGTGGCGAGCGCTGGGCGCGCTACACCTTCCTCGGCACCGAGCCGCGTGAGGCGTGGAGATATCGCGGCGAGCAGGTCGCGCGCTGGACTCCGGCAGAGGGCTGGGCGCAGGCCGGCACGACGAACGATCCCATCACGCACCTCGCCGACCGCATGCGCGCGCTGCGGAGCGTCGCAGTGCCCGGACTGCCCCGCTTCATGGGCGGGGCGGTGGGCTATCTCGGCTACGACCTCGTGCGCACCATCGAGCGCTTACCGCCCGGTCCTCCCGACACGCTGGGACTGCCCGATGCGGTCGTCATGATCGCCGACTCGCTGGTCATCCTCGACAACGTGTTCGGGCGAGCGATCCTGGTGGCCAACGTCGAGGTGCCGGCGAATGCGTCGGCGGCGCAGCGGCTACGACTCTACGACAGCGCCCAGGAGCGTCTCGACGCGCTGGTCGCGCGGCTGGGCACGACGCACCAACTGGCGCCGCTGTCGCTCGACGGCGATGTCCGCCTCAAGCCGCAATCACGCTACTCGAAAGGCGACTTTGAGCGCGACGTCGAGAAGATTCGCGATTATATCGCCGCCGGGGACGTGTTTCAGGCCGTGTTATCGCGGCGTCAGGTCGTGCCGGGCGCGGTCGATCCGCTGCGACTGTACCGGTATCTGCGCGCGCTGAATCCCGCGCCATACCTGTTTTATCTCGCGCTCGACGACGTGACGTTCGTCGGGAGCTCGCCGGAAGTGCTCGTGCGCGTCGAAGGGAACGAAGTCACGGTCCGTCCGATCGCCGGGACGCGGCCGCGCGGTGCGACGCCGGTCGAGGATGAGGAGCTCGCGGCATCTCTGCGCGCGGATGCCAAGGAGCTGGCGGAGCATCGGATGCTCGTGGACCTGGGACGCAACGATGTCGGTCGAATCGCGCAGTACGGCACGGTGCGTGTGACGGAATCGTTGCAGATCGAGCGCTACTCGCACGTACAACATCTCGTGAGTGAGGTGCGCGGCCAGCTCAAGGACGGCTACGACGCGCTCGACGTGTTGCGGGCGTGCTTCCCCGCCGGCACCGTGAGCGGCGCGCCAAAGGTGCGCGCGATGGAAATCATCGACGAGCTGGAGCCCGAGCGTCGCGGGCCGTACGCCGGCGCGGTCGGCTACGTCGGCTGGGGCGCGACGACGATGGACACGTGCATTGCCATCCGCGCCGCGCTCACGCTCAAAGACCAGGTCGTGGTGCAAGCGGGCGCGGGAATCGTGGCGGACTCAGATCCGGCGCGTGAGTACGCGGAGACCGAAGCCAAGGCGCAGGCGGTGCTGCGCGCGCTCGCGTTGGCCAAAGCAGGCGATTAGTTTCGGGCCGTGTTTAAGCTGCTGAGCACGTCCGGTGAGCAGGCGATCGACCTCCAGTTAGGGCGAAAACTGGTGGTCGGCCGCGCCGTGACGAGTGATGTCCCGATCTACGACCCCACCATTTCGCGCCGCCACGCCGAGATCGTCCTCACCGAGAGTGGCGTCCGCGTCACGGACCTCGGCTCCTCCAACGGGACGTTCTTGAACGGGGCCAAAATCACCGAGGCCGAAGCCGGCGAAAACGACGTCGTGACGTTCGGCAAGGTCGCATTCCGCGTCAAATCGGTCACGGCCCCCGCACCGCGGCCTCAGGTCGTCCCGCCTCCCGCCGAATTCAAGTCGAGCAAAGGCGGCGGCGTAGCCGGTGGTACGATCGTGCGGCAGCTCCCTGTCAGCGTCTCGGGCGGCGTGCCGGCCATCGTCATGGACGAGCCGCAAGGCTCCTCGCATCTCAAGGTCAGAGCCGACAATCAGGAAGAGCGCCGCGAAAAGAAGCTGTCGCTACTCCTCGAAGTCTCCAAAGAGCTGTCGAAGCAGCAGGAGCTCGATCGCCTGCTCGACAAGGTCGTGGACTTCACGTTCCAGATCATGAACGTGGACCGTGTGTCGATCCTGCTGCTCGATGGGAAGTCGAACGAGCTGATCCCACGCATCTCCAAGAGCCGCACCGGCGACGCGAGCGCCGCGAAGCACGTCCCGCAGTCGATCGCGCGCAAGGCGGTCGAGGAACGCGTCGCCATCCTGTCGGACAACGCAGCGGCCGACGAACGGTTCAAGGGCAAGTCGATCCTGATCCAGAGCGTGCGCAGCGCAATGTGCACGCCGCTCATGGGCTCGGATTCCAAGGTGCTGGGGATCCTGTACGTCGATAACCTCACGGCCACGCACTCGTTCGCGGACGAAGACCTCGAGTTCCTGATCGCATTCGGCGGATTGACCGCCGTCGCGATCGAGAATTCACAGCTCTCGGATCGGCTGCGCCGTGAAGCGGTGGTCGTGTCGAATTTTCAACGCTACTTCGCGCCCAACCTCGCGACACAGATCGCGCAACAAGAAGGTGAAGTGGCACTCGGCGGCACCAAACGGCCGGTCGTCGTGTTTTTCTCCGATATCCGCGGCTTCACCCCGATGTCGGAGACGATGAATCCGGACGAGATCGCGGGACTGCTGACCGATTACTTCACCGAAATGGTCGACATCGTGTTCGAGCACTCCGGCACGCTCGACAAGTTCATGGGCGACGCCATCATGGCGCTCTGGGGCGCGCCGATCGCGCACGAGGACGACGCCGATCGCGCGATGCAATGCGCGCTCGATCAGATCAGCACGCTCGAAAAAATGAATGCCAAGTGGAAAGAATCGGGCCGCCAACCGCTCGCGATCGGGATCGGGATCAACTTCGGCGAGGTGTTTGCCGGCAACATCGGCTCGAACCGCCGGCTCGAGTACACCGTCATCGGCGACGCCGTCAATACGGCCAGCCGGCTCTGCTCGTCCGCGGGCGCCAACGAGATCCTGATCTCGGAGCCGTTTTACAAGGAGCTCAAGAAGCCGCCCAAGGTCGAGGCGCTCGCGCCGATTCAGGTCAAAGGAAAGACGAAGAAGGTGCCGGTCTATCGCGTGAAGTGGTAAGGCCGGCCGAACTTCGCGAGCAGGTCCAGCGCAAGCCGCAGCGGCAATCCCATTACGCCAAAAAAATCGCCTTCCACTCGCTCGATGAGGGGCGCACCGAGGCCCTGGATCGCATAGGCGCCGGCCTTGTCGAGCGGCTCACCCGTGGCGACGTACGCCTCGAGCGTTTGGCGATCCTGGGGCCGGAACGTCACGCGCGACCGGTCCAGCGCCTGCTCGAGCCGGCCGTTCTCAGACACCGCGACCGCGGTGAGCACTTCGTGCGTCTTACCCTGGAGCTGCTCGAGCATTTCGACGGCGTGCGCGGGCGACGTGGGTTTCTCGAAGATCGTGCCGCCGAGCACGACGGTCGTGTCGGCTGCCAGGACGACTTCGCCGGGCACGCGCGCGACCACGGCTTGCGCCTTGGCGCGCGAGAGGCGCGTCACATACGCGTCGGGTTTCTCCCCGGGAAGCACATGCTCGTCTACGTCGGGCGGGATGACCCGAAATGGGATTCGCAGCATTTCCAGGAGCTGTTTGCGCCGCGGCGAGCCGGACGCCAGGATGATCAGATCCACGCGCAAAAAGATAGCGCGGAGTAACTTTGAGCGTGCTCTGGACCCTGTTGCTCACGCTGCAGGCGAATACTCCGCCGGCGACCGATATCTATATCGCCGATCTGCGTGTTGCGGATCGCAAGCTGAGTGTCGGTACGCCGGTCAACGTGACCGCCAGGCCGGGCTACGACAACCAGCCGTTTTTCTTGCCGAGCGGCCACGCTTTCCTTTATACGTCTGTGCACGAGGACGCTCAGGCCGACATCTACCGCTACGATCTCGACCGGAAGACCAGCAGCCGGATAACGACGACGCGGGAAAGCGAGTACTCGGCGACGCCCCTGCCGCGGGGCGCAGGCTTCTCGGTCGTTCGCGTCGAGGCCGACTCGACGCAACGCCTCTGGGCGTTCGATGCCGACGGCACCCATCCCCGTCTCGTGCTCGATTCGATCAAGCCGGTAGGCTACCACGCGTGGGCCGATGACCACACGCTCGTTCTCTTCGTCCTCGGCACCCCGTCGACGTTACAGATGGCGGACGCCCGCTCGCCCGGCGCGCACGGCGCGGTGCTGGCGCGCGACATTGGCCGCTCGTTGCAACGGATTCCGGGGAAACCGGCGGTCAGCTTTGTCCAGCGCGACTCCAGCGCGGGCCCGTCGCTCCAGGAGCTCGACATCCACACGCGTCGTATCACGAAGCTCGTGAAGATGCCGGCCGGGGCAGACTTTGTCGCCTGGACGCGAGACGGGATCGCGCTCACGGCCAGTGGGACGACCCTCTATCAATGGGATCCGCAGAAAGGCGGGGAATGGGCAGTGGTCGCGGACTTCGGACCGGCAGGCCTGACCAACGTGACGCGCCTCGCGGTGAGCCGCAAGGCAGATCGTCTCGCGATCGTGGCGGTGCCGAACGCTCCTTAACGCTCGAGCATCAGAGTCACCGGGCCGTCGTTCACGAGCTCGACGTCCATCATCGCGCCGAATTCGCCCGTCTCGACAGGAATCTTCCCGCCCGACTTGTCCTTGAGCAATGCCACGAATTTCTCATAGAGCGGAATTGCGATATTCGGGGGCGCCGCGTCGACGAAACTCGGGCGCCGTCCCTTGCTCGCATCGCCGTACAATGTGAACTGGGAAACGACCAGCACCCCGCCGCCGGTGTCGGCGAGATCGCGATTCATCTTCGCTTCCGCATCACTGAACACGCGCAGGCCCAGGATCTTCTCGGCCATCCAGGACAGCTGTGCCTCGGTGTCGGTTGGCGCGAAACCGGCCAAAATGAGAAAGCCGGGACCGATCTTTCCCGTCACTCGGTCGGCGACGCGAACTTCCGCCCGGGAGACTCGCTGCAGAACGACTCTCACGCTTACACGTTAAACGTCGGCACGTCGGCACGTAACCTCGTGCCGACGTGCAGTCGTGCCGACGTGTGCGTTATTCGACGGTAACGGACTTGGCCAGATTCCGGGGCTGATCCACGTTACACCCACGACGCACCGCGATATAGTAAGCGAGAAGTTGCAGCGGCACCACACTCAGCACCGGCGTGAGGACGTCGAGAGTCTCGGGGATTTCGATCCTATAGTCTGCCAGCGTGTTGAGCGCCGTGTCTCCTTCGGTGACGATGGCGATCACCCGCCCGCCGCGCGCCTTCACCTCTTCGACGTTGCTGACGACCTTCTGGTGCACGCCGTCCTTGGGCGCGATGAACACGACCGGCATCAGGTCGTCGATCAGTGCGATCGGCCCGTGCTTCATCTCCGCCGCGGGATAACCCTCGGCGTGGATGTAGGAGATCTCCTTGAGCTTGAGCGCGCCTTCCAGCGCGACCGGGAAATTGTAGCCGCGGCCCAGGTACAGCACGTTCTGCGCGCGCACCAGCCGGTCGGCAATCTGCTCGATTTGGGGCGCCTTGCTCAGCACCGTCTTCACCAGCTCAGGTAGCTTCGCCAGCGCCCGCACCACTTCGCGGCCCTGCAGGATCGAGAGCGCGCGCAGCCGCGCCATTTTCAGCGTGAGCAGTGCGAGCGCAACGATCTGGCTCGTGAACGCCTTCGTGCTGGCGACGCCGATTTCGGGACCGGCATGCAGATAGATGCCGCCGTCCACTTCGCGCGCGATCGTGCTGCCAACCACGTTGATCAGTCCCAGGGTCCGCGCGCCGCGCCGCTTGGCTTCCCGCAACGCGGCCAGCGTGTCCGCCGTCTCACCCGACTGCGAGATCCCGATCACCAGCGTGCGCTCGTCCACGATCGGGTTCCGGTAGCGGAATTCCGAGGCGTATTCGACCTCGGTGGGAATCCGGGCCAGCTCCTCCATCATGTACTCGCCGATCAGCCCCGAATGCCACGACGTGCCGCAGGCGGTGATGACGATGCGCTGAACCTTGAGCAGCTCTTCGTCGGAGATATTCAAGCCACCGAACCGGACCGTGCCCTCTTCTTCCAGCAGGCGCCCGCGCATCGTGTTGCAGACGCTCTCGGGCTGCTCCATGATTTCTTTCAGCATGAAGTGGGCGAATCCGCCGCGCTCGATCGTCGCGAG